>Ga0209391_10001418_pt1 | contig 12353 bp, 10 predicted proteins | sample PPLLak3March2015_FD_187246 | JGI IMG/M metagenome (GOLD analysis project Ga0209391, IMG submission 187246) | Freshwater sediment microbial communities from Prairie Pothole Lake near Jamestown, North Dakota, USA - PPLs Lake P7 Core (1) Depth... | ecosystem: Environmental > Aquatic > Freshwater >... | reverse complement strand
CCCGGGCTCAGCCGACGTTGAAGAACTGCAGGTCGCCGAACCGTTCCGTGCTCGCCGCATCCGCCCGGCCAGAGGGCTCGCCGAGCCGCTCGGCCCAGGCCCGCGCCTCCGCGAGGCACTGCGCATATAGCTCGGCACGCCGCTCCGGCGGCAACGCCGTCTCCTCGCAGCCGCCCGCCTCGAGCGCCGCCTCGAGCGAGAACGCGGGGTGCGTCTCGCGGTACTCGCGGTGGCTCCAGGCGCCCGTCTCGGCGTCGAACGCGTACAGGCGCAGGAAGCGGTGGCCGTGCTCGGCGACGAACTCCACCGCGTCTATCACGAAGCCGGCCTCGACGTCGTCCATCGCGTAGTGGAAGCCGACGCGGCACCAGCCGGGCTTGATGCCCTGGAAGCCCTTGCGCACCCAGTCGCGATACAGCTCCGAGGTGGGCGCATCGATGCCGAGCAGGCGGTGGCCGTACGGCCCCGCGCAGGAACACCCCGCGCGCGACTGGATGCCGAACAGGTCGTTGAGCAGCACCGTGACGAACTTCGGGTGCAGGTAGCGGCCGCGCGGGTCGGCGAGGTTGAACGACACGATGCCGATGCGCCGCGCCGGGTCCGGATTGCCCAGGACCTCGATGCGCGGATGAACGTTCCAGCGCCGTAAGGCCCGCTCGAGCAGCTCGTGCTCGCGTGCCTCGATCCGCGCCGGTCCGATCTGCTGCTTGAGCTCGAGCGCCAGCGCCGCCTTGAAGGTCTGCAGCACGCCGGGCGTGCCCGCCTTCTCGCGCTCCTCGATGTCGGCGATGAAATCCTGATCCACGGGGCTCACGTAGTCCACCGTGCCGCCGCCGCCGACGCTCGGCGGCAGCTCGCGCGGGTACAGGCGCTCGTTGAACACCAGCACGCCGGAGGAGCCCGGACCGCCGAGGAACTTGTGCGGCGAGAGGAACACCGCGTCGATCGAGGCGTCGCCGCCGTCGGGGTCGCGCGGCGGGTTCATGTCGATCTCGGTGTAAGGCGCGCTGGCCGCATAGTCGAAGCAGGCCCAGGCGTCGTGCCGGTGCAGCAGCCGCGCGATCTCGCGCACCGGCGAGCGCATGCCGGTGACGTTCGAGGCGGCCGAGAACGAGCCGATGCGCAGCCGGCCCTGGTACTCGGGCTCCTGAAGCAGCGCCTCGAGGTGCGCGAGGTCCACGCCGCCGTCGGGCGCGAGGTTGACCTCGACCACGGTGGCGAGTCCCTGCCGCCAAGTGACTTCGTTCGAGTGGTGCTCGTAGGGGCCCACGAACACCACCGGCTGGTGCGACTGCTGGAAGGCGCGGAACGCCTCGAAACGCTCGTTCCCGAGGAACTGCTTGAGCTCCTCGCCGAGCACCCGACGCGTCGCGGGCGGCAGGGCCACGCCGAGGATCTGCTGCAGCTTGTCGATCGCGCCCGTGGCGCCGGTGCCGCAGGCCACGATGCGGCCCTGCGGGCCGGCGTTCACTGCGCGCTTCACCATCGCCTCGGCCTCGTGCAGCAGGCGGCTCATGCTCCGCCCCGTGACGTCGTCCTCGGTGTGGGTGTTCGCGTAGCTGCGCTGCAGGGTCTGCAGGTACCGCTCGACGAAGATCAGGCAGCGCCCGGAGGCGGTGTAGTCGCAATAGACCATCAGCCGCCGGCCGAACGGCGTGTCGAACGCCGAGTCGATGCCGACGATCTGGCGGCGCAGGAAGTCGAAGCTCCAGTCGTGCATGTGCCGATTGTACGGAACTGCCTCATCTGCGTATTCCTGCAGTTCCACATAGGGCGAACAATCGAGCCATCGGGAGCCATTCCGGAGGCACGCCATGACGCACAAACAGGTCCTGTTCCGCTCCGCGGCGCGGGAGAAGATCCTGCGCGGCGCCACGCAGCTCGCCGACGCCGTGCGCATCACCCTGGGTCCCCGCTCCAAGTCGGTGCTGATCCAGAAGAAGTGGGGCGCGCCGATCGTCTGCAACGACGGCGTCACCATCGCCAAGGAATTCGACCTCGAGGACGCCGAGCAGAATCTCGGGGCGCAGATGCTGCGCCAGGCCGCCGAGAAGACCGGCGACGTCGTCGGCGACGGCACCAGCACCGCCACGATCCTCGCCCACGCCATCTTCGCCGACGGCGTTCGCAACGTCACGGCGGGCGCCAGCGCCATCGACGTCAAGCGCGGCCTCGACAAGGGCCTCGCGGCGGCGGTCGCGGCCCTGAAGGAGATGTCGCGCCCGGTGAGCGCGCGCCGCGAGAAGGCGCAGGTCGCCACCATCTCGGCCCACAACGACCCGGCGATCGGCGAGCTCGTGGCCGACGCCATGGAGAAGGTGGGCGGCGAAGGCGTCATCACGGTCGAGGAATCGAAGACCACCGAGACCGTGCTCGAGGTGGTCGAGGGCATGCAGTTCGACCGCGGCTACACCTCGCCCTACTTCATCACCGACCCGGAGAAGATGGAGGCGGTGCTCGAGGACCCGTACGTGCTGCTCACCGACCGCAAGGTGAACCTGCTCAAGGACCTCATCCCGCTGCTCGAGCAGGTCGCGAAGTCGGGACGCCCGATCCTGTTCGTCGCCGACGACTTCGAGGGCGAGGCGCTCGCCACGCTGATCGTGAACCAGATGCGCGGCGTGCTGAAGAGCGTCGCGGTCAAGGCGCCGGGCTTCGGCGACCGCCGCAAGGCGATGCTCGCCGACATGGCGGTGCTGGTCGGTGGACAGGTCGTCTCCGAGGAACTCGGGCTCAAGCTCGAGGACGTGCAGCTCGAGCAGCTCGGCCGCGCCAAGCGCGTGGTGTCCGACAAGGACAACACCACCATCATCGGCGGCGCGGGCGATCGCAAGGCGATCGAGGGCCGCATGGCGCAGATCCGCCGCGAGATCGAGAAGGCCACGAGCGACTACGACAAGGAGAAGCTCGAGGAACGGCTCGCCAAGCTCGCGGGCGGCGTGGCGGTGATCCGCGTAGGCGCCCCGACCGAGTCCGAGATGAAATCGAAGAAGGACGCGCTCGACGACGCCATCAGCTCCACCAAGGCGGCGGTCGCCGAAGGCATCGTGCCGGGCGGCGGGCTCGCGCTGCTGCGCTGCGTGGAGGCCGTCAGGAAGGTCGAGCTCGCCAGCGAGGGTGACGAGCGCACCGGCGTGCAGTGCCTGCGCCGCGCGCTCGAGTCGCCGGCGCGGCAGATCGCCGAGAACTCCTCGGTGGACGGCGGCGTGGTCGTGCACAAGATGATGGAGTCGACCGGCGCGTACGGATTCGACGCGGCCCGCGGCGTGTACGTGGATCTGTACGAGGCCGGCATCGTTGACCCGACCAAGGTGGTGCGCGTCGCGCTCGAGAACGCCGTGTCGGTGGCGAGCGTGTTGCTGCTCACCGAGGCCACCATGACCGAGATACCGGAGAAGGAGAAGTCGTTGCCGGCCGAGCCGCAGGAGATGTGAAAATGAGGATCGGCCACTGATCCGCGTACGAATCTTCCTTAGACGGGAGCACTGCCATGATGCATCACCCTTCCATCACCCACGTCGGCGCGCAGGATCCCGAGCTCAGGAACTCGCCCATCGCCGAGGAAGAAGACGAGGACACCGACGTCATCCGCCAGCAGGTGCCCGGTGAGGCCGTGTGCTGGTTCAACGGCACGGAGTACAAGGACGGCACGTACGTGGTGAGCGGCTCGCAGCTGCTGCAGTGCAGCCGCGGGGTCTGGATCGAGTCCGCCGCCAGCGACCCGCGCAACCTCTAGCCGGGCAGCCCGGGCGCCGGCGGCAGCCAGAACCGGATGACGGCCCCGGCGCCGTCGTCGCGGTTCCCCGCTTCGAGCGTGCCGCCGTGCGCCTCGACGATCTCGCGGCACAAGGTGAGGCCGAGGCCGCTGCCCGACGTCTTGGTCGAGTAGAACGGCAGCAGCGCGTTCGCCAGCACCTCGGGACTCATGCCCGAGCCCCGGTCCCGCACCTCGACGCTCCAGCCGCCGCGGCTCAGGCGCACACGGACCTGCGTCTGCCCGGCCGGCGAACCGGCCTCGGCGGCATTCTTCAGCAGGTTAATCATCACCTGCTCGACCTGGGATTCGTCGAACCACCCCGCGCCTGTGGGCAGGTCGCCGTCCACAGTGAACGGACTCACCGCCTGCAGCGAACCCAGGAACCGGCGCCAGTCCACGGCCGACGGTCGCGGCCGCGGCAGTTTCGCGAAGCGGGAATAACCGTCCACGAACTGGGACAGGTGCGACATCCGCTCGTCGATGGCGGCGAACACACGGCGCAGCTGCGCCGGCTCCGGATGCTCGGCGAGCCGCTGCCCCGATTGCGCGAGCGAGGCGATCGGCGCTACCGAGTTGTTGATCTCGTGCGCGATCACGCGGATCACTTTCTTCCAGACCGCCACTTCCTGGGCGTTCATCTCGCGCGTGAGCTGCTTGAGCAGTCGCAGGCGATGCGGCTGTCCGTTCAGCAGGAACGCGCGGTGCGAGACGTGGAAGACCTGCGCGTCGCCGCCGAGCGGCGCGGTGAAGAGTCGGTCGTGCTCGCCCTCCAGCGCCTCGCGCATCGCCGGCGGCAGCGCATCGAGGAGCCCGCCGAACGCGAGCCCCTCGAGCCTGCGTCCGCCGCTGAGCAGCTGTCGCGCCGCGAGGTTCGCGTACAGGATCGCCCCGTTCGCGTTGGTCAGCACCAGCGCCAGCGGCGACGCCTGGATCACCGTGTCGAGCAGCAGCTCTCGCTGATAGAGATCCTGGCGCTGCGCCCGCAGGCGTGCACCGAGCCCGTTGTAGGCGGTGATCAGTCGTCGCAGGCGCGCGTCGTCCGGCGGCTCGCCGATGCTCATGCTGTAGTCGCTGTCGTGCAGGCTGGTCAGGCCGTCCGCGAGCGCGTCGAGCAGCAGCTCCTGGCGCCGCAGCGGCCGGCGCAGCGCGACCGTGAGCGCTCCGTAGGCCGTCACGGTGAAGGCCATCGCAAGGAACCGGGCTGGCCACGACAGGTCGGCCAGCGCAAGCGCGCCGAGCGTCACCGCACCGAGTGCCGACAGCAGGATCGTCAGGGTGCGCGGGCGCATGCCTCAGCGCCCGTCCGTCGGGCTGGCAGCGATGCCGAGCTTCTCCATGCGCCGGTACAGGGACTGGCGGGACAGCCCGAGGTCCCGCGCCGCCTTGGCGACCACGCCTGCGTGGCGCGACAGCGCGGCCTCGATCTCGCCACGGTCGGGCTCGCGCGCCGGCGCGGCCGCATCGCCCACTCCGCCGTTGCCGCCGCTGCCGCCGCTGCCGCCCGACGGCAACACAAGGTCCTGCGCGGCGATGCGGTGGGACGCCGCGAGCAGGCAGGCGCGGCGGATGCTGTTGCGCAACTCGCGCACGTTGCCGGGCCAGTCGTGGCGCAGCAGCGCGCGCTCGGCGTCCGGGTCGAGCTCGTAGCCGGGCTCGAGGAAGTGTCGCGCCAGGGGCAGCACGTCTTCGCGCCGCTCCGCGAGCGGCGGCACCGCCAACTCGATGACGTTCAGGCGGTAGTAGAGGTCTTCGCGGAAACGGCCCTGCCGGATCGCCTCGGCCAGCGGCGTGTTGGTCGCCGAGATCACGCGCACTCGCACGCGACGCGTCTGGCTCGAGCCCAGCCGCTCGAACTCGCCGGTCTGCAGGACCCGCAGCAGCTTGGCCTGCCCGGCCAGCGACAGGTTGCCGATCTCGTCGAGGAACAGCGTGCCACCGTCCGCGGCCTCGAAGCGGCCGTCGCGGGCCTTCGCGCCGGTGTAGGCGCCGGACTCCGCGCCGAACAGCTCGCTCTCGAGCAGCTCCGACGGCAGCGCGCCCGCGTTGACGCGCACGAACGGGCCCGCCTTCGCCGCGGAGTTCGCCTGGATGATCTCGGCGAGGATCTCCTTGCCGACGCCGTTCGGCCCGGTGATCAGCACCGGCACGTCCGCCCGCGCGACCTGCGTGGCCATCTGCACCACGGCGTGCATCGCGGCACTTCGATAGACGATGCCGCGCAGGTCGAATCGCGCGGCAAGCTCGGCATGCGAACGGTCGACCCGTGCGAGCCGCTCCCGCTCGGCCGAAAGCGCGGCCTTGAGCTGGAGCAGGTTGCCGACGGTCGTCACCAGGCGCGCGTTGTCCCAAGGCTTCGCGAGATAGTCGGCCGCACCCGCCTTGACGAGTTCGACCGCCGTCTCGAGGTGCGTCCACGCTGTGAGCAGCACCACCGGCAGGTCCGGCTGCGCCGCCCGCAGCGCCCGGAACAGCGCGATGCCCTCGTCGCCGGAGGTGGCCTCGCGCTGGAAGTTCATGTCCTGGATGACGAGGTCGATGCCGCCGCGCGCCACGCGCTCGAGCCCTTCCCGGGCCGTGGCGACGCACTCGACGCGCGCGCCCTCCAGCGTCAGCAGCACGTCGAGCGCCGTGCGCACGGCGTCGTTGTCGTCGATGACGAGTAGCGTTCGTCCGTGCATCCGTCGCCCTGCGACCTGCCCCTGCGTAAGTTCAGACCGTGCGGGTCGCGATCGCCGGAGAGACCATCGACGCGCGGCGCGCGGGACGCAGCGCCGCGGCCAGGCTGACGACCCAGAGCACCACCACCCCGCCGACCAGATAATAGAGGTTCAGGCGCGGCAGTTCGAACGTGGTGCTGAGCCAGTAGCCGAGCAGCAGCGCCAGCACGCAACCGACGACGACCCCGGCGCTGGTGATCAGCCAGTTCTCGGCCAGGAAGTAACGCAGGATGTCGGTACGCCGCGCGCCGACCGCCCGACGCGTGCCGATCTGCTTCGTGCGCGTGCTGACGTTGAACGCCGCGAGGCCGAAGATGCCGAGCGCGGCGATCCCGAGCAGCAGTACCACCACGACGCCGAGATACACCGCCATCGCCCGGTCGCTGGCGTAGGTCGAGGCGGCGACGTACTCGAGCGAGCGCACGCGGATGATCACGCGGCCGTTGTCGATCTTGCCAAGGGCCTCCTCGGCCGCCCGCATCACTTCATCGCGTCGGCCCGGCTCGGCGCGGACGATGTAGCGAGCCTGCTGCTCGTCGGCAATGACCGGGAACAGTGCGACGTCGCCGACGTTTTCCCAGCTCGGCCACGAGCCGTGCATGTGGTCGATGATGCCGATCACGGTGACCGGGTCACTCAGCGACGTGTAGAGCGTCTTGCCGACCGCGGACTCGCCCGGGAACAGTTCCGCCGCAACCTCCTTCGTGATCATCATCTCGGTCGGCGACTCGGAGCTGTTGCGCTCGAACTTCCGCACCACCGACGCCTCGAAGTTCCGGCCCTCGGCGAGCCGGGCCCCGAAGGTATCGAGGCCGTGCTCGTCCACCTGGAAAAAGTTGATGTCGCCGCGCCGACCCTTCTCGGCGGGCTCAGTGTACATCGACGTTGCCGAGCCGCCGCCCGACAGCGGTATTGCGTTGATGGTCGTCGCGGCCTCGACGCCCGGCAGGCCGCGCAGCACCTGCAGGTCCGCGCGCATCGTGGCCTCGCCCTGGAAGCGCTCACCCGAGGGCACCCACCCGACGAAGAAGATGTTCGGCACGTCCATGCCGGGGTCGCGGCCGATCAGGTCAAGGCGCTGTTTGACGATGTAGAGCGAGTTCACCGTGATGGCGAGCGCGAGTGCGATCTGCAGCGCCACCAGGATGGCGCCCGTCGGGCTGCGGCGCAGGGAACTCAGGATGGGCTTGATGTCCATGTGCGTGTCTCTTTGGCTACTGCGTCTTGAGGTAGACGGCGGGTGCCGTCCGGCCGATGCGCCAGGAGGGATACAGTCCGGCCACGGCGCCCGCGAGCAGTGACAGCCCGAGCGTCGCGAGTACGACCAGCGGATCGATCTCGGTGAGCCGCTCGTACGCGCCGCGGTCGAAGTCCGAGCCGTAGAGCGCGCGGATGCCGGCGAGTCCGCCGAGCGCGAGCAACAGCCCGAGCACGCCACCCGCGAGGCCGATCAGCATCACCTCGGTCATGTGCTGGCGGACGATGTCGCGACGGCTGGCGCCGAGCGCGCGGCGCAGGCCCGTGAGCGGCGCCGCGTTCAGGAACTTCGCGAGCAGCAGGCCAACGACATTGACCAGGCAGACGCAGAGGAACAGCAGCGCGATGCCGATCAGCACGCGATTGTCGCGCTTCACGACCTTGTTTCGATCCAGCCACTGCTCGACGTCGTAGAGGCGATTGTTGAGCGGCCGCTCCATGCGGCCCGCGGCCTTCTGGCTGCGGGCGTAGTTGTCGACGAAGGCCTGGTACTTGTCGCGGTCGGCCGCGGTCGGCAGCTCTACCCAGAACTGCAACCACACGCACTCCGAATTCAGGAAGTCCTGGTAGGTCTCGCCGGACTCGGCCTTCCAGCAGTTGGTGTTGCCGTAGACGGGCAGTTCGAGCGAGCGCCCCCAGCCGTAGGGAATGTAGGCGTCTTCCGGATCCTCGAACGAGCCGTTGTTCAGGTCGAAGAACTTCGGGCTCGGCGCCCACGGCTCGAGCACGCCGGCGACGCGGTACTCCACGGTGCCGAGCTTGACGGTGCGGCCAACGCTGTTCTCGCCGCCGAACACCTTCTCGTTGGTCTCGTGGCTGAGCACCACGAGCGGCTGCGGCCCCTGGTCCGCCGCTGCGTCCCAGCCCTGGCCGTACTGGAACGGCACGTCGAACATCGGGAAGAACTCGTGCGAGGTGACGCGCAGCGTGGCGTTGAACGGCTTGACGCCCGCGCGCTCAGGTAGCAGCAGCGCGCCCGACTTGTACATCACGAGGCTGCGGGAGGCGACCTTTGCGGCGTACAGCGCCATGGCGTCGGGGTAGGTCAGCAGCTGCGGCGGATTCTCCGGCTCGTCGTCATCGTAGGGCCGATCCGCGCTCCACGCATCGAGCGTCACCGCGTGCAGCCGGTCGCTCTTCTCCGGAATCGGGTTCGTCGCCATCGCGTGGTAGATCGTGAACGTGACCGTGCACACGGCGATGCCGAGCGCGATTGCGAGCACCATCAGTGCCGAAAGGCCCGGGTGGCGCTTGAGGCTGTCGAGTGCGAGGCGCAGGTCGTAGGAAAACATGGGTGCAGGCCTCCGTGGGCTTCGATCAGCCGAGCGCCGCCGCGTCCGCGGCCGGCGGATGCAGCACCGTGACCGTCGCCGAGTGCGCCTCGTACGGCTTGTAGTCGGTGATCTGTCCGTCGACGACCTGCACGTTGCGGTGCGCGCGGCGGGCCAGCTCGGGGTCGTGCGTGACCATGACGATCGTGGCGCCCATGCCGTTGATCTGCTCGAGCAGGTCCATGACCTGCCGCGCCATCAGGGAATCGAGGTTGCCGGTCGGCTCGTCCGCGAGCAGCAGCGCGGGATCGCCGGCGAGCGCACGGGCGATCGCCACCCGCTGCTGCTGGCCACCCGAGAGCTGCGAGGGCAGGTGCTTGACGCGCGAGGTCAGGCCGACGAGGTCGAGCGCGGAATTGATGCGCTCGCGGCGCTCCGCGGCCGGCAGCCGGCGATAGCGCAGCGGCACGTCCACATTGTCGAAGACGTTGAGGTCCGGGATCAGGTTGAAGCTCTGGAAGATGAACCCGATCTTGTGGTTGCGAACCCGGGAGCGCGCGTCGTCGTCGAGCCGGCTCACGTCCTCACCGTCGAGGCGGTAGCTGCCGGTGTCGAAAGTCTCGAGCAGGCCCGCCACGTTCAGGAACGTGGTCTTGCCGGAGCCCGAGGGCCCGGTCACCGCGACGAACTCGCCCTTCTCGACCTTGAGGCTGAACTCGCGCAGCGCGTGGGTCTCGAGCAGGTCCGTCCGGTAGGCCTTGGTCACCTGGGTCATTTCGAGCATCGATCTATCCCCTTGCAGTGTTCGTTCAATCCGCGAGCAGCACGCGCGGCACGTTCCTGAAATCCTCGGTGTCGGAGATCACGACCTCGTCGCCCTCGGCGAGCCCGCCCGTGATCTCGACTTCCCGCACGCTGACGGCGCCGGTGGCGATCGGTCGCTGCTCGGCGACGTCGCCCTTCACGACGTAGGCCGTGGCGCCGCCGCCGGCCTCGTAGAAGCCGCCGCGCTCCACCTTCAGCACGTCGTCGCGCCGGTCCATGAGGATGCGCACGGACACGCGCTGGTTCTGGCGCAGCCCGGGCGGCACTTCGCGCAGGCGGACGCGGCCCGTGACTTCGCCCTGGCGCACTTCCGGCGAGATCGCGCTCACCTCGCCCGGGTAGGTCTTGCCGCCGAAGGACACCTCCGATGCCATGCCCGCCCCGATCGTGCCGGCGTAGGTCTCGGCCACGCGGAACTCGATCTCGAGGGCGGAGAGGTCCACGACGGTGAGCAGCGCGGCGTCCTGCTGGACCGCCGCCTTCTGCGTAACGGCGAGGTTGCCGATGATCCCGTCGACCGGCGACTTCACCGCCAGCTCGCCGACGCGGCGCTCGAGGTCCTCGACCAGCAGTTGCTGTCGATCGCGCTGCAGGCGGCGCGTCTGCAGCTCGAACTCGAGGCTCTCCTTCTCGAGGCCGGCGCTCGCAACGGCGTGCTTGTGCGTCAGCTTCGCCTCGTCGAGCTCGTCGCGGGCGCGCTGGAAGTCCCGCTCGCTGATGACCTTCTGTTCCCAGGCCTGATCCGCGCGCGCGAACTCGCGCTCGGCGGCCCGGATCGCCACGCCCGCCATGTCGCTGGTCTGCTGGCCCTGCAGGACCTTGCGACCCACGTCGATCTCCTGGCGCTTGAGGTCCACGCGCAGGCTCTCGAGTGTCGCCTGCTCGCGCTCGAATTCGTTGCGCAATCCCGGGCTCTCGACCGTGGCCAGAAGGTCGCCCTTCTGGACCGCGTCACCCGCGTTGCGCGCGTAGACGACGGTGCCGGCCGCCGGCGCGTAGAGCGTCGGGCTGACCGCGGCGACGACCGTGGCCTGTGCAGCCACGTCGCTCACGAACTCGCCGCGCGTGACCGTCGCGATGCGCACGCGCTCGCGCGACACCGTGGCATCGCTCGAACTCCACGCCTTGAGCAGCGAGGCGATCGCCACGAGACCGAGCACCAGCAGCAGCCCCGCCGCGACCAGCCAGACCCGCCGGTCGTGCCGCCAGCCCGTGGGGGTCGCGATCTCGCGATCCTGGCCGGCGGTGCCGCGCATGCCGGCGGCAGCCGGCCGGTCGGGGATGCGGGTGATGGGCGCAAGCGGCATCGGTTGGGTCCGGAGGGGTACGCCTCGGGACTGTTGCAGGGATCGTGCCAACCCCAGCCGAAAACCTGGTCTTCATTTGAATCAACGACTTGTCGCTGCCGTGTCGGACGATCCCGGACCGGGCGCGTGTCCGCTCGCGGACAGCGGACGAGTCCGCGGACACATTCCCCCGGCCGGCTCGAAATGACATAGTTCCGGCCCCGAGGGAGGAAACGAACCATGGATATTCGCGGACGCCGCCAGAGCAGCAACGTTGAGGACCGTCGAGGCATGCGCCCCGTGCGCACCGGCGTCGGGCTCAGCCTCGGCGGCGTGCTGATCCTGGTGGTGCTGAGCCTGTTCGGCATCAACCCGCTGCCGTTCATCGGCATCGCCACCAAGGCGCCCGAGGTGCAGATGCAGGACACCGGCCAGCCCTACCAGGAAAGCGCACAGGAGGCGGAAGCGCGCGAGCTGACGGCGGTCGTGCTGGCCGACACCGAGGAAACGTGGAGCGCGCTGCTACCCAAGTACGGCATCCAGTACGTCGAGCCGAAGCTCGTGCTGTTCAGCGGCATGACCCCGTCGGCCTGCGGTACGGGCCAGTCCGCGATGGGACCCTTCTACTGCCCGCTCGACCAGAAGGTGTACCTCGACACGACGTTCTTCGACGACCTGTCGCAGCGCTTCGGTGCGCCCGGCGACTTCGCCCAGGCGTACGTGATTGCCCACGAGGTCGGCCACCACGTCCAGAACCTCGCCGGCACCGCGGAGAAGGTACGCGCCGCGCAGCAGCGCATGGGCCAGGCCGAGGCGAACGCGCTATCCGTGCGCATGGAGCTGCAGGCCGACTGCTACGCCGGCGTCTGGGCGCACAACGCCGCGCGCTCGCGCCAGCTGCTCGAGGCCGGCGACATCGAGGAAGGCCTGCGGGCCGCGAGCGCGATCGGCGACGACCGCATCCAGAAGCAGACGCAGGGCCGCGTCGTGCCGGACGGATTCACGCACGGCAGTTCCGAGCAGCGCATGCGCTGGTTCAAGCGCGGGCTCGAGACGGGCGATCCGCAGGCTTGCGACACCTTCGCGGCGGCGCAACTCTGATCCGGCGTCGTCGGCGGCGGTCAGAGGTTCAGGCGGCCGGCGTAGCCGGTGAGCTCGAGGTAGCCGCGGCCGAGCAGCGCGCCGTCGGGCGCGCGCAGCCGGATCGGGCCTTCCCAGTAGATCGTGCCGGTGCTGGAGC
>Ga0209391_10001417_pt1 | contig 12355 bp, 9 predicted proteins | sample PPLLak3March2015_FD_187246 | JGI IMG/M metagenome (GOLD analysis project Ga0209391, IMG submission 187246) | Freshwater sediment microbial communities from Prairie Pothole Lake near Jamestown, North Dakota, USA - PPLs Lake P7 Core (1) Depth... | ecosystem: Environmental > Aquatic > Freshwater >... | reverse complement strand
ATGTCTCTTGAGCCCTGGTCAGTCTTCGACGCCTGTTGGACCGCGCTCCTGGTCAAACTTCAGCGCCTGTTCGCAACGACCTGAAGCCACCGGGCTCACTCCCCCGTTCATCGAGGTACAAACAACAGCGGGGCCTTGCGGCCCCGCTGTGAAAAACTGCACCGGTACGCGCTCAGCGGATCGCGTGCGGACCCCAGTACTCGAATAGTATCTTCGACTTGACCTTGTTCTTCTTCTTGCCCTTGCCTTCGACACCGTTCACCGCCGCGGTGTCGGCGGCGTAACCCGCCACGACCTGCGCCAGTGCATCCGCATTCGTCTCGAGCGCGTACTCGTTGACGTTGGCATAGGTATCACAGGCCAGGTGGTAACACGGATCAAACTGCTGGCCGGCCGTCCCGCCCCAGAGCGCCACTTGCTCTGCGGTCTTGATTCCTTCGGCACCCGTGAACAGGCCGCCCGCGGGAATCCCCTGTGCGATAAACGGACCATAGTCCGACCGGCCGCTGAAGTCCGTACCTAGCGTCGGCACACCGAACGCGTCGAAGTACGCCTGGAACGCTGCCTCGATCGCAGCGGAGCCCACGGGACCGGCCGGTGCGCCCACGGCATCCGAGTCATCGCCGTCGTAGATGAAGAACACGTGGTTTGGCGACCCGATCATGTCGAAGTTCAGGTACAGCGCGATCCGGTCACGCTCCTCCTGCGTCAACGTGTTGACGTAGTACGTGGACCCGACCAGGCCGGATTCCTCGGCGCCCCAGAACGCAAATCGCACCTTGTTGTTGGTCTTCGCCTTCGCCATCTGGATCGCCGTTTCGAGCAGCGCAGCCACACCCGAACCGTTATCCTGGATGCCGGGTCCGCCATTCACCGAATCGAGGTGACCACCCGCGATGACGACATTGCTGGGATTGCCGCTGGCGGTCTCCGCAATCACGTTTGCAGCCGTCGCCAGGCCCCGGAACGTGTCCGTCTTCAGTCGCAGCACCAGGCCGGGGGTCGCCGCCAACTGCTGTCCCACGGACTGCGTCACGGCGAGGACCGGCAGGTTGAGCGTAAACCCGTTGCCGAGCGTGCCGTTTAGCGGATCATCGCTGTTATTGTAAATCACCACCCCGGATGCGCCGGCATTGAAGGCGTTAGTCGCCTTGATCGCGAACGCGCAGGCCGCGCGACTGATGAGCGCAATGTTCCCCGCCGGAAACCCTGCGAAGTCCGCAGCCTCGCAACCGGGTGTCGCATCGCCCGGGGCCGCTGCCAATGAACTGACCGCCGCCGTCACGTCGCCGCTGCCCGAGTAGGACATGATTACGTTCGAAATCGGCCCGGCCGGTGGAGGACTGACCTGCTCGAGTACCGAGGGCGTCAGTTCAATGAACGTCTGGAACTGGAAGTCCTGGGTCGTGACGATATACCCCGCGTTCTGCAGCGCGTCCCGCACATACGCCACGGACGCGTCGTAGCCCGGCGCTCCCGAGACGCGCGTACCGTTGTTTGCGTCGGCGATCGCCTGCAACGCTGCCTGGTGCTGCCGTACGCCCGCGAGAGTCACGCACTCCGTGAGTTTCGCGGGCGAGCTGTTGTCGCGCAGCGCACAACTCGGTGAGTCTGCGACCGCCGCAGACGACATCAGCGACGACGAAGCCAGGATGACTGCCATCGAACTTAGTCCGAAAGTCGGTCGAATGCGCATGCTCTCTCTCCTTGAATGATCGGGGCCATTGGAATGCTCGATTGGACCCAGCGGGTCCTTACTCCTGCCGGCGCACGCAGCGGCTGCCACCACCAGCAGTTCAATGGCGAAATCTCCGCGCACGGGTCTCCGTTTCACGAGCGCTTTGCTCTCACTCTTGTTCTGCTTCGCGGCGTTGCGAGTTGACCACCCCCACTTCGAAAGCAACCACTGTGCCGTGCCCGGCTGCGCGAGCGAGGCTTCCGCTCACATGAGCGACAGTTACGCGTTGGCGGCGGGGGGCAGCGAGAAAAGTTCGCCGACGGGACCGGCGAAGAACCCAGTGGGTTTATGCATCCCTTCCTCCTGCCGAGCGTGCGCTAGCGCGCTTTCTTGTTTCATCGCCAATAGCGCATGCATTGGCCCTGCCCGGCACAGCTTGCGCCTGTCGCAGCGCAGCATTCAACATGCTTGCGACATAGCGAATGTCAGACGTTCAGCAGTCGTTGGGTCCCGCACGGGGACGCACCCTCTCCCCGGCGTTCTATGTGGTCGACCGCTCGCGGGGCCGGCCCCGCTGATTTGTCGCGCGTGACGCCATACGCTTCACCCGTGCGGCGATCAGGACTTTTCGCCATAAGGACGTCGAGCGGTTCTTCAAGTCCGGCAGCAACGCCGGAATCTCAGCCGCGCATGCGCCCCGACTGGCACGGCCACTCGCGGCCCTTAATGTCGCATGAGAGCCGTCGGTCATGAACGTTCCGGGCTGACCACTGTTTACCACTGAGTTGGCCATGAGCGCGACGCACAATCCACCCAACCTCGGCCTGATTCTAAGGGATGACGTGCTGCCGGCGCTGAGCCTGCAGGTCGGTGAAGCGGCGCGGATCAGTTTGGTGTGGATCTCTCCACGCTCTCGAGAGCCTTGGCGACCGTGAGGTCCGCAGGTTGTAAACCGGCGTCCAACTTTGACCAGCGATCGGCGTCCAATGTTGACGATGCAAAATGTCATTCTCATCGAGAAATGTCTCTCGAGCCCTGGTCGGCCTTCGACGCTTGTCAGGCCACGAGCCTGGTCAACCCTCAACGCTGGTTAACACGCCGCTCGCGCGCCCGGGCCCCGGGCCACTCCGGTGGAGCGGCGAGTAGTGCGTCAGGCGACAAATAGACCGGGGGTTTCTCAAGGTACAGAATGTCGGCATGCGCTGGATCGTCGCGTACGTCGTCGGGGCGCTCGTCGTCGCCTACCTATTCACGCTGATCCTTGGATACGGCATTGGCGGGTGCGACTGCGGGCTTCAGGAGCGAGGCCTCTTCTGCTGGCTGTGTGAGCATCAATGGGTACTCATAGCCATCGCGACGTCACCCATGTGGGTAACCGCGCTGCTGCACATCCGCGCGAACCGGCGGCAGCACCGGCGTGACCTCTACGGCGACGAGGGCGAGTAGATCCGCGCCACGCTCGCATATGCGACCTTCCGATAATCTTCATTCATCGGCGTCCAGCGAGCGCACTTCCCTCTCGCCGCCTCCGCCCCGCCGGGCCGCCCCATGGGGGATGTCATGCCCCGCCCCCGCGCGTCGCACCCGCGCCCACTCCGGGGCAACGTCGAGCCGAGCCGGCACACCCCGCCGACCCGGCCCGCAGGCCGCCCCCGCAGGTCCCCAGCCTCCCAGGTTCCCAGATCGCCCCGCCCCGCCGCCCGCTCCGGGGCCATCGAATGGTTCATTTTCCGATAGTCCGCGGGTTCAGCCGATTTCGGGGCAAAATGACGCCCGATAGTCCGCAGGTGATGCCCGAAAACCCATGAAAATCAAGAAGTTGGAAATGGTGGCCAGGGACGGAATCGAACCATCGACACGCGGATTTTCAGTACAGCGGAGAGCCCGGTTCGGCGCGAGTAAGCCGAAGAAGCGTGAAGAATTTCCGCGGTGCCGACCGAACCGCTGCCGAACCTCCCGCCAACCAACGGCACGCTCGGCGGCGTCCGACTGCACTTCGCAGCGAAGGAACCCCCGGCGCGGGGCCGGGGTTCTGATTAGCCAGAACGGGCAAGGGTCACCACGGCGCCGTTCCCACAAATACGTATCCACTTGTCCTTGTCGAATTAACCGCCGCGCTGGTCAGGCGCCTCGGATAGAAATCGAATAGGGCAGTTCCAGTGACCGTACCGATTCCGTTGACGCAGGCTCCACCCTGGAACGTCACCGTAACGTTGTAGTAGTTGGCTTCCGTACTTGGGGATATCGTGCCTGCAAATTTGCAGCCCGACGCAGACAGTCCTGTCAGTTCGCCCGACGACGCGATCGTCACCTCGGTGTACTCCGTGAGACCCGAGTACGACGTCCCTGAGAAGGTCGTAGTGATCCATGGCCCCAAAGGCGGCGCCGGGCTCGGGAAACGGTACTCAAAGTAGTAGGTTGTCGTGTATGTCAGTGCATTTGTGGTACCGGTGTACTTTACGGCACCATCAAAGCTCTTCTCCTCCACGTAGGTCGCATCAACGGTCACCGGACTGTTCCCGGCGCCCTCGAAGTTGAAGTCGATACCGTTGGAGGACACGAATCGACCGTTCTGCGACGTGCCATTGCCCTGCGCGAGTCCCGCAATCACTGCGCTATTGTTGACAGCGCTGTAGATCCACCAGTACTCCCCGCTACCGAGCACCAGCCCTTCAACACTGCGGCCAGTGCTGCTCGTACCCCTCCACCACCCCTCCGCCGTCCCCGTGGAAGCTGGCGGAGACTGGATCGTGAACGTGACCGCGCTCGACGAGCCGCCTCCGGGCGCGGGCGTCACTACCGTGACCTGCGCGGTGCCCGCCGTCGCCACGTCAGTTGCCGGGATGGCAGCCGTAAGCTGCGACGCGTTCACGAACGTCGTGGGCCGCGCGCCACCACTCCAGTTCACGGTGGATCCCACTACGAACCCGGACCCTGTCACGGTCAGCGTGAACGCCGCGTCGCCGACCGTTGCCGAGGTGGGCGACAGGGCCGTCAGTACCGGCACGGGATTCTTGCTCCTGTTGTTGTCGTCGCCACAGGCGGCGATCACCGTGAACAGAAGAGCGAGAATGACGGTTAGGAACCGGGCGATTGGCCGCGAAAGCGGTTGCCCGAGTGTCGTCCTGGACATATGAGCCTCCTTGGCGGGGCCCGCGCGGGATTGAACGCCGGCAGAACCCGCGTTGCGTACAAACCCACGCTACTCCGCCGAGGAGCCCGTGTAATCCGCGATAACTGGTATTGCATTGGCGTTACGCGCAGATCGCAAGCCAGTCACTGAAATGACCAATTCGCCCGACAGCGCCGCAACGCCAATGCGCCCTACCCTCCACATCCGGCTGGCCCAGAACATCGCGAGGGATACGGAGCGCTACAAATCGATACACGAATTAACGCAGCCGACATCGGGCTGTTACGCCCGCTCGCTAGGATGCATCACAGGGTCAACTTGCGAGACGAGCGGAGGGAGAGGCGATGAAAAGGCAGATCACACAATTCAGTTTCGAGAAAAGCGTGCTGGCGAGCCTTGCCGCGGTGACGGTCGCGACCTTCGGCGCGCTGTTGAATGCGGCGCTGAACTTCCAGGCGTTCATCTGAACGTGCTGCGGCTGGGGCCGGCGAGCCCAAGGGACGTGACGTCGATGGGTTCGTCGGGCCGCTGTGTGGAGCTGACGTCTGGCTCTGTGCCACTCGGCTGTATTAGCCGTCGGCCCTATTGATTGTCGTTTCCGGATCCATGGACTGCTCGCGACCGGCATTCGAGCGGTTCCCTCCACGAGCAGCGAGCCGCCCACACTACGAAGTCACTTCCCTCGCGCCAGGCCGCCGCGGCGGACAGGTCTGCGCCGTGGGGTATCTCGAACAGGCTGCGCGTACGATGATTGGCGGCCATGCCACGACGCACACTCTCGCCCCGAGGGCCCGATCGCGAGGCCGCACTCGAGCAGTACCGCCAACGCGCCGGCGTCTACGACCGGGAGCTGGCGTTGTTGGAACCCATTCGGCGCCTCGCCATCGCAAAGCTCGCGCTGCGCCCGGGGGATGTCGTGTTCGACGTGGGCTGCGGCACTGGCCTGAGCCTGTCGATGCTCAAGAAGGGCGTCGGTCCGAGAGGCCGCATTGTTGGCATCGAGCAGTCCCCCGAGATGGTCGCGCAGGCGCGCCGACGCGTCGCAAGGGCGCGCTGGGCACGCGTGACGCTGATGTGTTCGCCGGTGGAACTCGCCGATCTGCACGTCGACGCAGACGCTGCGCTGTTCCACTTCACACACGACATCCTCCAGCGGCCCGAGGCCATCGCCAACGTCATCAGCCACCTGAAGCCCGGTGGGCGCGTGGTGGCGTCGGGCCTGAAGTGGGCAGCGCCATGGCTGCTGCGGCCGGTCAACCTGCTGGTTCTGTCAGCCGCCCTGCGTTCGGTGACGTCATTTGATGGCCTGGACCAGCCGTGGCGACTGCTGCAGGACCAGCTCGGTCAGATGGGCGTCGAGTCCAGGCTGCTCGGTGGAGCGTACATAGCCAGCGGCGTTTGCGATCCGTCGTGAACGCGGCGAGCCAAGCACGGGATGCCAAACAGCAGGCGCCGGATCAAGCAACAGCGTCAACGTAAGCTCACTCTTAGTGATTAGTGATCACCTCGAGACACGTGGGTTCCCAGCTTCGCCGTCGTACGGCTCGGAGAAACTCCTCGTAGTGCCGACCACGCCCCTCAGCGGCCGACCGGCGCTCCACCGGATCGAGATCGACTTTCTGCGATGAAGTCACCGCCCATCGACACGCGAATTGATCATCTCAAGAGTCGCAAAAGAGAACCCCGGCGCGCGGCCGGGGCCCTCTGACTTCGCCGGTGCAAGTTGATGTGCCGGCTCCGGGACAACGGGCATCAATTCCAGCTGTAGATGGCGCCCTCTCCGGAGTCAGACGTTGCCTGTCCTACGGAGACGAAGCGTCCGTTGCCCCACGCCATTCCGTTACTTTGATAATAACCATCGATGTTGAATGTCTCCCAAATCGCTCCGCCATCGGTGCTGGACAGACCAACAGGTCGCTCAAACGACGGAGTCCCGACCCACCAGTACCACCACGGGATGCCACCGGCCACGACAAGCCGCGAGCCATTCCACGCGGCGCTCAAGTAGTCGACGCGATCGACCGGCGTATTCAACTCCTTCCAGTTGTAGCCATCGAACGACGCGAACACAGTTGCTTCACTTCCAGCGGCGATGAACTGCTGCCCGTCGTGCAGTACTTCGTACAGCGCCGCGACGTCATCCCGCAGGATGATCTCGTGCCAGACCTGACCATCCACCGAGACCATGACACGAGCATCGCTTTCCCAGCTGAATACATCGGTCCCGGCCAAGAACAGTCCGTTCGCGTGGATGAGGTCCGTAATGAAATGACCGGACTGCGGCAACGTATCAATCACCTTCCAGGTTTCGCCGCGATCCAGCGATCTCATCATGAAAGCATCGCCCGTCTGCTGTTCCATCCCCCCCGTGACGATCTGCGATGGGCTGATCGCAACCGCCGCCAAGCGGGCTTGCTTCCCTGTGTGTTTGACGCTCCAGGTCGCGCCACCATCGGTCGACAGGAGCACCGTCGCATCGCCGCCGACGGCGACAACGTCCGACTCGCGAGAGGCGACGGCAATGAGGTCGACAGCTACAGGTGAGCTTCGCTCCATCCACCCAATGCCGTCGGTCGAGGTCAGAACCTTCCCGCCGCTACCAACCGCAACGAAACTGCTGCCGGTCCATGAGACGTCATTCAACTCGAACGGCAGTCCGCCCAGTCGTCTCGTCCACGCGGTGGGCATGACGTCGCTGACGACGTCGAATTTCGCGGTGAGGTGATTCGAGCTGTCCCCGACCTTGTCGATAAGCCAGACCTCGACGGTAAAAGTGCCGACGACCTTGGTCGACATCGCGATGTGCTCACTCACCGTTCCAGTGGTCGCGCTCGAGGCTTCACTGAACTCGAGTCGCGTGCCGTCCGGCATCCCGACCCACAAGGTCTGGATGTCCTTGCCGGTGTCGGAAAAGGTGAGTTCGGCCGAAACCTCCGTCACGCCGCCGCCGGCCATGTAGACGGCGTTCCCCGGCGAGAGTTTCAGGCTGGAAATGACCGGCGCGTGTTGAACTGCCGGCGGTGGCCCGGCTCCGTCGCCATCGCCACCGCAGCCGGCGAGGAGCAGCGCCAATATGAATATTGACTTACGCATTTGACACTCCTTGCTGGTCACTCTGGTCCGCAGGCTTGATAGCCCGGCGAACCACGGTGTCCTTCGTGGCTTGGCGCGGAGGGCGACCGGCAGAACGCCGGCTACGTCGATATTGTGAGCCGGCCCGGACGGAGTCCGCATGCGGGCTAATTCCTAGCCAACTGATTGAAAATTGGTTCGTCCGGCGAGTCTCGTTGTGGTTTGTCACCGCACCGGGCCGAGGCGCCAGGCGGTTGCGAGCCCACCCACTTCCCGATAGTCCGCGGGCGATACCCGGAACCCGCTGCAAATCATCGAGTTGGAAATGGTGGCCAGGGACGGAATCGAACCATCGACACGCGGATTTTCAGTACGACGTAGAGCACGCGTCGGCGCGAGCAAGCCGAAGACCGGCAAGGGGCTTTTCCGGGACCGACCCGGGCGGCCCGAGCCACCGACCCTATTCCGAACCCCTCCGGGTCGGCGGGAGGGCCCGGCGGGCGGCCCCCGATCCGCGTCAACGAGTTGCGCCGGGTCGGACCGAACCGGAACCGAAACACCGACGACGCTTGGCGCCCACCTCGCCGATGCCGAACTGCTGCGACGGCACCAAGCACCGGGAGTCTGCCGCGATCTTGACGAGCGTCAACGTCGCTAGGCCACTTTCCGCAGTTCAACCGTTTGGACTTTGATGCCGACTTTGAGGTGCTTCCTCACGGCCCCGAAGATCGCCGCCAGGTTGTCCATGCTTGGATTGCCTTTGGGCGAGAGCATTCGATGAAGGCTCTTGCTGGGCGTGTCCGTGAGCTTGGCCAGCTTTTCGAACCCCAAGGTCGCATTCACAAGATCGCGCAGAATGAGGCGCGCAGTCTCAGGCTCGCCACTCAGGAATAGCGTTGCCGCCTCATCCAGGAGCGCCCTGGCGAACGCCGGGTTGCGCTCGACTCGAGCGACGACGGTCTTCTTGAAATCGCGAGTCAGCGCCATGGTCGTTACCTCTTTCGCCGCCGTCTGAGCATCGAGGCCATCGAACCAATCTCCGTATGGGCTCGATCCATCCGGGCGAATGTATTCCTGCACCCGGATCTTCATGGGGGCATGGTAACGTTTACGTTACTATCTGGCAAGAGCGGTGGTCAGACTCTAAGCCTTCGGCTTCGCAAAAGAGGGGGGCGTCGGCGCAAGTCGTGCACGCAGGTTTCTCACCAGGAGCGCTCGAATATCAGGCCGATGATGGGAAATGCTTCCCCTTCGTCTGCGACGATTACGCCCCGCCGCGGGTCGAACTCCTGCGAACCACCGCCTGGGCCGCCATAGACGTTGATCACGTCAAGGAACGCGACAAGGTCCACCGGGCCGAGAGTACGCCGGTAGTCGATCCGGATATTGAGCGAGTGAGAGTCATCAAGCCGAAGCGCGTTCCGCTGCGTCAGTTCCTTCGAGTAACGCAGCGGCTGTCCTGGTCCCAGCACGTCACTATTGATGATGAAGTCGTCCGTGGGTCGCCCGGTCGCCCATTTCCAGCGCGCACCGAACTTCCAGCGTTCGCTGATCTCCCAGCTGCCGCCGATGGAGAAGAAGTGCTCGCGGTTGAAATCAGCGTCATAGTCCCCGAAGCCGTCGTTATCATCAATGCGCGCATTGTTATAGGCGTAGACGACATTCCCGAACCAGCCATCCTCAAAGCCCCGCGACAGAACGACGTCCAGGCCCAGATTCGTGCCCTCTCCGTCGTTGGTGACCCGGCCACTGGTGCGTTCCTGCTCGACGACGACATTGTCCAGCCACTGATAGTACGGCTCGACGAGCAGCGACCAGTCCGGGCCGAAGTACCGCTCGAAGCCGACACTCACGTGCGTAACTCGCTCGTTTTCGATACCAAAGTTCTCCGGACTCGCCCCGCGGACCAGAAAGCGCGGCGACTGATAGAACACGCCCGCAGTCGCCGACACTCGCATGCCCGGCTCCGGGCGCCAGTTCGCCGCAAGCCGCGGAGAGACGAGCGATTCGTCCGCAAAGCCATCGTAATCGTAACGAAGCCCTGCTCTCAGATCCCAGTGAGCGAACTCGAACACCTGCTCGCCGTATGCGGCATAGCTGGTCTCCTTCGCCTCGTAAACCGAGTTGACATCATCCGGTGTCAACGTGATGTATTGCTGGCCGGGCGGGCGCGGGTCGGTCGTACGAAAGACGAATCGATCCCAGTCTTCCCTGAGGAAAGTCGAGTAATCGACGTCGGTCTGCCAGATGCGCAGACCGGCCGATCCCTGGCCGAAGCGGTTGCGAGCCAGGTAGTCGCTGTGCCAGCCGATCTCGGTTTCCTTCTCGGTGACGGTAATCAAGTGCTCGCGCACCGGGACATCCGGGGCAGGCGTGCCCTCCGGCACAAGATCCGGGTAAGCCTCACCCTCCGATGAGAACTTGTCGTTCGCGCGGAGGTAGATCCGATTCGTCCATTCGCCGGTCTCCCCGACCAGACGGCGCCAGGTCAGCGCCGTCAGGTACAGGTCTTGGTCGGTGTCGATCAGCGACACGTCCTCGAAGTTCGGAGACTCGAGGACGTTGTCGATGTCCCGCGTGTATTCCTCCGGCGCGTACACACCGAGGAATTCGATCGTGTTGTCTGGATCGAGGGAAGTCACCGTCTTGAGGACGATATCGGTCAGTTCCGGCTGGCCAATATCCTTCTCGTCGATGATGTCGAAGACGCGGCCGAAATCGAATTGGCGCGCCGTGAAAAACACGGTCGTATCATCATGGATGCCGCTTGGCCCCTCGTAGCCGAGTTCGAACCCTGCGATGTCCACCCGCAGACTGGCGCTGGGCGTCGGGCTGCCGCCGGCGACGTCGAGCTTCAGCAGGGAGCCCGAGCGCCCTCCGTACGCGGCGCTCCAGCCGCCGGGCGAGAATTCCGCACTCGCGATGGAATTCGGCGCGAAGATCGAATAGCGACCGCCGCCACCGATGTCCTCCTCCTCGCCGAGTGTCTGGTCGAAGTGAACCACACGGTCGAAGGGCACATCGTCGATCAGAATCAGGTTGTCTCGGGGTCCACGGCCGCGCACGGAGAAGCTGGCGAATTCGCCGTCGGATACCAGCCCCGGCAGGCCGTCAAGCGCTCGCAGGACGTCACTGCCTGTGCCAGGGGCACTGCGCAGTTCCTCTCGGTTCAGCAAGGAGTTGCTCACCGCTCCGTGCGGATCCGCAATCTGCGCGCGGCCTAGAACTACGATTTCCTCGAGCTCCTCCGTGCGGGCGAGCATCTCGACGTTCAGCGGAGTCACCCTGCGACCGACTACACGTACGCTGGGTTCCCTGGCTGCAACCAAGCCGGGGCCATCTGCGGTGACCGCATAGAGCCCCGCGTCAAGGTCACTCAATTCGACAGTTCCGTTGGCCTCCGTTCGACGGCTAATGACGTTACCGTCGCGGTCGGTCACGGTCACAGTCACGCCCTCGAGAGGTCGCTGTGTCTCCTTACTGACTACTGCAATGCGCATCCCACCATCTGCGCTTTGCGCCATCGCAGCGGATGATGCGCAGATGACCATCACCCCTGCGAGCAGCCTAATGATCCGTTTCATGCCGATCTGCTCCTTGTGGCCGGGGTGGTCGCCATGAAGGCTTATGTTGCACGAGTTCTACGCCCATCACGGTGCAGGCCGCGTGAAAAGCGCGTGAAGGCCGCGTGAAGTCGGGTTAGACCTGCAGTTCGATTTTGTGGCCGTGACCTGCCGCGAAACGAAGTCCAGATCGCGGGAGACTGTCGATCGCCGCACTCAACAGGGAGCGAATCGGCGGCACGAGCGGATTGCGCGGATTCCACTGGTACAACCTGGTGCGGCCGACGAGCTGGCTCACCAGCAGGCCGCCGGACTCCAGCTTCAGCAATTGCTTCTGAACTTGACTGTTCGAGATGTCGAAGGTCGCCGCGATCTCGCGTCCATACCCCTGCTCGTAGTTCTGCAGGTACAGAAGGACCTTCTCGGCGGTCACGCTGCCAACGATAGCTTCCAGCATTACCGGCCTTCTTGGTAGGTCATTTGGCCTATATAGCAGGCCGTTTTTGCAGGCCGATCAACAGCGATGAGCTGCCGTCCGCCGGTCGAAAGCGGCTCCCCGCGGGTCCGCGACTACGCCGGATGTCCGTCCTGAGGGATGGGTAACGGGATCAGGATCGCGTCGAACCCAGCCCCAATCCGTTCGCCCCGGACACAGTGTTAACTATGTGCCCGGAATGAGGTGTAAACCATGTGACCGGAATGGACCGGCGCCGGGGCCGACCGAGCCGCGCCGTAAGCTCAGGAAGCGCAAGGGCGGCGGCGCATCGCGACCGAGCGGGGACCGAACCGCATACCCGGTTGTAAAGCGTCGCTTGTCGGTTTACGATGACGCGTGATCAGGAGTTTCAGGCACAAGGGGCTCGAGGCGTTTTTCAGACGCGGCACCAAGGCTCGAATCCAACCGCAGCA
>Ga0209391_10001415_pt1 | contig 12363 bp, 9 predicted proteins | sample PPLLak3March2015_FD_187246 | JGI IMG/M metagenome (GOLD analysis project Ga0209391, IMG submission 187246) | Freshwater sediment microbial communities from Prairie Pothole Lake near Jamestown, North Dakota, USA - PPLs Lake P7 Core (1) Depth... | ecosystem: Environmental > Aquatic > Freshwater >... | reverse complement strand
GACGCGCGGGAGACTTCCTGCAATACGCGTTGCCGGCCACCGGCCTGGCGGCAACCGCTGTCTACGGCGACGGCCGCGGAACGGAGCAGTGGTTCTGGTCGGGCGCCACCACGCTCACGTTCGTCGGTGTCGGCAAGACATTCGGGGAGAAGACGAGGCCCGATGACACCTCGGCCACCTCGTATCCCTCCGGGCACACCGCGTGGGCGTTCTGGGGAGCGTCGTTTCTCGACTCGCGCTACGGGCCGCAGTGGGGCATACCCGCCTATGCCCTCGCGGCGCTGACGGCGTACAGCCGGATCGAGGCGGACAAGCACTATCCCGACGACGTCCTCGCAGGAGCGAGCATCGCGCTGCTATCTAACTTCTTCTGGGTGCGGCCGCTCGCGCGCGACATCGTGATCGAACCGCTGGCGACCGAGAGCGGAGCCACGGGATTTGCCGTGCGGTTCTTCGATGCACCGGTTCGTGCGCTCGAGCACAACGGCCGAACGCTCGGCCACACCCCGTGGCGCTTCAGCTACCAGGTGTCGTCGACCAGCACGCGCCGCAATGTCGTCGCCGCTCCGTCCGCGTCGGGGAGCCGGATCGACCTCGCGACGCTCACGGCGCCGGCCGATCCGACGATCGCTTCGTCCTTCCTGTTTTCCCGCGTGGATGGGCGACACGAACTGTCGCTGCTGGTTGCGCCGTTCGGCACCGGGGCGATCGCGCCGCTGGCCGCTCCCGCCGAGTTCGGCAGCCGCGCGTTCAGCGCGCAGGCCACCGATGTCGACTATCGCTTCTACGACTATCGGTTCCGCTACCGCGGGTCGTTCGCGCCCCATGAGTCGGTGACGGTGCGCCTGGGGGCGGCGCTGCAGGCCGCTCGCACTTCCATCGAACTGTCCCAGCCGGGCGCGCGTGGTGACGTCTCCGTATGGAGCGTGCTGCCGTTGGTGCACGCGAGCGGCGAGTGGCGTTTCGCGCGCGACTGGCTGCTCGTGCTGAGCGGCGAAGGGATGGCGCTCGGTTCACGCCGGTTCGCGGAAGCGGACTTCCGCGTTCAGTACCGGTTCAGCGACGGCTGGAACGCGTCGCTCGGCATCACCGAACGCCGGTCAGCGACCGACGTCTCCGCGCTCTACAACGATGTCAGGCAACGGGCGCCCTACCTGGCGCTCGAGCACCGCTGGTAAAGGGATCAGCCCGCGAACTGCATCGCCGCGAGGCGCGCGTACAGGCCGCCGCGCGCGACGAGCTCCGCGTGGGTGCCGGCGTCGACGAGGCGTCCCTGGTCGAGCACGAAGATGCGGTCGACGCGCTGCACGGTCGCCAGCCGGTGGGCAATGACGATCGTCGTGCGGCCGCGCATCGCGGTCTCCAGCGCGGACTGCACGGCGCGTTCGCTCTCGGCGTCGAGGGCCGAAGTCGCCTCGTCGAGCAGCAGCAGCGGCGCGTCCTTGAGGATCGCGCGCGCGATCGCCAGCCGCTGGCGCTGGCCGCCGGACAGCCGCAGGCCGCGCTCGCCGACTTCGGTCGCATAGCCGTCGGGCAGCGGCAGCACGAATTCCTCGACGTGCGCCGCCCGCGCCGCCGCCCGCGCTTCGACTTCGCTCGCGCCCGGGCGCCCATAGCGGATGTTTTCGAGCACGGAGCCGGAGAAGATCACCGCGTCCTGCGGCACGACCGCGATCCGTCGGCGAAGATCCTCGAACGCCGCGCTGCGGATGTCGACGCCGTCGACCCGGATGACGCCCTCGGCCACGTCGTAGAACCGCTGCAGCAACTGGAAGACGGTGCTCTTGCCGGCGCCCGATGGACCCACCAGCGCGACGGTCTGACCGGGTTCGATGACGAGCGAGAGCGCGTCGAGCACGCGCTGCTGCGGCCGGGACGGGTAGGTGAAGCCGACGCGATCGAACTCCAGGCGCGTGCCGCGCGGGGCGGCGGGCAGCGCCACCGGCTCGGCCGGCGCGGCGATCGGCGATTCGGCGTTGAGCAGTTCCATCAATCGCTCGGTGGCGCCGGAGGCGCGCAGCAGGTCGCCCCACACCTCGCCGAGCACGGCGGCCGCGCCGGCGACCACCATGATGTACAGCGCGGTCTGGCTCAACTCGCCCGCGGTGATCTTGCCCGCCATCACGGACTGAACGCCGCCGTACAGGCCGTACAGCAGCGCGCCGAACACGCCGATGATCACGAACGCGGTCAACGTGGCGCGCGTTCCGGTACGCCGCACGGCCGTGTCGAACGAGCGCTCGTTCGCCTCGTGGAAGCGGCGCGCCTCGTTGCGTTCCTGCGTGTAGCTCTGCACGACCTGCACGGCGTTCAGGACCTCGCCGGCGATGGCGCTCGAGTCGGCGATGCGGTCCTGGCTGGCGCGCGACAGCTTGCGCACGCGGCGGCCGATCAGCATCGCCGGCACGACCACGAGCGCGATGACGCCGACGACGGTCAGCATCAGCCGCGGACTGGTGGCGACCAGCATCGCGATGCCGCCGATGAAGAGCACCGCGTTGCGCAGGCCCATGGAGACGCTGGAGCCGACCGCGTTCTGGATCACGGTGGTGTCCGTCGTCAGCCGCGACAGCACCTCGCCCGTCTTCAGCGTCTCGAAGAACTGCGGGCTCTGCTGCAGCACGTGCGCGTACACCGCCTGGCGCAGGTCGGTGGTGACGCGGTCGCCGAGCCAGCTGACCATGAAGAAGCGCGCAGCCGTGAAGATGCCGAGCGCCACGGCGACGGCGAACAGCAGGCCGAAGTAGTTCCGGATGGCGATGAGCTTGCCGCCGACGTCCCCGCCCGGCGTCGTCAGGCCCTGGTCGACCAGCAGCCGCACGGCATACGGGAGCGCGAGCGTGGCGCCGGCCGCCAGCAGCAGGAACAGCAGCGCGAGGGCGACCTGCCTCCGGTAAGGCGTGACGAAGGGCAGCAGACGGCGCAGCGGCCGCAGGCGGAGGGGGGCGGGCGCGGCGTCTGCCACGGGCGGAGTCACCACAGCGGCGAGGTCAGCACGCCCCACGCGGCGAGGATCATCAACACGCCCCAGGCCGCGAACGCGACCGTGAACGGCGCTCCGCGGGACTTCGGGTTGCGCGCGTAGGCGAAGGCGTACCAGAGGCGGGCCGCCACCCAGACCGCGCCCACCGCTGCCGCGATGCGCGGATTGAAGTACAGCGCTGCCAGCCACAGGGCCGGCAGGAAGAGCACGGCGTTCTCGAGCGTGTTCATCTGCACGCGGTACGCGCACTCGAACTCCACGGGGCCGGTCGTGGCCGGCGCGCTCACCTTGTAGCGGCCGCGCGCATAGCCGACGTACCACGCGCAGCCGAACAGCAGCGCGAGGGTCGCGAGCGTGACGAGGGCGGGCCAGTGCAGTGTGTTTCCCACGGGGTTCTCCGGTCAGGACGACGGATCGTAGCGTTGACGAGGCCGGCCGGAGCTCAGAGCCGGATCGGCGCGACGTACCCGGTCATCTCGAGGTAGCCGCGGCCGACGCGGCGCTCGCCCTCGTAGAGCTCGCTCGCGCCTTCCCAGTACACCGCGCCGGTGGTCATCCGCGAGTCCAGTTCCTGGTCGTTCATCAGCGGCCGGGTGACGAAGGTGCGGTCGCCGACCCGCAGTTCCTGCGCCACCGGCCAGGTCGCGCGCGTGCGCGGCGAGGTCCACTCGGAGCGACGCACGAAGCGCACGTCGTCCGGCCGGTAGGTGCGGGTGGCGCCACCGGCGGGCCGCACCGAGGCATAGCCGTACGAAGGCTCGCCGGCCGCGCCCTGGCGGCGGATCTGGAACGCCGTCAGCGCGGTGCCGTCGTCGAGGTTCATGCCGACCCAGTCCCAGCCGGCCGCGTCGGCCGCGAGCAGCGTGCTCGACCACTCGTGATCGAGCCAGCCCCGGCCGGCGAGCGACTGCGTCCGGCCGTCGCGCGTCAGTTCGGCGCGCACGTCGAGCTGCGGCTGCGAGTAGTAGTAGCTGGCCTGTGCCGGCGCGGGCCCCTTGCGCGAGTACCCCGCGTCGCCTTGCAGCAGCAGCGGCTGCGTCGGCTGCGCGGTGAACCGGAGCGTGAACCCGCGGGCGGGCAGCGTGCAGCGGTACGTGCCGTCCGCCTGGCGGAGGAAGCGCCAGGCGTCGAGGCGCACGTCGGTGTCCTGCTCGGACGCGCCGACCACGTCGAAGCCCGTGCGGGCGATGCGCTCGTCGTGCAGCAGGCTGCCGAGCGCGGGGTCGGCGATCGCGGCGTGGGCGATCACCAGCTGCCGCGCCGCGAACGCGCTGGGATTCGCGGGATCGACCTCGGTGCGCGTGCGGAAGAACGTGACCTGGAACCCGAGCGCAGAAGCGCCCGGCACGTCGAGCCAGCCGGTCAGGTACCACCACTCCGTGCGGTACTCGGGATGCGCGCCGTGGTCGCGCGGAAACACCAGCGGCCGCGGCGCCACGGCCGGGTAGTCGACGGCGGCCCGGACCGGCGCGGCGAGCGCCAGCGACGCCAAAAGGAACGCGCGGCGGCCCGGCATCACCAGTCGTCCCGCACCGCGCGCACGGCGTCGATCGAGACCGCGCGCCGGCCAGCGATCACCGCGGTCACCACGGCCGCCGCCATCAGCGCGACCATCAGGCCGCCGATCAGCCCCTGCGGCGCGTTGAAGTCCATGGTCCAGTGGAACGACTGCGGGTTGATCACCTTGATCAGCACGAGCGCCACCACGAGCCCGGTCGCCAGGCCGACCGCGATCGCCAGCGCGGTGACGAGCGCGCCCTCGATCGCGAGCAGGCCGAGGATCTGCCCGCGCGTGAACCCGATGTGGCGCAGCATCCCGAACTCGCGCGTGCGCGCGATCGCCTGCGACGAGAAGGTGGCGGCGATGCCGATCAGCCCGATCGCGATGGCCGCGATCTCCAGCACGTAGGTCACGGCGAAGCTGCGGTCGAAGATCTGCAGGCTGAGCTTGCGGATGTCGCCGGGCTGCACGAACTCGGTCGCGGCCCCGGCCGCCATCTGCGCGCGCAGTTCCTCGGCCACGCGCACCGGCGTGTAGCCGGGCTTCAGCCACAGCGCCGCGTCGGTGATCGTGGTGTCGCCGGTCGCCGCCTGGTAGTCCGACGTGCGCATCGCGATGGCGCCGAACTGCCGCGCGTAGTCGCGCCAGACGCCGACGACCTTGAACGCCGTCATCCGGCCGGCCAGCGGCAGCTCGACCGTCTGCCCCGGCCGCATGCCGTAGATGTCGACCACGGCCTCGGTCACCCAGATCGGCGGCGGCATGTCCGGCGTCCACGGCACGGCGGCGCCGGTGAGCGGCAGTTCCGCGTTCGGCCGGTCGACGTCGTAGGGGCGTACCACCAGCAGCACCTGCGCGCGCGCGGGGTCGAGCTGCAACCGGGCGAAGCGCGAGAAGTCCGCGCGCGCGACGCCGGGATGGTTCGCGAGCCGCTCGAGGTCGGAATCCGGGAAGTAGGCGATCGAGCCGGTCTGCGCGACGCGCGCGTAGAGCTCGGCGGGCAGGATGCGGTTGAGCCAGTCGTCGACCGAGCCGCGGAAGCTCGACACCATGGTCGCCATCGCGATCATCAGCGCGAAGCTCGCGACGATGCCCGCCATGCCGATCGCCGCGAAGCTCGGCGCCTGCGCGATGCGCGTGACGGCGAGCAGCAGCGTCGGCGAGCGCGCGCCGAGCGCGGAGGCTTCGATGCGGCGCGCGAGCGGCGTGAAGACCGCGTGCGCCAGCCGCGGCTGCAGCGCGATCGCGCCGATCAGCACGGCCATGATCGACAGGTAGCCCCACACCGGAATGCCGCCGACCGGCGGCAGCGCGACGAGCACGGCGCCGAGCGCGAGCAGCGCCAGTCCTGGCCAGGCCCGGCCGAGCGGCTTGAACGCGTCTTCCTCGGCGCCGGCCTTCATCGCCAGCGCCGGCGAGGTGCGCGCGGCATCGCGCGCCGGCACCCAGCTGCCGGCGATGGCGGCGCCGAGGCCGAGCAGGAAGAAGAGCCCGACCGCCTCCGGCGTGTACTGCACCTCCGGCCGGGTGCCGGTGAAGAAGCCGCTGCCGAGGTCGCCGCCGAGCACGTTCAGCGTCAGGCTCGCGATGGCGGCGCCCAGCAGCAGGCCGAGCGCGCTGCCGGCCACGCCGAGGATCGACGCCTCGACCACGAGCAGCGACTGCAGCTCGCGCGACGTGACGCCCGCCACCCGCAGGAACGCCAGCTGCGAGCGGCGCGCGATCGTCGCCTGCGCCTGCAGCGAGAACACGAGGAAGCCGCCGGTGAACAGCGCCACCAGCGCCAGCACGTTCAGGTTGACGCGGTAGGCGCGCGACAGGTTCGACACGCGCGTGGTCTCGGCGTCGGCGCTCGTGATCGCCACGCCGGGCGGCAGCTGCAGCGCGCCCGCGAGGCTGTCGACCGTCGTTCCGGCGGCGAGCTTCAGGTCGATGCGCGTGAGCTTGCCGAGCCGGTCGAGCCGCCACTGCGCGTGACCGAGGTCCATCACGCCGATCACCTGCCCGGCGCGCGCGCCGGGCAGGGTGCCGACGATCGGCAGCCGCGCCTCGCGCGTGCCGGCGAGGACGCGCAACTCGCCGCCCACGCGGACCTTGAAGCGGTCGAGCGCGGCCGGCGACAGGAACACGCCGTCGCCGAGGACCGCGAAGCGCGGCGCGTCGTCGGCCGGCACCGGCATCAGCGCTTGCGACAGGGCGGCGGCGCGGAAGATGTCGAGGCCGACGAGCGGCAGCACCGGCGCGCGCGTTTCCTCGAAACCGAGCACCGGCACGTCGAGCTCCAGCACGGGGCTGGCCAGTTCGACGGCAGGATGCGCCACGACCTGCGCGAACAGCTGTTCGTCGAACCCGTCGCGCGTCGCGGTGATGGACGCATCCGCCTGCCCCGTGACCGCGCGCACCGCGGACGAGAACTCGCTCAGCGCCGACGTGTTGATCAGGTGCACCGCATAGCCGAGCGCGACGCCCACCGCGATCGCGAGGACCTGCACCAGCGTCCGCAGCCGGTGCTGCCGCGCATAGCCGGCGAGGACGTGCCAGGAGAGCCACCACATGATCGAGGGTCAGGCGGCCGCGTGCTCGCGCAGCCTGCCGTGATCGAGCACGACGATGCGATCGGCCGACCGCGCGGCGGCTTCGGAGTGCGTGACCAGCACGCCGCCCGCGCCGCGCGAGCGGATCTCGCGGCCCAGCAGGTCGAGCACGGTCTGCGCGGTGTCCGGGTCGAGGTTGCCGGTCGGCTCGTCGGCCAGCACCAGCGCGGGACGATGCACCAGCGCGCGCGCCACCGCGACGCGCTGCAGTTCGCCGCCCGACAGTTCGCGCGGCATGCTGATGCCGCGATCGCCCAGCCCCACGGCGCCGAGCAGCTCGCCCACGCGCTGGGCGCGCTCGTCGCGGGTGGCTCCCAGCAGCACGAGCGGCAGCTCGACGTTCTGCTCGACCGTCAGGTGCGGCAGGATGTGGAACGACTGGAACACGAAGCCGAGCTTGCGCCGCCGCGCCAGCGTGCGCCCGGCGTCGTCGAGCGCGGCGAGGTCGGTGCCGTCGACTTCGACGCGCCCCGCGTCGGGGCGGTCGAGGCCGGCGATCAGGTTGAGCAGCGTGGACTTGCCCGAGCCCGACTCGCCGACGATCGCGACGTACTCGCCCGGTCCGACCCGCAGGCCGAGCCCGTCGAGCACGGCGCGCGCGCCGAAGTGCTTGGTGAGACCGTCGACGAGCAGCATCGGCCGATTCTACGGGGGCGACCGCGGGGGAACCGCGGGGGAACCGTTATCCCTCTGGCTACAATGCCTGCCCGCCTCCGACCGCCGTCCCCCTTGAACGCTCCCGGCGTCACCATCGACACCATTCGCGCCGCGCAGGCGCGCCTGGCCGGCCACGTCGAGAACACGCCGTGCCTGCACTCGCGCACGCTGTCGGAGATCACGGGCGCGGAGGTGTACCTCAAGTTCGAGAACCTGCAGTTCACCGCGTCGTTCAAGGAGCGCGGCGCGCTCAACAAGCTGTCGACGCTGGCCCCCGCGCAGAAGGCGCGCGGCGTGATCGCCGTGTCGGCCGGCAACCACGCGCAGGGCGTGGCGTATCACGCGCAGCGGCTCGGCATCCCGGCCGTCATCGTGATGCCGCGCTTCTCGCCGATGGTGAAGATCGAGCGCACGCGCGGCTTCGGTGCGGAGGTCGTGCTGTCGGGCGACACGTTCGACGACTCCAAGGCCGAGGCGGCAAGGCTGGCCGCGGAGCGTTCGCTGACCATGGTGCATCCGTACGACGACGTCGACGTGATCGCGGGGCAGGGGACGATCGCGCTGGAGATGCTGGCGCAGCAGCCGGAGATCGACTGCCTGTGCGTCGCCGTGGGCGGCGGCGGGCTGATCTCGGGCGTGGCGACGGCGGCGCGGGCACTGAAGCCGGCGATCGAAGTCATCGGCGTGCAGACCGACCAGTTTCCCTCGATGTACTCGGCGTTCAAGGGCGTGCAGATGCCGTCGGCCAACGCGACGCTGGCCGAGGGCATCGCGGTCAAGCAGCCCGGCGACCTCACCGTCGAGATCGTCAAGCGGCTCGTGACCGACGTGCTGCTCGTTTCAGAGGGCGACATCGAACAGGCGATCGTCATGCTGCTCGAAATCGAGAAGACGGTGGTCGAGGGCGCGGGCGGCGCGGGACTGGCCGCGCTGCTGCGCCATCCCACGCGGTTCACCGGCCGGAAGGTCGGACTCATCCTCTGCGGCGGCAACATCGATCCGATGGTGCTGGGCGACATCATCGAGCGCGGCATGGTGAGGGCCGGGCGCCTGGCACGGATCCGGGTGCACACGCGCGACGTGCCGGGCGAACTGGCGCGCGCGGCGACGCTGATCGGCCAGGCGGGCGCCAACATCGAGGAAGTCCAGCACCAGCGAGCTTTCACCACGCTGCCTGTCCAGAACGCGGAGCTGGAGTTCGTCCTGCAGACGCGCGGGCCCGCGCACATCGAGGAAGTGCTGGCCACGCTGCGCGCCGCCGGCCTCTACGCCACGACGCACCCTTATTGATCGCAGTGGTGCTGGATCAATTCCGGCCCGGCGGCGTCCGGTCGGCCTTGTTCCAGATCATTTCGCGCACTCCGCGCGGTGACTAGTGTGGTGAGGTGTTTCAGGGCGAGGAGATCCCGATGGTCGCCGCGCGTACGCCGAACATCAGCCAGGTGCCGAACGCCGTGCGGTCGGCACAGGCCAGGAAGACCAGCACACCCAGGCGCCCGGCCGCGCGCCGCAAGCGCGCGCGCTTGAGCTGGAGCGCGAAGCTGCGCCCCGAACTGGCGCCGCGCGTGGTGGAGGACAGCCGCCGCGGCGGCAGCCTGCTGCTGCCGACGCCGCGCCTGGTCGCCGAGACGGTGGCCGCCATTCCACGCGGCCGCGTGATGACCATCGGCCAGTTGCGCCGCGCGCTGGCGGAGCGCTTCGAGGCGGATGCCACGTGCCCGCTGATGACGGGCATCTTCGCGACGATCCTCGCGGGCGTGGTCGTGGAAGACCTCGGCCAGCGCCGCAAGCCGCGCTGGCCCATCTGGCGGCTGGTGCGCGACGACGGCACGCTGCACCCGAAGTGGCCGCTCGACGCGCTGTATCGCGCCGCCATGCTGCGCCAGGAAGGCGTGCGGCTCGGGCGCCGCAACGGGCACTGGGCCGCCCTCGATACGCAGCAATCCTGATGCCGGCAGGCCGGCCAGGTCCCCTACACTCGGCCGATGGGTTCCAACGACGTGAGGGCGCCGCTCGCCGCGGTGCCGGCTTTCCTGGATCTGCGCAACACGAGCGCGGATCCGGCCGATGAACTGCGCGCATCGCTCGCCGCCGACGCGCCGTTCATCGCCCCGAAGTTCTTCTACGATGCGCTGGGTTCGCGCCTGTTCGAGGCGATCTGCGAGTTGCCGGAGTACCCGCTGACACGCGCCGAGCGCCGCCTGTTCGAGCGGCACGGCGAGGCGATCGCGGCGCGGGCCGGAATCGACCGGCCGCTGGTCGACCTGGGTGCCGGCAACTGCGAGAAGGCCGAGCAGCTGTTCGAGACGCTCGCGCCGTCGCAGTACGTGGCGGTCGACATCGCGGCCGACTTCCTGCGCGAGCGCCTGGCGGCGCTGGCGCTGCGGCGCCCGGGCCTGCCGATGGTCGGCCTGGCGCAGGACTTCACCGCCGCGCTCGAGCTGCCCGACATCGTGCAGCCAGGCCCCCGCACGGTGTTCTACCCCGGATCGTCGATCGGCAACTTCGCGCCGCCCGCGGCGCTGGCCTTCCTGGAGCGGATACGCGCGGCGTGCGGTGCGGGCGGCTGCCTGATCCTCGGGGCCGATCTCGTGCGCGACAAGCACGCGCTCGACCTCGCGTACGCCGACCCGCTCGGCGTGACCGCGGCCTTCAACCTCAACGTGCTGCGCAACGTCAACCGCTGCATCGACGCCGACTTCGACGTCGCCGACTGGCGCCACGTGGCGTTCTTCGATCCGGTCAGCGCGCGGATCGAGATGCACGTGGAGGCGCGCTGCGACGTCGACGTGCGCTGGACCGGCGGCGGGCGCCGCTTCCGCGCGGCCGACCGCATCCACACCGAGAACTCGCACAAGTACACGCTGCCCGGGCTGCGCGCGCTGCTGCGGCGCGCGGGCTACGGCGACGCGACGCTGTGGACCGACGAGGAGAACGGTTTCGCGGTGGCGGTGGCGGCCGCCTAGTTGCGCACGACGCGGAAGGCCGTGTACGCGAACGGATAGTCGCCGCGGAACCAGTTGCGGAACGAGCGGCGCAGCAGGCAGCGCGCGGTGCGCGGCGACGCGCCCTTCAGCACCCAGTGTTCGCCGTCGAAGAAGTCCGCCGAGTAGCCGGGGTAGTACGCGCGCGCCGTGAAGCCCTCGAACCCGGCGAACGGCGTCGACGTCCACTCCCAGCCGTTGCCGCACAACTGCTCGACGCCGTAGGGGCTCGCGCCCGCGGGGTGCGCGGTGACGGCGACCGGATCCCATCCCGCGAAATCGAAGAGGCCGCGCTCCGGCGACGGTTCGTCATTGCCCCACGGATAGGCTCGCTCGTCGTCTCCACAGGCCGCGCGGTGCCACTGCGCCTCGGTGGGCAGCGCGCCGCCGGCCCAGGTGGCGTAGGCGGTGGCCTGCCGCTGCGTGGCGTAGACGGGTGCCTCGGCCGGCAGCGGAACGTCGTCGAACATCCGGCGCAGCCACCAGCGGCCGTCGCGCTCCACCCAGAACGGCGGCGGCGCCGCGCCGTCGAGGACGAAGCGCAGGTACTGCGCGTTGGTGACCTTGTGGCGGGCGATCTCGAACGCGGGCACCTCGACCTCGCACGGCGGGAACTCGTTGTCCCAGCCGAACTGCCCGTCGTGCTGGCCGAGGGTCGCACGGCCCGCGGGCACCGGAACGAAGTCCTGCGGCGGCGCCGGCGTGGCGGCCGCGGCCTGGCCGGCCGGCGCGCGCTTCAGCGCGTGCGGCAACCGCTGCAGCAGGTAGCACAGCGTTTCGGCGTGCATCCATCGATGCTCGAGGGCGACGTGGCGGCGCTCGAGCGGCGCGCGGCTCCAGAGTTCGTCGAGTCGCAACCGCACCTGTCGCACATAGGCGCGCACTTCGTCGAGGTGCGGCCAGTCGGACGGGCGGTCCTGCGGGGCCTGGCCCGGCGGGGGATCGATGCCCGCCTCGAACAGGCGATCGAAGTCGGGATGGAACGACGGCGCGTCGAGCGCGCCGCGCGCGACCTGGTTCCAGTCGAAGGCGTCGAGATGGCCGAGGTAGAAGACCAGGCGGTGGCGATCGGCGATCGGACGCTCGTAGAGCGTGTCGTCGGAGACGAGGGCGAACAGCGCGTCGGTGTGTGCGCGCGCCTGGTTCAGTTCGGCGCGCGGGGCGGGGGCTTGCATGGGGGTATCTGTAGCGGCAAACACCGCCTTGGCGCAAGTCCGGGAATCACGCGATTCCGGGGCATGGGTCGCGTTGACCTTGAGACCTGTTGCCGCATCGCGCCTACGCGTCGGGGCCATCGCGCGACGACGACGTCGCGATCAATCCGCGGTCCGTCGCCCGACGAAACGGGGCGACACCCCCTTTTCGGCTTCCATCCGCGCCCGCGTTGCTCCCGCTCGCCGAGAGGGAGGCGGGGGCCTAGTTGCTGAATGCTGAGACGCCGGCGAAGGAGTCGTCGAAAGCAGGCTGACTACCGGCGCATCTCGAAGAGCGAAGTCTCCGGATCCTGCCCCTTGAGGGCTTCGGCGATCTGCTTGCGCGCCTTGATGAACGGCGAACTCTTCGCTTCGACGGCCAGGAACTCGTCGAGATCGCCGTGCTCGCGTTGCAGGCGCGGCACGAGGTCGAGGAAGATGTCGGTCAGTT
>Ga0209391_10001412_pt1 | contig 12373 bp, 9 predicted proteins | sample PPLLak3March2015_FD_187246 | JGI IMG/M metagenome (GOLD analysis project Ga0209391, IMG submission 187246) | Freshwater sediment microbial communities from Prairie Pothole Lake near Jamestown, North Dakota, USA - PPLs Lake P7 Core (1) Depth... | ecosystem: Environmental > Aquatic > Freshwater >... | reverse complement strand
GCGACTGGCCGGGCGCACGCCGGTGCTGATGGTCGACGTCCCTGGGGCCGTGGACGATTGCGTGCTGATGTACGGCCACCTCGACAAACAGCCGGAGTTCTCCGGCTGGTCGGACGGCCTCGAGCCATGGACGCCCGTGCTGCGCGACGGGAAGCTCTACGGCCGGGGCGGCGCGGACGACGGTTACGCACTGTTCGCCTCGCTCACGGCCATCCGCGCCCTGCGCGAGCAGGGCGTGCCGCACGCGCGCTGCGTGGTGCTGATCGAGGCCAGCGAGGAAAGCGGCAGCCCGGACCTCGCCCACCACATCGACGCGCTCGGTGCGCGCCTCGGCACGCCCACGTTGGTCGTCTGCCTCGACGCCGAGTGCGGCAACTACGAGCAGTTGTGGTGCACGACATCGCTGCGCGGCAACCTGATCGGCTCGCTGCGCGTGGACGTGCTGACCGAAGGCGTGCACTCGGGCACGGCGAGCGGCATCGTGCCGTCGAGCTTCCGGATACTTCGCGAACTGCTGGCCCGGGTCGAGGACGCGGGCTCCGGCGAAATCCTGATCGAGGAGCTCAACGCGCCGATCCCGCCCGACCGGCGCATCCAGGCCCAGGCGGCGGCAGCCGTGCTCGGCGAGTCCGTGTACGCGAAGTTTCCGCTCATGCCCGGCATGCGCCCGGTGTCGAACGATCCCTTCGAGCTGCTGCTCAACAACAACTGGCGGCCGACCCTGAGCATCACCGGCGCGGACGGCTTGCCCGCCTTCCGCAGCGCGGGCAACGTGCTGCGCCCTCAGACCACCCTCAAGCTGTCTTTCCGGCTGCCGCCGACGCTGGCGCCGGCGACCGCAGCCGCTGCCATCCAGCGCGCGCTGGAGCACGACCCGCCCTACGGCACGCGCGTGAGCTTCCAAGTCGAATCAGCCATGGGCGGCTGGAATGCCCCGACGCTCGCACCCTGGCTCGAAGCGTCCATGCAGTCGGCCTCGCAGGCCTTCTTCGGACGCGATGCCATGTACATGGGCACGGGGGGCAGCATTCCCTTCATGGGCATGCTCGGCGAGCGTTTCCCCGGCACGCAGTTCCTCGTGACGGGCGTGCTCGGCCCGCAGTCGAACGCGCACGGCCCGAACGAATTCCTGCACCTCGAGACGGCACGGCGGCTGACGGGCTGCGTATCGCAGGTGCTGGCCGACCACGCGCGCCGCGGGCATCGCGCGGCCGCCTGATCGAGCCGTTCCCGCGGGGGCGACGGGCGCATGCCGCTGCCAGCCGTCTCAACCGGCGAGCGGGTTCGGCTGGGCGACCGCGCGGATGCGCTCCCAGACGGGCGCGAGCGCGGCAGCGACGCCGCCCTGGCCACGATCCACCGCCGGGAATTCGTCCTGCAGTGCGTCGAGGCGCAGCACCGTGTCCGGCCGTCCCTTGGGGAACTCGCCGCGCATGGAGAATACCGCCCGGCCCTCCACGGGCGTGTCGCCCGCGAGCAGGCGGACGGCGGTCACGCGCTCCTCGAGCATGGGCAGCGGGTTGCTGAAAGTGAAGTGGCGCTTCGGGCCGAACACCGACCACTGCGACATCTTGTCGCCCGCGAACACCAGGCCCTGCACGTCGAACAGGTCGATCACGAGCAGGCCGCGCTGCGTGAGCAGCAGGTAGTTGACGTGGATCTGCTCGCCCGTGCCGCTCGGCAGCAGCACGTTGCGCAACTCGTCGTAGGCCACCGACGAGATCACGTTGTCGATCGCGCGACGCGCCCTCGCCTGCCGGTATCGAGCGCGCGCGAACAGGAAGGCCGCGGCCGCGAGGCCGAGACCCAGCAGCACCCAGAGCCACAGCGGCAGGCCGAGCAACTGGTTCATGCGGCACCCGTGAGCACGGCGCGCAGCGGCTCCAGCCCGGCGTCGATCTCGACCTGCCGTGAGGGCAGCGCGAGCAGCGCGGCGAGCGCCTCGGGCACCGGCACGTCCGTACCGATCAGCGGTTCCACCACGTCGTCGAACTTGGCCGGGTGCGCCGTCGCCACCACGACCCAGCGGCGGGAACGACGCGCCGGCTCGAGCCGGCGATAGACACAGGCAGCCGTAGCGGTGTGCGGGCACCAGGTCTGGCCGAGATCGCGGTGATCGCGCCGGATGGTCGCGCGGATCTCTTCGTCGCTCACCGATTGCGCCGTGACCTTCTGCCGCAGCACGGCGACATCCGGGAACAGCCAGCGCAGCCGCTCCATGTTGCTCGGATTGCCCACGTCCATGGCGGAGGCGAGCGTCGGCGTGCTCGGCCGCGGTCGCCACTCCCCGCTCGCGAGGTACTCCGGCACCGTCAGGTTGGCATTGCTCGCGAGCACGATCTCGCCGATCGGCAGGCCCGCCTCGCGCGCCCACACGCAGGCGAGCGCGTTGCCGAGGTTGCCGGTCGGGATGATGAAGTTCGGGGCTGCGCCATCGCGATGCGCGAGCTCGAGGCTGGCCTTCGCGTAATAGACCATCTGCGGCAGCAGCCGACCCACGTTGATGCTGTTCGCCGAGGACAACTGCAACGACCTGGAGAGATCGGCATCGACGAAAGCGTCCTTCACCATGCGCTGGCAGTCGTCGAAGCTGCCGGCCACGGAGAGCGTGCGCACGTTGCCGCCCCAGCAGGCGAGCTGCTTCTCCTGACGGGCCGAGACGAGGCCGCGCGGGTACAGCACCACTACGTCCACCCACGGTCGGCCGTGGAAGGCCGCCGCGACCGCACCGCCGGTGTCGCCCGACGTCGCCACCAGGATGGTGAGCCGGCGTGGATCCGGCCTGGGAATGCGCTCGAGCGTCGCGGCGAGGAAACGGGCCCCGAAGTCCTTGAACGCCGCCGTCGGGCCGTGAAAGAGCTCGAGCACCGAAAGCGCTCCGCCGTCGCCCCGCACCTCGACCAGCGGCGCCTCGAAGTCGAAGGCGTCGCGGGTGATCTCGGCGAGTTGCCCGGCAAGACCGTCGCCCGCGGCGAAGGGCCGCAGCAAGGCCTCGGCGAGCGCCGCCAGGTCGGCAGGGTCGCCGAGGTCGCCGGGCTGCAGGCGCGGCAGGCTCTCCGGCACGTACAGCCCGCCACCGGGCGCGAGACCGCGGGCGATCGCCGTGCCGAGCCCGGTCGCGTGCGTCGCATCGCGCGTGCTCAAGTAACGCATCAGTCCTCCACCACCCTCGCCCCAACCGGGTCGATGGCGGAGATCCAGCTGTCGCTCTCGAGCCCATGGCGACCGAACGCGGCGACCATCCCCGAGCGCACGGCCTCGGCCGCCGGCTCCTCCACCCAGGCGAACACGGTCGGCCCCGCCCCCGAGATCGAGCAGCCGAGCGCACCGCCGGCGAGCGCCGCGTGCTTCACCTCCGCGAAGCCCGGGATCAGCACCTGGCGCTGCGGCTCGATGACCACGTCGAGCAGCGACTCGCGGATCAGCCTCAGGTCGTTGCTGTAGCACCCGGCGAGGAACCCGGCGAGGTTCGCCTGCTGCCAGATGAAGTCCGACAACGCCACGGTGGGGCTGAGGATGGCGCGCGCCTCGCGGGTCGCGAGCACCATGTGCGGGTGCACCAGCACGCAACGCACGCTCGCGGGCACCGGGATCTGCTTGACGTTCGGATCGTCGATGCCGACCGTGAGCACCAGTCCGCCGAACAGCGACGGCGCGATGTTGTCCGCGTGCACCGAGCCACTTGCGACCTTCTCGCCCTGCATGGCGAAACGCAGCAGCTGCGTGCGGTCGAGCGGTTGCTCGACGAGAGCCGCCGCGGCCACCACGGCCGCCACGGCCGAGGCCGCCGAGCCGCCGAGCCCCGAGCCGAGCGGTATCCCCTTCACCACGTCAAGGTCGAAGCCGTGCGGCAGCCCGAGTCCACGGGCCAGCGCCAGTGCCGCCATGCCAGCGGTATTGCGCTCGGCGACGAGCGGCAGGTCGTCGACCACGCCACGGATCGAGCGGATCGACACGCCGGGCTCGTCGCGCCGCGTCGCGGTCACACGGTCGCCAAGCGCGCCGACCGAGTGGCCGAGGATGTCGAAGCCCACCGCGACGTTGCCGACGCTGGCCGGCGCGAACGCCGTCGCACGCTCGCGCCGTCCCGTCACAGTCGGGCCCCGAGGTAGGCGCATACCCGCAGCAGGTCGGCGAACACGCCAGCTGCCGTGACGGCGGGACCCGCACCCGGCCCCTGCACGATGAGCGGGTTCTGGTCGTAGCGCGCCGTCTGGAACCGCACGATGTTGTCGGTGAGCGCGATGTTGGCGAATGGGTGCGACGCCGGCAGCTCGACCACGCCCACCTCGGCGCGCCCGTCCGCGCTGACCGAGCCCACGTAGCGCAACACGTGGCCGCGCGCACGCGCCGCCTCGAGCCGCGCCAGCATCGGCGCGTCGAACTCGTCGAGGCGCTCGAGGAACTCCGGCACGCTGCTGCTCGCAAGCGCCTCGGGCACGAGGCTCTCGACCCGGACGTCCGCGATCTCGAGCGCGAGGCCCATCTCGCGCGCCAGGATGATCAGCTTGCGGGCCACGTCCATCCCGGAGAGGTCGTCGCGCGGGTCGGGCTCGGTGTAGCCGAGCGTCTTGGCCTGCCGCACCACCGTCGAGAAGGGCTGGCTGCCGTCCCAGGTGTTGAAGAGGTAGGCGAGCGTGCCGGAGAAGATGCCCTCGATCCGGCGGATCTCGTCACCGGTCTCGCGCAGGTCGCGCAGCGTCTGGATCACGGGCAGTCCCGCGCCCACCGTAGCCTCGTACAGGTAGTGAGCACCGGTCACGCGGCGCGCCTCGCGAATGCGCTCGTAGTCGCCGTGCGCGGCGCTGTTGGCCTTCTTGTTCGGCGTGACGACGTGGATGCCCTCGGACAACCAGTGCGCGTAGCGCGCTGCCACTGCGACGCTGGCGCTGCAGTCGATGATCACTGCGTGCGGGAAATGGTCGGCGTGCACGTGGTCGGCGAACGCCTCGAGGTCCACCGGATCGCCGCCCGCCGCATAGGCGTCGCGCCAGCGGCCGAGGTCGATGGCGCCGGCACTCAGTCGCATCGTTCGCGATCCTGCGATGCCTCGCACCCGCAGGTCGAGGTTCAGGTCGCGGCGCAGCCGTTCGACCTGGGAGGCGAGCTGGTCGAGCAGCGCGCCCCCGACGAGGCCGGGGCCGATCAGGCCGATCGAGACCGTGTGCGCCGACAGGTAGAAGCCCGAGTGCACGGCACGCAGGGCCCGCGCGCTGTTGCGCCCGTCGATCACCACCGAGATGTTGCGCTCCGAGGCGCCCTGCGCGATGGCCCGCACGCTGACGCCCGCATTGCCGAGCGCGCCGAACACCTGCGCGGCGACGCCGTGCGCGCCGGCCATGCCGTCGCCCACCACCGCGAGGATGCTGCAGCTGCGGTTGACGTCGATGCTCTGGATCTGGCCCTCGCGCAGCTCGGGCTCGAAAGCGCGACGCACCACGCGCTCGGCCCGGTCGGCCTCGCCTTCCGGGACCGCGAAGCAGATCGAGTGTTCCGAGCTGCCCTGCGAGATCAGGATCACCGAGATCCCCTCCTCCCGCAACGCGCCAAACAGGCGATGCGCGGTCCCGGGTACGCCGATCATGCCGGCGCCCTCGAGGTTCACGAGGGCGATGCGCTCGACCGTCGTAATGCCCTTCACCAGCGGCGAGGGCGCGGTGCGATCGTGGATCAGCGTGCCCGCGGCCTCTGGCGCGAAAGTATTGCGGATCCAGATCGGGATGCGCTTGTGCACCGCCGGGGCCATGGTCTGGGGATGGATGACCTTGGCGCCGAAGTACGCGAGCTCCATCGCCTCGTTGTACGAGAGCGCCCCGATCACCTGCGCCTCCGGCACCAGGCGCGGGTCGGCGCTCAGCACGCCGTCGACGTCGGTCCAGATGACGATCTCTGCGGCATCGAGCAAAGCCCCGAAGATCGATGCGGAGAAGTCGCTGCCGTTGCGGCCGAGCGTGGTCTGCAGCCCGTGTGTGTCCGTGGCGATGAAACCGGTCACGACCAGGGTGCCGACGAAGTCGGCCGGGATGGCCTCCAGCAGGTTGGCGCGCGACTGGTCCCAGCGCACGCCGGGACCGAGCGGCCCCCACTCCACCAGCAGCACGCGACGTGCGTCGAGCCAGAGCACGTGGCCGCTGCCGCGACCGCGGCTGCGCAGCGCGCGCTCGAAGATGCGCGTGGACCACAGCTCGCCGTAGCCGGCGATCAGGTCGCGCATGGTGGTCGAGGCGGCGCGCACCAGCCGCACCGTCTGCAGGATGCCGGAGACGTCCCGGCAGTCCTCGTCGAGCCCGGCGATGAACTCATCGAGCATCGAACCGTCGAGCAGTTCGCGGGCGACGCCGACGTGCCGGTCGCGAAGCTCGCGGATGCGGTCGTCGAGCGAAGGATCCTGCTGCTCGGCCAGGGAGACCAGCGTGAGCAAGGCGTCGGTGACGCCGCGGCAGGCCGACAGCACCACCGCCTTCCGCGGCGTCGAGTCGTCCTCGACGATCTGCGCGACGCGAGCCATGCAGGCCGCATCGGCGACGCTCGACCCGCCAAACTTATGGACTTTCCAGGCTTCCACGCTCGAGGCCCCTCCGCTTCAGCCGCCCACAAGACCGCGCCGGCGGGTCGCAGCCACGCGACGGGCCGAATGCGGCTCGGGCGAAGGGGACTCCATCGGCGCGGGTGTCCGGCGACAGGTCGAAAGACTCTATCTTCTTGCAGCGCGGCAGGCAAACTACGCGGGCATGGACACCGACGACGCCCTGGCCCTGCACGCGGCGATCCTGGCGGCGGGACCGTCCACGCGCTTCGGCAGCCCCGAGCAACTGGCGCGGCTCGACGGAGGACTCGCACTGCACCGGGTAGTCGCCAATGCCGGCAGCCTGGCCGGTCATTCGGTCAGCGTGGTGCTGGGCGCCCACGCCCGCGAGGTCGCACCGGCACTGCGCCGGTCATCGGCCTCGGTGGTCCTGAACCGCGACTGGGCCGAGGGACTGGCGAGTTCGATCCGGGCGGCTGTTCGATCCGCCCCGCCGCGCTGCGAGGGGCTGCTGCTGCTGCTCGCCGACCAGGTGGCCGTCAGCGCCGAGGATCTCAGGCGGCTGTTCGCGGCCTGGCGTCGGCAGCCGATCCTGATCAGCGCCGCCCTGCACGGCGGTGCACCGGGACTGCCGGCCATCTTTCCGAGGTGGGCATTCCCCGACCTGATGGAGCTGCGGGGCGATCGGGACGCGGGCCTCGTGCTCAGGCGCAGCCCGGACCGGGTCGTCCGCGTTCCCATGGCCAGTGCCGCGATCGCCCTCGACACGCCGAGCGGCCTGCAACCGCTCGAGGTCGGCGCGATCCATACTACTGACCCGATTCACTGACCGGGCTATCATTGCGCGCCTCCTGAAACCGGCAACTGAGACGCAGCTCGTGATTTTCGCGACGGCGGCGAGATAGTTTCAGAGGCTGTGGTTTAGACTCCGGCGACGCTCAAAATCCTTGGAGAAACGCTCATGCATGGATTCTCGCTCTCGGCAGCCTGTGCGGGCGCTTTGGGGACCCTGGCCGCCAGCATCGCGGTCGCAGGCCCCGTCGGTGACCAGTATCGCTCCGGCGCGTTCGGCCTGCCGTGGAACGCCAGCAAGGCGACGGTCGAGGCCAAGTATCCGGGCGGGAGCTGGGGCGAGGACGAAAAGGGCCGGGCCGAGTACTGCGTGGCGAGCCGCCAGACGCTGATGAAGCTGCCGGCGCAGTACCAGACAAAACAGCTCTGCTTCCTGATGGGCACCGACGGCACGTTCGCCAGCGTCACCGCGCACATGGACGCCTCGTTGCCTTCCCTGCTTGCGGTCGTCAACCGCTCGCGCACGACCTTCGGCGATTTCGACGCGGTCCGTCGGGACGATTCGTCCATCCAGGCGCGCTCCACGGCGATGCTCTGGACGCGCGATGCGCCGTACGTGGTGCAGGTCGCGAGCAGCAACGATACCGACGGCCGGCCGCTCGAGGTGACCTTCACGGTCGCCGACGAAGCCGCGATCCACACGGACGGCGCCGCCAAGGTCTCGCACAAGCCGCCCGGCATGTGAGTCATGCGCAACCGCCGGGCGCAATCCGCCCGCGCGGTTGCCGCGAACTGCAGTGCATGACGCGTCATGCACTGCGAGCCGGCCTCGGCCGGCTGCTCGACACCTCCATTCTTTTGTCGTTCGACCGCAGCGGGTTCCGGCGACACGCGGCCGACTTCGACGCGGACGACCTCAGGGTCGACCTCACCGGCCGGGTCTGCCTCGTCACCGGCGCCAACTCCGGCATCGGGTTCGAGACCTCGGTCGGCCTCGCCGGGCGTGGCGCGAGCGTCTGGATGCTGTGCCGCGATCGTGGCCGCGGCGAGGCCGCACTGCGCGAACTGCGACGCCGGACGGGCTCGCGTCGCGCCCGCCTCGCCCTGCTCGACGTTTCCGACCCCGACGCAGTCCGGGACTTTGCATCTCGATTCACCCCGGCGCGCGTCGATGCCCTGGTGCACAACGCCGGCGTGCTGCCGGACCGTCGCATCCTCTCCCCGGACGGGCACGAACTCACGCTCGCCACACACGTGCTTGGGCCGTGGCGGCTCACCCGGGCCCTGCTGCCGAAGCTGCGGGCCTCGCCCGATCCGCGAGTGGTCCTCGTCTCGTCGGGCGGCATGTACACGCAGCGCCTGTCGCTTGCGGACTGCGAATGGCAGCGGCGGCGCTACGATGGCGTCGTCGCCTACGCGCAAACCAAGCGCATGCAGGTCGTGCTCGCGGAGCTGCTCGCCGAGGACCTGCCAGGCGGCACGGTCAGTGCCATGCATCCCGGCTGGGCGGACACGCCGGCGGTGCGCAGCTCGCTGCCGCGCTTCCACGCCGTGATGCGGGACCGGCTGCGTACTGCGGCGGAAGGCGCGGACACGGTGCTGTGGCTGGCCGCGAGCAAATCAGCCACGGGCAGGTCCGGCCGGTTCTGGTTCGACCGGGCCGTGCGCTCGCCTCACCTGCTGCCGTGGACACGCGAATCGAAGTCCGACCGCGCCGCCCTGCGCGCCTACTGCGAGAGGCTCGAAACCGGCCGCGGCGTGCGGGCCCGCGCCGCCTGAGGGTCCGCACCTGCGCGAATCGACCCGCTCAGTCGCCGCCGCTCGAGCGCAGCTTGGTGACGATGAACTCGCGATGCGACACGTGCAGAAGGTCAGCCACGCGGCGGATCAGGTGCTCCTCGTAGTGGTGCACCGTCGAATCGGCTTGCGCGACGCGCCAGAGCTGCTCCAGCAGATCGAGCTTGTCGTCGTGGGACAGGCTGCGGTTGAGCTCCGAGGTGAACTGGTGCAGGTCGTGGGCGCCGTCGACCTGCCGTTCGGCAGACAGCAGCAACGCCTCGCATTCCGCCGGCTCGAGTTCGAGCAGTTCGCGGATGGAATCGACCACCTGCCGTCGCTCCGGGGCGCTGACGTCGTAGTCCGCCCGAAGCACCTCGACCAGCAGCGCCGCCACGGCAAGGTTGCGTGCGTGCTGCCGGGCAGCCGGATCGTCGGGCCGCGCGGCGCCCAACGCCCCGGCGATCCACTCCTTGAGTTTGATCACGTGCTCCGTCGCTCTCGTGGTTGCCTGGTCGGACGCCGTCGGCGCTCGCCCGTCCCGCAATGCTGCCACCGGCATCGGGCGCTGCCAAATCTCCCGGCGTGCCGGCGCCGGCACGCTGCAGCGGGACCACCGCCGCCGGCCCTGTCGCCGACCCGGGATTTCCGGTCTAATCCGCCGCTCGCGCCCCGGAGGACCGATGGCTGAGCAAAAACCGGCACAGGCCGTTCGCACCCGCGGCGCCGTCAACCGCTTCCTGGACGTGGTCGAACGCGTGGGAAACGCGCTGCCGGACCCGACCACGCTGTTCGCGCTGCTGGCCCTCGGCATCGTGGTGCTGTCCGGGATCGCGGCCCAGTTCGACCTGGCCGTCTCGCACCCCACCACCGGCAAGCTGATCGAGCCGGTGAGCCTGCTGTCGGTCGATGGCCTGCACCGCATCCTGACCGGGCTAGTGACCAACTTCACCAGCTTCGCGCCACTCGGCACGGTGCTGGTCGCCATGATCGGCATCGGCGTCGCCGAGGTCTCCGGGCTGATCGGTGCGGTGATGCGCATGCTGGTGCTCAAGTCGCCCCGCGCCCTGCTCACCCCGGTCGTGGTGTTCTGCGGCGTGCTGTCGAACGCCGCGAGCGAGGTCGGCTACGTGCTGCTGGTGCCGCTCGCGGCGCTGATATTCAAGGCCGCGGGCCGACACCCGGTGCTCGGCCTCACCGCCGCGTTCGCCGGCGTGTCGGGCGGATACAGCGCCAACCTCGTGCTCGGCACCATCGACCCGTTGCTCGCAGGTCTGTCGCAGGAGGCGGCGCGCATCATCGATCCGGCCTACGTCGTCAGTCCGGCCGCGAACTACTACTTCATGTTCGTGTCGACGTTCCTGATCACGGGGCTGGGCTGGTGGGTGACGGAGCGACTGGTCGCGCCGCGACTCGCGGGCAGCGAGTACTCGGGCACGGCCAGCGATGCCGAGTCCGACGAACTCGTGAAGCCGCTCACGTCGGCCGAGAAGCGCGGCCTGCGCTACGCCGCCGGGCTGTTCGTGGTCATGACAGGCCTGCTGCTGTGGGGCCTGCTGCCGGCGGACGGCTTCCTGCGCGACCCGGAGACGGGCAGCGTCCTGCACTCGCCCTTCCTCAAGGGCATCGTGGCGATCATCTTCGTCTACGGGGTCGGGCTCGGCACCGCCTACGGCGTCGGGGCGGGCACGGTGAAGAGCGACCGCGACGTGATCCGCGGCATGAGCCAGCAGATGTCGACACTCGGCGGCTACATGGTGCTGGTGTTCTTCGCCGCGCAGTTCGTCGCGTTCTTCAACTGGACCAACCTCGGGCTGATCATGGCCGTCGAAGGCGCTCAGTTCCTCAAGACCGCGGGACTGCACCAGGTGCCGCTGATGCTGGCCTTCATCCTGCTGTCGGCGACCATCAACCTCGTGATGGGCTCGGCCTCGGCGAAGTGGGCGCTCATGGCGCCGGTGTTCGTGCCGATGTTCATGCTGCTCGGCTATCCGCCGGAGGTGACGCAGACCGCCTACCGGGTCGGTGATTCCGTTACGAACGTGATCTCGCCGATGATGAGCTATTTCGCGCTGATCATCGCCTTCGTGCAGCGCTACGTTCCGAAGGCCGGCATCGGCACGCTGGTGTCGCTCATGCTGCCCTACTCGCTCACTTTCCTGCTGGGCTGGTCGCTGCTGTTCATCGCCTGGCTGCTGCTCGGCTGGCCGGTGGGACCCGGTGCGCCGACCTCGCTCGCCGTCGGCGGCGCTGTGCCCTGACACCGGGCCCTCAGCCGGCCGCGACCTCCGCGCGCAGCAGTCGCCACAGCTCGGCGACATGTGCGCGCTCCGTGGTGAGCGAGCCGACCGACACGCGCACCATCCAGCGCCCCTCGAGCACGGCGGGCGTGACGTAGGCGAGACCGGAGGCATTGACGCGCCCGGCCCAGTCGAGCGTGTGACGGTCGAGCGCCTCGCCCTCGAGGCCCGGCGGCTCGTGCCGCAGGCACAGCGTCTGCAGTGTCACCGGTGCCAGCACCCGCCACTGGGGCGTGCCGCGCACCTCGGCCTCCAGACAGCGGGCGTTGTCGAGGTCGCGGCGCAGCCGGTGCTGCAGCCCTTCGACGCCCTGCTCGCGGATCAGGCACCAGAGTTTCAATGCCCGAAAGCGCCGCCCCAGCGGGATGCCCCAGTCGCGCAGGTTCTTCACCCGACCGTCCACGCCGCTCTGCAGGTAGCTCGGGTTGGTGCTCATGACGCGCACCAGGTGCTCGGCATCGCGGACGTAGTAGAGCGAGCAGTCGAAGGCCACGCCGAGCCACTTGTGCGGATTCATGACCATCGAGTCCGCGCCCTCGATGCCGCGCCACAGGTGGCGGCACTCGGGCAGGATCATGGCCGAGCCCGCCATCGCGGCATCGACGTGCATCCACAGGCCGTGTTCGCGCGCGACGGCCGACACGGCCTCCAGCGGATCGAAAGCCGTCGTGGTGGTGGTCCCGCTGGTGCCGACCACCGCGCAGGGGCGACGTCCCGCACCGAGGTCGGCGCGGATCGCCACATCGAGGAGGTCGGCGCGCATGGCGTGGACGTCGTCCGTGCCGATGACGCGGATGTTGTCGCGACCGAACCCGGCGAGCAGCGCCGCTTTCTCCACGGAGCTGTGGCTGTGCGCCGAGACGTAGACGACGAGGGGCAAAGTCTCGCCCTGCAGCCCGCCGCGCACCAGCGAGAACCCGCTCGCGCGCTCCCGCGCACACAGGAGCGCCACCAGCGTACAGCTCGACGCGGTGTCCTG
>Ga0209391_10001411_pt1 | contig 12380 bp, 16 predicted proteins | sample PPLLak3March2015_FD_187246 | JGI IMG/M metagenome (GOLD analysis project Ga0209391, IMG submission 187246) | Freshwater sediment microbial communities from Prairie Pothole Lake near Jamestown, North Dakota, USA - PPLs Lake P7 Core (1) Depth... | ecosystem: Environmental > Aquatic > Freshwater >... | reverse complement strand
TGCTGGCCGACACGGCGGTCTTCGCCTCGAACACCTCGACGCTGCCGATCAGCGGCCTGGCGCAGGCCAGCACCCGGCCGCACAACTTCATCGGCCTGCACTTCTTCAGCCCGGTGGACAAGATGCCGCTGGTCGAGATCATCGTCGGCCAGGCCACGTCGGACGAGACGCTGGCGCGCGGCTTCGACTTCGTGCTGCAGATCGGCAAGACCCCGATTGTCGTCAACGACAGCCGCGGCTTCTACACCAGCCGCGTCTTCGGCACCTACGTCATGGAAGGCATCACGATGCTGAAGGAGGGTGTGCACCCGCGCAGCATCGAGGTCGCCGGACTGCAGGCCGGCATGCCCATGCCGCCGCTGGCGCTGCAGGACGAGGTGTCGCTGTCGCTCGGCCTGCATGTCGCCGAGCAGACGAAGAAGGACCTCGCCGCCGAAGGCAAACCCTGGACCGAGCACCCGGGCATGGGCGTGGTGCGCCAGCTGTGCGAGATCGGCCGCGTCGGCAAGAAGGCCGGCAAGGGCTTCTACGATTGGACTGACGACGGCAAGCTGCTGTGGCCCGACCTGACGACGCTGTACCCGGTGGCGGCGCAGCAGCCCGAGCAGCGTGAGCTGATCGACCGCCTGATGTTCGCGCAGGCCAACGAAGCCGCGCGCTGCGTCGAGGAGGGCGTCCTGCGTTCGGTGGCCGATGCCAATATCGGCAGCATCTTCGGCTGGGGCTTCGCGCCTTTCCACGGTGGCGCACTGCAGTTCATCAACGCCATCGGCGCCGCGGCCTTCGTCGCGCGTGCGCGTGAATTGGCGGCGCGATTCGGACCCCGCTTCGAGCCGGCGGCCATCGTGGTGCGGCAGGCCGAGAGCGGCGGCCGTTTTCTCGACGGCTGAAGCACGCCGTGGAGGACCTGGGCGCGGCGCGCGCCACCGTGCAAGCCGTCCGCGGCCGTCCCGGCGCGGTGTGTGTGCTGACCGGTGCCGGCATGAGCGCCGAGAGCGGCATCCCGACCTTTCGCGACGCGCTGACCGGCCTGTGGGCGCGTTTCGACCCGGCCGAACTCGCCAGCGAGGACGGCTTTCGCGCCCATCCGCAGCGTGTCTGGGACTGGTACGCCGAGCGCCGCGACGGCGTGCGGCGCGCCGAGCCCAATGCCGGGCATCATGCGCTGGCCAGCTTTGCGCGCCGCTGGCCGGGCACGCTGGCGCTGGTGACGCAGAACGTCGACGACCTGCACCAGCGCGCCGGCAATGTCGATGCCGTTCGGCTGCACGGGGACATCCTCGCCGACCGCTGGTTGCAGGCCTGCCCGAAGGGCATCGATTGCAGCATCACCGAGGCCTTGCCGGGCCGCCCTCCCGGCTGCAGCGTGTGCGGCAATCTGCTGCGGCCGGGTGTCGTCTGGTTCGGCGAGGACCTGCCCGTCGCTGCGCTCGCATCGGCGCGCCGCGCGGCCGAGACCTGTTCGGTGATGCTGGTGGTGGGCACCTCGGGCATGGTCTGGCCGGCCGCCGGTCTGGTCGGCCGCGCACGCCACCAGGGTGCGCAGGTGATCATCGTCAACCCGGCGCCGAGCGAGATCGACGACCAGGCGCACCGGATGCTGCGCGGCACCGCGGCCCAGGTGCTGCCCTTGCTGCTGGACGATCCGGAGCTTGCTGGCTGATCCGGTTATGGATTAATATATAAAGCATGTCCAGATCTGGATTGGAGAAGTGAGCGCCTTGCCGGCGCCCGGCGCGCTGGCCGAGATCGGCCCGGAACGACTGGGTGCGGCCGGCCTGCGTGCCTTCGAGCGCATCGCCGCCGCCTGGGGGCTGAGCGTGGACGAGCAGTTGCGGCTGCTGGGCCAGCCGCCCCGCTCCACCTACTTTGCCTGGCGCAAGCAGCCCGACAAGTCGACGCTGCCGCGCGACACGCTGGAGCGCCTGTCCAACCTGCTGGGCATCTACAAGAGTCTGCAGATCCTGCTGCCCGACGCCGCCGCGGCCGACGCCTGGGTGCGACGGCCCAATAGTGCACCGCCGTTCGGCGGCCGCAGCGCGCTCGAGCGCATGCTCGCCGGCAACGTCAGCGACCTCAACCTCGTGCGCCGCTACCTCGACGGTGTGCGCGGCGGGGGTTGGAGCTGATCCGGCCCGAGCCCGCGCCGGCGGCGCCGGCGGCTGCACCCGAGGTGCGGCGCGTGCGGTGGCAGCAGGCCTGCCGCATCGTGCCGACACGTCACCCGGCGGTGTCCCTGTTCGACCGCGTCGCCGATGCCGAGGACTTCGACGCGCTGTACGCCCTGGAGGCGATGACCAACGAACGCTTGCGCGAGGAACTCGGAGAGGTCGAACGCGTGCCCCCGGGCGAGCGCGTCTACGGCCCGGGCAGCGGCCCGATCATGGCCGCGTTCACGCATGTCAACCTGCTCGGCAGCCGCTTCTCGAGCGGTGCCTACGGTGTCTTCTACGCCGCGCGCGAGCGTGTCACGGCGATGGCCGAGACACGCCACCACCATGGCCGCTTCCTCGCTGCCACGGGGCAGGGGCCGATGCACCTCCCGATGCGGCTGTACCGGGTGGCGATCGACGCGCGGCTGCACGACCTGCGACCCCCGGGCCGGGTGGACGCCGCCGTCTACGACGCCGACGACTACGGCGCGGCACAGGCGCTGGGGGCGCGGCTGCACGGCGCCGGCTCGGCCGGGGTCGTCTACCGCAGCGTGCGCCTCGCGCGCGGCCAGTGCGTGGGCCTGTTCAGGCCGCGTGGCGCCGCCGGCTGCCACCACGCCGCCTTCCTGCTCTACGCCTGGGACGGCCGGCACTTCACCGACGTCTACGAGAAGACCGACTGATGGCGCAGCGCTACGACCGCGTCGACGCGCTGCGCGGTGCGGCCATGGTCTGGATGGCCGTCTTCCACTTCTGCTTCGATCTCAATCTGTACGGCCTCATCGAGCCGCGGCAGAACTTCTACCGCGACCTCTTCTGGACCGGCCAGCGCACCGTCATCGTCAGCCTGTTCCTGCTCTGTGCCGGCCTCGGCCAGGCGCTGGCGCTGCAGGCGGCGCAAGGCTGGCCGCGCTTCTGGCGCCGCTGGTCGCAGGTGGCCGCCTGCGCGCTGCTGGTGAGCCTGGGCTCGGCGTGGATGTTCCCGAAGAGCTGGATCAGCTTCGGCGTGCTGCACGGCATGGCGGTGATGCTGATCCTGGCGCGGCTGCTGGCGCCGCTGCGCGGCGGCCTGTGGCTGCTCGGCGCGCTGGCCGTCGCGCTGCCCTGGCTGGTGCAGCACCCGTTCTTCGACACGCGGCCGACCAACTGGGTCGGGCTGGTGACGCGCAAGCCGGTGACCGAGGACTGGGTGCCCGTGCTGCCCTGGCTGGGCGTGATGCTGTGGGGACTGGCCGCCGGGCAGTGGCTGCTGCAGCACCGGCGCATCGTGCTCGCCGGCACCGTGCCCGCCGCGCTGCAGCCGCTGGCGTTGCTGGGGCGCTGGCCGCTGACCTTCTACATGCTGCACCAGCCGCTGTTCATCGGCATCATCGTCGGCGGACGTGCGCTCGGGCTCTGGTAGCGCGCGTAGGATGTCGGCCATGGCGCAAGAGCACACCCACCCCGGCCATCGTGACCACGACGATGGTGATCACGACCACAGCGAGATCGGTCCGATGGACCTGCGGGTGCGCGCGCTGGAGACCGTGCTCACCGCGCGCGGCTACATCGACCCGGCGGCGCTCGACCTGCTGATCGACACCTACCAGACGCGTATCGGACCGCGCAACGGTGCGCGCGTGGTGGCCAGGGCCTGGGCCGACGCCGTTTTCCGCGACTGGCTGCTCGCCGACGCCACGGCCGCCATCGCCTCGCTGGGCTACAGCGGCCGCCAGGGTGAACATATGCACGCGGTGGAGAACACCGCCACACGCCACAACCTCGTGGTGTGCACCCTGTGCAGTTGCTATCCGTGGCCGGTGCTGGGCCTGCCGCCCACCTGGTACAAGAGTGCACCCTACCGCTCGCGAGCGGTGCGCGACCCGCGCGGCGTGCTCGCCGATTTCGGCGTCGTGCTGCCGGAAGAGACCGAGATCCGTGTCTGGGATTCGACCGCCGAGTTGCGTTATCTCGTGATCCCGCAGCGCCCGGCGGGCAGCGACCATCTCGACGAGCAGCAACTGGCCGCGCTGGTGACCCGCGACTCGATGATCGGCACCGGCCTGGCGCACGCGCCCGGGGCGGCATCATGACGTACCGCAGCCACGCCGACCTCGGCGGCCAGCCCGGCCACGGCCGCGTCCAGCCCGAACCCGAAGGCGAGCTCTTCCACGCCGACTGGGAGCCGCGGGCGCTGGCGCTGACACTGGCGATGGGGGCCACCGGCGCGTGGAATATCGACATGAGCCGCGCCGCGCGCGAGACCCTGCCCGACTATGCGCGGCTGAGCTACTACGGGATCTGGACCCACGCGCTGGAGAGACTGCTGCTCGAACGCGGCCTGCTGCAGCCCGGCGAGGTCGACAGCGCCAAGCCCGCCGCCGCGCCGGCGCCCGTGCTGCCACGGGTGTTGCAGGCCGGCGACGTGGCTACCGCGCTGGCGCGCGGCTCGCCCACGTCGCGGCCGGGGCCCGCGCCGGCATTTGCCGTCGGCGAGACCGTGCGCCTGCGCCGCGACGGCGTGCCGCATCACACCCGGCTGCCGGCCTATGCACGCGGCAAGCGAGGCACCATCGCCGCGTCGCATGGCGCCCATGTCTTTGCCGACAGCCATGCCCAGGGCCTGGGTGAGCAGCCCTGTCCGCTCTACACGGTGGCCTTCAGCGGCGCCGAACTCTGGGGTGACGATCCCGGTGCAGCGCGCCTGACGGTATCGATCGATGCCTGGGAGCCCTACTTGGAGCAGACGACATGACCGCGGCCATGCCTGCGCTCCCCGGCCCGGACGGCGGCGAACCGGTCTTCGGCGAACCCTGGCAGGCCCAGGCCTTCGCGATGACGCTCGCCCTGCACCGCCAGGGGGTCTTCAGCTGGCCCGAGTGGGCCGAGGCCCTGGCCGCCGAGATCGCCGCCGCGCAGTCTGCCGGCGACGCCGACCTCGGCGACACCTACTACGCACATTGGCTGGCCGCGCTCGAGCGCCTGCTGGCGGTCAAGGGACTCAGTTCGGCGGCCGAGCTCGAACGCCACCGCCAGGCCTGGGCCTGCGCCGCCGAACGCACACCGCACGGCCGCCCGATCGAGTTGCGCGCCGACGATTTTCCCGCCGGCTGAACCATGCCGCTAGACGCCACCGACGAGGACCTCGATCCGATCCACGAGCCGCGCCTGTGGCGCGACCGGGGCTGGACCGCGCGCGTCGTGAAGAACGACGACGACGAAGGCTGGGCCGTCGAGATGATCAAGCAGGGCGAGCCCGAACCCGCGCTGGTCGGTCCATGGACCATGGGCCGCGACAAGAAGAATCCCAAGCCGCTCGACACGGCAGCTTTCAACACGCTGGTGAAGACCGCGTCGGAGGTGTTGCGCCGGCACGAGCAGCAGCGTCACGCATGGTTGCACAGTCAGCTGACGGTGGTCACGACGTGCGGGCCTGTGGAGGTCAGTCTCGATATCGTTCCCGACGACCATGACCCGCACGCCCTGCTCGGCGCGACCGACGCTGCCGGCGATAGGCTGGCCGAGGTGCGCGTGGCGGCCGGCTTCAAGCTCACCCTGGCCAGCGCCACGGCCTGGGTCGAGGGCGGCTTCGAACGACCGCGCTGAGCGCGGCTCGCGGCGGCGCGGCGCAGGCCGTCAGGCCAGCGACTCGAACAGGGCCACGAATTCCTGCGTCAGCTTGTGCCGCGGATCGAGGTGGATCATCGGCCGCGCCTGTTCGTGCGACTCCTTGATCCTGACGCTGGCGCTCAGGTAGGGCTGCAGCACCGGCAGGCCTTCGTCGATGAGTTCCTGCACCGTGCGCTGCGGCAGGCTGGCGCGCGGCTGGAACTGGTTGACGACGATGCCCTCGACGCCGAGCGCGGGATTGTGGTCGGCCCGGATCTCCTTCACCGTCTCCAGCAGGCCATAGAGGGCGCGGCGCGAGAAGTCGTCGCAGTCGAACGGGATCAGGCAGGCATCGGCAGCGATCAGCGCCGATCGGGTGTAGAAATTCAGCGCCGGCGGGGTGTCGATCCAGATCTGGTCGTAGTCCTCGGCCAGCGCCGCCAGCGCGTCGCGCAGCTTGTAGATCTTGTAGCGGCTCTCCAGCTTGCCGTGCAGTTCGTCGAGCAGCGGGCTCGCCGGCATCAGGTGCAGGTTCTCCCATGGTGTCTCGACGATGAAGTCGCTGGTGGCCTGCGGGCGCAGGCTGAACTTGAGCGTGGTCTCGAAGAATTCGGCGGCGCCGGCGGCCTCGTCGCTGGCCGTGTCGCCCAGCAGGTAACGCGTGCTGTTGCCCTGCGGGTCGAGGTCGACGACCAGCGTGCGCCGGCCCTCGTGCGCCGCGATGGCGGCCAGGTTGCAGGTGATGGTCGACTTGCCGACCCCTCCCTTCTGGTTGAAAACGACCCGACGCATGGCCTCTCCCTGATGCTGGCAAAGCCGATATTGTGCGTCGCAGCAAGGGCATTGCCGCGACGGTGCGGCGGCCGGCTAGCATCGCGTGATGAGCACCAAGGTCCTGTTCGGCTTTCACGCCGTCACCGTGCGGCTGAAGACCGCGCCGGCGTCGGTGACCGAGGTCCATGTCGACGGCACGCGGCGCGACGCGCGCATGCGGCAGTTTCTCGAACGTGCGCGCGAGGCCGGCGCACGGCTGGTCGACAGCGACGATGCGCGGCTGGCGCAGCTGGCCGGCACGACACGGCACCAGGGCGTGGTGGCGCGCGTATCGCCGCTGCCGCAGCACCGCTCTCTCGACGACCTGCTCGACGGCGTGAGCGGGGCGCCGCTGCTCCTGGTTCTGGACGGCGTCACCGACCCGCACAACCTGGGCGCCTGCCTGCGGGTTGCCGACGGCGCCGGCGTGCATGCCGTGGTTGCGCCCAAGGACCACGCGGTGGGTCTGAATGCCACCGTGGCCAAGGTCGCCAGCGGTGCCGCCGAGACCGTGCCCTACCTGATGGTGACCAACCTGGCGCGCACCTTGAGCGAGCTGAAGGAGCGCGACATCCGCGTCGTCGGCACCAGCGGCGAGGCGACGACCAGCCTGTTCGACGCCGACCTGCGGGGCCCGCTGGCGCTGGTGCTCGGCGCCGAGGGTCCGGGGCTGCGCCAGCTGACGCGCCGCACCTGTGACGAACTGGTGCGCATTCCGATGCAGGGTGCGGTCGAGAGCCTGAATGTGTCGGTGGCCGCCGGGGTCTGCCTGTTCGAGGCCCTGCGCCAGCGGCGCACCTGATCCGGCGCGGCCGCGCTGGCTACACTGCGGCGCAGCACCCACCCATCGCCCCGCCGGCGCCCCGCCATGCCCGTCATCGAAGTCAAGCACCCCCTCGTGCGCCACAAGGTCGGCCTGCTGCGCGAGAACGAAATCTCGACCAAGAAGTTCCGCGAACTGACCAACGAACTCGGCCGCCTGCTGGCCTACGAGGCGACCGCCGACTTTCCGCTGGAGACGGTCACCATCGACTGCTGGAGCGGCCCCGTCGCCATCGAGCAGATCGCCGGCCGCAAGGTCACCGTGGTGCCCATCCTGCGCGCCGGGCTGGGCATGCTCGACGGCGTGCTCGACATGATCCCGAATGCGCGGGTCAGCGTCGTCGGCCTGAGCCGCAACCACCAGACGCTGCAGCCCGAGCACTATTTCGAGCGCTTCGTCGGCCACCTCGACGAGCGCACGGCGCTGATCGTCGACCCCATGCTGGCGACGGCCGGCTCGATGATCGCCACCGTCGAGCTGCTGAAGAGCCGCGGCTGCAGGGATATCCGCGCCCTCGTGCTTGTGGCCGCGCCCGAGGGTATCCGCGCGCTCGGCGCGGCACATCCGGATGTGCGCTGCTGGACGGCGGCGGTGGACAGCCACCTCAACGAGCTCGGCTACATCATCCCCGGCCTAGGCGACGCCGGCGACAAGATCTTCGGCACGAAGTGAGTTCTGCGGGGGGCACCGAGGCCACAAGGAGGGCCGGCCCTCAGCGCCGCCCCAGCGCCGCCGCCAATGCCTCCCGGTAGACCGGGTGACGGTGGATGTCGCCATGGCCGGCACCGGGCACCAGCAGCAGTTCGGCCGCCGGCTGCACCGCCTGCAGGCGATGGCTGTGCACCGGCGGGATGCGGCTGTCGCGCTCGCCATGGATCAGCAGCACCGGGGTCTGCACACGCGCCAGCGCGAGGTCGCTGCGCAGCGGGTAGCGCAGCAGCGACCGCGGCACCCAGGGGAAATGTTCGCGCGCCAGATCGGCCATGCTCGAGTAGGGAGACAGCAGCACCGTGAATTCGGGCTGCACTTCGGCCGCCAGCCCTGCGGCCAGGCCACTGCCCAGCGAGTGACCCAGGAAGATGCGGCGCTTGCCGGTATACAGGGCTGCGATCGAATGCCAGGCCGCGCGCACGTCGGCCTCCAGCTCGGCCTGGCTGCCGATGCGACCGCTGCTCTTGCCGAAGCCGCGGTAGTCGAGCATGTACAAGTCGAGGTCCAGGCGTCGGTAGAGGTCGACGTCGACGAACCAGGACTGCAGGTTGCCGGCATTGGCGTGCAGGAAGAAGACCACGCCGTGCGGCTGCGGCAGGCGCAGGTGCAGCGCGTGCAGGCGCGCACCGGGGACCTCGACCCAGGCTTCGTGCACGCCGGCACCGCGTTCGAAGCGGTGCCACTCCGGCAGCGGTCGCGGGCGGAACAGCAGTCGCTCCTGACCCCACCACAGCGCCGCCAGCGCGGTGGCATACAGAAGCAGGGCGACCGCGGCCAGCCCTGCCACGCGGCGCAGCAGGCGGCGCTTCACAGCAGCCCGGCCGCACCCACCCCGGCGCCGAGCGCGATCGGCCACAAGGGGCTCCAGGTCGTGCGCAGCATCAGCCACAGCGTGGCCACCACCAGCACGGCCGTGCCGGGGTGCGTGCGCGCCGGTTCGAGCAGGATCCAGCCGGTGGCCAGCAGCAGGCCGATGGTCAGCGGCGCCAGCCCGGCGGTGAAGGCGCGCAGGACGCGCGACTCGCGGCGGCGATCGCCCCAGCGCGTGGCCGTCAGCGCCAGCGTCGTCGAAGGCAGCAGCGTGCCGGCCATGGTCGCCAGCATGCCCGCCAGGCCGCCGATATTGAAGCCGATGACGGCCACGAACAGCACGTTGGGCCCGGGCGCCGCCTGCGCCAGGGCCACCGAGGCGGTGAACTGCGCATCGCTCAGCCAGCCGCGTTCTCCGACGACGAAGCGCTGCATGTCCGGCGCCGTCGTCATGGCGCCGCCGATCGCCAGCAGCGACAGCGCCAGGAAGTGCACGAAGAGCTGCAGCCACTCCGCCGTACCCAGGCCGAGCGGACCCCACAGCAGGGTGGTCACCTCGGCAGCCTCCACCAGGCCGCGCTGCACGACACGATACCCAGCCCCAGCACCACCCAAACCAGCGGCCAGCGCAGCACCCCCACCGCAATCAGCGTCAGCGCGACACCCAGCGCCACCAGCGGCAGTCCGAGCACGTTCCTGCGCAGCCCCGCGCCCAGCTTCACGGCGGTGGCCAGCACCAGCCCGGCGGCAGCCACGCCCATGCCGCGCAGGGCGCCGGTCACCAGCGGCCAGTCCTGCAGTCGCAGCGCCAGCATGGCCAGCAGCAGCACCAGCGCCAACGGCGCCAGCAGCATGCCGCCCAGCGCCGCGGCGGCGCCGCGCCAGCCGAAGTAGCGGTCGCCGATCATCAGCGCCAGGTTGATGACGTTCGGCCCGGGCAGCACCTGCGCCAGCGACAGCATGCGCAGGAACTGCTCGCGGCTGAGCCAGCGCTCGCGCTCGACCAACTCGCGCTGCGCCACCGGCAGCACGCCGCCGAAACCCTGCAGCGCCAGCCGCGTGAAGACGGCGAACAGCTCGCGGCACGAGCTTGGCGCCCGATCGCCCGTCGCCTCAGGCATGGCCGGTGTTCATGCGCCGCGACAGCCAGACGCTGAGCAGGATCGCCAGCGCCATCCAGGCCAGCGCCGCCCAGGGCAGCGGCGCATATCCGCTCACCGCCAGCAGGGCGCCGCCGCCGCCGGCACCGACCGCCTGGCCGATATAGATGGCCGAGGTGTTGAGCGCCAGCAGCGCCGGTGCAAAGGCCGGCGCGCTGGCGGACAGCCGGGCCTGCTGCGCCGAGTTCGACGCGAAGCAGCCCAGCGCCCAGGGCACCAGCACCACCGCCATGGCGGCCACGTTGCCGGCCAGCGGCCAGGTGAGCAGCGACACCGCCATCAGCCCGAGCGTGAAATTGACGCAACGTGCGGCGCCCCAGCGGTCGATGCTGCGCGACAGCAGCAGGTTGCCCAGCAGTCCGAAGGCGCCGAACCACAGGAACAGGAAGCTGACGCCGGCGGCGCTGGCGTCGAGCCCCTGGCGGTAGTAGGGCGCGAAATAGCTGAACAGCGTGAACTGCCCGGCGCCGCTGAGCGCCGTCACCGCGACCATGCCCATGAACAGCGGGTTGGCCAGCGTCGTGCCCCAGTGACGCAGCGACAGCGGGGGCGGCCGCACGCCGTCCGGCAGCGCGCGCCAGACGCCCCAGGCGGCGCCGACGCTGAGCACCGCGACGAGCCCGAACGCCCAGCGCCAGCCCAGGGTCTCGGCGACATAGCTGTGCGCCGGCATGCCCAGCACCGAGGCCAGCGACCAGCCGAGGAAGATGGTGGTGATGGCGCGCCCGACCTGCGCGCGCGGCGCCAGCACGCTGATCGCCGCCGCGGCCTGCGGCGTGAAGACCGCGGCGGCGAGCATGCTCAGCACGCGCACCGGCAGCAGCGCCGCGAAGCTGGGCATCAGCGCCGACAGCACATGCCAGCCGGCGTACCACAGCAGCGCCAGCGTCAGCAGGCGGCGGCGGTCCCAGCTGCCCATGAGCGCAGCCAGCAGGGGTGCCCCCACGCCCATTGCCACCGCAGCGGCGGTGATGAGCTGGCCGGCCACCGCCGCCGATACCTGCAGCGACAAGGCCAGGTCGTTCAAGGCGCCGGCGGTGACCATGACGCCGCAGCCGATGGCGAAGTTGCCCGCCAGCAGCGCACGGCTGGCGCGTGCGACGGCGGCCGCGTCGGCCACGGCGGCGGTCACGGCGGCACCTTCACCGCATGACCTTCAGCGCCTCGGGGTTGACCAGGTTGCTGGGTTCGTTGCGGATGAAATTGACGACGTTGGCGAAGGCCGCGCCGAAAAACATCTCGTAGCTGTCCTGCTCGACATAGCCGATGTGCGGCGTGCACACGGCGTTCTCCAGCCGCAGCAGCGGGTGCCCCTGCAGGATGGGTTCGCTCTCGAAGACGTCGACCGCCGCCATGCCCGGGCGGCCGCGGTTGAGCGCGGCCACCAGTGCGTTCTCCTCGATCAGCTCGGCGCGCGAGGTGTTGACCAGCAGCGCGGTCGGTTTCATGCGCGACAGTGCGTCCAGGCGCACGATGCCGCGCGTCGCATCGTTGAGCCGCAGGTGCAGCGAGAGCACGTCGCAGGTCTCGAAGAAACTCTCGCAGCTGGCGGCGGCGGCATGTCCGTCGGCGACGGCGCGCGCACGCGCTTCCTCGCTGCCCCAGACCTGCACCTTCATGCCGAAGGCCACGCCGTAGCCGGCGACCAGGCGGCCGATCTTGCCGTAGCCCCAGACGCCGAGCGTCTTGCCTCGCAGGACCATGCCGATGGCGAAATTGGGTGGCACCGAAGCCGTTTTCAGCCCCGACTGCTGCCAGGCACCGTGCTTGAGGTTGCCGATGTACTGCGGCAGCCGCCGCATCGCGGCCATCACCAGGGCCCAGGTCAGCTCGGCCGGCGCCACCGGCGAGCCCACGCCTTCGGCCACCGCGATGCCCAGCCGGGTGCAGGCCTCGACGTCGATGTGCGGGCCGACCTTGCCGGTCTGCGAGATCAGCTTGAGCTTGGGCAGCTTTTCCAGCAGCGCGCGCGGAAACTGCGTACGCTCGCGGATCAGCACCAGCACGTCGGCGTCGCGCAGGCGCACCGACAGCTGGCCGATGCCCTTGACCGTATTGGTGAAGACCTTGGCGTTGTAGGGCTCCAGTTGCGCGGCGCACTTGAGCTTGCGTACCGCGTCCTGGTAGTCGTCGAGGATGATGATGTTCATGGCCGTGTGGGCGTGGATTCTGCCCCTTCGGGCGGCGCGGTCAGGCCGGCGGCAACGTGTATGCGCTGCTGCGCCACGCGGGCGTCGAACTCGGCAAGCGCGACTACCTCGGCGCGGACGGAGCCGTGCGGTTGCCGGCGGCCGGCTTGGCGGCGCGCTTCGGAGCCGGCTT
>Ga0209391_10001409_pt1 | contig 12388 bp, 9 predicted proteins | sample PPLLak3March2015_FD_187246 | JGI IMG/M metagenome (GOLD analysis project Ga0209391, IMG submission 187246) | Freshwater sediment microbial communities from Prairie Pothole Lake near Jamestown, North Dakota, USA - PPLs Lake P7 Core (1) Depth... | ecosystem: Environmental > Aquatic > Freshwater >... | reverse complement strand
GCCGATGCGTGCGGCGTAAACTGGTAAGGCCACTTAGTCGAGGCGCAAGGTTCGCGATGTTGCACGCGAAGCCCCAAGCGCCCGAGGTCCGGAGACACGCTTGCAGCCGACCGACATCCGCAACCCCGATACCTTTCATCGCGTCGTCGATTGCCAGTGGGCCTGCCCGGCGCACACGCCGGTCCCCGAGTACATCCGCCTGATCGCCGCCGGCCGCTACGACGACGCCTACCTCGTCAACTGGAAATCGAACGTCTTTCCCGGGATTCTCGGCCGCACCTGCGACCGTCCCTGCGAACCCGCTTGCCGGCGCGGCCGGGTCGAGGAGAAGCAGGCGGCGCGGCCGGAACCGGTGGCGATCTGCCGGCTCAAGCGCGTCACCGCCGATCTCAAGGGCGACATCCGGCAGCGCCTGCCGCGTCCGGCACAGCAGCGCAACGGCCGCCACGTCGTCTGTGTCGGCGCCGGCCCGGCATCGCTGACCGTCGCCCGCGATCTGGCTCCGCTCGGCTACCGGGTCACCGTGTTCGACCAGGATCCGAAAGCCGGCGGCATGATCCGCTCGCAGATTCCGCGCTTTCGCCTGCCCGAGGAAGTGATCGACGAGGAGACCGGCTACGTACTCGATCTCGGCGTCGAGTTTCGCGGCGGCGTGCGCATCGACTCCATGGAGCGACTGCTCGGCGAGGGCTTCGACGCGGTCTTCGTCGGTTCCGGCGCGCCCCGCGGCCGTGACCTCGACCTCCCCGGCCGGCACGAGGCGGCGGCGAAGATCCATGTCGGCATCGACTGGCTGTCGTCGGTGTCCTTTGGCCACGTGACGCAGATCGGCCGGCGCGTGATCGTGCTCGGCGGCGGCAACACCGCGATGGACTGCTGCCGCACCGCGCGCCGCCTCGGCGGCCAGGACGTCAAGGTGATCGTCCGCTCCGGCTTCGACGAAATGAAGGCCTCGCCCTGGGAGAAGGAGGACGCGATGCACGAAGGCATCCCGATCCTCAACTTTCACGTGCCGACCGCGTTCCTGCACGAGAACGGCAGGCTTACCGGGATGAGCTTCGACAAGGTGCGGGCGGAGTTCGACGCTCGCGGCAGGCGCAGGCTGGTTGCCACCGGCGAAGCGCCGCAGGTCTTCGACTGCGACGAGGTGCTGATCGCCGTCGGCCAGGAGAACTCCTTTCCCTGGATCGAACGCGACCTCGGCCTGCGCTTCGACGAGTCGGGCATGCCGGTGGTCGATGCGGCGACGCTGCAGTCGACGCTGCCGAACGTGTTCTTCGGTGGCGATGCGGCGCTCGGACCGAAGAACATCATCTGGGCGGTGGCGCACGGCCACGATGCCGCCGTGTCCATCGACAAGTATCTGCACGGCGAAGACGTCTCCGAACGGCCGGCACCCGGCGTGACGCTGGTGTCGCAGAAAATGGGCATCCACGAGTGGAGCTACGACAACGACGTGGCGCCCGACCTGCGGCACAAGGTGCCCTGGCGCGACGTCAACCAGGCGCTGGCGAGCATCCGCGTCGAGGTCGAACTGGGTTTCGACGCCGCCACGGCGTGGAAGGAGGCGCAGCGCTGCCTGAACTGCGACGTGCAGACGGTGTTCACGGCGACCCAGTGCATCGAGTGCGATGCCTGCATGGACATCTGTCCGACCGACTGCATCAGCTTCGTCGAGAACGGCACCGAAGAGGACCTGCGGCAGCGGTTGCGGGCAAAGGCAACCCACCTGTCGCAGCCGCTGTATGCCTCGGCACCGCTGAAGACCGGGCGGGTGATGATCAAGGACGAGGACGTCTGTCTGCACTGCGGCCTGTGCGCCGAACGCTGTCCCACCGGCGCCTGGGACATGCAGAAGTTCCTGCTCGAAATGACCTATGCCGGCCGCGGCTGCCGGACGGCGCAGCGGAAGGCGGCCTGAAATGAAGATCGGCGTTCCCCGCATCGAGGCGGTCAACGACTTCGTCGTCAAGTTCGCCAACGTCAACGGCTCGGGGTCGGCTTCGGCGAACGAACTGTTCGCCCGCAGCGTGCTGCGCATGGGCGTGCCGGTCAGTCCGCGCAACATCTTCCCGTCGAACATCCAGGGATTGCCGACCTGGTACGAGGTCCGCGTCAGCGAGCGCGGCTGGCTCGGCCGCCGTGGCGGCGTCGATCTGGCAGTGGCGATGAATCCGCAGACCTGGGACCAGGACGTCGCCGAGATCGAACCCGGCGGCTATCTTTTCCACGACAGCACCAAGAGCCTGCCGGCCTCGAAGTTCCGCGAAGACGTCACCGCCATCGGTGTGCCGCTGACCGAGATCTGCGCCGCCAAGTACAGCGACCCGCGCGAGCGGCAGCTGCTGAAGAACATCATGGTCGTCGGCGTGCTGTCCGCCCTGCTCGGCATCGAACCCGAGGTCATCGCGCAGTTTCTGGGCGAGCAGTACAAGGGCAAGGACCGGCTGATCAAGCCCAACCTCGACGCCTTCATGACCGGACTGCACTACGGTCGGGAGCACCTCGGCGCCGAACTGGGACTGAAGATCGGACGGCGCGATGCGGTCGGCGAGCGCATCTTCGTCGACGGCAACGCGGCCGCCGCCCTCGGCGCCGTCTACGGTGGCGCCACCGTCTGCGCCTGGTATCCGCTGACGCCCTCGTCGTCGCTCGCCGAGGCGTTCGACGGCTACTGCGCGAAGTTCCGCGTCGATCCCGCCAGCGGCAGGAAACGCTATGCCATCGTGCAGGCCGAGGACGAGCTGGCTTCGATCGGCATCGTCATCGGCGCCGGCTGGAACGGCGCCCGTGCCTTCACAGCCACGTCGGGGCCGGGCGTGTCGCTGATGAGCGAATTCATCGGCCTGGCCTATTTTGCCGAGATCCCGGCGACGATCGTCAACGTGCAGCGCGGCGGACCGTCCACGGGCATGCCGACACGCACGCAGCAATCGGACCTGATCTCCTGCGCCTATGCCTCGCACGGCGACACCAAGCACGTGCTGCTGTTTCCCGAGGATCCGCACGAGTGCTTCGAGTTCGCCGCCGCCGCGCTCGATCTCGCCGACAGGCTGCAGACGCCGGTGTTCCTCATGAGCGACCTAGACATCGGCATGAACCAGCGGCTGGCCGCGCCGTTCCGCTGGGACGACGCGCGCCGCTACGACCGCGGCAAGGTGATGACGCGCGAGGAACTCGAGGCCGGCCACCCGTTCGGCCGCTATCGCGACGCCGACGGCGACGGCATCGCCTATCGCACCTACCCCGGCACGCATCCGAAGCGCGGCGCCTATTTCACGCGCGGCACGACCAAGGACGCCGACGCGCGCTACTCCGAGTCCGGGCCCGATTACGTCGAGAATGTTCAGCGGCTGCTGCGCAAGTTCGACGCCGCGCGCGCGCTGGTGCCGCAACCGGTGCTGCGACGGGCCGAGGGGAAGTCGCGCTTCGGCGCTATCTACTTCGGTTCGACCAGCCCGGCGATGGCCGAGGCCATCGATGCGCTGGCCGAACGGGGAGTCGCTCTCGACACGCTGCGTCTGCGCGCTTTTCCCTTCGCCGACAGCGTGGCCCAGTTCATCGCCGAGCACGAATCGGTGTTCGTGGTCGAGCAGAACCGTGACGGCCAGTTGCGGATGATGCTGGTCAACGAACTGCAGATCGACCCGGCGCGGCTGCTGCCGGTGCTGCACTACGACGGCACGCCGATAACTGCGCGCTTCATCACCGCGGCGATCGGCGAGCAGGCGGGACGAGCCGTGGTGCGGCCGTTGAAGACCGGCAAGGCGGCCTGAGCGGCAAACCATGACCTACATCACCAAACCGAAGCTGCATCATCCGACGCTGCCGGCCAACACGCTCGGTCTGACCCGCCGCGACTACGAAGGCAAGATCTCGACGCTGTGCGCCGGCTGCGGCCATGATTCGATCTCGGCAGCGATCGTCCAGGCCTGCTGGGAACTGGCGATCGAGCCGCATCGCGTCGCCAAACTGTCCGGCATCGGCTGCTCGTCGAAGACACCCGACTACTTCCTCGGCCAGTCGCACGGTTTCAATTCGGTGCACGGGCGGATGCCCTCGGTGGCCACCGGCGCCAACCTGGCCAACCGGGAGCTGCTCTACCTCGGCGTCTCGGGTGACGGCGACTCGGCCTCGATCGGTCTGGGACAGTTCGCGCACCTGATGCGGCGCGGCGTCAACATGACCTACATCGTCGAGAACAACGGCGTCTACGGACTCACGAAGGGCCAGTTCTCGGCCACTGCCGACGCCGGCTCGAAGTCCAAGCGCGGCGCGGTCAACAAGGACGCGCCGATCGACATGGTCTCGCTCGCCCTGAACATGGGCGCGACCTATGTCGCGCGCAGCTTCTCCGGCGACAAGGCGCAGCTGGTGCCGCTGATCAAAGGCGCGCTCGCCCACCGCGGCGCGGCGCTGCTCGACGTCATCAGCCCCTGCGTCGCCTTCAACAACCACGCCGGCAGCACCAAGAGCTACGACTACGTGCGCGAGCACAACGATGCCGTCAACCGCCTCGACTTCATGCCCAAGCGCGAGGCGATCGTCGCCGATTACTCGCCGGGCGAGGTGATCGAGATCACCCTGCACGACGGCAGCAGGCTGCGACTGCGCAAGCTCGCGGCCGGCCACGATCCCGGCGACCGGCTGGCGGCTATCAACCACATCCAGTCGCACCAGGCGCGCGGCGAGGTGGTGACCGGCCTGCTTTACGTCGATCCCGGCACCGAAGACCTGCACGAGCATCTGCACACGGTCGAGACACCGCTGAATCGCCTGACCGAAGCCGAACTGTGCCCCGGCGCGGCCCGACTGGCGGCGATCAACGCGTCGTTGACCTGATCGGCATCCGGCGCCGCCACGCGGCGGCACAATCGCCCCGGCTTTCGACCGCGCCGCGCCGGCGCTGGTGGCGTCGCTCGACCATGAAGATCCTGCGCTCCGACCTGCCCCATTGCCCCGAACTTCACGGCGCCGTGGTGGTGATCGACGTGCTTCGATCCTTCACGACCATCGCCTACGCCTTCGCTCGCGGCGCGCGCGAGGTGATCCCTGTGGACAGCGTCGAGGCCGCGCGCCGGCTGAAGTCGCTGGATCCGGCGGCCCTCGCCGTGGGTGCGGTGGGCGGCGGCGCCCCGGCACCCGGACTCGATCTCGGCAATTCGCCGTCGGCGGTGGCCGCGCTCGATCTTTCCGGCCGCCGCCTCATCCAGTACACCGCAGGCGGCACGCGCGGGTTGGTCGCCTGCGATCAGGCCATCGTCGTGCTCGCGGCGAGCCTGGTCTGCGCCGGCGCCACCGCAGCCTATCTGAACCGGCTCCGTCCGCCCTCGGTGACGCTGGTCATCACCGGCGTCTGGTCGGACCGCGACGGCGACGAGGATCACGCCTGCGCCGACCTCATCGAGGCACTGCTGCGCGGCGAGGATCCGCCGCGCGAACCGTTCGCGCAGCGGGTGCGCGACTCCGATTTCGGCCGCCGGTTCGCCGCCGGTGTCGATCCGAACCTGCCGCCGGAGGACCTCGACTGCGCCGCCGCGGTGGACCGCTTCGCCTTTGCGATGCCGATGAACCGGCTTCACGACGGACTCCTGATCCGTCCGGTCCCGGTTGCTGCGGGTAGCGGCTGACCGGCGCCGCTGCGCTGCGTAACGGAGGATCGACCGAGGTCGCGGCTCAGACAAGCGCCAGCGACCAGGCGTGGCCGCTCGAGCGGTAGAAGCGCTTGCTGCGGTCGTCCGCGGCAGCCGCAGCGACAACCCGCGCGCAGGCGCGGATGTGGGCGGCGACGACTTCGCGCAGGGTCGCCTCGGGTTCGTCCTGCAGGCCCGGCCGGGACCGGGTGTGGCGGGTGCGGGTTAGTTCCATCCGTTCCTCCGTGGCCGGTCGTTTGCTGGTCGGGGCCGGGTCGGATCGCGATCCGATCGCGACCGGGCGACAAGTCAGGCGCCGACCGTAACCGGGACCATTCTTCCCCCGCGGCTTTGTTGCCGACTTGTTTCCGGACCGGCGACGACGGTCCGGGTGCGTGCCTTGCGCCTGCACCTGCGCAGTGCACGGGCGCTCATCGCAATTTCGCGCCGTATCGAAGTTGCGCACGGCGCGCTGGCGCGCGTTACAGTCTCGCCCCGCCGCAGGTTCAAGCCTCGGCGTCAGAGCAAACGGCCGCCGACCGTGCGACCGACCAGAGAGGAGGAAGAGATGTCGATGAAGTTGCTGTTCCGCGCCGCGCCGGCCTTGCTTGCGCTGGGCGCCCTGACCGCCTGCAGTGACGACGATGACTTGCCGCCACCGCCGGTTGCGAACGTCAAGCCGGCGTATGTCGGAACGATCACCAGCGCCAGCTTCAACGGCAGCAGCGACGACCTGCTGACCGGTGGCCTGGGATGGGACGGGCTGCAAAGTGCCACGCCGCCGCCGCTGTCGTCGGCGCCGACGACGACCGAGATCCGCCGCCGAACCATCTACACCAACTACCGCGCGCTGGTCGACATGACCACCAATGGCGGCTACGGCGTGCTCTTCGGCCCCAACGTGTCGCTGACGGGAAGCGTCGACTCGACCGCGGGCGCCGGCAAGATCGGCGGCAGCGAATATCTCGCCTTCAGCGTCGAATCCGGCCGCGCGGCGGCGACGCTGATGACGCAGGTGCCGTCGAACTTCAATCCGTCGGAGCCCTGCATCGTCACCGCGACTTCCTCCGGATCGCGCGGCGTCTATGGCGCCGTATCCGCCGCCGGTGAATGGGGCCTGAAGCGCGGCTGCGCGGTGGCCTACACCGACAAGGGCAGCGGCAATGGCGGCCATGAACTGGCGACCAACACCGTGACGCTGATCGATGGCCTGCTGGCCAGCGCCACCAGCGCCGGCGCCAACAGCCTGTTCACTGCGAGCCTGACGGCCGCCGAACTGACAGCGTTTAACACCTCGTTCCCGAACCGCTATGCCTACAAGCATGCGCACTCGCAGGCTAATCCGGAGAGGGACTGGGGCAGGTTCACGCTGCAGGCGGTGGAGTTCGCGCTGTATGTGCTGAACGAGCAGTTCGGCACCACGATCCCCGGCACCAGCAGCAAGGCGGTGCGGTTCGATGCCGGCAACACCACGGTGATCGCGGCTTCGGTGTCCAATGGCGGCGGCGCATCGATCATGGCCGCCGAGCAGGACCTGACCGGCCTGATCGACGGCGTCGTCGTCGGCGAGCCTCAGATCAACGTGCTGGTGCCGGCGAGCGGCATGAGCATCGCCCGCGGCGGCGTGACCTACCCGTCGACCGCGATCGCACGGCCGCTTTACGACTACACCTCGCTCGCCAACCTGTTGCAGCCCTGCGCCTCCTATGCCGCCTCGGTCGCGGCTTCGCCGCTGCTGGCGACGGTGCCGTCGGCCGGCGCCACCGCCCGTTGCGCAGCGCTGGCCGCCGCCGGCATCATCGCCGGCGCCGACTTTGCCACGCAGGCGAACAATGCGCTGCAGGCGCTGGTCGATGCCGGCTGGCAGCCGGAGGCGAATCTGCTGCACGCCTCGCATTGGGGCCTGCAGGCGACCACTGGCGTGGCCGTCACCTACGCCAACGCCTACGCGCGTGCCAAGGTCAGCGACAACCTGTGTGGCTTCAGCTTCGCCACCACCAGCGCCACCGGTACGCCGGCCGCACCGGCGGCGTCGCCGATGCCGTCGCTCTACGCACTGGGCAACGGCGTGCCGCCTACCAACGGCATCAACGTCGTCTACAACAACGCCACCGGCGGTGCGATCCTGCACACGCTGGCCGACGGCAATTTCGCCTTCAGCGGCGCCAACTGCCTGAGGCAGCTTTGGACCGGCGCGTCGAGCACGGTGCGCGACGGCGTGGCGCAGGTCCGCGTCAACGGCAACCTGCGGGGCAAGCCGACGATCGTCCTGCACGGCCGCGCCGATGCCCTGGTGCCGGTGAACTTCGCCTCGCGGGCTTACTACGGCGCCAATCAGGTCGTCGAGGGCGCGGCCAGCAAGCTGTCGTACATCGAGGTCGAAAACGGCCAGCACTTCGACGCTTTCCTCGGCCTCGCGGGCTTCGACAACCGCTTCATCCCGCTGCACTACTACGCCGGCCAGGCACTGAACCTAATGTGGAACCATCTGAGATCGGGCGGCGCCCTGCCGCCGTCGCAGGTGCTGCGCACGACGCCGCGCGGCGGCGCGCCCGGCGCCGCGCCGGCGATCAGCGTTGCCGCCAACCTGCCGCCGATCTCGACCAGCCCGGCAGCGGGCAACGTGATCAACTTCAACACCACGACCCGGACGGTGCAGGTACCGAACTGACCGGGGCTGCCTGCCCGGTTCGCCGGAAAGGCCGCATAAACGAAGAACGGCGCCCGAGAGCGCCGTTCTTCGTTTCCGGCCCCTCCTCCGGTCAACGATCTTTCAGTGCCCTGACTTCGCGCGCCGTGCTGCCGACGAACAGCTGTCGCGGCCGGCCGATCTTGTACTCGGGGTCGGCGATCATCTCGTTCAGCTGCGCGATCCAGCCGACCGTACGGGCCAGCGCGAAGACCGCCGTGAACAGCGGTACCGGGATGCCGATCGCCTTCTGCACGATCCCCGAGTAGTAATCGACGTTCGGATACAGCTTGCGGCTGACGAAGTAGTCGTCCTCGAGTGCAATCTTCTCCAGCGACATCGCCAGCTTGAACAGCGGATCGTCGTGCAGTCCCAGCGAGTCCAGTACCTCGTTGCAGGTCTCGCGCATCAGCTTGGCGCGCGGATCGTAGTTCTTGTAGACGCGGTGGCCGAAGCCCATCAACTTGACGGTGCTGTTCTTGTCCTTCACTTTGGTGATGAACTCGCCGATCTTCGCCACGCCGCCGTTTTTCTGGATGTCGTACAGCATGTTCAGGCAGGCTTCGTTGGCGCCACCGTGCGCCGGGCCCCACAGGCAGGCCACGCCGGCGGCGATGGCGGCGAATGGGTTGGTGCCCGAGGAGGCGCACAGCCGCACCGTCGAGGTCGAGGCGTTCTGTTCGTGGTCGGCGTGCAGGATGAAGATGCGGTCCATGGCCCGAACCAGCACGTCGTTGACCTTGTATTCCTCGCAGGGCGTGGCGAACATCATGCGCATGAAGTTCCCCGCGTACGAGAGGTCGTTCTGCGGGTACATGTAGGGCTGGCCGACCGTGTACTTGTAGGCCATCGCCACCAGCGTCGGCATCTTGGCGATCAGCCGGATCGCGGACACCTCGCGCTGCCACGGATCGTTCAGGTTCATCGAGTCCGGATAGAACGCCGACAGGGCGCCGACCAGTCCCGTCATTACCGCCATCGGGTGCGCGTCGCGCCGGAATCCGCGCAGGAAGAACTGCATCTGCTCGTTGACCATCGTGTGGTTGGTCACGCGCTTGACGAAGTCCGCCTTCTGCGCCGCGTTCGGCAGTTCGCCGAACAGCAGCAGGTGGCAGGTCTCGAGGTAGTCGCACCGGGTGGCCAACTGCTCGATCGGATAGCCGCGGTACAGCAGCTCGCCCTTGTCGCCGTCGATGTAGGTGATTGTCGAATTGCATGACGCGGTCGACAGGAAGCCCGGGTCGTAGGTGAACTTGCCGGTCTTGCCGTACAGCGCGCGGATGTCGATCACGTCCGGGCCGACCGTCCCCTTGTAGATGGGCAGATCCAACGGTGGCGTGCCGTCGGGAAAGGTCAGGGTTGCCTTGCCGTCAGCGGAGGTCAGTGTCATGTCGATTCCTTCGTTTCGAGCCGTTTCGGATGGAGATCAGGCCGTACGCATGCGTGCCAGCAGTGCCCGCAATTCGGGACTGTCCAGTGCGGCGACAGGTTCCGAGCGTGCCAGCAGAAGGTCGAGCAATTCAACGTCCGGCAATTCAAGCAGCTTCAGCAGCGCCTGCTTCTGCGCTGCATCAAGATAAACGGCTTGACGGTCGAGAAAGCGGCCGATCAGCAGATCGTTTTCAAGCAGTCCGCGACGGGCACGCCAGCGCAGGCGCCGAAGCTCGGCCGCGTCGTTCGCCTCGCCTCCTGCCACGGGCTCGACGGCCATCTCGTGCGCCTAGACGGCGCGCCGGACCATCAGTTCCTTGATTTTGCCGATCGCCCGCGTCGGATTCAGGCTCTTCGGGCAGACATCGACGCAGTTCATGATCGTGTGGCAACGGAACAGCCGGTACGGGTCCATCAGGTTGTCCAGCCGTTCGCCGGTGGCCTGGTCGCGGCTGTCGGCAATGAAGCGGTAGGCCTGCAGCAGGCCAGCCGGGCCGACAAACTTGTCCGGGTTCCACCAGAAGCTGGGGCAGGAGGTCGAACAGCAGGCGCAGAGGATGCACTCGTACAGGCCGTCGAGTTCCTCGCGCTCCAGCGGCGACTGCAACCGCTCCTTCTCCGGCGGCGGCGAGTCGTTGATCAGGTAGGGCCGGATCGAGTGGTACTGGCTGAAGAACTGCGTCATGTCGACGATCAGGTCGCGCACCACCGGCAGACCGGGCAGCGGCTTCAGAACGATCGGCTCCTTCAGCTCGCGCAGGTTGGTGATGCAGGCCAGGCCGTTCTTGCCGTTGATGTTCATCGCATCCGAACCGCAGACGCCTTCGCGGCAGGAGCGGCGGAAGGCCAGGCTGTCGTCGACGTCGCTCTTGATGCGCATCAGCGCGTCGAGCAGCATCTTGTCGGTGGGCGCAAGGGTCACCTCCAGGCTCTGCATGGAAGGCCTGGCGTCCTTGTCGGGGTCGTAGCGGTAGATCTGGAACTTCACCACCCGGCCCGCGGCGGCCACTGCCCTGGCTTCGGTTTCGTTCGTTGCAGTCATTGCCCTGGATCCCGTCAGAACGTCCGCTTCTTCGGCGCAAAGGTCTCGACCGTCATCGGCGCCATGTTCACGGGCTTGTAGGCGAGGCGGTTGCCTTCCGAGTACCACAGCGTGTGCTTGATCCAGTTCGCGTCGTCGCGCTCGGTGTAGTCGTCGCGGGCATGGGCGCCGCGGCTCTCGGTCCGCGCCTCGGCCGAGACGATGGTCGCCTTGGCGGTCTCGACCAGGTTCGCGAGTTCCAGCGCCTCGATTCGAGCAGTATTAAAGACCTTCGACTTGTCGCCGATCGCCACCCTGTGGCTGCGCTGCTCGAGTTCCAGGATCTGGCTGACGCCCTCCGCAAGCAGGCCGCCGGTGCGGAACACGCCGCAATGCTTCTGCATCGAGCGCCGGATGCCGTCGGCGACGTCCTGCGTCCGCTCGCCCTTGTCACAAGCGTCCAGTGCCGCCAGCCGCGCCAGGGTCGCCTCGCCGGCACCGGCGGGCAGCGGCTTGTTCTCGCGCGGCTCGCCGCGCAGCGATTCGATGATGTGGTTGCCCGAGGAGCGGCCGAAAACCACCAGATCGAGCAGCGAATTGGTGCCGAGCCGGTTGGCGCCGTGCACGCTGACGCAGGAACACTCGCCGATCGCGTACAGGCCGCGCACCACGGCATTCGGATTGCCGCCCTTGGGCGCCACCACCTCGCCGTGGTAGTTGGCCGGCACGCCGCCCATCTGGTAGTGGATGGTCGGGACCACCGGAATCGGCTCGCGGATCGGGTCGACGTTGGCGAACTTGATCGCGATCTCGCGGATCGACGGCAGCCGCTTCATGATCGTCTCGGCGCCGAGATGATCGAGCTTAAGCAGCACGTGGTCCTTGTCGTGGCCGCAGCCGCGCCCTTCCTTGATCTCCTGGTCCATCGAGCGCGAGACGAAATCGCGTGGCGCCAGGTCCTTCAGCGTCGGCGCGTAGCGCTCCATGAAACGCTCGCCGTTGCTATTGAGCAGGATGCCGCCCTCGCCGCGCACGCCCTCGGTGATCAGCACGCCGGCGCCGGCGACGCCGGTCGGATGGAACTGCCAGAACTCCATGTCCTCAAGCGGAATGCCGGCACGGGCAGCGAGGCCGAGTCCATCGCCGGTGTTGATGTAGGCATTGGTCGAAGCGGCGAAGATGCGCCCGGCGCCGCCGGTGGCCAGCACCGTGACCTTGCCTTCGAGGATCATGCACTGGCCGGTTTCCATCTCCAGCGCGACGACGCCGACGCAATCGCCCTCGGCATCCATCACCAGGTCGAGCGCCATCCACTCGACGAAGAACTGCGTGCGCGCCGCGACATTGCGCTGGTACAGCGTGTGCAGCAGCGCGTGCCCGGTGCGGTCGGCCGCGGCGCAGGCCCGCGGCACCGGCTTTTCGCCGAAGTTGGCCGAGTGGCCGCCGAACGGGCGCTGATAGATGGTGCCGTCCGGATTGCGGTCAAACGGCATGCCGAAGTGCTCGAGCTCGTAGACGACCTTCGGCGCTTCGCGGCACATGAACTCGATCGCGTCCTGGTCGCCGAGATAGTCGGAGCCCTTGACGGTGTCGAACATGTGCCACAGCCACTGG
>Ga0209391_10001408_pt1 | contig 12389 bp, 11 predicted proteins | sample PPLLak3March2015_FD_187246 | JGI IMG/M metagenome (GOLD analysis project Ga0209391, IMG submission 187246) | Freshwater sediment microbial communities from Prairie Pothole Lake near Jamestown, North Dakota, USA - PPLs Lake P7 Core (1) Depth... | ecosystem: Environmental > Aquatic > Freshwater >... | reverse complement strand
CCGGCTGTTCACGGTCGTCTACTTCGCGTTCTTCCTGCTGATGCCGTGGTACACGACCATCGACAAGACCAAGCCCGTGCCCACGAGGGTCACCTACCATGCGCACTAAGCTCCTCGCCCTCGCGGCTGCGCTGCTCCCGGTCGCCTCGCTTGCGGCCGGCGGCGGTGGTGCGAACCTCGACGCGGCCAACGTCGACGTGGGCAACCGCGCGTCGCTGCAGCGCGGCGCGGCGAACTTCGTCAACTACTGCCTCGGCTGCCACTCGGCCCAGTACGTCCGCTACAACCGCGTGGCGGCCGATCTCGGCATCACCGACCAGCAGCTGATCGACAACCTGATGTTCACCGGCGAGCGTCCCCACGACACGATGCGCATCGCCATCAACGCGGACGACGCGAAGCGCTGGTTCGGCGTCGTGCCGCCCGACCTTTCGCTGATCGCCAGGAGCCGGGGCGCCGATTACCTCTATACGTTCCTGCGCTCGTTCTATGCCGACCCGGCCAAGGCCAGCGGCTCGAACAACCTCGTGCTGCCCGGTACCGCCATGCCCCACGTGCTGTGGGAGCTGCAGGGCGTGCAGGAGGCCGTGTGGGAAGGCCACGTGGACGCGGCCGGCAACGCCCAGCGGCACTTCAAGGAATTCGCGCTGGCGACGCCCGGGACGCTCACGCCCGAGCAGTTCGATGGGTTCGTGCGCGACACGGTGAACTTCCTCGAGTACATCGCGGAGCCCGCGCAGCTCAAGCGCCGGGCACTCGGATTCCCGGTCATCGCCTTCCTGATCTTCTTCACGCTGCTCGCCTGGGCGCTCAAGAAGGAGTTCTGGAAGGACGTCAGGTAACGACAGCCGGCAAGCCCGGCAGGGGATCGGCCGTCGCAACGGGCGCCGGCCACGGGCAACGCCCGTCCTGCCGTCCCTCCCTCCGCTCGCTCGGGAGTGCCCACGGCGTGATGACGCTGTTTTCACGGGGCGACGATCCGCATTGCCACCGCGTGCGTATCGTGCTCGCAGCCAAGGGGCTCGAGGTGCGCGTGGTCGAAAGCGATCCCGCGCGCCCGCCCGAGGACCTCGTCGACCTCAATCCCTACCAGTCGCTGCCAACGCTCGTTGACCGCGACCTCGTCGCCTATGGGCCGGGCATCATCTGCGAGTACCTCGAGGAGCGATTCCCCGCGCCGGCGCTGTTCCCGGGCGAGCCCGCCGGACGTGCCCAGGCACGCATCGTGGCGCAGCGCATCGAGCAGGACTGGTACGCGCTCGTGCCGGCGCTCGAGGGCGGGGAGCGCCGCGAGGAGCAGCGCGCGCGGCGCCTCCTGCTGGAGACCGTGGTAGCGGTCGAACCGCTGCTGAAACGCAAGCCCTGGTTCCTCGCCGACCACTTCTCGCTGCTCGACGCCGCGGTCGCCCCGATCCTGTGGCGCCTGCCGCGCTGGCGCATCGCGATTCCCGGGACGGCACCCACGGTCGAGCGCTACTCGCAGCGTCTGCTGGCCCATGCGGCGGTCCGCGCCAGCCTGTCCGCGGCGGAGCGGGAGATGCGCCGGTGAAGCCGCGACGACCCTACCTGCTGCGCGCGATGCACGAGTGGATCAGCGACAGCGGCTGCACGCCGCACGTCGTGGTGGATGCCGGCGCGCAGGGCGTGGACGTGCCGCGGCAGTTCGTCCAGGACGGCAAGATCGTGCTCAACCTGAGCTGGTCCGCGACCGCCCAGCTGACGCTGGGCAACGACGAGCTGAGTTTCAGCGGTCGTTTCGGCGGCGCGGCCATGAACGTGCGCGTGCCGGTGGAAGCGGTCCTCGCGATCTACGCCCGCGAGACGGGGCAGGGGATGATCTTCACCGAGGAGGACGCTCCGCCGCCGGGAGCGGAGCCGCCGCAGCCGCCGCCGAGCCCGCAGACGCCGACGAGCCCGCAGGCGCAGCGTGCGACGACGCGACCGAAGCTCAAGGTGGTCAAGTAGCGCGCCGTCCCGGCCCCGGCCTCAGGAACGGAAGGCGTCCCGGATCCAGGTCAGGCGCGCGGGCCCACCATCGGCGGCCGGGTCGATCGCCACGACGTCGAAGCGCGCGGCCAAAGCGCGGTACTGCGGCCGGGTGAGCATCAGGTGACGCGCCGCCAGGATGAACCGTCGCTGCTTGCGGGCGCCGACCGTCGCCGCGGCGCTGCCGTGTGCCACGCTCGTACGCGAGCGCACCTCGACCAGCACCAGGACCGGGCCCTCGCGCATCACGAGGTCGATCTCGCCGGCGCGGCAGCGGTAATTGCGCTCGAGCAGTTCGAGACCGTGCGACTCGAGATGCCGGCAGGCGAAATCTTCGCCTCGCCGGCCGGCCTGCGTGGTGCTCTCAGGGCTCACCGGGCAGGGCCGGGATGAGGATGGTCCCGGCCGGCTGCGGCTGGCCACCCTGGATCTGTGCCCATTCCAGCTCGCGCTGCACCCGCCCGTCCGGTGTGATCGCCAGCCGACCGCTGAGTCCGGTCACCCCGATGCCGCGGGCGGCCGAGTTCAGGTTGCGAAGCAGCCCGTAGGCATCGAAGCCGAAGGCATAGAGACGCAGGCGGCCGCGCACCGCGGCGGACCGATCCGCCTGCAGCACGTCCCAGAACTCCTGTGCGCCGACGCCTGCGTACAGGATCCAGGGCATCTCGGGAAAGGTGAGCCCGTTCAAGTCGGGTACCGCACGCGTACTCGGCTCGAGTGCGTCCGAGGTGGCATACACCGGCAGCTCGTACGCCATATGGAAACGAAGCTGCGGCAGCAGGGCCCGGGTCGACGCGGCGGAGGCGGCCAGGAAAGCGAACTGTGGCCCGTCAAGGGCCTCGGCTGCACCATTGCGACGTACGGGCACACCCTTGGCGTCCCGGTCGCCGGCGCCGCCGAACCGACCGAGCGCTGCGCGCAGCGGAGCCGAGAAATCCTTCGCCGCCGGGTCGTAGAACTGGACCGAGGTCAGCTCGAGGCCGGTCGTGCGAGCTTCCTCGGTGAACGCCGCGTGAACGCGCTCGCCCCACGCAGTGCGCGGGAACAACGCGATCCCGTGGACGCGTCCGTCCAGCGCGATGCGCCGGGCCACCGCGCGCGCCTCGTGCTCCGGGTCGAGCGCGAACTGGAAGAGAAATGGGGGCGGTGTGTCCATGGGCAGGGAGTTCAGCGCCAGCGTCGGGACGGGCAACGGCGCTGCGATGAGCGCCGCCACGTCCTCTTTCATCAGGGGCCCGGCGACCGCGCGCGCGCCGATCTCCAGCGCCCGCGCATAGGCGGCCGCGGCGCCGAGTTCGGCGGTGTCCACGAGTTCGATCTTCGGCCTGCGCTCGGCTGGTTCGGCGAGGGCCGCCGCGAGGAATCCGTCGCGTACCGCGCGACCGGCCGCCTGCATGCGCCCCGACAGCGGCAGCAGCAAGGCGATCGAGTCCGCGGGTGTGGCGGAGATTGCGGCCGCTGCGACCGCGGCGGGAGCCGCCGGCAGGAATGCCCCACCGGGGTGATTCGGGTGGCGCTCCCGCCAGTCCGCTGCTCGCCGCGCCAGAGCGTCGGGATCGGAGTCCGACGCCCCGAGCAGCGGGCCGAGCTCGAACCATGCCCGCTCGGACGGCGTCGCTTCGGCGGGCGGCGCGGCGCCTGGGTTCGCGAGCAGTGCATCCACCATCAGCGCCTGCGCGGCCCGTCGCTCATCGACCTCACTGAGCAGCTGGACCCGCGCCTCGGTCGTACGCAGCCCGTCCAGCAGGCGTCCGGCGGCGAACTGCGCCTGCGCGCGCAGCCTAAGCAGCTCGGCGGCCAGCGGCGCCGGCCAAGGCTCAGGGAGTCGATCGAGGGCCTCGAGGGCGACCTCGGGACGGTCCTGCGCCAGCGCCAGCTCCGCCTGCACCCGCGCGAGCAACACCGCATCGTCGCCGCGGACCGCATCGACCCGGCCGAGCATGCGCTCGGCATCCTCGAGCCGCTCCGCCACGAGGTACTCGCGCGCCGCCAGCAGCGCGAGTCGCGCGTCCCAGCCGCGAAAGGTGCGCTTGGCGAGCGACTCGTATAGCGCCGCAGCCTCCGCGTGCTGGCCGCTGCGCGAAAAAGTATCGGCCGCTGCCAGATCGTCCGAGCGCGATGCGACGGCATCGCCGGGCAGGAACGCGACCAGCCCGGCGACGAGCAGCGCGGCGGGCAGCCAGGCCCGAACTTGCCGGCCACAGAGGCGTGCGTGCAGCATGGTGAAAACTTGGGAGCAGCCGTGACCGAAGACCCGGCGGATTCTATAGCGCGACCCGGGCAGGGCACACTGTTCGTCGTCGCCACCCCGATCGGCAACCTCGCCGACCTCTCCGTCCGCGCGCGCGACGTGCTGCGCGATACCGACCTGCTGCTCGCCGAGGACACGCGGCACACCGGACAGCTGCTCACCGCCTGCGGCATCGAGCGGATGCGCGGCGCGCTCGAGTCGCTGCACGAGCACAACGAGCCGGCGCGGGTGCCGGGCCTCGTCGAGCGACTGCTGGGCGGCACGTCGTTGGCGCTGGTGAGCGATGCGGGGACGCCGCTCGTGAGCGACCCGGGAGCGGTGCTGGTGCAGGCCGCCGCGGCGGCTGGCATCGAGGTCGTGGCCGTGCCCGGCCCGTGCGCGGCGGTCGCGGCGCTGTCGGTGGCCGCCCTGCCGGCAGCACGGTTCGCCTTCGAGGGATTCCTGCCGCCGAAGCCCGCTGCGCGACGCCGTGCGCTCGAGGCGCTCGCCGGCGAGCCGCGCACCCTGGTGTTCTACGAAGCTCCGCACCGGCTGGCCGAGGCGCTCGAGGATCTCGCCAACGTGCTCGGCGCGGAGCGTCCGGCCGCGGTGGCGCGCGAGCTCACGAAGAAATTCGAGACCGTCTATCGCGGCTCGCTCGGCTCGCTGGCGAGTCGAGCGGCAACGGATCCGGACATGGTGCGCGGCGAAATCGTCATCGTCGTGCAGGGCGCGGCGCAGGCGACCGCGGCGGGCGATAGCGACGCGGATCGCGTCCTGCGCGTGCTGCTCGGCGACCTGCCCGTATCGCAGGCCGCAAAGCTCGCCGCCCAGATCACAGGGCGACCGCGCAAGGAACTCTACGAACGCGCGCTGCGGCTCAAGGGAGGCGCGGGCCTTTTCCAAGCGGAGTAATACCGCGTGACCTTATAATGCGCGCGGGAGTCGGCCAGGCAACCGCTGCGCCCTTGGCAGAGGAAAGTCCGGGCTCCACAGGGCAAGGTGCCAGGTAACGCCTGGGGGGCGCGAGCCCACGGAAAGTGCAACAGAGAGCAGACCGCCCAAGCGCAGCAGCAATGCGGCGACGGTAAGGGTGAAAGGGTGCGGTAAGAGCGCACCGCGCCGGTGGCAACATTCGGCGGCACGGCAAACCCCACCTGGAGCAAGACCAAATAGGGAAACACGCGGGCTTCACGGCCCGTACCTGCGGCCCGCAGGAGTTTCCGGGTAGGTTGCTTGAGGCGCGCGGCGACGCGCGTCCCAGATGGATGGTTGCCCTCGACAGAACCCGGCTTATCGGCCGACTCCCTTTTCCGATCAGAGTAATTTGATTCCGTCAAGTCTGGCGCGGTGACGATTCCAGTCGTCCCTTGCCTCGCGGACGCTCCTGTCCCACTCCGTCCCACCCAGTCGGGCGCTTACGGGATCGGGATCCGCCGTCTGGCGCAATCGGCCTCCCACAGCGGCGCTGGATCTCGCTGCCCACACCGTCACGCCGGGCACCTTGCGCCCCATTGCGCTCGCCTGTCCGAGCGCAGATCCCACGCCAGCCCTTTTGTCACTCGACTTTCAGGAAGATCGGGTAACCATCTGATTGGTATGGCTATGTACTTTCCGTGGGGTGTGCCGGGCCGGGCGCTTGGCCGCTAAGTCACTGTGCCTCTTGGAAAATCTTTGCGACAGGCCGTTGACTCTCCGCGCGCACGCGACCTATAGTGCCGCGAAGTGGGACAAAGTGGGATGAAATGGGCCGTCGGCCCTTCAGTGACCTGAAATGTTTCGTGGCGCCAACAAAGTGACGCTCGACGCCAAGGGGCGGATGGCCATGCCTGCGCGGTACCGGGACACCCTGGTCGAGCGCAGCGAGGGCCGTCTCGTCGCGACGGTCGATCGGGCCGACCGGTGCCTGCTGATCTACCCCTTGCCGGACTGGGAAGAGATCGAACGCAAGCTGATGCGTCTGCCGACCCTGAATCCACAGGCGCGCCGACTGCAGCGGCTGATGGTGGGTCACGCGACCGACCTCGAGCTCGACTCGCACGGGCGGGTGCTGGTGCCGCCGAAGCTGCGTGAATACGCAGGACTGACGCGCCAGGCGATGTTGATCGGGCAGGGCAGCCGGTTCGAGCTCTGGGACGAGCTGCACTGGAACGAGCGCCGCGAGGCCTGGCTGCAGGCCGGCGAGGAGCCGGGCGAGCTGCCGGCCGAACTCGGCCAGCTGTCGCTGTAGGCCCGGCCGGTGGCGGAGCACACGCCGGTACTTCTCGACGAAGTGCTGGCCGGCCTCGCGATACGGCCCGATGGGCGCTACTGCGATGCGACCTTCGGCCGGGGCGGGCACACGGCCGCGATCCTCGCGGCGCTTGGGCCCACGGGACGGGTCGTGGCGATCGACCGGGACCCGGAGGCGATCCGGGCGGGACAGCGACGGTTTGCCGAGGAGTCGCGTCTCACGCTGGTACGGGGCTCGTTCGGCCCGCTCGAGGAGCGGGTCCGGGCGGCCGGAGTGGAAGGGGAGCTGGACGGCGTGCTGCTGGACCTCGGGGTCTCTTCGCCGCAGCTCGACGAGGCCAGTCGCGGCTTCAGTTTCATGCAGGACGGGCCGCTCGACATGCGGATGGACAACGAGGCGGGGCAGAGCGCGGCGCAATGGCTGGCCAGGGCCGGCGAGCGCGAGATCGCCGACGTGCTGCGCGAACTGGGCGAGGAGCGCTTCGCGCGGCGCATCGCGCGCGCGATCGTCGCGGCGCGCGCCACCGCCCCCGTCATCCGCACGGGTGAGCTCGCGGCGATCGTCGCGGCCGCGGTGCCGACCCGTGAGCCCGGCAAGCACCCGGCGACGCGCACGTTCCAGGCGATCCGCATCCACCTGAACGGCGAGCTCGAGGCGCTGCAGTCGGCGCTGCCGCAGGCCGTGCGGCTGCTCTCGGCCGGCGGTCGCCTGTGCGTGATCAGCTTCCACTCGCTCGAGGACCGCATCGCCAAGCGCTTCATCCGTCGCGAGGAACAGGGCGATCCGGTGTACGCGGGACTGCCGAACGTCCCGCCGCACGCGCGGCCGCGACTGCGCCGCATGGGTGGCGCGATCGTCGCGGGCGAGGCCGAGGTGGCCGCCAATCCGCGTGCCCGCAGCGCCGTGCTGCGCGTGGCCGAGAGGCTCGCAGCATGAGCGCGACCGGCTGGCGCCTCGTCGTGGCCGCGCTTTGGCTGGGCGTGCTCGGCTCCTCGCTCGGCGTGATCTACGCCAAGCACGAGGCGCGCAACCGATTCAACGAACTGCAGCAGCTCACCCGGGTGCGTGACGACCTCGACATCGAGTGGGGGCAGCTGCAGATCGAGCAGAGCACGCTGGCGCGGCACGGGCGCGTCGAGCAGGCGGCCCGCGACCAGTTGCGCATGACCATCCCGCAGGCCGGCGACCTGCGCATCGTCCAGCCATGATGCGCGCCGGTCAGTCATCCACCGAAGCCCCCGGCCTCGCCTGGCGCCATTGGTTCGTGCTCGGCCTGCTCGCCCTCGGCGGTCTCGCGCTGGTCGCGCGCGCCGTGTACCTGCAGGTCATCGACCAGGACTTCCTCGAGAAGAAGGGCGACGCGCGCATCCTGCGCGAGGCGACGCTGTCCGCGAACCGCGGCATGATCCTCGATCGCAACGGCGAGCCGCTTGCGGTCAGCACGCCGGTAGATACGGTGACGGCCGAGCCGCGTACGCTGGCCCAGGCGCCGCACCAGTTCGCAGAGCTCGCCAAGACCCTCGACCGCGACCCGCAGTGGCTCGCGCGGCGCGTCACCGGCAGCCTCGACCGCCAGTTCGTGTACCTCGTCCGGCACATGCGCCCGCAGGACGCCGAACGCGTCAAGGCGCTCGGCATTCCGGGGGTCAACACGCAGCGCGAGTACCGGCGGTACTACCCGGCGGGCGAGGTCACGGGCCACCTGCTCGGGTTCACGAACGTGGACGACGTCGGTCAGGAGGGGCTCGAACTCGCCTTCGACCAGTGGCTCGGTGGCGTGCCCGGCGTCAAGCGCGTCATGCGCGACAGCCTCGGACGGACCATCGCCGACATCGAGCGCATCCGCCCGCCGCGACCCGGGCAGGATCTCTACACCAGCATCGACCTGCGCGTGCAGTACCTCGCCTATCGCGAGCTCAAGGCCGCCATCCAGGCGCACCGGGCGCGCGCCGGCTCGCTCGTGGTGCTCGACATCGAGACCGGCGAAGTGCTGGCGATGGTCAACCAGCCCGCCTTCAATCCGAACGACCGCGAGCAGTACGCCGCCTCGCGCTATCGCAACCGCGCGACCAACGACGTCTTCGAGCCCGGCTCGAGCATCAAGCCCTTCGCCGTCGCCGCCGGCCTCGAGGCCGGCACCATCCGCGCCGACTCGGTGATCGATACCTCGCCGGGCCTGCTCCGGGTCGGCGCGCGCACGGTGAAGGACAAGCGCAACCTCGGCGCCATCGACGTCACGACGGTGCTCGCCCGATCCAGCAACGTGGGCGTGGTCAAGATCGCGCAGACGCTCAAGCCCGAGCAGATGCACCTGGTGTTCGATCACTTCGGGTTCGGTCGCGTGACGGGCTCGGGGTTCCCTGGCGAGTCCGCCGGCATCCTGCCGCCGCCGCGGCACTGGAAGCCGATCAACCAGGCCACGATTTCGTACGGTTACGGGCTGTCGGTCACGGCGCTGCAGCTCGCCCAGGCCTATTCGGTGCTCGGTTCGGGCGGCCTCCAGCGGCCCGTGTCCCTGCGCAGGCTCGACTCGCCACCCGAGGGCGTGCGCGTGCTGGACGAGGTCGTCGCGGACGAGCTCGTGCGCATGATGCAGGCCGTCATCGGCGAGGGCGGCACGGCACAGCGCGCCGGCGTGCTGGGCTACCAGGTGGCCGGCAAGACGGGCACGGCCTGGAAAGCGTCGGAGCAGGGCGGCTACTCGACCAACAAGTACGTCGCCGTGTTCGGCGGCGTCGTGCCGGCGAGCAACCCGCGGCTCGCCGCCGTCGTCGTGATCGACGAACCGTCGGCCGGCGCGTACTACGCCGGCGAAATCGCGGCGCCTGTCTACTCCGCCGTGATGTCGGGCGCCCTGCGCCTGCTCGCGATCCCGCCCGACGACCTGCAGCGCCTGCCGGCGACGACGCTCGTGCAGGCGAAGGACCCGTGGTGAACGTGGCCGACACCTTGCCGATGGCCGCCGAGGCCCCGCCCGAGTACCGCGCGCGGCTCTCCGACCTGCTCGACGGGTCGGTGCAGCCGAGTCGCGACCTGGAGATCCAGGGCCTCGCGATGGACAGCCGGCAGGCCGGCCCGGGCACGGCGTTCCTCGCCTGCCCGGGTCGCACCACGCATGGCATCGCGCACGCCGCCGAGGCTGTGTCCCGTGGCGCGGTCGCCGTGCTGTGGGAGCCGGCGCCCGGCGTCGAGGCACCGTCGTTGCCGCCCGGGGTCGAGGTGCTCGCGGTCGAGGGGCTCGGCCAGCGGGCCGGCGCCATCGCCGACCGCTTCTTCCGGCAGCCGTCCGCTGGGCTGCAGGTGGTGGGGTTCACGGGCACGAACGGCAAGACCACCTGCGCCTACCTGCTCGCGCAGGCCGCCGACCTGCTCGGCCGGCGCGGTGCCTACCTCGGCACGCTCGGCTTCGGGCGCCCTGGGGCCCTGCGCGAGGCGGGACTCACGACGCCCGACTGCGTGAGCGTTCACCGGCGCCTCGCCGAGGCGCGCGACGCCGGCGCGAAGACGCTCGCACTCGAGGTGTCCTCGCATGCGCTCGACCAGGGCCGGGTCGCAGGCGTGCGCTTCGACACAGCCGTGTTCACCAACCTCACGCGCGATCACCTCGACTACCACGGCACGCTTGAATCCTACGGCGACGCCAAGGCGCGCCTGTTCCGCGCGCCGGGACTCGGCCGGGCCGTGATCAACGCGCGCGACGGCTTCGGTCGCGAGCTCCTGGAGCGGCTCGAGCCCGGCATCGACCGCGTGCTGTATTCGACCTCGAACGAGCTGTGGACCGAACCCGGCGATGGCTGGATCCGTCTGCCCGAACTGCGCGCCACCCCGGCCGGCCTCGCGCTGCACGTCGAGAGCAGCTGGGGTGCCGGCGCACTGCGCTCGCGCCTCGTGGGCGAGTTCAACGCCGAAAACCTGCTCGCGGTGCTGGGCGTGCTGCTCGGCTGGAACGTGCCGCTGCAGCAGGCGCTCGTGGCGCTCGCCGCCTGCGGCGCGCCGCCGGGACGCATGGAGGCGTTCGGCGGCGGCGTGCAGCCGCTGGCGCTCGTCGATTACGCGCACTCGCCCGACGCCCTCGCCAAGGTGCTCGACGCCGCGCGCTCGCACGCCCGCGGCCGGCTCGTCTGCGTGTTCGGCTGCGGCGGCGACCGCGACCCGGGCAAGCGACCGATGATGGGCGCGGTGGCCGAGGCGCACGCCGACCTCGTCGTGCTCACCGACGACAATCCGCGCAGCGAGCCGTCGCGGGCCATCCTCGAGCAGATCCTGGCCGGCATGCGCGACGGCGACGCGGTCCAGGTGATCGCGGATCGCGCCGAGGCGATCCACTACGCGCTCGCCGAGGCCGACGCGGGGGACGTGGTCGTGATCGCCGGCAAGGGCCACGAGGAGCGGCAGATCGTCGGCGCCGAGTCGCGGCCCTTCAGCGACCGACAAGTCGTTCTCGATGCGCTGGGGAGCGAGGCATGATCCGCAGCCTCGCCGAGCTCGCGCGCGTCAGCGGCGGCGTCCTGCACGGCGAGGACGGGGCATTCGGCGTCGTGACCACCGACAGCCGTGCGCTCGAGCCGGCGGCCCTGTTCGTGGCGCTGCGCGGCGAGCGCTTCGACGGCCACCAGTTCGTGCCCGAGGCGCTCGAGCGCGGCGCGGCCGGTGCACTCGTTGCGCGACTGGTGTCGGTCCCGCTGCCGCAGGTCGTCGTCCCCGACGTGCTCGCGGGGCTCACGGCCTTCGCCGCGGCGTGGCGCGGCGACTTCGCCGGCACGGTCGTCGGCATCACCGGCAGCAACGGCAAGACCACGACCAAGGAAATGATCGGCGCGATCCTGGCGCGTGCCGGCACTTGCCTCGTCACGCGCGGCAACCTGAACAACCACATCGGCGTACCGCTCACGCTGTCCCGGCTCGAGCCCGCGCATCGCTACGCCGTGATCGAGATGGGCGCCAACCATCGCGGCGAGATCGCCCACCTCGCCGGCATCGCGCGTCCCGACGTCGGGCTCGTCATCAACGCCGGTCCGGCGCACCTCGAGGGCTTCGGCGGGATCGAGGGCGTGGCCCAGGGCAAGGGCGAGATGTTCGCCGGGCTCGGCCCCGACCAGACGGCGGTGATCAACGCCGACGACCGCTTCGCGGCGTACTGGCACGGGCTCGCCCGCGGCGCCGGGCGAGTCCTGACCTTCGGCCTGCGCGAGCGTGCGGACTTCACCGCGACGGACCTGCACAGCCGCTCGTCCGAGGACGGCCCGGTAACCGAGTTCGAGCTCACCGGTCCGCTCGGCCGGCGACGCGTCGCGATCGCGCTGGCCGGCGAGCACAACGTGGCGAACGCACTCGCGGCCGCCGCGGCGGCCCACGCCGCCGGGGCCGGGTTCGACGCCATCGTCGACGGACTCGTCGGCATGCGTCCGGTCGCGGGACGCCTCGAGTTCAAGGCGCTCCCGGGCGGCGGACGCCTGATCGACGACTCCTACAACGCGAACCCGGCCTCAGTGCGGGCTGGCCTGCGCGCGCTCGAGCACCTCGGGGGCGAGCGCTGGCTGGTGCTCGGCGAGATGCGCGAGCTCGGCGAAGGGTCGTCGCAAATGCACGCGGAGATCGGCGAGTTCGCGCGCCAATGCGGCGTGACGCGCCTGCTCGCCGTGGGCGAGGAAGCGCACCACGCGGTGGAGGCGTTCGGCACCGGCAGCACCTGGTTCGCGAGCGCCGAGGACCTGATCGCCTCGCTCGCGGAAGGCGTCGGACCCGGCATCACGGTGCTCGTGAAGGGTTCGCGCTCCAACCGCCTCGAGCGGGTGGCGACGGCGCTCGGCGCCGGCGGCGGGGAGGGGCACTAGCATGCTGCGCTACGTCGCCGACTGGCTCACCCAGCACTACAGCGTCTTCAACGTCTTCAGCTACCTCACGCTGCGGGCGATCCTCGCGGCGTTGACCGCGCTGCTG
>Ga0209391_10001407_pt1 | contig 12391 bp, 6 predicted proteins | sample PPLLak3March2015_FD_187246 | JGI IMG/M metagenome (GOLD analysis project Ga0209391, IMG submission 187246) | Freshwater sediment microbial communities from Prairie Pothole Lake near Jamestown, North Dakota, USA - PPLs Lake P7 Core (1) Depth... | ecosystem: Environmental > Aquatic > Freshwater >... | reverse complement strand
CAATCAGGCTTATATAAGTTGGGAGAATGGACAACAAATCAATTAGTCCCCAAATGCTGAAGATGTACTTTCGCGGGTGAGGCACTATATAAATCCTGATAATGTATTCCCCTGTAAACAGGATGGTAAATGTCCATTCCAAATAGATAAATAATTGTTTATAGTTGTGGTTGACATCTACAAGGCTATCAATGATAACAGTGGATACGCTTGCAATAATTACCCAAAGCAAAATAACATCGAATCGCCGGGCGGCTTTCGTATTGGTGCCGAAGACTATTTCAAAAAGATCGCGTTTGCTTAACAACATGTAATGAATTACGATAATAAATTGCTATTCCCTAATTTTCAAAAGTAGATAATTCCGTCAAATGGCATGATATCCTAAACTGAAAAAAGTTAACTTATGCTGGATTATAACATAGAGTCTGAGCTTTGGGTTTAAACCTGGTACTTCATTATTTTATCAAAACGTTTCAACTGTCAAATTAATCTTACTAAAATCTTTGTAATTTTGAACCCTCGCATTGTAGAGTAAATCATAAAGCACAGGATGGAGAACTTTATTGTATCGGCACGCAAGTACAGGCCACAAACCTTCAATACAGTGGTGGGGCAAAAGTCCATTACCAATACCCTGAAAAACGCCATCAGGAACAACCAGCTTGCTCAGGCGTTTCTGTTTTGCGGCCCACGGGGAATTGGCAAGACCACCTGCGCCCGCATCCTCGCAAAGACCATCAACTGTAAAAATATTTCAGACACTATCGAAGCCTGCGATCAATGTGAATCATGCATTTCGTTCAACCGGTCGGCCTCCTTCAACATCCACGAACTGGATGCCGCCTCCAATAATTCGGTTGACGACATCCGTAACCTTGTTGATCAGGTAAGGATTCCACCGCAGATAGGTAAATACAAGGTATATATCATCGATGAGGTGCACATGCTTTCACAGGCTGCTTTTAATGCTTTCCTCAAAACGCTGGAAGAACCTCCGGCTTACGCCAAATTCATCCTTGCCACCACCGAAAAGCACAAGATCATCCCCACCATTCTTTCGCGGTGTCAGATCTATGATTTCAAGCGCATCACAGTGGAGGATATCGCCAACCATCTTGCTTATGTCGCCAACGAGGAAGGGGTAACCGCCGAGACGGATGCACTGCAGATCATAGCACAGAAATCGGACGGCGCCCTTCGCGATGCCCTCTCCATTTTCGATCAGATCGTAAGCTTTGGCGGGAAAAACATAACTTATAAAAATGTGATCGAAAACCTGAATATGCTCGATTACGATTACTTTTTCAGAATTGTGGAGGCTATCTTACAGGGCAATATACGCGACACTTTGCTTATCATCAACGAAATAATTGATAATGGTTTCGACGGACAGCATTTCATCATCGGTTTTGGCGAACATTTGCGAAACCTTCTTGTCTGTAAAGATCCCGGCACCATTAAATTGCTTGAGGCAGGGGGCAGCATCCGCAGCCGTTACCAGGAACAAGCAGGTGCTTGCTCTGTGGATTTCCTTCTTAAGGCGTTAGACATAAACAACAAATGTGACATAGATTATAAAACGAGTAACAATAAGAATCTTCACCTTGAGCTCGCATTGCTGAAAATGTGCCAGATAAACTCAGAAACTTATGGGGCCATTCAGGTAAAAAAACAAATTTCCTCCGACAAACCTGAAGGACAATACAAGACGTATACAACTACACCCAAACCAATCGCCAAAGAGCCTCCTGCAAAGGAACCTGAGAAAAAACCGCAAGCAAAGACCGGTTCATATTCCGGAACGACTTCGATAAAGAAAAAAGAGGAGCAGCCTGAACAGGAGAAGAAAGAAGGTACAGGGCAAATGGCCGATCAGCCGGCGGAGGATTTCTCACCCGAACAGCTTGAAGACGCATGGCATGAGGTAACAGAGCAATACAAGACTGACAAAAACCTTTTGATCACCTTTACCAGGCACAAACCCTCCAGGGCAGGTGATAAGATGATTGATTTTACAGTGGATAATAAAATTCAGAAGAAAGAAATGGAGGACAGGTTGACGGAATTTCTGCCCCCGCTGCGACAAAAGTTGAATAATTTCCACTTACAATTGAACATTAAAGTCACAGAACAGACCACCGGGCAAAAAGCCTATACACCCCAGGAAAAGTTCGCCCAAATGGCTGAAAAGAACCCGGAACTTAAAAAGATGAAAGACCAGCTTGGCCTCGAAATAGACTTTTAATCCAGAGCACATGTTGTATTATATTTCAAAGTTTATACTGTGGCTTACCGGCTGGAAAATCGTCGGAAGTTTTCCAAAAGACCTTAAGAAATGCGTGGTTGTGATGGCGCCTCATACCAGCATGTGGGATTTTGTTTGGGGCCGGATTGCTTACTGGGTATTGGGTGTAAAGGTAAAATTCCTGATTAAAAAGGAATCGTTTGAGACCTTTTATGGCGGACTTGTTAAATGGGCCGGCGGAATACCTGTTGACAGAAAAAACAGCGCGAATATGGTGGAGACAATCGCAATAATGTTTAACCATTACGATTCACTATTTATCACCATCACCCCTGAAGGAACCAGGAAATACAGCCCAAACTGGAAAAAGGGATTTTATTATATCGCCCTAAAGGCAAAGGTTCCGATAGCCCTTGGGTTTCTTGATTATGAAAAGAAGGAAGGTGGAGTAGGAAAAATATTCACTCCATCAGGTAACTTAGAGGAAGATTTCAAAATGATCGAGGATTTCTACAGGGGAATCAAGGGGAAGTTCCCGGAGAACTTTAATCTAAATTGAATTACAAATTACGATAGTGAATTCCTCGCATCAGAACTGTTTTGATTTCACAACAAAGTCATACTATTTGAGCCATTGCTTCATTGAAACAGCTTCATTAGAGCTTAGAAATTATTCGAAACAGAGAATATTTATTCCGCATAGAAAAGGATCATTTTTTCAATGGCATCTTTGCAAACCTTACAAAACTCATTTCCTTTGAACGAATTCATCAGGCAATCATAAGCAGGGCGATAAACGCCTTTTGCAGCATAACCGCCGCCTTCAAACACCCCAATTGTATTGAAGTATTTATTTTCGGCTGGGGTAGGTACCGGTACATTTTCGCCAATGTGCTTTGGCCACTTCCCTGTAAAATTGATGAGGGTGGTCAGGTTCGGCTCCCAGGGCTCAACATCGGTGGGATAAAATTCATTGTAGGCAACTTCAGAATCGTAATATTCATCGCCCAGGCCCGCAAATCCATGACCGAATTCATGCACAAATATTTTGGAAGCGTGAAGGTTGCTGTTTACACTTACCGAATAGTAATTGTAAATCGCTCCACCACCATACTTTTTCGAATTGACCAGAATATAAATCTGATCATAGGGTGCATTGGCGGCCAGATCACGAACACTTTTGTTGTCGTAGGTCATGCAATAACGTTCACTGTAAAAAGTATAAAAAGAAGTATTTAAAAGTGTCTTCGTCCACGTCGAATCCGCAGGTATATCGCTTCCTGAGCCCTTCGAAGCGGCAAGAACTCCCCTGATATTGAATTTATCCTTATTATCTATGTAAGGTTCGAAGGAAAAGAGAATATCAGCAAATTTTTCACAGTCCTTGATAAAAACACCCAGTTCTGATTCGTCATATCCTTCAGGAAGGATAACGATATCTACCTTCTTCGGAGGAGGGCCGGAGATTAAAACATCAAAGGCAGGATATTCCAACCTTTGGTCAGTTGATATGAAATAATTGGCGGGATCATATTGATAGGTAAAACGTTCCTCCAATTCTCCCTTTTTGTTTCGGCTATAAATCCGGATGTCTGCTGTCATTTTTGGTAAAGGAACCACTACGGTTTCTGTCAACGCCCTGCTTAACTTTTTTGCTTCATCGGTTGTTTGCCACTCCCCGAAAAGGGTACTGTAACCCCTTGAAAACAGCAACTTACCAGTCAAATGGTCTGTAACTTTCACATAATTCTGACCATAAAAAAAGGTATCAATAAGATTAACTTGCGAACCAGCCCAAAAAGGTTCGATTTTAACCTCATCAAGATAATAGTCCTCAGTCTCATGATTGCCAGCATGATAATAATCAATGCGAAGGGCTTTAACCAGAAAAAAATCATTGAATTCAGCTAAAACTGTTGTTGAAATCAATACCAGCAATATCATTATTCCTCTTTTCATTTTTAGTAATTTACAATGGCGTGAAAATAAAAAATTTTAGTCAATCACGGCTTGCGATTTCTTTTAATGTTCCATTTCCGGAAACCAGATTCCCGAAATCATAAAAAGCAATTCGGTATAAAAATTTGATTATATACTACAAATATCAGATATTCTGCTATTTAACTACCTTTACCCCAATGGCACGAATCTTGGAATAAAGGACAGATAATTATTTTTCATTAGCGTAGAGGGTAAAGTCCGCCGGCAGTTTTGCAGGCGGACTTTCGCTTTCAGCCAAAGAATCTGTCGTGAAAATTAACCAGGTATAAAACTTTTGTCGCCCTGGTAAATGCCGTATACAACCACCGAAAATATTCCTTGTTCAATTGCTTTTCGCTGATATAACCCTGATCAATAAAAACCCTTTCCCATTGGCCCCCCTGCGTTTTATGACAGGTCAAAGCATAAGCAAACTTTACCTGAAGTGCATTGAAGTAAGGATTATTCTTAACCTTTTCAATCCTGCCTCTTCGCGAAGGGATTTCCTCATAATCTTTCATCACTTCATCAAAAAGCTTTTTGCTGTCTGATGATGATAAGGCCGGTCCATCAACCATAAGGGTATCAAGCAAAATTTTAACAGTCAGGTCTTTTTCCTCTGTATAATCGGTTAACCGAATTGTAACATCGGCAAACCGGAAGCCATACATTTCTTCGAATTTCAGGATACGCATGATCTCAACTATATCTCCGTTGGCCAGAAATCCCGGACGCGAATCTTTATCGACCCAGAAATAATTGTTCCTGACGATCATCAGGTAATCCCCTGTGGAAATTTCGCCTTCCAAAAAGAGAATTCTTTTTCTAATCTCCTGGTTAAAAATATTTGCACGCTTATTCGAACGTGTGATGATAACGGTTTCCTCACTGCCTGATTTTGAAAAGGCACCATTCAGGAAATCCTCCAGTTCAATTCCGGTTATCCTGATTATATCAGGAAAATCTTTATCGTTAAGACCAGGTGAATCGCCATTCGATTCTATATTTCGTCTGATTTGAGTGGCATTGGCCAGTATACCCGATTCAAGAGACTGACGAACCACTTCTTTTAACTCGAATGTACTGATATGCAAGTGAAAAGAGCTATTAAGATATTCAATATTCAACGCAGGGCTTTCATCAGCACCCACAGGCGGAAGTTGTGCGCTATCCCCAATAAGTATTAATTTGCAATTTTTTCCGCTATAAGCATATTGAATAAGGTCTTCCAGGAGGTTGCGGGAAGAAAACAATTCGAAATTATTTGAACCTGAACTATCGGGGATCATCGAAGCTTCATCGACCATAAAAACGGTGTTCTTATGCTTATTGAAACCAGGCATCATTCTTACTGCGCCATCTAATCCGGTGGATAAAAAATAAATATGCTTATGAATCGTATAGGCTTTGGCCCCTGAATACGATGATAAAACTTTAGCTGCGCGTCCAGTTGGTGCAAGCAAAACAGAATCTTTTCCTATTAAATGGAGGTTTTTTACGACAGTGCTGACAACGGTCGTCTTACCTGTACCGGCATAACCTTTTAATAAAAAAAGTTTTCGTTCTTCCGGGTCCAGAATAAATTCAGAAAGTGATGCAATTAAGTTCTTTTGTGAAGTGGTAGGTGAATAAGGGAATTCATTTAAAAGCTGCTGAGCAAAAGTTGTATTGTCCATTTCTTTGGTTTTTTTCGCCCCTTATGTAGCATTATATAACGTCTGGCAATTAGAATGGATAACCGATTCCCAGGTTAATAACCGGATGAAACCAATTTCCGTATTTGCCAATCACCCATCTTTCCCCCTGAGGGTAAGAAGGATCTTTCATTCGCTGAGCCACATCAATTCGAAAGATAAAATAAGTGAAGTCTAATCGCAAGCCAATCCCAACATCCATTGCAATTTCTCCGGGAAACTCCTGCAAGCTTAGCTCTCCACCCGGAAAAGTTTCATTTTCCCTGAGATACCAGATATTTCCCATATCATAAAAAATAGCTCCCTTAAATATCTTATAAATAGGAAACCTGTATTCTATATTCGCTTCCAACTGAAAATCCCCGACCCGCTCAATTTCCGGATTAATATTTTGATAGGCTCCTGGTCCTAGGTACCGAAGCGGCCATGCACGCATTCCGTTAGCACCTCCTCCATAAAAGCCTTTTTCAAAGGGAATATCGATGGAATTGCCATACGGTATCGCAACACCAATGGCCGTGCGTAAGGCTATTGTATGACTTTTGCCTTTCATGATATAATAGCGGAAATCATAATCGTTTTTAATGTACTGCGAAAACCTGATTCCGAAAATCGTCCGGTATCCCTCTGCATTAGGCTCTGATCCTGCAAGATTCTCAATCAAGGCAAGTAAATTCCCGCTCGCTTCGATATTGCCCCGGAAATAAATGAAGTTCTTGATTTTATTTAATTCCTGATTATTAAAGATATAACTGTATTTTAAACCCACAATTAAATGATCGGTATATTGGTTTTTGTATCTTTCCGATTCCTGGCTAAGCACTGAATCAAAATATGGAGTTGTATTTACCTTTACAAGGTTGATATCCGCGGGGTAAAGAATGTGACTTGTGGTCTTTGTTTGTGACCATTCATAACCAAAGGATAAATTTGTAATAGTTCTTCTGTAATCAAGATTATCCTGATAATTATAACCGATGTTAATATTCGTTTTGGGCCTGAAATAACTTGAAAAGAGGTCCTGGTTAATAGGTGCCAGAAATTTTGGCACATTAAGATTTGCCTCAATACCGGCTTCATATGTGTTAAAAAACAATATTTTCTGGTCTTCTGTTTCGGCTGATGTAGATCCTCCTTCCTGTGCTTCAAGTGCTCCTTTTAGTCTGATGTTAAAAACTTCTCCTCCACGAAACAGATTTTTATTCTGATAAGTAAGATAACCACCAATTCCCAGGTCACCTCCGGAAGTGGTTCCCTGAGTTTCAATCGAATAAGAGTGAACTGGCTGGGGGGTTAATTGAATCGAACAATCAAGGTAGTTTTTCATTAATCCTCCGGATTCTATTTGTCCGGCGTCACGGAAATTCACGGTTACATGCTTATTGATTCTCAGTTCACTTAACTTTTTATAGGTTTGCTGTGCATCAACGGAATTGTACTTTTCATCTTTTTGAATAAAAATCGATCTTGTCAGAATTTTAGGCTTAATCTTGAGAGGCGGAACATAAATTATATTGTAAGGATGTATAATGGTGTCTCTCCTGTGTGTAACTTCTTCAACTATCGTATCGGCAAAGGTTGTATCAGCCTGAAGTAGTCTGATATTTGGATAAATATTGACGCTATGTATGTAATAAACTTTATGGTTCACCTCTTGTGGGGGCTGGTTAGGAATTGAAGACGGAATCATTACATTTTTAATAACCATTGCAAGATTAACCTGCCTGCTTTGTAGGGCGGTATCTGCTTCAAAATAAATGTAATCCTTGCTGAAACTAAAATATCCATTTTCATTTAAAACAGATGCAAGCCTGCTCCTTTCTTTATCCAGTTCATACGAATTGAATGTCTCATCCTTCTTTAGAAAAGACTCCTCATTGTAGTATGAAATAAGCTTCTTAATCGAATCATCCTGGGTCCTGTATGTTATTTCCCTGATCCTGTAAGGAACAGAAAGGTTCACCAGATAGGTTACATTTTTTGCTTTCTTCTTCTTTAACTTTAAAGTATGGCTTACCTGTGAGTCGAAGTAACCCACCGCCTCCAGGTACTTTTTAATTTTCTCTTCCGATTCAGAAACCATCGTCATATCCAGCACAACCGGAGGTTCGCCCTTCTTTGGGAAGATGCTGTTCCACCATAATTTAAACGGAACAGTTCCAAGGAATCTGGAATTCGGTTTTTGGCTGATAAAACCCTGAAGTGTCCCGGATGATATTTCTTTGGCAGGGTTGGCTATTTTAACTTTATTGCTCACCAGTAAATACTGATCTTGCTTCAACCTTTTTGTTGAACTGCAGCCGAACGTCAGCAGGATCAGGAATAACAGGCTAATAAAGTTGAAAATTAATTTCAATCGTGATTAATTTATTAATAACCAGATACAAAAATAGCAGGAAAGAAATAAGAATACCCCATCAATTGATTTATTTGTTAAATTCATTCTGTTAATATTACAATCCATGTAAGTGTTTCCAAACCAGAATATAAAACAAATTAAAGACCTGTTATAATGATGTTAATTAATTATGATTACTTTTGTCGCCCCAACTCCTTCCCATTTTTCATGGCCTAAAGGATGACAGGTTTTAAATATTTTCATAAACATTTTATCACTTTCATTGTTATCATCGGATTCTAACATTATTAATTTAAAATGCCATTAACAAAGCTAAGAAACATCGGAATTGCTGCGCATATTGATGCAGGCAAAACAACACTGACGGAACGCATTCTCTTTTTTACAGGAACTACCCGCAAGATGGGCGAGGTGCACGACGGGCAGGCGACCATGGACTTTATGAAACAGGAACAGGAACGTGGGATCACCATTGCATCTGCAGCCATTACCTGTGCCTGGAAAGGTTCCCAGGTGAACATCATCGACACTCCCGGACACGTGGATTTTACGGTTGAAGTGGAACGTTCCCTGAGGGTGATCGATGGTATGATTGCCTTGTTTTGTGCTGTTGGGGGCGTTGAGCCTCAAAGCGAAACCGTTTGGAACCAGGCTGACCGTTACAGAGTTCCACGCATTTCATTTATCAATAAAATGGACCGCACCGGAGCAGATTTTGCTGAAGTACTTTCGCAAATGAATAAATACCTCGATGCCAATGCACTTCCATTCCAGATTCCTATTGGTGTCGAAGAGGACTTTACAGGGGTTATAGATGTGATTGAAAGGAAAGCTTACAATTTCCAGGAACAGGATAAAATAGAAATTGAAATTCCCGCTGATTATAAAGCCAGGGTTGAAGAAGCCAGGAATACCGTAATTGAAAAACTGGCCGATTATGATGATGAAATCATGAACCTTTTTCTTGAAGATAAAGATGTTCCGGCTGAACTGCTAAAAAAAGCGGGAAGAAATGCTACGTTGAAGCTTTTGATCACACCGGTGTTTACCGGAGCTGCCTATAAAAATAAAGGTGTTCAGCTTCTTCTGGATGCTGTGATTGATTATCTCCCCTCCCCCATCGATGTTGGTGCTGTGGTAGGAATAGACGTGGATGATCCGGAAAAAACTCATACCCGCCACCCTTCGGCAAAAGATCCTTTCTCAGCTTTGGCTTTTAAGCTGATCAATGATCCTTATGTCGGTCAGCAAACTTTTATCAGAATATTTTCCGGTTCGCTGAAAAGCGGAATGCCCATCATGAATTCCACCAAGGATAAACCGGAACGTATTGGCCGGATTTATAAAATACATGCCAAAGACCGGGAGGAAGTTAAAGAAGCTGGCCCTGGCGACATCGTTGCTCTCATTGGTATGAAATATACCAAAACCGGTGATACGCTTTGCGAACCCGGACAACCATTGTATCTGGAAACGATCCATATTCCTCCTACGGTAATTGAATTAAAAATAACACCCCAGAATCGTAAAGATCAGGGTAAGCTGGGCGAAGCCTTAGGTAAGCTGGCAAATGAAGACCCTTCATTCAATGTCCGCTTCGACGATGAAACGGAAGAAACCATCATTTCCGGAATGGGAGAGCTTCACCTTGAGATCATCGTCGACCGGTTGAAGCATGAATTTGCTGTAGAGGTAGAAGTAGGTGAACCTGCAGTAGCCTTCCGCGAAACCATAACCGCTGAAGTAGAAAGCAATTACAAACACTCCAAGCAAACCGGTGGCAAAGGACAATACGCTCAAACCGTTATCCGTCTCGAACCTAATGAAGGCAATGGATACGAGTATATTAACCACATTAAGGGCGGGGCTATTCCGAATGAGTATATTCCTTCGGTTAATAAAGGTATTGTAAAAACGATGGAAAAAGGAATCCTGGCAGGATTTCCGGTGGTTGATGTTAAGGTGGTGCTACTTGATGGAGGTTTCCACCCTGTCGACTCCTCCGATATGGCTTTCCAGACCTGTGCTTCCATCTGTTTTAAAAATGGGTTTATGAAGGCCTCTCCAATCCTTCTTGAACCCATGATGAAAATAGAGATCAATACGCCGGATGATTACATCGGCAATATTGTTGGCGATCTAAACAAGCGTCGTGGAAAAATCGAATCGATGCGCAGGCACAGGAAGGGTGCGCAAAAGGTTAATGGATTCGTTCCCCTGATGGAAATGTTTGGCTATGCTACTTCGCTCCGTAACGTTTCAAGCGGCAGAGCAAACTATTCAATGGAATTCTATAAGTACACGCCATTGACCAAATCAGTCCAGGAAGAAGTGCTGAAAAAAATAGAGGAAAAGAAGAAGGCAGCTAATAAAGGTTAATTGGGTTCAAATTCCAGGTTTGAGGTTTAAAGTTCTCAGCACATAGTTTTGCCGACTGCAAACTGCCCTCTTACTTCACCACTACCTCATCAGTAAATATCCAGGCTTTCCTGCCGGGGCCTTCATGCCATTCGGGACAAGTTTTCATATTCACAGCACGGACTTCAATAAACCTTCCTTTGATATTTTCAAATGTGGATGAAATATCCTCGATCACAGTTCCTTTAGCTTCTATGGTCGTTTCGGGAATACGCTCTGCGACAGCTATCTGTTTATGATCATTGTCAAAAACTACCAACTGAACTTTTAAAGGCATAAAAATCCAGGAACCAGTGTTCTGATAAAATGAAACTTGAACAGTTGTTACAGGCATTTCCTGACCCAAATCCAGTTCATAGTCCAAATCTGCACCTTCAAAACCCAACCAGTAGCCATCCTTGAAATTATTTGAACCCTTCAATCCATCAGTAAGGGATAATACGCCATTTGCATAATAATTTTTGCTGGGTTGTTCAGTAAGTTTACCCGTCCTGCCCAATCCTTTATGGAAAAGTAATTCCTTTTTGGTGAAATACTCTTTTAGCTGACCCTCGGCAAAAATCCCTGCTTTGATCACAGCCGACTGATTGATCTGAAAAGGTTCTTTGTAAACAGGTGAATTGTAGGAAGGGTCAGATCCATCAGTGGTAAAATGAACAGGGTAATCCGGTTGCTCCGATTCGAGGATAACCTTAAAAAGCCCATTGTCCATCGAAGGCAGAATATCCACTTTCCACGACCCTTTTGAATAATTGACCTTCATCAGGTCGAATCTTTTGAATTGGGTTTTCAGCCTTTCCCTAAATCCGTTCCAGTTCCTGATATCTGATGGTGTCCATACCACCTCAGCAAGGGCAGTCATTCGCGGAACCGACATGTACTCAGCATGCTCTGGGGCAGAAATGTATTCCGTCCAAACATTTCCCTGTGCACCCAAAATATACTTTACTTTGTCCGGAGCCAATCCCTCAGGAACAGGTTCGAATGAATAAACCTTCTTCAGGCTGAGGAACCCGCCGATGGCTTCCGGTTCAAAATCAGGATTTGCCTGGTAATAATCAAAATAGCAGTGCGAGGTTGGACACATGATCACATCATGGCCTTGCTCAGCTGCCTCCATTCCGCCATTAAACCCCCGCCACGACATCACCGTTGCTTCCGGCGCAAGCCCGCCTTCAAGTATTTCATCCCAGCCGATCAGCTTCTTGCTGTGGTAATTCAGGAAACGCTCCACCCTGCGAATAAAATAGCTCTGCAATTCGTCTTCATTGGCTAATTTTTCATCTTTGATCCTCTGCTGGCAAAGCTTACATTCCTTCCATCTTGCCTTATTGGCTTCATCTCCTCCGACATGAATGTACTCAGAAGGAAAGAGTTCCATCACTTCGAGCAAAACATTCTCAATAAATTCAAAGGTCTCTTCTTTCCCTGTACAAAAAATATCCTCGTTGGGCCAATAACTGCCCGGCTGCACATAAAGTCTTTCGCCCCTGCAAGACAATTCAGGATAGGCAGCGAACACTTCGCTGGTGTGTCCCGGCATTTCAATCTCAGGTACAACGGTGATGTACCGTTCAGCTGCATATCGCACAACCTCACTGATCTCATCCTGTGTGTAGAAACCGCCATACGCTGCCTTTTCTCCAGGGTTCGGTGGAGTTACCTCCCGCCATGGTACATTTTCTCTGTTGA
>Ga0209391_10001406_pt1 | contig 12393 bp, 13 predicted proteins | sample PPLLak3March2015_FD_187246 | JGI IMG/M metagenome (GOLD analysis project Ga0209391, IMG submission 187246) | Freshwater sediment microbial communities from Prairie Pothole Lake near Jamestown, North Dakota, USA - PPLs Lake P7 Core (1) Depth... | ecosystem: Environmental > Aquatic > Freshwater >... | reverse complement strand
GCGCATCTCCGCCCCGTTGGCGACACCGGTGACGTCGTAATCGTGCGCGCCAAGGTACTCGACGAGCATGCGACGGACGTCGGCATCGTCATCGACCACCAGCACGCTCGCGCTTGCCACCGCAGCCTCTATCCACTCGTTCGGAGGCGCGAATTATGGGACGCGATTCGCGCGCCGTCGATACCGGTGGGCCACCCCGGCTACCGAGCGATACACAGTGATGCAGAACTGAAAGGCCGCGAATACGACGGCTGCCTAGAGTGCCACCCATCGACAACGCCGGCACCGCCGGATTGACTGGGAGAACGAACATGAACGCCCGGACACTGCACCTTGAAGCGCAAGGCCAGGCCCTCGTCATCATGAACAGAGGCGTTGCCCGCATCAAGCGGACCTATGCACCACAGATGCTGGCGCGCTTCACGGCTGCCAGCAATGACATCGCCTACGCAACCGACCGCGCCGCCGAGCTCGACGGCTGGGCGCGTCGGGCCGCCACCGCCAACGGCTTCGGTGATGCGCGGGCCGACGCACAGGTCATGCCGCAGGGCCTCCACGCCCATCGGCTGACGATCGAGGCCCGCTCCGAACGCAGTGCCAGCCTGGCGGCCATCCTCGCCACACTGGTCGCCTCCGTGGCCTCGGCCGTGCGTCGACTCCACGCTTCGTGGTCGATGGCGAGATCCGCACGCGCGACCTACCGGGCGCTCCGCCAGCTGGACGCACGCACGCTGCATGACCTCGGCCTGGATCGCAGCGAGATGCGTTCGGTGGCGGCCGAGATCGCCGGCGAATCCGATCGCACGCGTGTGCAGGCCCTGCGAACGCTTCGCGCCCTGTCCCTTTTCTAGCCCGTAGTTCAACCACAACAGTCAGGAGAGCATTCCCATGGAAGCCGTTGCAGAGTTCAATACCGAGGACGTCACAACCGAACACGCCGGTACCGTCAGCGGCAGCGAGCGGAACCGTTACGCGAAGTGCATCGAAGTTTCGAAGCGGGTTCGCTGGGACATCGACCGCGACGTCATTCGCGGGCGAAGCTTCGACTTCGGCAAGAAGTTCCTGCCGGACGGCCTGTCGAAGCTCGACGAGCTCGCCTTCATCACTCCGGCCGAGCACCGCTTTCTCAGCCAGATCCAGGGGCGAACCTACGCCAACGTCTTCGGACTCGTCGAGCGCTTCATCGGCGCGAAGGTGCTCGAGATCAGCCGCGAGCACTGGCTCGGCGACCAGACGGCGATGGAAGCACTGATCCGCTTCACGGACGAGGAGCTCAAGCATCAGGAGCTGTTTCGCCGTCTCGACGCGATGGCGGCCGAAGGCATGCCGGCTGGCTATCACTTCGTGCCACAACCGAACGAGGTTGCGGGCGTCGTGCTGGGCAAGTCGACCTGGGCCGTGCTTGGCCTGACGCTCGATATCGAGCTCTTTACCCAGGCGCACTATCGCGCCAGCATCGACCCCGATCCGGATCTCTCGCCCCTCTGGAAGGATGTGTTCCTGTTCCACTGGAAGGAAGAGTCCCAGCACGCCATCCTCGATGAGCTCGAGTGGAAGCGTGAGAACGCGCGCCTGACACCGGCGGAGCGTGACGAGGCTGTCAACGATCTGATCGCGCTGGTGGCCGCTGTCGACGGGATCGTGCAGGCCCAGGCCCAGTCCGACACGGAGTACTTCGTGCTGCAGGCCGGCCGCTCGTTCACCGCACGGCAGCGCTCTGAAGTCCACGCCAAGCTACTCGAGGCCTATCGCTGGCAGTACATCTTCTCCGGCGTGCAGGACGCACGCTTCCTGGAGGTGCTGGGCGGAATGATCACGCCGACCCAGGGCGAGCGGATTCACGCCGCGCTCGGGTCGATCGCCAGCCCGATGGGCTGAGCACGGCTGCGTTCGGCGCCTCGATCAACGGGACACTGTGATCGGGGCGCCGGGCTTCGCAATCGGACCGGACAACGCGCGCGACAGTGCCGTCGATCGGCGTCGCGCACCAGCTTGACGCAAACGGCGCGCCACAAGGAAATTCAAGCGATGGAAACCAGAAAACCCCATATCCGCAGCGTTGGCCAGGGACCTACGGTCGTACTGTTTCATTCGAGCGGAAGCTCTGGCCGTCAGTGGGACGGCCTCATGACCGCGCTGCACTCGCGCTTCCGCCTGCATGCCGTCGATCTGTACGGGCATGGCTCGACCCCGGCGTGGATGGGCGCGCAGCGCATGCGCCTCGAAGATGACCTGGCGCTGGTGCAGCCGCTGCTCGCAAGCGCCACTCCAGTGCACCTGGTCGGACACTCCTACGGCGGCGCACTGGCGCTAAAGCTTGCGGCGCTGATGCCGGAGTGCATCGCGAGCGTCGCCGTCTACGAGCCCGTGCTCTTCCGGCTGCTACTGGACTACCAGCCACGCGACCGCGCAACCACCGAAGTCCTGATCGCTGCGCAATCGATCAGGAACTGGTTCGAGCTCGGTCACAGCGCGCGCGCGGCCCAGCGATTCGTCGACTTCTGGTCGGATGACGGCGTCTGGGCAAGCCTTCCACCTGTACCGCAGCAGCTCATTGCCTCGCGCATCGGGTCCGTCATCGGGCACTTCAACGCGCTCTTCAGCGACTCGCTGATGCGGGCGGACTTATCAAGACTTGCCATGCCAATCCTCTGCATGACGGGCGCACAGACACGTCCGGCCCCGCGCCGGATCGGTGAACTGCTGCGCTACGCGCTTCCGCGCGCCACACATGAACACGTGGCCAACGCGGGACACATGGGGCCGGTCACTCGTGGTCAGGCAGTCGCATGGCGCATTGGTGCATTTCTGGACGCACAGGCGGTCAAGTCACGCGAAGCGTTGCGAAGGGCGGCGTGACGTCCATTTGGCGCGGCGTTCCGTCGGACCAGACTGTCGTGCGGTTTTGCGTCAAGCCATCGGCATGACGATCGATCCTGCAGTACGGGAAGCGCAGGCCGGCCGCACGCCGGAGCATGCCCTTTTCGGATAGGCTGAGTGAGCGAGGCCGATCGCGCCTACCCGTCTGGCGCTGAACGTGGACGGTGAACGGACGCCGGCGGGCAAGGCGTCATGAGTCTGCCGGCTCCCCTGCCATCGGCAGTTGTTATGGGCGCAGGCCCTCGCAGCGCGCGCCTCAATTCACTTCGATAGCCTTGAAAGGACTTACCCCATGTCGATTGCAAAGTTCGCAGCAACCCTCGCAGGCAGCCTTGGTGTCGGGCTGGTCGTCACGGTGATGCTCATGACCGCCAAAGACGGCAATGCCGCTGCACAGCAGACCCCACCGGCCTGTGTCTGTGCGCCGGCCACCTCGGCGGCATCAATCGGTACCAACCTCGTCCACTGCCAGTGCGGCGCCGCAACGTGCGTCGTCAGCGAACATTTCACCGGACAGGCGAAGACCTACGCCCTCCAGTGCATCAAATGAACGGACCGCCGCTTCGCCGGCTTCAACCGCACAACTCCAGCCGCGGGCGATTGGCACGTCGAGGCCGAGACGACTCAGATGTCACGGCCGTCCGTCCTCGCGAGCAGCCTGACTCTCCACTCTCTCGGCAGGCGTACCAGGAAGCCGTCACGTCGGCTCTCAGAGAACTTCGCCCCTCGACCGATCGCATTCGTCACGGGCGACTTGACCCGGCCGTGCTTCTGCAGGACGCTTCACGTCTAGGTTAGTTGGCGTGATGGCACAAGGAAACGGCATGTCGGCCTCGGCGACAGGAGTCCTTCCTCCAGATCCCGGATTCCGTCCAAGCGGGGGGGCCTCGCTGAACCTGCTTCAGCGCGCGAAGGGCTGCGTGGCTGCCGTCGGCAGCGCCCTCCTTGTGGCCTGCGCTACGCCACCGCCCGCACCGCCGCTGCACGACGATCTCTTCCAGGATCAGCTGTTTGCCAGGCCTGCGGTCGATGTCAGTCCAGAACAGATTTTCGCGCTGAGCGATTCGATGAGGACCTATGTGCGGACGGAAATCCAGTCGCAGTCCAGGTCGAACGGATACCAGCTCGGCCTGATCGACGCACTGCTGCGCAAGGGACAGTTGAAGCTCGACTATGACGCGACGGCCACGCGCAACGCGGCGGAGGCCTTCGACGCGCGCGCCGGCAACTGCCTGTCGCTGGTCATCATGACAGCTGCGTTCGCCAAGGAACTTGGACTCCAGGTTCGTTACCAGAGCGCCTACCGCGAGGAATCCTGGAGCCGCAGCGGCTCTCTGCTGCTGCGGACCGGACACGTCAATGTGACGCTCGGGCCGTCGATGCAGCATCGTGCGGATCCACTTTCGCGCTCCTACACGATCGACTTTCTCCCGCCCGAAGACGCCAGCAAGGTGCGCACGCGCGAGGTGACGGAACAGACGATCGTCGCCATGTTCATGAACAACCGCGCCGTCGAGGCCTTGCTGCGCGGCCGTGTCGACGACGCGTACGCCTGGGCGCGTGAAGCCGTCCGCCAGAGCCCTGACTTCGCCAGTGCGGTTAACACGCTGGGCATCGTGTACGTCCGCCACGGTGATCTGGGTCCTGCGGAAGTCGCCTTCAGGCGCGTGCTGCAGCTCGACCCGGTACACACGCGGGCAATGTCAAACCTCGCCGAGGTCTACCTGCGCCAGGGCCGCGAGGCCGAGGCCGCAGAGCTGCTGCGGACGCTTGCCAGCATCGAGCCCGAGCCGCCTTACCACTATTTCAGCCAGGGCATGGCCGCACTCAAGCGCAACGACTTCGGTACGGCGCGCGACATGTTTGCACGCGAGGTGGCGCGCGCCAGCAATTCAGCGGAGTTCCACTACTGGCTGGGAGTCGCCTACTCGCGTTTGGGGAATCCGGAACAGGCCAGCAAGCACCTGAACCTCGCGCTCAAGAACGGCGCGGCGAACGGGGAAGGCGAGCAGTACCCCTCGACGCTTTCGCTGCTGAAGGCCAAGGGCCTGCAGTAAGGTACTGAAGAGCCGCGCTCGCCACGAATCGACGGCGCAGGAAAGAAAGCGCCCGATCGAACGACCGGGCGCCGGGTCCCGCTCGACTTAGCAGCCGCCCTTCTTGGGCTTCTTCGCCTCTTCCTTCTTTGCCTCTTCCTTCTTGGCGTCGGCGGGCTTGGCTTCCGCCTTTGCCGGCTCGGCCTTCTTGGCTTCCGCCTTCGTCGCTTCGGCCTTGGCGGGCTCGGCAGCCTTCTTGTCCTGCGCGAACGCGGGCGCCTGGACGAGGGAGAATGCGCCGAGCAGCGCGGCAGCAAGCAGTTTCTTCATGGGTAAGACTCCGTAATTTACGTAGGTGGATTGCCGAAACCGGCAGACAGATAACGGATCGCGCCCGCGCTTCGTTGACGGCTGGGCTGCCAATGCGTCGGGGGCGGAGTCTAACCGCATCCGGCGCCCCTGCCTTCGCCCCGCCTGGTCCTGCCAGAGAGGCGCACGCGCGCGTCGACGCCTTCGTGGGGAAATGGCAGCGACTACGGCGGCGGTTCTATGCATATGCCGCAATCGTCGCTGCAAGCGGCTGCTTACGCATTAGCGTGCGCATTACCCTCCCACGCCCCGCAAACCATGTCGATCCTCGCGCCAACTCCAACCGCGCCTTCCTGCGAAGCGGCCATCGATTCGATATTCGACCTCGCGGAAACCCGTCGCATCGAACTTGAACTGCCCTATACCGGCGCCGTAACGCCGCGCGAGGCCTGGACACTCGTCAACCGGCAGCGGGCGAAACTGGTCGACGTGAGAACTCCCGCGGAGTTCAAGTTCGTGGGCTCTGTGCCGGGCTCGGTCAACATCGAATGGCGTGGCAACGACATCCTGCCGAGCGCGATGTTCGTGAGCGCCTTGCGCCAGGTCGCGCGACCCGACCAGCCGGTGCTGCTGCTGTGCCGTAGCGCGGTTCGCTCCCATGCCGCTTCACGGGCGGCCGCTACGGCGGGCTTCACGCGCATCTACAACGTGCTGGAAGGGTTCGAAGGCCAGCGCACCAGCGACGGCCGCCGCGGTGAAATCGATGGCTGGCGCCGGCACGGCCTGCCCTGGTTGCAGGATTGACCGCGGTGTGCGGCGGCGTTGGCCCCAGCGTGACGCCGTGGCCGTGCTGACCAGGATGGCCTACGCCGGACGCTCTGGCGGCAACGCATCGCGCGAGGCCGGAAGCGTGCTGACTCCCGAGGCACCGCCCTGCCCCGGCGGTGGGGCGAGCGGCGCGGTGCGCTCCGTCCAGGGGGACAGGCTCGTCGCCGGGATCTGGTAGACCTCGAAGAAGCCGGCTGACCGGCTAGTACTCGCAGAGGTCCCGAGTTGCACGTTGAAGCCGGCGCAGCCACTGATACCGGCCATCGCGGTGACGAACGCCATGCGCAGCAGGATTCGCCTCATCGCGGCCTCCAGTCTGCCATCGCGAACGGCGCGCCCAGCGGATCCATCAGCACGGCCACCTGCGAGCGGTGGTGCGGCTGCGGCGCCACGACGACCCGCGCACCGTTGGCCTCGGCCCGCGCGACAGCGGCCGGCAGGTCCGCAACCCGCACGTAGGGAATCCAGGCAGCCGGCAGCTTGGGATCCGGACTGCGCATCACGCCGGCGCGCGCGCGCCCTCCGGCCGTGAGGACGTAGGCGTCGGCTCGGCCATCAGCGGCTCCGACGGCGTAGCCGAACACATCCCGATAGAAAGCGACCGCCTTGCCAGGGTCGTCGGTCCAGAGTTCGAACCAAAGCCACTCGTTGGCGCGTCCGACGTGATCGCTTGGGTCACCGCGCTCCGTACGAACGACAGCGAAATAAGCTCCGCCCGGGTCACGCAACGCCGCGAATTCGCCGCGCCCGGGCAGCACGACCGGCGCCGTGGCGACCGCGCCCCCACGCTCCTGCACGCGAGCCGCCATCGTCTTGGGATCGCCACTGGCCAGCCCGATCCAGCGCGCGCCGCGTTCGGTGCGGCCGCGCGCCGGGACGATGCCCCCGATCGGACGGCCATCGGCCAGGATCGTCATGTATCCAGCGGTTCCATCCGCCGAAGTGACCGGACGAAACGTCCATCCGAAGACCTTCCCGTAGAACTCCGCCGACCGGCTTGAATCGGTCGACACGAGGTCGGCCCACAGCCAGCGGCCAGCCGCGCGCGACACCGCAGCGGGCTCCCCGACCGATGGCCACTCGGGCGACTGCGCGACGGCGCTCGCCTGGAGTCCCGCGCCCAGCAGCAGTGCGGCGGCCCACCCCCGCGAAACGTTCATGTCCCCTCCGACGCAATGGCCGTCCAGTGTAGCGAGGTCTGCACGTCTCGCAGCGCACAGCCGGCAGCCTGGCGCAGGTTGGCAGTGCGCACATGGCCAAGCACAATGGTGCTCCCGCATTCATGCCCTGGACTGCACGATGCCGTCGACCCGTACCGCCTCGCTCCCCGTCCTTCTCGCCTTGACCGTCTTCGTCGCCTCGTGCGCCACCACGAAGATGGACGCCCAGTGGTCCAACCCGGAGTTCGCCGGCAAGTCGCTGCGTGGCGCGACAGTGCTGGTCGTATGCCAGGCCCGCGACTTCACGACACAGGCCGTGTGCGAGGACCAGGCCGCGAGCCGGCTCGAGGCCAGGGGCATCAAGACGGTGAAGTTTGCTGCACTGAGTCCCAACGCCCCGCCGGCGCCGGACGTCGTCGAGGCGGCCGCGAAGCGCGCCGATGCGAGGGCGGTCTACCGCAGTTCGATCAGCACCTACACGCCAGCAGTCAGCTCGACGCCGACGATCGGCATCGGCGTCGGAGGCGTGGGTGGCAGCGGCAGTTACGGCGGCGGTTATCGCGGGGGCAGCGTGGGCGGCGGCATCACGCTGCCAGTGGGAGGCGGCACTCCGAATGAAGCATTTGCGTCGGACACGGCCATTGTCGACGTCGCAACCGGGAAGCTCGTGTGGTCGGGCCGCGCAACCAGCCCAGGCGGTTCCGACACCACATCGCAACTCGCCGACTTGACGCGCGTCACGTTCGAGGCGCTTTCGGGCACGGGGCTGCTCTAGCCCGTTACGTGTTGTAACAATCGGATTCGAGCAGGCGCTCGGACGCGGCGCCGGCATTGACTCGGGTCAACGGAGGCCGATCCCCAGGGAGGAAAATCGTCATCGTTAAGTACCCTACGGGGTAGGGCAAAACGATGACGCAAGCCGTATCACGCCGGCGCTTCCTCCAGATTTCCTCCGCTACCGCGCTTGCCGGTGCAGCCGCCGAGCTCGATCCCGTTCCACGGGCCGCCATGGCCGCCGGCCGGCCGGCGACGCCCGGTGAAGTCAAGACCATCCCGACCTTCTGCGAAATGTGCTTCTGGCGCTGCGGCGGGATCGCCTACGTGCGCGACGGCAAGCTGTGGAAGTTCGAAGGCAACCCGATCGACCCACAAAGCCGCGGCAGGCTCTGCCCGCGCGGCACCGGCGCGGTCGGCTCGGTCAACGATCCTGACCGGCTGCGCACGCCACTGATCCGCATCGGCGAGCGTGGCAAGGAGCAATGGAAGTCCGTCACGTGGGGCGAGGCACTCGACGTCGTCGCGCAGAAGATGCAGAAGATCAAGGCCGAGTACGGGCCGGAGTCGATTGCAGCCTTCAATCACGGCATCGGCGCGCGTTTCATCCTGCACGTGCTCAAGTCGTACGGCGCTATCAACATGGGAGCCCCGTCGTTCGCGCAGTGCCGTGGCCCGCGCGACATCGGGTTCCTGCTCACTTTCGGCACCGGGCTGGGCTCGCCCGAACCCACCGACATCGAGAACACCGACTGCCTGGTGCTGGTCGGCTCGCATCTGGGCGAGAACATGCACAACTCGCAGGTGCAGGAATTCGCCCGGGCGATCGAGCGGCGGATCCCGATCATCGTCGTCGATCCGCGCTACTCGACAGCCGCCAGCAAGGCCAAGTACTGGCTTCCGATCAAGCCGGGGACTGACCTGGCGCTGATCCTGGCCTGGATGAATGTCGTGGTCACAGAAGGCCGGTACGACAAGGCTTTCGTGGAACGCTACGGCACGGGCTTCGAAAAGTTCTCCGCCGAAATCGCCCGCTATACGCCGGAGTGGGCCGCCGCCGAGACCGGTATCGAGGCCCAGATGATCCGCGTGACGGCGCGCGAATTCTCGGCACGTCGACCGGCAACGATCATTCACCCGGGCCGCCGCGTCAACTGGTACGGCGATGACACGCAGCGCAGCCGTGCGATCGCGCTGCTCAACGCCTTGATGGGCAACTGGGGCCGCAAGGGCGGCCTGTTCGTGCAGTCCGGGATCAAGGTCCCTGGTTATCCGTTGCCCAAGTATCCGCAGTCCGACCGGCCGATGGCCGACAACCCCAATGGCGAGCGCTATCCGTTCGCCGACGAGCCGGTCACGACGGGCATCCGCGAGGCGACCATCAGCGGCAAGCCCTATCCGATCAAGGGCTGGTTCGTCTACTCGACGAACATCATGAACGCCCTGCCCAACGAGGCCGAGACGCTGAAGGCAATCCAGGCGCTCGACCTGCTGGTCGTCATCGACACCGTGCCGAGCGAGATCGCCGGCTACGCGGACGTGGTGCTGCCGGAAACCGTGTTCCTCGAGCGCTACGACGAATTGCTGACCGGCTGGGGCCGTCGCGGCTGGATGGCGTTGCGGCAGCCGGTCGTGGCGCCGCCCGCGGAACAGAAGCCGGCGTGGTGGATCGCAAAGGAGCTAGCCGGCAAGCTCGGCATTCCCGAGTGCATGCCGTTCAAGGACATCAAGGAGTACCTCGCACACCGCGTCGAGAAGGGAGGCTTCAGCTTTGCAGCGCTGGAGAAGGAAGGCGTCATCCTCGCCGCCAAGCAGCCCATCACGGTCGAGGAAGGTCTCGAGCTTGCCTTCGACACACCGTCCGGCAAGGTCGAGTTCTGGTCCGAGCAACTGGCGAAGAAGGGTTTCGATCCGGTACCCAAGTACACCCGGCACCCTGCTCCGCCCGAAGGCTACATGCGCCTGGTGACCGGTCGTTCGCCCGTCCACACGTTCAGTCGCACGCAGTCCAACCCGCTGCTGACCAGCCTGATGCAGGAAAACGAACTCTGGGTGAACTCGGCCACGGCGGCCAGTCTCGGCGTGAAGGGCGGACAGTACGTCCGCCTGAAGAACCAGGACGGCATCGAGTCGAGCCGGATCCGGGTCAAGGCGACCCAGCGCATCCGTCCCGACACCGTTTACATGGTGTACGGCTTCGGCCAGCGAAACGCGATGGCGAAGTTCGGCGGGCAGCGCGGAGCCAGCGCGGCGCAGCTCAACACGAGGTACGCGACGGATCCGCTGATGGGCGGAACCAGCATTCACGCGAACTTCGTCACGCTGGTGAAGGAGGCCTGAAATGGCGCGCTACGGAATGGTCATCGACACCCGCAAGTGCGTCGGCTGCATGGACTGCGTCGTCGCCTGCGAAACGGAAAACAACGTGCCCGTCGGCTTCAGCCGCGACTGGATCACGACCGAAGTCCGCGGCACGTTCCCTGACCTCACGATGGAGATCCGCTCGGAGCGCTGCAACCACTGCGAGAACCCGCCTTGCGTGACCTGCTGCCCGACCGGGGCCAGCCACGTGTCGGAGCTGGGCATCGTGAAGGTCACGGCCGAGCGCTGCATCGGCTGCAAGGCCTGCATCTCGGCGTGCCCGTACGGGGCGCGCTACGTGCATCCCAAAGGCTATGTCGACAAGTGCACGTTCTGCGACCACCGCATCAAGGACGGCAAGGATCCCGCCTGCGTGTCGGTGTGCCCGACCCACTGCATGTACTTCGGCGACCTGGACGATCCGAAGAGCACCGTGTCCTCGCTGCTGCGCACCCGCAAGTGGCACACGCTGCTGCCCGAGGCCGGAACGCGGCCGCGGGTCTTCTACCTGACGTAAGGAGCGCGAGTCATGCTGGAAGTCACGAGTACTCGTCACAACCCGGGCATCGACCCGATGCTCCACGTCTGGGGCTGGGAGATCCCGCTGTATCTCTTCTTCGGCGGCCTGGTCGCAGGCATGATGGTCCTCGCCGGGGTCGCGATGCTGCGCACCGCCAGGGGCGAAGACACGAAGGCGTTCTTCTCGATCCAGACGCCACTGCTCGGCTTCATGCTGCTGAACATCGGCATGCTGGCGCTGCTGCTCGACCTGGCGCATCCGCTGTACGTCTGGGCGATCTACATCACCTTCCAGCCGCTGTCGCCGATGTCCTGGGGCTCGTGGGTGCTGCTGATCGTCTATGGCCTTCTGCTGATTTCGGCGCTGATCCGTCTGCCCGAGTCGTGGCCATGGCTGGGCGAGCGCGTGCCGCTACTGCAAAAGGCTTCGGACGTCTTCGTAAAGCATCCCGGACGCATGCGCGGGCTCGGCGTGGCCAACATCGCCTTCGGCATCGCGGTCGGCATCTACACCGGCATCCTGCTCAACACGATGGTCGCGCGCCCCTTGTGGAACTCCGCCGTGCTGCCGTTGCTCTTCCTCTTCTCGGGCCTGTCGGCGGCGGCAGCGGCCGTGCACCTGGCCACGGTGGTGTTCCCGGGACGCCCGGCACCGCGCGGCCTGATCGGCGGCGCGCTCGCTGCGATGACGCAGCCACTGGGCGCCGAGCCCCCCGCGAAGAAGACGATCGACACGGTCATTCGTGCCGACGTCGCGTTCCTGATCATCGAGCTGGTGCTGATCGCCCTGCTGCTTCTGTCGCTGGCCACGTCGACACTGTCGCACATCGAGGCGGCTAGGTTGCTGTTCAGCGGCTCCTACGGCCTGGTGTTCTGGGTGGGCGTGGTGGCGATCGGGATCCTGACGCCGATCGTGCTGCAGGCCCTGGAGCTGTCACACCGCATCCCGCATACGGTCGTACCCGCCATGCTGGTGCTCGCCGGCGGGTTCGCGCTGCGCTGGGTGCTGGTGAATGCCGGGCAGGCAAGCGCCATCGTGCAGGCCACGGCGCCTTAAGGCCCATCGACACGCGCACCGGAAACGAATTTCCAAGTCAATTGCTACAGGAGTAGAGCCATGACGAGTCGCAAAGTCACATTCGTTGCTGCCGCATTGCTGGGTGCGGCCATTGCCTTCCCGAGCTTCGTCGCTGCGCAGAACTATCCAGCCAGCGTGAAGGAGTACGTCGCCAACGTCCGCAAGCAGGTCAAGACCATCGACCTGGCCGGGTTCAAGACCGTGTACGACGCCAAGACCAATGCGCTGATCCTCGACGTGCGCGAGCCCGAAGAGTATGCGGCCGGGTACATCCCCGGTGCAGTCAACGTTCCGCGCGGCCTGCTCGAATTCAACATCTGGGGCGAGGTCGGATTCCCGGACAAGACCGACGTCAACAAGAAGATCTACGTGTACTGCAAGACCGGCGGCCGCTGCACGCTGGCTGCGAAGACTCTGCAGGACCTCGGCTTCACCGACGTCACCGCGG
>Ga0209391_10001405_pt1 | contig 12397 bp, 10 predicted proteins | sample PPLLak3March2015_FD_187246 | JGI IMG/M metagenome (GOLD analysis project Ga0209391, IMG submission 187246) | Freshwater sediment microbial communities from Prairie Pothole Lake near Jamestown, North Dakota, USA - PPLs Lake P7 Core (1) Depth... | ecosystem: Environmental > Aquatic > Freshwater >... | reverse complement strand
GGGCTGGATGGGCCGCGGCATGCTGAAGGCGAGTATGCGATATCCGTAACGCTTGCCGCCACGCACCCGGTGCTAGACTCGATCCGACTGCGACCAGCAGCGAATCGAGAGCACCGAACAGATGCGTCAACTGCGCGGCGAGGACGCCCGCTTCGTCTATGCCGAGACGGGCCACGCGAACTCCAACATCACGCTCGTCCACATCTACGACCCATCGACGGCGCCCGGGGGGCGCGTGCGGTTCAAGGGGTTGCTGAAATACATCGAGAGCCGACTGCACCTGTCACCGATCTTCCGCCAGAAGCTGCTGCGTGTGCCCCTCGACCTCGACCACCCGTACTGGATCGAGGATGAACGCTTCGACCTCGAGTACCACGTGCGGCACATCGCACTGCCGAAGCCGGGCGACTGGCGGCAGTTCTGCATCCAGGCCTCGCGAATCCATGCCCGGCCGCTCGACATGTCGCGGCCGCTGTGGGAGCTGTACCTGGTGGAGGGACTCGATACGTTCCTCGACCTCCCGACGGACAGCTTTGCCCTGCTGACCAAGGTCCACCACGCAGCGATCGACGCGCGCGGCGGTGCCGAGATCACCACGCTGCTGCACGACACGACGCCGTTGCCACCGCACCCGGAGCCGCCGGAGCCCTGGTTCCCGGAGTCGCCGCCGGGCTCGCTGTCGCTGCTGGCCCGCGCGGCGTGGCACAACCTCGTGCAGCCGCTCATGATGGCGGCGCCGCTCACCCGTGCGCTGCGACGCGTGGCGCCGGCAGTGCTCGGCTCGCTGGGCGAACTCTGGCTTCACCCCGAGCGACTGCCCATCACGCGCTTCAACGCCGAGGTCTCGCCGCACCGCGTGTTCGAGACACGCCGCTTCACGCTCGACGAACTGCGGCGCATCCGCTCCCTCGTGCCGGGTGCCACGGTGAACGACGCGGTACTCGCAGTGTGCGGCGGCGCGTTGCGCCGCTACCTGCAGACCCACGACGAGCTGCCGGGGCCGAGCCTCGTGGCGATTGCGCCGCTGTCGCTGCGCAACACCGACGCCAGCCCGGGACGGCAGCGCTCGGGCCTGAGTTTCCTGCGCGTGCCGCTCGGCACGGAGATCGAGGACGCCGTGGAGCGCCTGCGCTCGGTGCGCCAGCACACCTCGAACGCCGAGGACATCGGGCAGGCGGTGGGCGCCAAGGAACTGACGGACATCACCAAGCATGCCCCGGCTGCGACACTCGCGGTGACGGCGCGGCTGCTGGCCGGATCCTCGATTGGCCTCGGGCAGCAGGCGCCGCTCGCGAGCTGCACGATCACGAACGTCCCGGGGCCCGCCATCCCGCTCTACCTGAACGGCGCACGGATGACGTATTTCTCGGCAATCATGCCGATTTCCGACGGCATGGGGCTGGTGTTCTCCGTCACCAGCTACGATGGCAAGATCATCATCTCGCCCACCTCGTGCCGCGAGCAGATCCCCGATCCGGAGTTCTTCGCGCTTTGCATACGTGAGTCGTTCCAGGAGTACCTCGCACTCGCCGACCGCCCGGTGGCGCGTCCACGCAAGCCGCGCTCGCGCAAGACCGCGAAGCCGACCAAGAAGGCGAAGGCGAAGGCGAAGGCAAAGGGGAAGGCGGTCGCGCGCCAGCGTCGCGCCGCATGAAAAACTGCTGAGCGATTGCGGGCCGCGCCGGGCGGGCGGCCGCGGCCCGGCCAGGGGTCACGCCGCGATCAGGCGGCCCGCGCGACGAGCCCCGCGCACTGCTCGTAGAGCGAGCCCAGCCGACCGTCGATGTGGAACGGCTTCCAGGCGTTCTCCGCCTGGGCGAGCCGGTCGGCGAGGATCCACATCACGGCCGCGTTGAAACCGAGCCCGAGGTGGCTGCCGGGCACCCAGATGTTCTCGTGCTGTCGATCTTCAGTGTCGATGCGGGAGGCCGTCGGCGGCACGACACCGTCGGTAATGGAGTAGACGCAGGTCGAGGGTACCGGCGGCGGGGACTTGAGCACCTTGGCACGCACGTGCGCGAGGTGTGCGACCGGTCCCATCGGGTGGGCGAAATAACGGTAGATCGCCCTCACCAGCAGCGGTGTCTTGAACGACTCGGCCGAGAACCGCATCGGGCTGCCGAGCGACACGACGGTGCGGATGCATTCGGGCGCGCTGTGCGCCGTGTAGAAGCCGTATACGCCGCCGAGGCTCCATCCGACGACGCTGACCTTGCGCCCGATCCGATGGTGCATGTAACGCACCTTCTGTTCGAGCGCCTGGCTGAACTTGAGCTTGAACCCGGTGTTCTGGCCGAGGCCCCAAGTCTCGACATGGTAGCCGCGCGACTTCAGGAAGAGCCGCAGTCCCACCAGCGTTGCATCGCTCGCGGTGAACCCCGGCACGAGCAGGACCGGGTGACCGTCGCCCCGCGGGGCCGCGCCGAGCAGCGGCAGCAGCGCCGGCAGGAGCGCCATTTCGATGAGAGCCCGGCCCTCGATCAGGGAGTACAGGAGCCGAGGGGGTCTCGCAGCGATGGCGCTCTTGACGTTTGACATCCTGGTTGCAGAGCTGTCTTGTAAGTTATGGCGCGGTCCCAGCCCCGAGCTTATCAGTCCACCGCCATTGCGGGGAGGGCCGCACTTGCCGCAAGCTTTCCCGCTGACGCGCGATGGAGGGGAGAGCGATGGCGAGCCGACGCGGCCGGCCAGTAGTCCGGTATCAGGGCCTCAGTCAGCTGGGCGTGCCGACGGCGATCCCAGAGTCACCGGCGGAGGCGCTGCTCGAAAGAGTGCCGAATCCGCATCCGGACAAGTTGTACCTGGCGCGGTTCACCGCTCCCGAGTTCACCTCGCTGTGCCCGATCACCGGGCAGCCCGACTTCGCACACCTCGTGATCGACTACGCTCCACGGAAGTGGCTGGTCGAGAGCAAGTCGCTCAAGTTGTACCTGACCAGCTTCCGCAACCACGGGGCGTTTCATGAGGACTGCACGCTGGCGGTTGCCGGTCGGCTGGTCGAGTTGCTGTCACCGCGGTGGTTGCGCATCGGCGGCTACTGGTACCCGCGGGGTGGGCTGCCGATCGACGTGTTCTGGCAGACGGGCCGACCCCCGGCCGGCCTGTGGATCCCGGATACGGGCGTCGCGCCCTATCGCGGTCGCGGTTGAGCCCAGCACGAATCAAATCCCGGAGAACGCCCATGCGTCGGTGCTTGTTTGACAATGTGTTTCCGGTCCTGCTGCTGGCGGGAGTGTTCACGCCGGTGGCGCGGGCCGACGTGCATGCCGTGCCCCATCCGCCGCTGACCGAGGCGGCAACGACGGAGGCCGCACCGCCAGAGGCCAGTGCCGCAAAGCAGGAGGCCGTGAACGCGATTGACCGCCGCGCGGAGGATCTCGCCGGCTTATCCGACCGGATCTGGGCCTATGCGGAAATCGCATTGCGCGAGCACCGCTCGGCCGCGGCACTCGCGGACTACGCGGAGCAGCAGGGGTTCCGCGTGCAGCGGGGCGTGGCGGGGATGCCGACGGCGTTCACCGCGACCTTTGGCGAGGGCCGCCCGGTCATCGGCGTAATGGGCGAATACGACGCCTTGCCGGGCCTGTCGCAGCAGGCGTTGCCCGAGAAGATGCCGCTCGTCGAAGGCGCGGCCGGCCATGGCTGTGGCCACAACCTGTTCGGCGCGGCGAGCCTCGGCGCCGCGATCGCGATCAAGGAGCAGATCGCCGCGGGGCGGCTGAAGGGCACGGTGGTGTTCTTCGGCACCCCGGCCGAGGAGGACGTCGGCGGGAAGACCTACATGGTCCGGGAAGGACTGTTCCGCGACGTCGACGCCGTGCTCGCCTGGCACCCGTCCGACGAGACCCAGGCCGACATGACCTCGAGCCAGGCCATGGTGGATCTCGCGGTCGAGTTCCGCGGCAAGGCCGCGCACGCGGCCTACGACCCGTGGAACGCGCGCAGCGCGGTGGACGCGCTCGAGTTGTTCCTGCATGGCGTGAACCTGATGCGCGAACACATCCGTCCCAGCTCGCGCATGCATTACACGATCGTCGCGGGTGGCGAGGTGCCAAACGTCGTGGCCGAGTACGCAAAGGGCTGGCTGTGGCTTCGCGACTGGCAGCGCAGCGAGGTCGATGACCTGCTGGCGCGAGTGCGCAAGCTCGCGGAGGGCGCCTCGATCATGACCGAGACCGCCGCGACCGTGACGGTGCAGGGCGGCAACTGGGAGACGCTCGTGAACGAGACGGGCGCGCAACTGCTGCACGCGAACCTGCTGTGGCTGGGGCCGGCCGTCTTCACCGAGCAGGAGCAGGCCTTCGCCCGGCAGGTGCAGCGCGCGACGGGCGTGCCGGAGACCGGCATGTTCACGGGCGTCAGGCCGCTCGAAGGCCAGCAGGCCGAGGGCGGCTCGACCGACGTCGCCGACGTGAGCTGGGTCGTCCCGACGCTGCACGTGAGTGTAGCGACCTCGCCGCTCGGTGCGCCCTGGCACGCGTGGCCGGTCGTCGCGAGCGGCGGCATGTCGATCGGCCACAAGGGTCTGCAGCGCGCAGCCAAGGTCATGGCAGCGACCATGGTCGATCTCTATGAGCGGCCGGCCACGCTCGCCGCCGTCCAGGCCGAGTTCAAGGCGAAGAAGGGCGACACGGTCTACGTGCCCTACATTCCCGAGGGTCCTCCGCCGCTGCCGAAGGACTGACCCCGGCGTGATATAGTTTTGCGCTTCCATGGTGGCTCGCGTCGGATCCCTCGCGACGGTCAGCCGTGAACCCCGTCAGGCCCGGAAGGGAGCAGCGGCAGCGGTGACACCGGGTGCCGGGGGCCTTCTGGCGCGGGCCGCCTCCCTTCGTTCGCGACCGGGAACCCCTGGCCCATGAGTTACCTCGTCCTCGCCCGCAAATGGCGACCACGCACTTTCGAGGAGCTGGTCGGGCAGGACCACGTGCGCCGCGCGCTCACGAACGCGCTCGACTCCGGACGCATCCACCATGCGTTCCTGTTCACCGGCACGCGCGGCGTCGGCAAGACGACCATTGCGCGCATCTTCGCCAAGTCGCTCAACTGCGAGCGCGGCGTGTCGTCGAAGCCCTGCGGCGAGTGCGGTGCCTGCCGCGACATCGACGCCGGCCGCTTCGTGGACCTTCTCGAGGTGGACGCGGCCTCGCGCACCAAGGTGGACGATACCCGCGAACTGCTCGACAACGTCCAATACGCGCCGGCGCGCGGTCGCTGCAAGGTGTACCTCATCGACGAGGTCCACATGCTATCCACGCACTCCTTCAACGCGCTGTTGAAGACGCTGGAGGAACCGCCGCCGCACGTGAAATTCCTGCTCGCCACGACCGACCCGCAAAAGCTGCCCGTCACCGTGCTGTCGCGCTGCCTGCAGTTCCACCTGCGGCGGCTGTCGTTGCCGCTGATACAGGAGCGACTCGTTTCGATCGCCCAGGCGGAGAAGGTCGAGTTCGAGGCGGCGGCACTGCGGGCGATCGCGCGCAGCGCCGAGGGCAGCATGCGCGACGCTCTGTCGCTGTTCGACCAGGTGCTCGCCTTCGGCGGCGGGCGCGCGCTCGAGAGCGAGGTGCGCAGCCTGCTCGGCACGCTCGATCGCCGTCACGTCGAGTCCATGCTCACCGCGCTCGCGACGGGCGACGGCGCATCGCTCATGGCCTGCGTCGCCGAGCTCGACGAGCGCGCGCCCGATTACGACCAGGCCCTCGGCGAGCTGGCGGCTGCGATCCAGCGCATGGCGCTGCTGCAGGCGCTGCCGGACCTGACCAGCGACGACGAGGAGCAGGACGTCGCGCTCGCGGGGCTCGCGCCGCGCTTCTCGCCCGAGGACCTCCAGCTCCTCTACCAGATCGCGATCATGGCACGCAGGGACCTCGACTTCGCGCCGGACGCACGGGGCGGCTTCGAGATGGCGCTGCTCAGGATGCTGGCATTCCGGCCGGAGACGGCCGGGCGATCGCTCGCCTCGCATGCCGATGCGACCCCTGTCGCGACCGCGGCAGCGCCGGGCGGCAGGTCGCGGACTGCGGCGTCGGCGATCGGCGCCGGGGACGATCGGCGAGCCGCCAGCCCGCGCGATTCGGGCCGTGGCGACTGGCCGGCCACGGTCGCCGCGCTTGGCCTCCAGGGTCCGGCGAGCCAGCTCGCGGCCCATTGCGTGCTGGTCGAACGTACGGGCGATGTCGTCAAACTGCGACTCGATGCCGCCGGCGAGCACTACCGCCGGCCCCAGCTCGAGCAGAAACTCGCCGAGGCCCTGTCCAGTCATTTCGGCACGACCGTGCGCCTGTCGATCGCGGTGAGCGAGGCAGAGGAGCCGACGCCGGCCCGCCAGCAGGCCCGCGCGGCCGACGATCGCCAGCGTGCGGCCGAAGCGGCGATCGACGCGGACACGAATGTGCGGACACTGCGCGAGGTCTTCGGCGCGACCGTGCAGCCGGGATCGGTCAAACCCCTGAACTGAACCAACCCAACCCTGGAGTCTAGGAGAGCATGAAAGGCGGTATCGGCAACATCATGAAGCAGGCGCAGCAGCTGCAGGCCAACGTCGAGAAGGCGCAGGCGGAGATCGCCGCCATGGAGGTCACCGGCGAGTCCGGCGGCGGCATGGTGAAGGTCACGATCAACGGTCGCCACGAGGCGAAGCGCGTACAGATCGACCCGTCGGTGCCGCTCGACGACCGTGAACTGATCGAGGACCTCGTCGCCGCGGCGTTCAACGATGCCGTGCATCGCCTCGGGGCTGCCACCCAGGAGCGCATGTCGGGCCTCATGGGCGGCATGAGCCTGCCGCCCGGGCTCAAGCTGCCATTCGGGGGCTGAGGCCGCGCGGGTCATGCACTACCCGCCGTCGCTCGACCGCCTGATCGAGGCGCTGCGCTGCCTGCCCGGCGTCGGTCCGAAGTCGGCGCAGCGCATGGCATTCCACCTGCTCGAGCGCGATCGCGACGGGGCGCGGCAGATCGCCATCGCCGTGGGCGGCGCCCTCGAGCACCTCGGCCGCTGCAGCCGTTGCCGGATGTTCGCGGAGGGCGAGTTGTGCCCGGTGTGCGCCGCCCCGGGCCGCGACCGCAGCCTGCTCTGCGTCGTCGAGTCGCCGGCCGACGTGGTGGCAATCGAGCAGTCCGGCGGCTTCCGCGGCTGCTATTTCGTGCTGATGGGCCACCTCTCGCCGCTCGACGGCATCGGCCCCGAGGAAATCGGCATCGATGACCTCGAGCGGTTGCTCGGCGAAGGCGTGGTGCGTGAGGTGATTCTCGCCACCAACCCGACGGTGGAGGGCGAGGCGACGGCGCACTTCCTCGCCGAGGTGGTCACGCGCCGCGGCATCCGTGCCTCGCGGATCGCGCATGGCGTGCCGGTCGGCGGCGAGCTCGAGTACGTGGATGGCGGGACGCTCGCGCACGCGCTCGCAGGACGGCAGGTCGTTACTTAGCGCGCGGCTTGGTGTGCCGCTCGTCGGAGAGTGGCGCGCCAGGGGGCGGCTGCCGGCGGACTTTCCGGGCGCGTCCTGGTTCGCGAAGAAACATGCTCACCTGGACGCGCCCGGAAAGTCCGCTCGATAGTCCGCGCCTGGGCGAGTTTTCCGCTGGCGCGGAAAACTTGCTACGGCGCATGAAACGGCTGCCGGACCCGGCGTGACGAGCGGCGAGGCGTCCGGACAAACTCTTTACGTTGCAGGCGCCGTGCGAGGTCCTCGGCACGAGGACCGAGCCCAGGCGCGTCCCAAGGGGCAGGGTGGAGGTTATGTTTCGACCAAGCGCGTTACGCGCGACTCGAAACATAACCTCCACCCTGGCCCGGAGCCGATGCCTCGGGAGCCTTCCTCCGACCCGGACTTCAGGCGGTGACCACCGCGTCAGTGCGCGTCCGGACTCTCGCCCGCGAGGAACAGCCAGGTTTCGACGACGGTGTCCGGATTGAGCGACATGCTCTCGATGCCCTCATCGAGCAGCCAGCGTGCGAGGTCCGGGTGGTCGGAGGGACCCTGCCCGCAGATGCCGATGTACTTGCCGGCCTTTCGGCAGGCCTGGATCGCCATGTGCAGCATCGCCTTCACCGCGTCGTCGCGTTCGTCGAACAGGCGAGCAACCACCGCCGAGTCGCGGTCCAGGCCGAGCGTGAGCTGCGTCATGTCGTTCGAGCCGATCGACATGCCGTCGAAGTGCTCGAGGTAGCGGTCGGCGAGCACGGCGTTGGTCGGCAGCTCGCACATCATGATGACCTTGAGGCCGTCCTCGCCGCGCTTGAGGCCGTTGGCGGCCAGCAGTTCGACGACCTGCTGCGCTTCCTTCAGCGTGCGCACGAACGGCACCATCACCCACACGTTCTTGAGGCCCATCTGCTCGCGCACGCGCTTGAGCGCGCGGCATTCGAGTTCGAAGCAGGGCCGGAAGGTCTCGTCCACGTAGCGGGCGGCGCCACGGAACCCGAGCATCGGGTTCTCCTCCACCGGTTCGTACTGGCGTCCGCCGATCAGGTTGGCGTATTCGTTCGACTTGAAGTCCGAAAGCCGGACGATGACGGGCTCGGGCGCGAAGGCCGCGGCGATGGTGCCGATGCCCTCGCAGAGCTTGTCCACGTAGAACTCGACCGGGTCCGCGTACCCCGCCATCTGGCGACGGATCGTGTCCTGGAGGTCGGCATCGAGGCGGTCGAACTCGAGCAGTGCACGTGGGTGCACGCCGATCATGCGGTTGATGATGAACTCGAGCCGCGCGAGCCCGACGCCATGGTTCGGGATTGCCGCGAAGTCGAACGCGCGGTCGGGATTGCCGACGTTCATCATGATCTTGACCGGCAGCGAGGGCAGGGCGTCGAGTTCGATCTGTGTCTGCTCGAACTGCAGCGCCCCCTCGTACACGAAGCCCGTGTCGCCCTCGGCGCAGGAAACGGTCACCGGCTGGCCTTCGCGGATCACGCGCGTCGCGTCGCCGCAGCCGACGACGGCCGGGATGCCGAGCTCGCGGGCGATGATGGCCGCATGGCAGGTGCGGCCGCCGCGGTTGGTCACGATCGCCGCGGCGCGCTTCATGACCGGTTCCCAGTCGGGATCCGTCATGTCGGCGACCAGCACGTCGCCGGACTCCACACGGGCCATCTCCTTGGCGCTGCGGATCACGCGCGCCGGACCCGCACCGATGCGGTGGCCGATGCTCCGGCCGCGGGTGATCACCGGTCCGGTACCGGTCAGCGTGTAGCGCTGCAGCGTGCGGCCGGCGCGGCTCTGCACCGTCTCGGGCCGGGCCTGCAGAATGTAGAGTTTGCCGGTCTCGCCGTCCTTGCCCCACTCGATGTCCATCGGGCAGCCGTAGTGTTCCTCGATGATCAGCGCCTGGCGCGCGAGTTCGAGCACGTCGGCGTCCGACAGGCAGAAACGCAGGCGATCGGCCTCGGGCACGTCCGTCGTGACGACGCGCCGGGCCGCCTGCGCGCCCTCGGCATATGTCATCTTGATCGCCTTCGCGCCGAGCGTGCGACGCAGGATCGACTGGTGGCCGGAGCGCAGGGCGGGCTTGTAGACGTAGAACTCGTCGGGGTTCACCGCGCCCTGCACGACGGTCTCGCCGAGGCCCCACGAGGCGGTGATGAACACCACGTCGCGGAAGCCCGAGTCGGTGTCGAGCGTGAACAGCACGCCGCTGGCACCGAGGTCGCTGCGCACCATGTGCTGGATGCCCGCCGACAGCGCCACCTGCGAGTGATCGAAGCCCTGGTGGACCCGATAGGCGATCGCGCGGTCGTTGAATAGCGAGGCGAACACCTCGTGCACCGCCTTCACGACCTGGCCGTGGCCGCGCACGTTCAGCAGCGTCTCCTGCTGGCCCGCGAAGGAGGCCTCCGGGAGGTCCTCGGCCGTGGCCGAGGATCGGACGGCCACCGCAGGGCCGGCGTCGCCGTCGCACATCGTCTCGTAGCCCGCGACGATTGCCTGCTCGAGCGTAGCGGGGAAGGGCGTCGCGAGTATCCAGCCGCGGATGCGTGCGCCGGTCTCGGCGAGGCGTGCGACGTCGTCCACGTCGAGCGCGGCCAGCTCGGCGCGGATGCGCTCGGCGAGCCCGTCGTGCGCGAGGAACTCGCGGTAGGCTTCGGCCGTGGTCGCGAATCCGCCTGGCACGCTGACGCCGAGGGCGGCGAGGTTTGCGATCATCTCGCCGAGAGAGGAATTCTTGCCGCCGACCACGGCGACGTCGTGGCGGCCGAGCTCGCCAAAGGGAATGGTGTAGCGCGTCAAGGCGGGCCTCTTGCTACGTCAGGATGCCGATGAAAGACTGCGCGGACCCTGTGCTCGTTCGAGCGGTGCGCAAATGCCCAGAAGAACTGCCTTTTTCGTCTCGGACCAGACCGGAGTGACCGCGGAAACGATGGGGCACAGTCTGCTCACGCAGTTCGACGGGCTCGAATTCAGACAGGTGACTCTGCCATTTATATCCAGCCTTGACAAGGCAGAGGAGGCCGTCCGCAAGATCAACGCGACGGGCGTCGCGGACGGCGCGCGGCCGGTCGTGTTCAGCACTCTCGTCAAGTACGAATTGCGCTCGGCAGTAAAGCGCAGCGATGGACTGTTCCTCGATTTCTTCGACGCGTTCCTCGGCCCGCTGGAGGCCGAGCTGCAGGTCAAGTCGTCGGAGCGGGAGGGCCGTGCGCACGGCATCGCCGACCGGATCGTCTACAGCACGCGCATCGAGGCGACGAACTTCGCGCTGGCCGCCGACGACGGCGGTGTTACCTCGGACTACGGGCGCGCGGACGTCGTGCTGGTCGGCGTGTCGCGATCCGGCAAGACGCCGACCTGCATCTACATGGCGATGCAGTACGGCGTGTTCGCCGCCAATTACCCGCTCACGGAGGAGGATTTCGAGAGCAAGCAGCTGCCACCGCTCCTGCGCCCCCAAGCCGGGAAACTCTTCGGGCTGACGATCGCGCCGCAGCGCCTGCAGCAGATCCGCAACGAGCGACGGCCCGGAAGTCGCTATGCCTCCCTGCCCCAGTGCGAGTTCGAAGTCCGCTGCGCAGAGACGCTCTTCCAGCGTCACGGCGTGCCCTTCATCGACGCCACGGAGTGCTCGATCGAAGAGATCGCGAGCCGCGTCATCGATCGCAAGGGCATCGAGCGCAGGCTGCGCCCGTGATGGCATCGGGCGGCGTGCGCTGCGTCACGGTCGCGCGAAACCCCTGTGATATATTGAAAAAATGATCGTCGACAGCCTCTGCGTGACGTCGTGGCGTGCCCGTCCGGAGAGCTTCGTCAGCCTGATGACGCTGTACGAGAGCAACTTCATCCGGCTGCGAGCATTGATCGGGGACGCGCGCGAGCTGCGCGGCGCGGCCATCTCACGAACCACGGGCGATCTCGACCTGCACCTCCAGGCGATCGAGCACTGCCGCTACACGACCATCCTGCGCATGACGTACGTGTTCGGGGACGCCGACGGACCGGTGGCCGAGCCGGACCTCGAGATCCGCGTCTATCACGACGCGCGTCTCGCGGAGGCCAGCCACAGTGCGGCGCGGCCGCGGCATCCGGGGCTGTCGGGCCTGCGGGCGGCGCTGCCGTCGGGTCTCGGCGAGCGCTGGCTTCGCAACATGCTCCTGAACAAGTGGCTCGACTATTGCACGGATCGGGGTCACCGGTTCGCGCCGACGGCTGCGCCCGGCGCTGCATGAGCCTCGCCGATGGCGTGCGTCGGTTCGCGGCCCGGCTCACGGGCCGGCACGTGCCGGTGGAGGATGAGCGGCTCGTCGCACTGTTTCGCAACCGCGCGCAGCTCAAGCAGGAGTTGCACGCCCTCGACGAGGAACGCCACCGGCTGCTCGACCGGCTCAAGCTCCAGGAAGGCGCCACCATGCGTGTCGAGGAGCAGCTCGATGCGCTCGAGCAGTATCTCGGTCGTCCGGCGGAAGGCCAGAAATGCCTCGCCTATTTCCAGCTGCGCGCCGTATGGCGTACGGCCGCGGTCCGTGTCGAGCAGTTCGCGGCCGAGCTCGCGAGGCAGCAGAAGGACCGCGAGCGCAAGTCGCAGCTCGCGGCGTTCGAGTCGGCCAGGCGTGGACGCGTCGCCGATGTCGACCGCGAACTCCTCGAGGCCCGTGTGCTCGCCGACCAGCTGCAGGCCGAGCAACGCCTCGCGGAGCAGCGTCTCGAAGCGCTCACCGGGTTCTGGAACCACCTGCGCCGCAAGCGGCTGCGCGAGGCCATCGAGGCGCGGCGGATTCGCGTCGACTCCGCGCTGACGCAGGTCACGGACCTCGGCGACCGGCGGCACGAAGTTGAGGCGGAGCCCACGCCGATGTTCGAAGGCCTGAGCCTCGAAGGCCGGCGCGCCATCAACCTCGCGGTGATCGCCTACGCGGATGCTCTGCACGAAAGGCTGTCCGCGGCGGGACTGGCGGACCTCGC
>Ga0209391_10001404_pt1 | contig 12397 bp, 11 predicted proteins | sample PPLLak3March2015_FD_187246 | JGI IMG/M metagenome (GOLD analysis project Ga0209391, IMG submission 187246) | Freshwater sediment microbial communities from Prairie Pothole Lake near Jamestown, North Dakota, USA - PPLs Lake P7 Core (1) Depth... | ecosystem: Environmental > Aquatic > Freshwater >... | reverse complement strand
GGCCGGAATGATCGCGAACCGCCGCTCGTCGTAGAACGTGTCGCGATCGACCTGCAGCCAGTCGCGAAGCCGGTCGCCGCTCGGGTCGTTCCAGGGGATGCCCGTGGCGTGCACGCGCGTTCCCGGTGCCTGCCCGACGATCAGCACCCGTGCCCGCGCGTCGGCCCGCAGCACCGGCCGCGGCCCGAGTGGCAGCTGCGGTTCGCACAGACGGCACGCGCGCACCTCGCGCAGCAGAGCCTCGAGTGCTCCGGAACTCATGCCGGCGACGAGGGACGTGGCACAGGCGGCATGCTGCAGATTGTGCTCCAGCTCTGGTACCTTCGATGCACCGCGTAACCCGCGCCCGCACCACACGACGATGGCAGACGCCGAATTGCCCACCTACCTGACGCGCGGTATGGCGCTCACCAGGGCCCAGCTGCAGACCAGCCTGGGCAACGAGCTGTTGTCGCTGTGCCGCTCGGTCACGGCGGACGGAAGCCTCGCGCCCGAGGAGCTCACGTCGCTGCGCCAGTGGCTCGACGATGCCGCGGCGGCCGACATGCCGGCGTTGAAGCACTTGCGGCTGGTGATCGGTCGCGTGCTGGCCGACGGCAGAATCACACCGGAGGAATACCAGGAAGTCTATCGGGCGGTGGAATCGGTGCTGCCGTTCGAGGACCGCCAGCGTGCATTCGCCGCAAGGCAGCAGGTCGAGGCCGCAGAGACGGTCATCCGCGAACCCGGCGCCAAGAGAGCACGCATCGGCCGGATCGTGGTCGCGCTCGGCCTCGCCGTCGCAGCCGCCACGTGGCTGGCCGGCTGGTGGCGGCCGGGCTGAGCGGGTGCAGGACCGCCGCATGCGCGCCATTTTCCTCGACTACGCCACCGTCAGCTTCAACGGTGACCTCGACCCGGCGGCGTTGCGACGCGCGATGCCGCAGCTCGAAATGCGCAATCACACGGCGCAGGCTGACGTCGCCGCCGCGATCGCCGGCGCGGAAGTCGTGCTGGTCAACAAGCTGCGCCTGTCGCGCGAGACCATCGCGGCCTCACCCGGCCTGAAGCTGGTCACGCTCGCCGCCACCGGCACCAACAACATCGACCTCGAAGCCGCCCGGGAACGCGGTGTCGCCGTCTGCAACCTGCGCGATTACTGCACGGCGTCAGTGGTCCAGCACGTCATCGGCACGCTGCTGCTGCTCACGCAGAAGCTGCGTGAATACGACGCACTGGTCCGCTCCGGCGCGTGGGGACGCGGCGAACAGTTCTGCCTGCTCGACTTTCCCATCCGCGAACTCACCGGCCGCAAGCTCGGCATCGTGGGATACGGCGCGCTCGGCAAAGGCGTGGCGCACGCGGCTCAGGCGTTCGGCCTCGATATGCTGCTGGCGAATCGTCCCGGCGGCACGCCCGTGCCAGGGCGCCTCGATCTCGACGACCTGCTGCCACAGGTCGACGTACTGAGCCTGCACTGCCCGCTAACCCCTTCGACGCAAGGCATGATCGGTGCGCCTCAGCTCGCGCGCATGAAACCCGACGCCGTACTCATCAATACGGCACGCGGAGCGCTGGTGGACTCGGCCGCACTGGCAGACGCATTGCGCGCGGGTCGGCTCGGCGGTGCTGCCATCGACGTGCTGCCACAGGAGCCGCCCGTGGACGGCAACCCGCTGCTGGCCGCCGACATTCCCAATCTGATCGTCACGCCGCACATCGCGTGGGCCGCCCGCGAGGCACGACAGCGCTGCCTCGACGAGATGGCAGCCAACGTGGAGGATTTCCGGCGGGGCGGACGACGGAACCGGGTCGTCTGAGGGGACAGGGGACAGGGGACAGTAAGAGGGTGGCAGACCTTCGCGGCCGTTCAAGCACCAAACAGCGGTGGAACCTGCCGCCTCTTACTGTCCCCTATCCCCTATCCCCTATCCCCTAAGTTCATCACCTGCGCCGCCCACCGCAGCACGGGCCGCACGCGCGGCGACACGAGCGTCACCGCCTCGTCGAAATCCACCCAACGGAATTCACTGTGCTCAGGCCGGCCGAGTTCGGGGTTCATGGGCAGCGACACGTCGGCCGTACGCGTCTGCGCGATGTGGTAGCAGGCCACCTTGCCGCGGCTGTAGGGGCCGGTGCGGATCGAGGTTTCGCCCCAGGCGAACTCGAGGTCGCTGATCAGCGACTCCTCACGCACCTCGCGGACGGCAGCGGCGAGCGGCTCTTCGCCGGCCTCCACCATGCCCTTGGGGAAGTCCCAATGGTTGAAGGCTCGCAGCAGCAGGAAGCGCCAGCCCTCCTCCGTCTGGCGCACCACGACGACGCCGGCGGAGAGCCGCGGGGTTCGTGGGCTCATGGGCCAAGTATACGGGGAAGCGCAACTCGATAGAGGGAGGCTATGATCCACCCATGAACCTCCGCGACCTCCGCTACCTGGTGGCGCTGGCCGACGAACGGCACTTCGGCAAGGCCGCCGAACGCTGCTTCGTCAGCCAGCCGACCCTCTCCGCGCAGATCCGCAAGCTGGAGGACTACCTCGGCGTGGCGCTGGTCGAGCGCCAGCCGAAGCGCGTGTCGCTCACCGAGACCGGCGAGAAGATCGTCGCGCGTGCGCGTCTCGTCCTGCAGGAAGCGGACGCGATCGTCGAGATCGCCAGGACCGACCGCGATCCGCTGTCCGGCGCGCTCAGGCTCGCGTTCATCCCGACGGTGGGCCCGTACCTGCTGCCGCACGTCGTGGGCCCGCTGCGCAAGGCCGTGCCGCGCCTCAAGCTGATGCTCTACGAGTACCAGACTGCGCCGCTGCTCGAGAAGCTACGCGCCGGCGAGCTCGACTGCGGCATCATCGCCCTGCCGATGCCCACGGAGGGCCTCGAGACCGAGGTCCTGTACGACGAGCCGTTCACGCTCGCGGTGCCGGCGAACCATCCCCTAGCGGATCGCGACCGGGTCAAGCTCGAGGACATCAAGGACGAAACGCTGCTGCTGCTCGAGGACGGCCATTGCCTGCGCGATCACGCGCTCTCGGTGTGCAGCCGCATCCGCCTCAACCAGGAACAGGACTATCGCGCCACGAGCCTCGAGACGCTGCGCCAGATGGTGGCGGCCGGTCACGGCATCACGCTGCTGCCCGAGCTGGCGGCGGCGACACCCGTCGGCACGGCGCGCGGCCTCAAGATCAAGGCCTTCACCCGGCCGGCGCCCGCGCGCACGATCGGCGCGGTGTGGCGCAAGTCCACGACGCGCGGCAAGGCGATCGACGCCGTGATCGCAGCCATCCGCAACGCCATGAAAGAGGAGTTCAAGCGATGAAACCCAGACTCGATAACCGGCTGGCCGTCATCGCGTTGTGCGCCTTCGCCGGCACCGCGTGGGCCGGCGATGCACCGGTCGTGTCGGATGCCTGGGCACGCGCAACGCCGCCCGGCACCACCGTCGGCGCGGCCTACATGACCATCCAGGGCGGCAAACAGGCTGATCGACTGGTCGGCGCGAGCAGCGACCGCGCGGCAATGGTCCACCTGCACTCCGTCGAGGAGCTGGACGGCGTCGCCAGGATGCGCGCGATCGACGCGGTCGAGATCCCCGCCGGCCAGCGCGTTGCGCTGGCGCCGAAGTCGACGCACATCATGCTCATGGGCCTCGACGGCCCGCTCGTCGCAGGCCAGACCTTCGTCGTCACGCTGCGCTTCGCCGCCGCGGGCGAGCAACCGGTCAAGGTCGCCGTGAAGCCGGCGACCGCCACGGACGACCACGCACACCACCAGCACTGAGCGCGGAACGCGGGAAGGCGCGTTGACGTCCGTCGTACCGCCACTGCCGCCGCCACATCGCCTGCCCGACGAGGCGATCGAGCGGCTGCTCGCCAGCGGCGAGCGACGCCGCGAACTCGTCGCCCTGCTGGGTGAAGTTGCCTACCGTGACCTGAGTGCGCTCGCACGCCGCGCCCAGGACACACGACGGGCCGGGCCGATGGTGTACGTCCTGCCGGGGCTCATGGGGTCGCGCATCGGCACGCGCGGCAAACTGCTCGACGACGTGATCTGGCTCGACCCCGTCGAAGTCGCCGCCGGACACCTCACGCGGCTGGCGCTGCCGCGCGGAGCCCGGCTCGTACCGCTGGGCGTCATGCTGCTCAACGCGCTGAAACTCAAGCTCTCGCTGCAGGTAGCCGGGTTCGACGCGCGGTTCCACGCCTACGACTGGCGCCGCGGCATCGAGGGGCTCGCACACGACCTCAACACGCGCATCGCCAACGAGGGCAGCCGAGAGGTGCTGCTGGTCGGACACAGCATGGGCGGGGTCGTCGCCCGAGTGGCGCTCGACTCCGACCCGGGACGCATCGCGCGCGTGGTGCAGCTCGGCTCGCCCAATCTCGGCTCGTTTGCGCCGGTGCTGGCGCTGCGGGCGGTCTATCCCACGGTCCGCAAGCTCGCCGCACTCGACCTGCACCACAATGCCGAGGATCTCGCGCGGATCGTGTTCCGCACGCTGCCGTCGCTGCACGAGTTGCTGCCCGATCCGCGCCTCAGCGGCAGTCTCGATCTCTTCGATCCCCCGGCGTGGCCCGACGACGCGCTGCGTCCCGATCACCGGCAACTCGAAGCCGCCGCAATTGCACGCGAACGCTGGCCGTCAGCCGACCCGCGCTGCCTGCACATCGTCGGCGTGCGGCAGGAAACGGTGACGCAGGCCCGGCTCCACGGGCGCGAATTCCACTACTCGCTCGAGCACGACGGCGACGGCACCGTGCCGCTGCGTCTTGCCACACTGCCCGGCGCAAGGCACTGGTTCGTGGCGGAGAAGCACGGCGGGCTGCCGAACAACGGCAAGGTGATCTCCGCGGTCATCGACCTGCTGCGCACGGGCGACACCGAACGACTGCCGGATTCGACGCGTCGCAGCCGTGCCAAGGGCTCGCGCGTGGTGACCGAATCAGTGATGCGGCGTGTCGCGCCACACAAGGTGCGCTGGCAGGACCTGTCCGCGGATGCGCGCCGCCGGCTGCTCGAGCCGGTCATCTCGCCCGAGTTCCACGGATCGGTCGCCGCCGAGGCGTTGCGGCCGCAAGCACCTGCGCCCGCGGCCACTGCGGGCCAGCGCGTCCTCGAGGTACGGCTGGTACAGGGCAGCATCGCCGACGCCAACGCACGAGCGCTGGTGCTCGGCCTGTTCCGCAACGTGGATCCGTCCGGCGCGTCCGCTGCCATCGATGCACGCCTCGACGGCGTGATCCGCGAGCACGTCCGTCGCCGCATGTTCTCCGCAAGCCTCGGCCAGGTGTCGAACCTGTTGGTTGCGCCCGGCACGTTGCTCGCCGAATTCGTCGTCCTTACCGGCCTCGGCGACTTCGACGACTTCGGCTCGGACGCACAATCGTTCGTCGCGGGTAACGTCGTGCGTTCGCTGGCGCGTGCCCGCGTCGAGGACTTCGCAACCGTGTTGTTCGGTGCGGGCTCGGGTGTGCCGGTCGCTGCTGCCGTCGAGCAGCAGCTGGCAGGCTTCGTCGCAGGCCTGACAGACGCCGATCCGGAGCGCGTCATCCGGCGCATCACGATCTGCGAAATCGACGCCCGCAAGTACGCCGCGCTGCGCCGCGCCGCCGCCAAGGCCGCCCAGCAGCTCTCGTCCACGGAACTGCGCATTGTCGTGGACGAAGGCGACGCATCCCCGGTGGGCGGCAGTATGGCGAAGCCACGCCGCGCTGCCGCGCGTCGGCGCGATCCGGTTTACCTCGTGGTCACGCTGGCCGAGCAGGGGCGCAGCGACTATGAGTGCCGCAGCTCGCTGCTTACAGCCGGCGCCAAGGCGGCTGTGCTGAGCGGCACGGTGCGCGTGTCGCGCAAGGAGCTGCGCGCGCAACTGGCGCTGGCCGAGTCCGGGCAGCTCGAACCGAAGGACCTGGGGCGCTTCGGCACCGGTCTCGGCCGACTGCTGTTGCCGCCGTCAGTACGCGACGGCCTCGCGACGATGCGCCTGCGTCCGCTGGTCGTCGTGCACGACAGCGAGGGTTCGCGCATCCCGTGGGAAACGCTGCGGGTGGGCGACGTGCACCCGGCACTCGAGGGGGGACTGACTCGCCGCTACGCGAGCGAGACGCTCACCGTGGCGCGCTGGAGCGAGCACCGTCCGCCAGGAACGAAGCTGCAGGTACTGGTGGTCGTCGACCCGACGCTCGACCTGCCGGGCGCGGCCGACGAAGGCGCCGCGCTGAGCCGAATGCTGCGTGCCGGCGGCGCGGAGGTCGAACTGCTGACCGGCGCAGCAGCCACGCGGCGCGCCCTGCTGCGCGCGTTCGGCTCGGGCCGCCACGACGTGCTGCACTTTGCGGGTCACGGCTTCTTCGACGCCGGTGACCCCGGTCGCAGCGGCCTCGTCTGCGCGGCGGGCGAAGTGTTGCGCGGCGCCGATCTCGATGGTCTCGGCAACCTGCCGGCCCTGGTGTTCTTCAATGCCTGCGAAGCCGCGCGCGTACGTAGGCCACTACGTTCGTCCGGCCGTGGTCTGTTCGCATTCCGCCGCTCGACCAGCGTGGCCGAGGCATTCCTCGGCGGCGGCGTCGCCAATTTCCTCGGTACCCACTGGCCCGTCGGCGACCAGGCGGCGCTGGTGTTCTCGACAAGTTTCTACCAGCAGCTGCTCGACGGCGCACTGCTCGGCGACTGCGTGCTCGCTGCACGGCAGCGAGTCCTCGAGATCGGCTCGATCGACTGGGCCGACTACGTGCTGTACGGCAATTTCGACTTTGCCGTGGGCGATCAGGACCACAACCCGGCCGGATAGCGGCTGTTCCCAGGCGATCCTCTGGATCGAGACTCGATTTACATAAGAAACCGGGAGGTCTGTCACATCAGGCCGATGGAGCGATTCAGGAGAATCCCGGCCACTTGATGGTTGACCGGACCTGCGGCGTCAAGAACACCAACGCAGATCCGGCAGCACTCTCGAGCACGGTCCAGGGCTTTCCAGCGTAAGCGGCGCTGTAGGGTTGCGGGCCGGAAAGTGGACCCAACAGCAACCAAGAGGACTCTGTCGCATGAATCGCAATATCGTCGCCCCGATCGCCGCCGGGATTGTGCTGGCCCTTTCCGGCGCAGCGCAGGCTGGCACCCGTACAGATGGCTTCACCGTCTCGGCCACGGTCGCCGGCAACTGCCTGATTACCGCGCAGGACATGAACTTCGGCACGTTCGACCTGACCGACACCACGGATCAGCAGACCAACTCGGACATCCTGGTCCGCTGCACGAATGGCACCAGCTACGGCATCGCGCTGAGCGTCGGTTCGGGCACCGACTATGCGAGCCGCACGCTGTTGAACGCGTCATCCGAGGCCCTTTTTTACAACCTGTATACCGGTGCCTCACACGCCACGGTCTGGGGTGACGACACTGGCAACACGGACATCGTTTCGGGCCTCGGCGCGGGCATGGGAATCGGGAACCTGATCACGCACAAGGTGTACGGCCGGATCCTCGGCAGCCAGAATCTCGGCGCCAAACCCGGCTCCTACACCACCAACATCGTCGCGACGATCACGTACTGACCGCAGACCGTGATGTCCCGGCTCTACTTCCTGGGCATTCTTGCGTCGGCGGCAGCCCTCGGGCTGTCGCCGACGGCCTCCCATGCCGGCACATTCTCGATCTCGCCCCTGCGCGTCGAACTCTCGGCCGGCAACCCGACCGGTGCACTGACCATTCGCAATCGCGAGGGCACGCCGGTCGTGGTGCAGGCCGAGGCCGTCCTCTGGGAGCAGGTCGACGGTGAGGACCGCCTGACCGCGACTCGCGACGTGCTGGTCAGCCCGGCCGTCTTCACCCTGCCTGGCGATGGCTCGCAGCTCGTGCGCATCGCGCTGCGCCAGCCGTCGGCCGGACCGCGCGAGCTGAGCTATCGACTGATCCTGACCGAGGTACCACAGGAGGCCAGCCCCGGCTTCACCGGCCTGAATGTCGCACTGCGACTCAGCCTGCCGGTCTTCGTCGCACCGACGGCAGCGGCGGTCCCGCAGCTCGAATGGTCCGCGGCACGCAACGCGGACGGTGCCGTGAGGGTCACGGCGCGGAACACCGGCAATGCCCACGCCCGCGTATTGACCTTCAGCGTTGCGCCGGCCGCGGGCACGACCGGCGCCGTCCGCCAGGACGTCGCGACGTACGTACTGCCCGGACAAGCTCGATCCTGGACGCTCGACAAGAACCAGAACGAGACGATCTCCAGCACCGATTGGAACCGCCTGCGGTTGAAAGGGACGACCGAGGCCGGTGACTTCGAGGTGGAGACTCGCGTCGAGGAGCGGTGACCGATGCGCCGCCTGCTGCCGCTGGCGGTATCGATTGCGCTGGCCGGGGCGGCCACCGCAGCTGAGCAGGTTACCGCGCCGTTCGAACCCGCCATCGTCGAAGTCCGCGTCAACGAGCAGGACCGTGCCATCACGCTCGTCGTCCGCCGCGACACCGACGGCACGCTGCTGGTGCGCACCGCCGACCTGTCGCAGCTTCGCATCAAGGAACCCACCCGAGGCATCGTGGTTGTCGACGGCGAACGACACGTGCGCCTCGGACCGGAGATGGGAGCGCGGGTCGAATTCGACGACACGACCCAGACCGCGCGGGTCACGCTGCCGCCGAAGGCCTTCGTCGCGACCCGCAGCAGCGCCGCATCGCCTGACCTGCCGAGCGTCACCACGGCTGGGCTCGGCGCCTTCACCAACTACGACCTCTACGGCGAGCAGGTCGACGACCAAACCAGCCTTGGCGCCATCCTCGACCTCGGAGTGTTCGGTCCGCAAGGCGTCGTCACCAGTTCCATGCTCGGCCGGCATGACGACGACGTCCGCCGACTCGTGCGCCTCGATTCGACCTGGACGCTCGACATGCCCGAGCGACTCGCGACCCTGCGCATCGGTGACGCGATCAGCACCGCAGGGGCGTGGGGCCGCGCCGCCCGCTTCGCGGGCGTGCAGTTCGGTACGAATTTCGCGACGCAGCCGACGCTGGTGACCACGCCCCTGCTCTACGCCCAGGGCGAGGCCATCGTGCCCTCCACGGTGGACGTCTTCGTCAACGGTCGGCGTGTGGTGAGCGAGCAGGTGCCGCCCGGCCCATTCACGATCGACCGCCTGCCTCCCATCACCGGCGCCGGGCAGATGCAGGTCGTGGTCACCGATGCGCTCGGCCGGCAACAGGTTGTATCGCAGCCCTATTACACCGGACAGACGCTGCTGCGTGCCGGCCTCGACGAATTCTCGTTCGAGGCCGGCGCAATCCGCGAAGACTACGGCATGCGCAGCAATGCCTACGGCGACTTCATCGCGGCCGGCACCTTCCGTCGCGGTCTCACGGACCGCTTCACCGCCGAGGTACACGCCGAGGCGCAGGCGGGCGGCGCCGCGTCGGCCGGCCTGAACGCGGCCTATCAGGTGGGCAACCTCGGCATCGTGAGCCTGACCGCGGCCGCCGGCGGGGACGAGAATCTCGGCTACCTGGGTGGAGCGGGCTTCGAGCGCAGCGGACGAGGCACGAGCATCTTCCTGCGCACTGTCCATGCGTCGCGGGATTTCGCGCAGCTCGGCACGGCGTCGCAGGAGGACCGTCTGAAGCAGCTGTCGTTCGGCGGCATGGGATTCGACCTTGGCCGCATCGGCAACCTGCAGGCCACTTACGGATGGCAGGAGAACTGGTCCGGTACGGAAAGCCGGACGGTCGCGCTCAGCCACGCCGTGCAACTCGGGGCGTTCGGTTACCTCAATTTCATCGCGAGCCGATCGAGCGGCGAGTACAGCGCGACCACCGACCTCTTCCTGAACTGGACCCTGACATTCGGCGATCGTCGGACCGTAGCGCTGGGTCTGCAACGCGTGCCCGACGACAGGAGCGGTAACTCCCTCGAGGCCGTGGCGTCGCTGCAGCGAAGTCCGCCGAGCGGTACCGGCACGGGCTACTTTGCGTCGGTGTCCTCCAGCGAGGACCTGCGGCTAGACTACTTGCTGCAGGGATCCGCGGGAATCATCGGCGCCCAGTACGCACGCCGGGATGGAGTGGACGGCTGGCGCGCCAATGCCAGCGGCGGGCTCGCAATCACGGGTGCAGGGCTCATGCCAGCGCGGCGCCTCGACCAGAGCTTCGCGGTGGTCGAGGTCGCGGACTTCCCGGACATGACCGTGTACGTCGAGCACCAGCCGATCGGCCGCACCGATGAGAGAGGTCGCATGCTGCTCCACTCGCTGCGGGCATACGAAAGCAACTCCGTCAGCATCGACCCACGGGAATTGCCACTCGACGCGTCCCTGGCCACCGCCGCCATGAGCGTCACGCCCGCCTACCGCAGTGGTCCGGTGGTCCGCTTCCCGGTCGAGCGCGCCAGTGCCGCCACGCTGCGGCTGGTCCTGCCCGACGGCAGTTCGGTTCCGGCCGGCGCCAACGTCACCACTCGCAACGAGCGCGTGCCAGTCGCCATGGGCGGATTCGTCTATCTCACGGCCGCCGCGGGCCGACACGAAGCCAGCGCCGAGTGGCAGGGCCGCCGCTGCGTCTTCAGCTTCGAGCGACCGGAGCACGGCGACCCTCAGCCCGACCTAGGCATCATTACGTGCCGCGAGGGCAAACCCGCTACAGTGCCAGTGTCTTCCGGGACCTGAGTCCCACCACTGCATGGACGAGCACGCGACCCAACGACGACCACGATTGCAACGCCTGCGGCCACGCGCCGCAGTTGTAGTCGCACTGACATGGCTGGCCGCAGCAGATGCTATCGCGATCGATTGCACGGTCACCACGACCGGCGTCGCCTTCGGCGTCTACGACGCGTCGCTCGCCACACCGACCGATTCCGTTGGCAACGTCACGGTGCGGTGCGCTCATGTCGGCGGCGGAGCCCTGAAGGCTGCGTACACGGTGGCGCTCTCTGCAGGCAGTAGCGGCAGTTTCGCGCGCCGGACGCTGCGCGCCGGCAAGTCCGTGCTCGACTACAATCTGTTCAGCAGCGCGACCCGCGCGCAGGTGTGGGGGAACGGCACCGGCGGCAGCACGCTCGTCGGTGGATCGTTGCTCGTGAATCCCGGCAAGTTCGCGGTGAACGAGAGCGTACATCCGATCTACGGACGCATTCCCCCATTGCAGTCTCCTGAACCGGGCAACTACACCGACACGATCCTCATCACGCTCTCGTTCTAGGGGCGCTTCAGAGCGGGGTGGCTGCGACGTAGACCGGCAGTTCGTAGCTCCCGGGCAGCACGTCTGCTGCCAGCACGACGCGGTAATCGAGGACTAGATTCCGCGAGTGCGACGCCCGCGGCCGATAGATCTCGACATCGTGGTCGCGTAGCACCAGCGCGCTTGCGAGTCCGGCAACTTCGACCCGCTCGGCAAGCCCGAGGCGCGGCGCCAATCGCAGCAGGTAGCCGCGACCGGCGTTCGACTCGATGACGTAGCGCGCAGAGACGTCCTTGTAGCCGCGCCGTACATCGGCGTCGGAAACGAAAAGTTGCGCAGACCGCGCGACGACCGCGAGCGTCACCGTCTCGCGCACCGTCGCGGTCACGGCGAAGTTGGCCTGCTCCGTATCCGCACGCGCACTCGTCCCCGCCACCAGGGCCAAGAGCAGAACTGCGCCGAGCGACCGCAACATGGTCCGTCCCTCGCCGGCCCGGTTCGGCATGGCTGCCACTCCCGGGCCTCGCTTGGCTATCAAACGCCGTGCAGATCGCACCGACATCGTGGTTAATCGCCAGTTGGTGTGCGGCGCGTCCCAGAATCGAAACTACGCCTTGCCAGAGGACGGCGCAAACAGGACGCATCCAGCACGGACGCATTCTTATGTTGCATCGCAAGAGCGGGGATGCCGCGGTTGCACGCCCCCGCAGAACCGCTAAGCTCGCCGCTTGCCCACTGCCCCCGAGGGTCGCACTGCCGTGCAACCGACCGACACTTCCAACCCGGACTACTTCCATCGGGTGGTCGACTGCCAATGGGCCTGCCCGGCGCACACTGACGTGCCGGAGTACATACGCCTCATCGCGCTCGGCCAGTTCTCCGACGCCTACATGGTCAACCGGGAATCGAACGTGTTCCCGGGCATCCTCGGTCGCGTCTGCGACCGCCCCTGCGAGCCGGCCTGCCGGCGCGGCCGCGTCGAGGATAAGCCGGTCGCGATCTGCCGCCTGAAGCGCGTCGCGTCCGACCACAAGGACGACATCCAGGACCGCCTGCCGGTCATCCCCGCGCAGAAGAACGGCAAGCGTGTCGCGTGCATCGGTGCGGGCCCGGCCTCGCTCACCGTGGCGAACGACCTGCTGCCGCTCGGCTACGAAGTCGTCGTCTTCGAGCAGTGGGACAAGCCGGGCGGCCTGATGCGCACCAACATCCCGGCGTTCCGCCTGCCCGAGACGGTGATCGACGAGGAGATCGGCTACATC
>Ga0209391_10001403_pt1 | contig 12401 bp, 8 predicted proteins | sample PPLLak3March2015_FD_187246 | JGI IMG/M metagenome (GOLD analysis project Ga0209391, IMG submission 187246) | Freshwater sediment microbial communities from Prairie Pothole Lake near Jamestown, North Dakota, USA - PPLs Lake P7 Core (1) Depth... | ecosystem: Environmental > Aquatic > Freshwater >... | reverse complement strand
GGCGGGTGCGGCGGCCGGGTTGTTGGCCTGCACCTTGAACGAGAAAGTCCTCACCAACTGGAATTCGCGGACCCGGCCCGAGGTGTTGAGCGAGAGGATGCTCCTCACGCTGGTATCGCCCAGCACCGTCAGCACGGCTTCCGCCTCTTTGAGGTCCACGACCCGTGTGCCCGTTGTCGAGGCTTCGATGGCGCGCTTGAGCTGGGCGTAGAACTCGGATCTGGAATCCATCGTCAGGGCGATCGTGGCAAACGGCAATGTCTGGGTGGGCAGGTTGGCGCTGCCGCGCAGTTTGAAGCCGCAGGCGGCGAGCAGGCTGGCCAGGAGCAGGACGACGGACAATTTTGCGATGCGCATGGCGGACTCCTTGGAACTGCTTTGCTTCCTAGACGACGATATTAACCAGACGGCCGGGCACGACGACAACTTTCTTCGCCGGCTTGCCCTCCATGAACTTCTGCGCGCCTTCCGCTGCCAGCGCGACGGCTTCGATCGCCGTCCTGTCAGCGCCGACTTTTACGCGGATGTTGCCGCGATGCTTGCCATTGACCTGCAGCACCAGTTCTTCCTCGTCCTGCACCAGCGCCGCTTCGACCGGCTCGGGCCAGGCGGCGGCGAGGATGTCGGGACCATGGCCCAGTTCGATCCAGAGCGCGTGGCAGATGTGTGGCGCAATCGGTGACAGCACGCGCAAGAGGATGCCGAAGCCTTCGGTCAGAACCGGCGCATGGGCATCATCCTTCGGCGCCTTCTCCAGGGCATTGAGCATTTTCATCGCCGCCGAGGCGACGGTGTTGAACTGGAGCTTGCCGAGGTCGTAATTCGCCTGCTTGAGCAGCAGGTGGATTTCCCGGCGCAGGGTGGCCGGACCGGCGGCAAGTTTTGCAGGGGGAAAAGGGGTCAGGTTCGAATTACATGAATCTCGTAATTCGAGCCTGACCCCTTTTTCGTTTTTTTCGTTTTCGACCCCTTTTTCTTGGCCCCGGCTGCCGTGGCCGAAGGCCCAGACCCGCTTGAGGAAACGATATGCGCCCTCGACACCGGAATCCGACCATTCCAGCGTCTGTTCCGGGGGCGAGGCGAACATCATGAAAAAGCGCGCCGTATCGGCGCCGAACTCGTCGATCAGTGATTGCGGATCGACGCCGTTGCGCTTGGACTTGGACATGGTGCCGACGCCGCCGTAATCCACCGTCCGTCCGTCGGCCTTGCAGGTCGCACCGGTGACATGGCCGCCCTCGTCGCGCTTGAGCTCGACCTCCTCGGGGGCGAAGTACTCGATGCCGCCCTTGTCGGTGCGGCGCGAGAAAATGTGGTTGAGCACCATGCCCTGCGTCAGCAGGTTGGCGAAAGGTTCATCGTAGTTCACCAGTCCGAGGTCGCGCATCACCTTGGTCCAGAAACGCGAGTAGAGCAGGTGCAGGATCGCGTGCTCGATGCCGCCGATGTACTGGTCGGCCGGCATCCAGTGGTTGCTGCCGGCATCGACCATGGCCGAATTCGCCGCACGGGTCGCCGGATCGACGCAGTAGCGCGCGTAGTACCAGCTCGAGTCGACGAAGGTGTCCATGGTGTCGGTTTCGCGTTTGGCCGGCTTGCCGCACTGCGGGCAGGCGCAGTTCACGAAATCGGCGCGCTTCGCCAGCGGGTTGCCGGAGCCGTCGGGCACGCAGTCTTCGGGCAGCCTGACCGGCAACTGGTCGTCGGGCACCGGCACCGTGCCGCAGGCGTCGCAGTGGATCAGGGGAATCGGACAGCCCCAGTAGCGCTGGCGCGAGACGCCCCAGTCGCGCAGGCGGTATTGCACCCGGGTGGCGCCGAGGTCTTTGGCCGAGAGGTCGGCGGCGATGGCCGCGGTGGCGGCTTCGAGGTCGAGGCCGTCATACTTGCCCGAATTCACGCAGCGGCCGCGCTGCTTGTCTGCATACCATTCCTGCCAGCCGTCCAGCGAGAACGTCTCGCCTTCGACGGCAATGACCTGTCGAATCGCCAAACCATACTTTTTCGCAAACTCGAAATCGCGTTCGTCATGGGCCGGCACCGCCATCACGGCGCCTTCGCCGTAGCTCATCAGCACGTAATTGCCGACCCAGACCTCGACCTTGTCGCCGGAGAGCGGATGGGTGACGAAGATGCCGGTCGGCATGCCCTTCTTTTCCATGGTCGCCATGTCGGCTTCCATCACCGAGCCGTGCTTGCATTCATCGACGAAGGCGGCCAGTGCCGGATTGTGCTTCGCCGCGTGGGTGGCCAGCGGATGCTCGGCGGCGACGGCGCAGAAGGTCACGCCCATGATGGTGTCGGCGCGCGTCGTGAATACCCAGAGCTTCTCCTGCTTGTCGTCCAGTTCGTAGGGAAAGGCGAAGCGCACGCCGGTGCTCTTGCCGATCCAGTTGGCCTGCATGGTCTTGACCCGCTCGGGCCAGCCCGGCAGCGTGTCCAGCGCGGACAGCAGTTCGTCGGCGTATTGGGTGATGGCCAGGTAGTAGCCGGGGATTTCGCGCTTTTCGACCGGCGCGCCGGTGCGCCAGCCGCGGCCTTCGATCACCTGTTCGTTGGCCAGCACGGTCTGGTCCACCGGATCCCAGTTCACCACCTGGGTTTTCTTGTAGGCGATGCCCTTTTCCAGCATGCGCAGGAACAGCCACTGGTTCCACTTGTAGTACTCGGGCGCGCAGGTCGCCAGTTCGCGTTCCCAGTCGATGGCAAAGCCCAGCGACTGGAGCTGCTTTTTCATGGTGGCGATGTTGTCCCAGGTCCACTTCGCCGGCGGCACCCGGTTCTGCATCGCGGCGTTCTCCGCCGGCAGGCCGAAGGCGTCCCAGCCCATCGGCTGCAGGACGTTGTAGCCCTTCATGCGGTGATAGCGGGAGAGCACATCGCCGATGGTATAGTTCCGCACGTGCCCCATGTGCAGCTTGCCCGACGGGTAGGGGAACATCGACAGGCAGTAGTACTTCGGGCGGTTCGAATCCGAAACGGCGCGGAAGGTCCGGGCAGTGTTCCAGTGGGCCTGTGCGGCCTGCTCGATTTCGGTCGGAAGATATTTTTCCTGCATGGCCGTGGCGTGTGTTTCGAGTACTGGCAAAGGGCGGAATTATACCCGCCCACTCTGACCGAAAGGATTGGCATGCTGCGTTTCAACCGGCTCTTCGCTGTGCTCGCTTCCCTCGCAATGCTGCTGTCGGCGCCGGTGTTCGCGGCGGCGGCCGCCACAGTGGAAGCCGTGCAATCCCCCGCCTGGCGCGATCGCGGCGGCATGACCGTCGCGCTGGCCGCCGGCATGGAATTGAAGAGCGGCGATGTGGTGCGTACCGGTGCCGGCTCGCGCGCCTATCTGATGCTGGCCGAGGGCAGCCGGGTAAAGCTGGGCGAAGGCGCGCAATTCACTTTGTACACGGCCAGCCTGCGGCCGGAAAAATCCTTTCGCGGCGCGCTCGATATTGTTGCGGGAGCCTTTCGCTTCACCACCGCCAAGCTGAAGAAGACCCTGCCGCGCGAGGTCGCCATCCGCGTCGGCACCGCAACCATCGGCATTCGCGGCACCGACCTGTGGGGCAAGACCGACAAGGACGGCGATCTGGTGGCATTGCTCGAGGGTCGCATCGAAATTACGCGCGCCGGGCAGACAACCGAACTGGCGCAGCCGATGACCTACTTCGATGCGCCGGCCGGCAAGGCGGCCGAGGTCAAGCCGCTCGACCTGGAGACTTTCGTCAAGCTGGCGCGGCAGACCGAAATCATGGCGGGCGACGGCGCGGCGCGCGCAAGGGGCAAGTGGCATGTGCTGGCGGGAACGACGGCAAGCGAGGAGGCCGCACTGGAGTTGTATGACCGGATACGCGAAGCGGGTTTTGCCGCGCGCATCCGCCCGCATCGGGTTGAGGCCGACGGCTGGCGTTATGAGTTGCTGCTCAGCGGTTTTTCCAGCGCCGACGAAGCCGAGGTCGCGGCGGCGCGCCTGCAGGCTGCCACCCGCCTGAAGCCGACCGTAGGACGCTAACCGCCGAAAGTTTGTCAGCCTGGCTGGTGCTGCCTTGCGGCCGAACCAATCAGCCGCCAGCCGCGGTCTGTCAGGGCCGAGCCTTGCTGCACCACCTGCATCGAGATCGCCCACAGCCTGGCTTGGGCGCGTGCCCAAGGGCGCCAGCCGAACGATGCCGCGTCTGCACGCAAGGATTCGGCGGCGGCCAGTTCCAGCAGGCGATCCACGGCCAGCTTGAAATAGAGCGACGAGCCGAACGGCGCCCGGTGCCCGGCCCAGCGTTCTGCGTCATGCCACAGCGTGGCGGCTCTGGATTCGCTGATGCCGGCCTTTTTTGCCAGCCAGGGCAGTATCTTGGGTGTCTTGGGGTAGCTTCTCATAGAGTTCTCCTGTTCGGTCGGGCAACCCCGGCCTTGTGAGCCGGGGCCACCCTTCCAGCAAGCAATGTGTTGCATTGCAGCAAGTCGGATTCTACAGACTTGATATGGGTGAGACACCCTAAATTCAAGAATTTTTGGTGCATTGCAGTATCGGACTGTGCAGCAAGTCCTTACCGAGTTTCTGTCCGCTGTTAGCGCTCACTTTTGCCCGATTGGCTCGGGTCAGCCCGATATAATCGACACCCCGGCCCCGTGCGATGTCCATGAATCCCCTGCTCGACCCTCTCAATGCGCCCCAACTGGCGGCCGTCACCCTGCCGCCGGCGCATGCCCTGATCCTCGCCGGCGCCGGTTCGGGCAAGACGCGCGTGCTGACGACGCGCATCGCCTGGCTGATTTCGACCGGTCAGGTGTCGCCGCCCGGTGTGCTGGCGGTGACCTTCACCAACAAGGCCGCCAGGGAGATGCAGACGCGACTGGCCGGCATGCTGCCGATCAACGTCAGGGGCATGTGGATCGGCACCTTTCACGGCCTGTGCAACCGCCTGCTGCGTGCCCACTATCGCGATGCCGGCCTGCCGCAACTGTTCCAGATCCTCGACGCGGCCGACCAGCAGGCCGCGGTCAAGCGCCTGCTCAAGTCGCTGAACGTCGATGACGAGAAATTCCCGCCGCGCGAGCTGTGCCACTTCATCAACGCGCAGAAGGAGCAGGGCCTGCGTGCGGCTGCGGTCGAAGCCTATGACGACTGGGCGCGGAAGCGGGTCGGACTCTACGCGGCCTACGAAGCGCAATGCCAGCGCGAAGGCGTGGTGGATTTCGCCGAACTGTTGCTGCGTTCCTATGAATTGCTGGAACGCAACGAACCGCTGCGCCGCCACTACCAGGAACGCTTTTGCCACATCCTGGTCGACGAGTTTCAGGACACGAACCGCCTGCAATACGCTTGGCTTTGTCTGCTCGCCGGGCGCGAGCAGAAAAGCCGTGGCTCCATGGTGAACCATCCCCCCAACCCCCTTCCCGAGGAAGGGGGCGACTATTCGGAGGCGCCCAAGGGCGCCTGCATCTTTGCAGTCGGCGACGACGATCAGAGCATCTACGCCTTCCGCGGCGCCGACGTCGGCAACATGGCCGACTTCGAGCGCGAGTTCAAGGTGGCGAACCTGATCCGCCTCGAGCAGAACTACCGTTCCCACGGCAACATCCTCGATGCGGCCAATGCCATCATCAAGAACAACCCGTCGCGCCTGGGCAAGAACCTGTGGACCGAGGCCGGCAGCGGCGAGCCGGTGCGCATCTACGAGTCCTATTCGGATGGCGACGAAGCGCGCTGGATCGTCGAGGAAGTCAAGGCCCTGTCGCGCGACGGCCATGCGCGCGCCGAGATTGCCCTGCTCTACCGCAGCAACGCCCAGTCGCGGGCGCTGGAACACGCGCTGTTCAATGCCGGCCTGCCCTATCGCGTGTATGGCGGCCTGCGTTTCTTCGAGCGCGCCGAAATCAAGCATGCACTGGCCTATTTACGCCTGATCGCCAACACCGACGACGACACGGCCTTCGCCCGGGTCGTCAATTTCCCCGCCCGCGGCATCGGCGCGCGCAGCCTGGAAAACCTGCAGGATGCGGCGAAGGCCGCGGGCAGCAGCCTGCATGCGGCGATCCCGCAGGTGGCCGGCGCCGGCGGCGTCAAACTTGCCGCCTTCGCGCGGCTGATCGTTACGCTGACCGAAGCGGCGCATCTGCCGCTGCCGGAACTGGTCGACCACGTCGTCGAACTCTCCGGCCTGCGCGCCCATTACCAGAACGAGAAGGAGGGCCAGGAGCGGCTGGCCAACCTCGACGAACTGATCAATGCCGCGGCGAGTTTCGTCGCCGAAGAGGGCCAGCCGAATCAGGACGGCGAAATCACCGGCGAATTCGGCAACGACCTGTCCTCGTTCCTGGCGCACGCCTCGCTCGAAGCCGGCGAGCATCAGGCGGGCGAAGGCGACGACGCGCTGCAACTGATGACCGTGCATTCTGCCAAGGGCCTGGAGTTCAACGTGGTCTTCATCAGCGGCCTCGAGGACGGCCTGTTCCCGCACGAGAACTCGCTGTCGGAAACAAGGGACGGAAAATCAGGTCTCGAAGAAGAGCGGCGCCTGATGTACGTCGCCGTCACCCGCGCGCGGCAGCGGTTGTACCTCAGCTTCGCCCAGACCCGCATGCTGCACGGCCAGACGCGCTACAACCTGCCTTCGCGCTTCCTCGACGAGGTGCCGGAAGAACTGGTGAAATGGCTGACGCCGCGCGCCGGCAAGGTGGGCTTCGCCGTCCGGGATGCCGGCGGTCGCGCCCATGGCGCGGCAGGTGCGCCGATTTATGCCGCCACGCCGCGTCGCAGCGAGTCGTCGCAATCCGGCGGCTTTCGCATCGGCCAGAGCGTGATGCATCCCAAGTTCGGCCTCGGCGTCATCGTCAATGCCGAAGGCGGCGGGACGGACGCGCGGGTGCAGGTCAATTTCGGCGTCGCCGGCATGAAATGGCTGGCGCTTTCCGTGGCAAAGCTGGAAGCTGCCTGAAAACCCTCCTGCGCTGGGCGGTGTGGCTGTCTCAAGCCCGTGCGAAGAAATACTTCCTGATCATTTCCTGCAGGCGCAATTCGACCTCGGCGTCGGGGACGTCGCGGGTCTCGCGGTAAAGGGACCCGGCGATGGCACAAAAGGCCTTCGCCAGGCGCGGGTCGAAGAAGCTGCCCGACCCGCGTTCGATCACCGAGATGGCCTCGGCAAACGAATCAGCTTCCTTGTAGGGCCGCTTCGAAGTGAGCGCATCGAACACATCGACCACCGCGAAGATGCGGGCGAGGAGCGGTATGTCGTCACCGGCGAGCCCCTTGTTGTAACCGCTGCCGTCGAACTTTTCATGGTGATACTCGACCACCGCGCGGGCCTTGAGCAGCCAGTTGGATTTCCTGAGGATATCGACGCCCAGCGAGACGTGCGTTTTCATGATTTGCGATTCCCGCGGGTCGAGTTCGCCGGGCTTGAGCAGGATGCTGTCGCTGATGCCGATCTTGCCGACGTCATGGAGAAAGGCGCCGGCGATCAAGTTGCGTATTTCCTCGTGCCCGAGGCCAAGGGCTTCCGCCAGCCTTACCGCGTAGGTAGCGACACGATAGTTGTGCATGCTGGTGGCCGAGTCGCGCTTGGCGATGGCGGAGCCGACGACTTCCATCAGTTCGATGTTGCCGCTGAGCAGGTCGCGCGATTGTCGTACCACGTCGCGATTGAGCGACAGGATGATGGGATACAGGCAAAGGGTCGTCAGGGCCACCGCTATCAGGGCGACCAGAAGCGTGACGATCATGTCGTTGCGCAGGCGCGCCAGCAACTCCGGATCGATCAGGAATGCACCCTCGAAATATCCGGCGGCAGCACCCTCCGCCCCATCCAGCGGAACCAGCACCCGCATCCAGCTCTGGCCGTTGGCGCTGAACTTCCTGAACCGGGTTTCCTGGTCGAGCGGAAGGCCGGCCGCCAGACGCTCGACTTCGAGCGTCATCGCGGAATGCAGGGGGTTGACCGTGGCGGCCAGCTTGCGGCGGTTGCGGTCCTGGAACTCTCCCGCGATGAAATGCTCGCGGATCGTTTGGCTGGCGGGCAGATCAAGCACGCTGCTTACCGATTCGGGCTGCTTCAGCAGTGCGCCATTCGCCGTGGCGAACTTCTTCAGCTCCACGGTCGCCAGCGTCACCAGCTGGTGGTCGATCTCGCGCATCCCCAGCCATGACACGGCTACGCCGATCAGCAGCGAGATGACCACCCAGGCGGCGAGCAGTCGGTAGAGGATGATGCGGTGGATGCTTGGCATGACTTCGAGCTGAGGCAGGACCCGCTATGATACGCGACCGGCTACAGGGAGGTATTGAGATGGATCTGGGAATACGCGGCCGCAGCGCAATGGTTTGCGCATCAAGCAAGGGACTGGGCCGTGGCTGCGCGTTGGCGCTGGCGCGCGAAGGTGTTGCCGTCACGCTCGTTGCGCGCGGCGCGGCGGCACTGGAAAAGACCGCGGCTGAAATCCGCGCCGCGACGGGCGCCACGGTCATCACCGTCACCGCCGACATCGTCACGCCCGCCGGCCGCGCCGCGGCGCTCGCCGCCTGCCCGGCGCCGGACATCCTGATCAACAACGCCGGCGGCCCGCCCCCCGGGGATTTTCGCAACTGGTCGCGCGACGACTGGCTGGCGGCGCTTGACGCCAACATGCTGACACCGATCGAGCTGATCAAGGCCACCGTGGACGGCATGATCGCGCGCAAGTTCGGCCGCATCGTAAACATCACCTCGGGCGCGGTGAAGGCGCCGATCGATGTGTTGGGCCTGTCCAACGGCGCGCGCTCCGGACTCACCGGTTTCGTCGCCGGGCTGGCGCGCAAGACCGTGGCGCACAACGTCACCATCAACAACCTGCTGCCGGGCTTTTTCGACACCGAGCGCATCGCGACGGTGATCGGCGGCCAGGCCAAGTCGCGCGGCGTGCCTTATGATCAGGTGCTGGCCGAGCGCGTCGCGACCATTCCGGCCGGGCGCATCGGCAGCCCGGAGGAGTTCGGCGCCGCCTGCGCCTGGCTGTGTTCGGCGCAGGCCGGCTTCATCACCGGGCAGAACTGGCTGCTCGATGGCGGGGCCTACCCCGGCACTTTTTAAGATCGCTGTGTTCTTTCAACGTATTTCCTGACTGGAGTAGATGATGCCCGGCTTGCTGCCCAACGTGGATCCCGACGGGCTCCTCGAGTATTCCGTGGTCTATACCGACCGCACGCTAAATCACATGTCGCAGGCCTTTCAGGGCGTCATGCGCGATGTATCCGCCACGCTGAAGCGCGCCTATGGCGCCGCGGCCGTGGCCGTGGTGCCGGGCGGCGGCACCTTCGCCATGGAAGCGGTGGCCCGCCAGTTCGCCCCCGGCCGCAAATGCCTGGTGCTGCGCAACGGCTGGTTCAGTTTCCGCTGGTCGCAAATCCTCGACATGGGCGCGATCGCCTCGGCGACCACGGTACTCAAGGCCGGACGCGGCGGCGAGGGCGCGCAGGCGCCCTTCTCCCCGCCGCCGCTGGATGAAGTGGTGGCGGCGATCAGGCGCGAACGCCCCGCAGTGGTCTTCGCCCCGCATGTCGAAACCGCCTCCGGCATGCTGCTGCCCGACGACTATCTGCGCGCGGTCGGCGCTGCGGCGCGCGAAGTCGATGCCCTGTTCGTGCTCGACTGCATCGCTTCCGGTGCGATCTGGGTGGACATGCGGGCCGCCGGTGTCGATGTGCTGATCAGCGCCCCGCAGAAGGGCTGGAGCGGACCCTCCTGCGCCGGCTTCGTCATGCTCGGCGAGCGCGCCCGCGAGCGCATCGCCGGCACCACCAGCAACAGTTTTGCCTGCGACCTGAAGAAGTGGCTGCAGATCATGGAAGCCTACGAGGGCGGCGGCCACGCCTATCACGCCACGCTGCCCACCGACGCCCTGCGCCGGGTGCGCGATGCCATGCGCGAAACCGAGGGCTTCGGCTTCGAACGGGCCCGCACCCAGCAGTTCGAACTCGGCCGTCGCGTGCGTGCATTGCTCGTCGCCCGCGGCTTCCCCAGTGTCGCTGCGGCGGGATTCGAGGCGCCCGGCGTGGTGGTCAGCTACACGACGGATCCCGAAATCCAGTCGGCGAAAAAGTTCATCGACGTCGGATTGCAGGCGGCGGCCGGCGTGCCATTGCAATGCGACGAGCCGGCGGATTTCAGGAGCTTCCGCATCGGCCTGTTCGGCCTCGACAAGCTGGGCAATGTCGAGCGTACGGTGGCGACGCTGGAGGATGCGCTGAATCGGTTGGGGTGAGCGGCGGCCGTAATTCGCCGTAGCACCAGCGCCGACTTTGCCGTCATTCCGGCGAAGGCCGGAATCCAGTAGTAATGTGGCCGCGCCGGGACTCGCCCCGGCGGGCGACCTACTTTCTTGTTCGCGCAAGAAAGTAGGCAAAGAAGCGCTCCCCGCCTCCCCGGCCCTGCGGGCTGAGGGCTCGCCGGAGTCTCGCCCGTTCGCGCGGCGCACGGCCAAGCAGTTGGCCGTGCGAAACCCCGCGCTCACCCCCTCGCTGCGAAAGGCCCGCCGGGCCGGTCGCTAAACTCGCTGCGCTCAGACAACGCGACCGGACAACTCCCGGCGAACCTTCCTCGCTCGGCGGGTCAGAGGGGAATGAGAAGCCTCGCACTTGGAGATCGGTGGCCAAAAAAACGAATCGGAAATGGCTCTTTCCGGCCTATTCTGTTGAAAAACTCGGTTTTCAACTTGCGGATGGCAGGCTCTGGGAGCTGTAAATTGAATTGTTCGCGGAGTTGGGGGTGAGTTTTTAAAGACGAGACAGCGTCAACCCGCTGTTATGCGGGTACCAGGTTCGCTTCCGGAGCTCTTGGTATCAACCACATCGCCATTCGTCGTAAGTTCTGAGCAGTTGCCGCTAGTAAGAACTCATCCTGCGCACCGCTGAAGCCACGAAGTCGCAGCTTGTCGAGCTTCAGAATCCGCTTGAGGTGGGCGAACAACATTTCGACCTTCTTCCGATCTTTGCGTGATTGTGCGTAGGCTTCGGTCGCGGCGAGCGCGCGAACCACATCGCGCGCTTTCTCATGGATGCTGCGAGTGATTTTGCGAGTCGAGGTCGTTGGGCAGCAACGGGATTTCGTGGGGCACCCCACACAGTCAAACTCACTGGACCGATACTTGATGGTGTCTGCCTTGGTGATACGGGTGCGCGGATTCTTGAAGGCACGCCAGTCGCAGCGCAGCGCTTTGCCTTCAGGGCAGCGGTATTCGTTGGCCTGCTCGATCCACTCAAAGTCACTGCGCGAGAGCGTACCGTCCTGGCGCTCTGATCTGTCCCAGACCGGCACATGCGGCTCGATCTTCTTCTCATCGACCAGCCAGCCGAGCATGGCGGCTGTCCCATAGTTGGTATCGCCAACCAGACGCCCAGGCTTGAGATCGAACTTGTCTTCGACCCGCTCCATCATTGCCTTGGTGGCATCAACCTCGGCTGTCTTATTGACGGCAGACGCTTCGACATCAAGGATGATGCCGGCCTTGAGATCGATCAGATAGTTGGTCGAGTAGGCGAAGAAGGCTGGACCACCGGGGGCTGCGGTCCAGGATGCCGCCGGATCGGTCAGCGAGATGGATTTGCGCGGCGTACCCGGATCATTCGTCTCCTCCAGTGCGGCCAGGTACTCGCGCACCGGCCGGGTTGCCTCCTCCGGGTTTCCCCAATCAATCGGTTGATCTCCGGGCATACCGCTTTGCCGCTGCGCATCGGCCTTGACGATGCTGGCGTCGGTCGCGAAGCCTTCGCCGCGCACCAGTCCTTCGGCCATGCAGCGCTGAAGGACACCCTCAAACAAATGGCGGAAGGCTTCGCTGTCGCGAAACCGGCCATGGCGATTCTTGGAGAAGGTCGAATGATTCGGCACTGAATCTTCCAGACCCAATCGGCAGAACCAACGATAGGCCAGGTTGAGATGAACCTCTTCACACAGTCGCCGCTCGGAGCGGATCCCGAAGCAGTAGCCGACGATCAGCATGCGAATCATCAGTTCGGGGTCAATCGATGGACGCCCAACGGGACTGTAGAACGGTTCCAGGTGCTGCCGGAAGGAACTCAGGTCGAGGAAATGATGAACGCCCCGAAGCAGATGGTCCTGCGGAACATGGTCTTCCATACTGAAGGTGTAGAACAGTTGCTCGCGACCCGTTGCTTGCCGACCCATCATGACATGGCACCCCTTCAAATAATGCCATGATCATAGCATTAATGCCTACGGCATGTCCAGGAGTTTTTCAACACAATAGGCCGTACTCAGCCGGATAGCTGCTGCCTCAAAGTGAAGCCTTGTCAGCCGTCTTCAGGAGGAGGGACGGGTATTCCAGCGCGGTGCGCGTGCCCCGGCAAGCTTCCCCCCGACCCTGCCGGCGCGGACCCGCCCCATCGGGCAGATCCGCGGTGCTTCGCCGTCAGGCTT
>Ga0209391_10001402_pt1 | contig 12413 bp, 8 predicted proteins | sample PPLLak3March2015_FD_187246 | JGI IMG/M metagenome (GOLD analysis project Ga0209391, IMG submission 187246) | Freshwater sediment microbial communities from Prairie Pothole Lake near Jamestown, North Dakota, USA - PPLs Lake P7 Core (1) Depth... | ecosystem: Environmental > Aquatic > Freshwater >... | reverse complement strand
GAAACGAGGTTGCAACTTTAGTTGATGAATATAGAAATGCAGGAAGTTATGAAGTTGAATTCAAGTCCTCAGTCGGCAGTAGGCAGTTAGCGAATGGAGTTTATTTCTACCAATTAAAAGCTGGTAAATATTTTGAAACTAAGAAAATGATTTTGTTAAAATAGATTTTTGAATTTGAAATTGAGAATTAAATTGAAGAAAAGATTTGTTATAATATTTTTGATCTTTTGTTTTGTTATTGCAGCCTTTGCAGGTTTAAATTATTCTAGTCGAGTAAACAATTTTATTTTTTCAAAAATTGTAAACCCTTATGATCCACTTGAAATAAAAACATCGCAGCCAATCAAGATAGAATCATCAACTAATGATGTTTGGGAAGATCCGAGAGGATTGTTTCCCATCTTTGCATACAATGTTCCTGATGTAACAAATGATCTTACTGCTTCCTTAAAAATTATTGAGAAGGGAGGAATAAATATTATTGTTAACGGTAATATGGGTTGGATGCCGTATCCCTATAAAGTTAAAGACGCATTCGATAGAATGGGTGAATCTAAATTAAAGTGGTTAGCAATTATCGAAAACGAATGTAAAGACAGTTTTGTTTATAATAATGCAAACAATGAAACTAATTTTGATGTGAAAAAATATCTTTATGAATTTAATCAAAACTATGTTTATGGATGGAAAGTATGGGATGAACCCGGTGGAAATAGAAAATTATGCACAACCTTAAATTTAGTCCCTAATGATGATAACGCTGATATCAATAGATTGGTTAAGCAGATTAGATCTGATTCTATTTTAAATAAAAAACTTGATTTTATAAACCTTTTTCCAACCTATTGGGATGGCACTCCAACCGCTGAAGATTATGAAAAGTATGTTGATGCTTTCTTTGCCTCACAAGAATTTAAACCAAGAGTTTTATGTTTTGATCATTACCCGTTTTTGAAAACTGAATCAGGTGGGTTTAGAAATGACTACTATTTAAATCTTGAAATTATTAGAAATAAATCTCTTCAATACAACGTTCCGTTTTGGATGATTGTTCTTTCAAGCGGGCATTGGGGTTATAAAAATCCCACGTTTGAGGAAATAAGTTTTCAGGTTTATTCCGCGTTGGCTTATGGTGCAAAAGGAATTGGCTATTATTTATATTCAAAAAGCTGGGAGCGAGTTGGATATACTTCCTGGATCTTGGAAGATAATGTTGATAAACTAAATATTGCCGACTCACTTTACGGACCACTTTTCGTTCCAGTGCAAAAGTTAAATGAAAATATTCAGACGCTTGGAAAAATTTTGACAAATCTTAAATCAGTTGAAGTTATTCACACATCTGATTATCCGAATAAGCAAAAGGAAATAACTCAGTCATTATTCAAGAGCAATCAATCTAATAGTCTGATAAAACAAATTACAAATAATGAGCAATCGAACACCGATCCTAAATTATTAATTGGGGTTTTTGAAGAAATGAATAACACGACGGCAGGAGGCAAGTATTTGCTGATAGTTAATAAAGATGTTGGAAAAGGTTCAAATATTACTTTTGCGTTGAATAGTCCTTATGAAATATTTAAGTTTGATAAAGAAAATGGTGAAAGTACTCTGATTGCATCCAGTGATAAAATTAGTTTGCAAATTTCACCTGGTTCAGGTGAACTGCTTTATATAAAGTAGATTTGTTTAGGAATAAATATGAAAAACACTTCAAATTGGTTTGCTCTTGCTTTTCTATTCTTTGTTATTAATTTAGTTTCAGTGTTCCCGCAATCTGGATGGACTGAACTGTTAAGCGGTACAAATCAGAATTTAAATTCAATATTTTTTACAGATATAAACAATGGATTTATAGTTGGCAATGCTGGCACATTGCTTAAAACAACTGATGGCGGAACGACTTGGGACTTACAATCTCTTGGGACGACAGTTAACCTAAAAACTATTTCATTTCTAGACTCACAAAACGGTTACATTTTTGGACCGGGTAAAACTTTTTATAAAACAACAGATGCCGGAAATAGTTGGCAAAACTTAAGTGATAGCATTAAATATTCATTTCAGGCAATGTCATTCCTTGATCTCCAAAACGGAATTGCGATTCAATCGGCCAGTTATGATACTGCAAGAGTATATAGTACAAAGGATGGAGGATTAAGTTGGAATTATTTATCAAAAGTAACTAATGAAAATATGTACATCCAATTACTGGATATTTATTATTTGGATGAAAACACTATAGTTACTGCTGGTTTTATGGCATGGAGTGCTGTTGTTCATCAATCAACTGATGGAGGTGTAACCTGGTCATTTAGACTTCTAGCTGGCAGCTCAAATGGAGTGGCCTATACAAAAACACAATTTATTAATTCAACTACCGGGTTCCTTTTAATTAATTCAGGTCAGTCATCAATGTATAGTTCAGGCATTTATAAGACTTCAAATAGTGGAACAAGTTGGCAAAGTGTAAATGCAACCCTTCCTCTATGTAAGAGTATTTTTATGCTTGATGAAATGAATGGCTATGCTGTTGGAAGAGACGAATTTTATTTGGGTGGCTCTTACCCGGGCGCTATATATAAAACTAGTAATGGTGGAACCACTTGGATTCAACAAGTCAGGAATACAAACAAAATATTGAGGGATGTATACTTTACAGACCTAAACCACGGAATTATTGTGGGTGATAATGGAGCAATTTTTAAAACGACAAATGGTGGCGTAACTCCAGACAGCACTTTGTGGATTCAATCTCACCTAGGACAACCATATACCATCAATTTAAGGAGTATTTGTATGGTAGACTCTCTTAGAGGATTTTGTGCTGGAGGAGGTTATGTGTACAAAACAATTAATGGCGGGCTAAGTTGGTCAAGTATTTCAAATGGAGTTGAAGGAATTTCACCCTACGATATATGGTTTATAGACTCTAATAATGGTTCTATAGTTGGTTCAAGCTCGCATGGATATATGTTCAATACTACAAATGGCGGTATGGATTGGCAAAAGTATATTTTTAGCGGAGAGTTGAATGAAATGAGTTACAGAATAGCAAGAGGAATATATTACATTGATAATTTGAGAAGAATTATTGTTGCACAATACGGTAGAATATTATATACAATTGATGGTGGAGTAACCTGGACAAAATCTGATAGCGTTACTGCCTGGGATTTAAATGATCTAAGTTTTCCAACTTCTGAAGTTGGGTATGTTGTTGGTGATAGAGGAACAATATTAAAAAGTACTGATAGCGGAATTAGTTGGAGTTTATTACAGAGTAACACCAATGATAATTTATATGGCGTAAGTTTTATAGATGAATTAAATGGAACAGTAGTTGGGGTGTCAGGAAAAATTCTAAGAACCACAGATGGTGGTATAAGTTGGTCAACTCTGCAAAGCGGTACATTTAGTAACCTGAATAAAATAGTTTTTGATCATAACAATGGGATTATTGTAGGTAATTTGGGTATAATTCTTAGATCAGGGAATGGTGGCACCAGCTGGGCTAAGGAAAATAGCGGAACATCGGAGAAACTGAATGCTGTATCAATTAAGGATTCATCAGAAGTTATCGTCGGTGATTATGGAACTGTCCTAAGAAAAGGTAAGCTGTATTCTGAATATGTTGATAGCTCCTGGACTATCCATCGCAGCTCTACAGGTGTCCCATTACTAGGTGTTAGTCTTTACAACACGCAATCTGCTTTTGCTATCGGAAACACAAAATCAGGAACAGGAGTTGTAATAAAAACTATTGATGGAGGTATAAACTGGTCACAGATTTTTACAACTGATGTTAATCTTTATGATGTGGATTTTTCTGATGAAAATTTTGGTATGGCAGTTGGCCATAATACAAGTTTTTATAAACTTTTTAAGACAACAAATAGTGGTTTAGATTGGTCCACACGATCGTATCCTGGATTTTACTCTGGTATAAGTTTATATAAAAAAAATACAGCTGCTGCAGTAGGTCGTGATGGACTAATAATGACTACTTCTAATGGAGGTGCTGATTGGATTCAACGAAATAGTGGAACTACTAATCATCTTTCTAAAGTTTTTCTTACTGGTGTAAACACTGGAGTTGCAGTAGGAAGTGAAGGCACAATTCTTACAACTAATAATTCCGGAGAAAGCTGGTCCCAGCAAAATAGCGGGGTTACAGATTGGTTACGTGATGTTAGTTTTTCTGATATTAATAGGGGGGCTGTTGTTGGTGATAACGGAACCATTTTACGTACCACTGATCAGGGGATTACATGGATCCAACAAATAAGCGGTACTTGGGAAAACTTGAATGGAGTTGTATTTAGTGACTCTGTTAATGGAATTATTGTAGGTAATTTTGGTACCATTATAATTACTAGTGATGGTGGTAAACATTGGATAAAGCAGAGAATAAATAGCAGAATTGATTTTTATGATGTGTCAATTAAAGATTCACTTGTTTTATGTGTAGGAGATTCTGCAACTATATATCGATACACAAAGTGGATTTATATTGACCAGCCGCCTGATTCAAGCGATCTGCCGTCAGATTCAACTGATCAAATTCCTACTGAGTATAGAATGGACCAAAACTTTCCTAATCCATTTAATTTTCTAACGAATATAAATTATTCTGTCCCAGTAAAATCGACTGTGATTCTTAAAGTATTTGATTTGCTTGGTAGAGAGTCTGCAACTTTAGTTAATGAAGAAAAACCGGCAGGAGTTTATAATGTAGAATTTACAAATAATAATTTAAGTTCAGGTATTTACTTCTATCGTCTGCAAGCCGGAAGCTTTATAGAAACTAAGAAAATGATTTTGTTGAAGTAGATTTCAATGATCAGGTTTTTTCAAGAATAATTAATAAATTTGTCCTAAATCTATTAAGGAATTTTGGTTTAGTAATTAAATGCCAAATCAATAAAAATAAAAACATTAATTTATTAGTATAATTAAGATCGGAAATAAACATAGATTGGCTAACTTTGAACCCATAGTTCAATTTCTTGAATTTGTCTAATGAGTTTATTCTATGATATGTTGGGAACAGATCTTGATCAGACACTTTGAAAATATTTTTTATTAAAAAACTTTTTAATGAATAAGGGAATAATAGTTTTGGCAAGAAGATTAACGGGCAAAGTATATTTGTGGTAAGTACAATAATTTTTCCACCCTTTATTAACACTCTGCTCAATTCATTAAAGTATTTTTCAGTGCTATCAAAATGCTCTGCAACAAATCTTAAAGTAATTAAATTTGCAGATCTGGAAGTAAATGGAAGAAGTTTTATATCAGCTTTTAGAAAATTCTGTTTATACTCTGCATTTATTAAATCTACTCCAACCGCTTGTTTACAGTATTGACCAAATTTTTTAACGTTCCCATTATTACCGGCACCGCAGTCAATCCAAATAATTTCTTTACTTAACGAGTTATAAAGCATCTTATCGAATACAATCCATCGATGCTCAAACTCAGGGTCAATTCGTTTCAGTATTTTTTCTGACCATTCCTGGTTATTCATAGATTAGAATTTTATAAATTAAGTATCAGGGTTAATATTTATCCCCGAGTAAGGGTTTCTATAACAATCATAAAAATATTAACTTTGTCCTACTTTAAATTAAATCAATTAATGGAATAAAAATGACTATTTCCCCAGATAAAGAAAAATCAAAAAAAATTGAAGATTTAATAATAGTTCTTGTCAAATACCGCAGAACAATTTTTGTTAATGTCTTGATAATAACTATTGCCGCGATAGTTGTCAGTCTTATAATCCCCAATAAATATACTGCCACTTCATCATTTATTTCCCCAAAGAAAAAAGGCGGAATATTTGGAGATATTGCAGGATTCTCCAGCACTATTAAAGATTTATCAAAAACCCTTGGCGGAAGACTTGGAACTGTTACAGATGAAGCGTATAACTATTTAGTTATTTTGCAAAGCAGAACAGCATCAGAACAAATAATTAAAAAGTTTAATTTGCGTGAAGTATATGAAATTGATGAAGATAAACCATATGAAGATGTGATTAAGGAACTAGAAAGCAATGTTGATTTTAATATAGAAGATGAAGGCAACATAGTAATATCCGTTACAGACGAAGTGCCTAAAAGAGCTGCTGAGATAGCAAACTATTATGTGCAGATTGTAAATGAAATGAGCGTTGAATTAGGTGTCACTGAATCACGCAATAATAGGGAGTTCATAGAAAAACGATTTTTTCAGGCTCAAACAGATATTGCAAATATTGAGGATAGCCTGGAGAATTTTAGCAGAAAATACAATGTAATGGCTTTGGAAGAGCAAATGAAAGCAGCAATAGAGGTTGCAGCTAAAGTAAAGGCAGAACTTGAAATTGCAAAATTAGAACATACCATTCTTCTTAGGAATTATGGCGAAGATAGTCCAATCGTTAAAGATGCCGACTTAAAAGTTTCTGAACTTAATAAACAGTTAGCTAGCTTGAAATTTGGTGAAGACAAAAATCTAAAATCCTCTTTAAACCTATTTGTACCTTTCGAAAAAGTTCCTGAAACAGGCGTAATGTATGTAAGGTTAATGCGTGATTATGAAATCCAAAATAAATTATTGGAATTTATTTATCCGATTTATGAGCAAGCCAGAATAGAAGAACAAAAAGATATGCCGGTTGTCCTAGTGGTTGATAAGGCAATATCACCACAAAAAAAATCCTCACCAAAACGTTCTTTAATAGTAATCGGAGCATTCATAATTTCATTTTTCTTTTCTTTAGGATATGTTCTAATTAAAGAATCCTATAATACTGTGCAATCAGATGAACAGAGATTCAAAAAAATAAAAGAAGGTATAATTGAACCACTGAAATCTTCTTTTAAGTCAAAGAAATCGTCTTAGATAAAAGTTTAATGCTTCTATCTGAATTATATAGACTAAGGTATTTGCTACTTTTAGAATTATCTCTTTTAGTAGTTTTTGCATTATTTGAACTGATACCTGTTTTGGCCATTCTAGTTATTCTTGCTTTATTCCCTCTAATCTTTTACACATTCAAGTTACCAATAATCGCAGTTCATATATTAATTTTTTCGATACTGGTTGACGCGATCATCCCTTTTAAAAATGTATCGAAGGGACCCACACTATTCATTGAAGAAATATTTTTAGGCTTATTTTTAGCAATATTCACAATCAAGTTTTTATTAAACTTAAATAATGATATTAAGATCCCATTAATAATTTTAATTTGGATTCCTTTTTTTGTCTGGACACTTCCTACTGGATTATTTATTGCACTTGAGAAACTGCGAATTTTAGTTTTCTGGAAAAACTACTTTGCCGGTTTTTTTAGTTTGATATTGGTTTATTATGCGATAGAAAATAAAACTCATTTAAAGTCATTAATTATTGGTCTTATTGTTTGGGGTTTCATATTAGCTCTTATAGAGTTCAATATTTTAATGCAAATAGGCGGCTTTGCATCGGGAGCTGTTGGTCTCTACTTTAAGAAGAATTTATTTGCAGTAAGCTGGGGCAGATCAAATTATTTAGCTTCATTCTTTGTCTTAATAATCCCACTTACATTTGGATACTTATTCTATACAAAATCGAAAAAGCTAAAATTATTTTTCTCAATTGCATTAGTTTTTATGTTTTTGGGTATAATCTTAACTTTGTCAAGGGGTGGTCTTTTAGCTTTAATACTTGCTTTAGGTCTGTTATTTGCGCGCACTCTTAGAGCCAGATCATTGATCCCCTTCATAACAGTTTTACTAATAATAGTGACAATTATTCTTCTTAACCCTCTTACTTATGTAATTGCAGAAGGGATGTCTAGCCTTGAAACGGCCGGTTCTGTGTACTCAAGATTAAATTTTTATGAGGATACCTGGAATGCATTTTTGAAACATCCATTGACTGGAGTTGGTTTTGGAAACTTAAGTTTTTACTCTACATTTATTTTAGCAAAAGATGCTTCTTCCTCAGCACATAATATTATTTTAGGTATGTTGGGTGAGACTGGTTTAATTGGCGGAATTTTTTTCTTTTCAATTTTAGGAGTAGTAATTGGTAAAGTATTCAGAGATTATCGAAGAGAAGAAGATCATTCACTTAAATTACTGAAGTGGGCTTTTTTTTCAGCAATTTCAGGTGGATACATCCACTCACTTGTAGAGCCAAATTTTGAGGGATTTCAGTTCTCAATAATCTTCTGGTCAATAGTCGGAACCTTTTTCAATCTAAATTTACTTAAAACTCAACAAGACAAAGAATCTCAAACTTGATTAAAGCAGAGAATTACAGAATTAATGAAAACAATTAGTGGAAATTTACTGTTAAAAAATTCTGCTTATAATTTTGCTGGAAGTATTGCTCCACTATTCGTGGCTCTGTTTACAATACCTTTTTTGGTTAAGGGTTTAGGTGAAGAAAAATTTGGAATATTATCTCTAGCGTGGGTTGTAATTGGATATTTTAGTCTGTTTGATTTTGGTATTGGCAGAACACTCACCAAAATTGTTGCTGAAAAAATTGGGTTAGAGGAAATAGATAAAATACCCGGATTATTTTGGACAGCTCTATTCTTAATGTTTATAATAAGTTTGATAGGAAGTATAATTCTTCTAATTGGCTCACCTTATCTGGTTATAAACATCTTTAATATTTCAAAAGAATATCAAGAACAGAGCATCTATACTTTCTATACACTTGCACTTTCAATTCCAATTGTAACAACGACAGCTGGTTTAAGAGGTGTTCTTGAGGCATATCAAAAATTTGGAATGATTAATTTATTGAGATCAGTACTAGGCGTATTTACTTTTGTAGGACCGCTGATTTGTCTAATCTTTACAAATGATTTATTTGTGGTTGTTCTTGTGTTGTCCCTTTTTAGACTTATAATATGGATTTTCTATTATCTAGAATGCAATAAATTAAATACAATCAAAAATGCTGAAATAAAAATTGTCAAAAGTCTCATTAAGCCAATTTTGAAAACCAGCACCTGGATGAGTGTATCTAATTTAGTCGGTCCAATAATTTTATACGTTGATAGATTTTTAATCGGCGCGATTATTTCTGCAGTTGCAGTTGCCTATTACACTACACCATATGAAGTTGTAACAAAGTTGTTAATCATTCCGAGTGCATTAGCAAGTGTTCTATTTCCGGCAATATCATCAAACTATAAAACTAATCCGGAGTACACTAATAAACTATTTTTTAAAAGTATTAAGTATATTTCCATAATTTTATTTCCAATTGTTTTGATAATTTCAACTTTTGCTTATGAAGGGTTGAATTTCTGGCTGGGACTAAATTTCGCTAATAGCAGTACTCTGGTGCTTCAATTATTTGCTGTTGGTATTTTTTTAAATAGTATCGCATTTTTTCCATTTACATATTTACAATCAATTGGCAGAGCTGATATTACGGCAAAAATCCATCTGTTTGAATTACCTTTATACCTAATTCTAATGTGGTATTTTATACCCAGATTTGGCATTATAGGAGCAGCATTAGTATGGTTGATTAGAATAATTATTGACACATTTTTATTATTCTATTTCACTCAAAAAGTTTTTAATAAAAAAACTGAAATAAAATTTAGAATTAACTCAAATTTAATATTTGTTTTATTTTCATTAATCGTTGTCTTATCTTCTATTTTTATCAGTGGGATAACATTTAAGTTAATCTTTGTTCTAACAGTTCTTTTAACATTTTCTATTATTGTTTGGAAAAAAATTCTGGAACCGGAAGATCTGTCATTTATTTTTTCAAAAATAAAAAACTCATAAATCTTTGTGGGTTTGATCATTTATTCATATTAAAGGTTAGACGAAAACAAAAAGTATGTCTCAAATTCAATCTAATCCTAAAATTGCTATAGTGATCCTGAATTGGAATGGATATGGAGATACTTCTGAATGTATAATCTCTTTACAAAAAACTACTTATTATAATTATCAAATTGTCGTTGTTGATAATGGTTCAATACAAGATGATTATTTATTATTAAAGAAAAATTTTCCTGAAATCGAAGTAGTAAGGTCTGAATCAAATCTGGGTTTTACAGGCGGAAATAATTTGGGAATTGCATATGCAATGAAGATGCATCCCGACTACTTTCTTTTGCTAAACAATGATACAATTGTTGAACCAAATTTTATTCAACCATTATTAGATGTTTTTGAAAATGAGAAGATTGCAGGAATTGTAGCTCCTCAAATAAATTACTTTTATGAGCCAGAAAAAATCTGGACTGCCGGGGGTAAAATAAGTCGATTGAAAGGATCAGGGTTTGATTATTCTAATCAAATTTATAATTCTACAAAATCTAATATCAGATATGTTACCTTTGTTTCAGGTTGTTGCATGCTAATTAAAAAGGAAGTATTAGAAAAGATAGGACTATTTGACGAAAATTTTTTCTTATACATAGAAGATGCCGATTTATGTTGCAGAGCAACTAAATCCGGATATAAAATTGTTGTTAATAATCATTCCAAAATATTTCATAAAGTAAGCAGATCAACAAAAGAAAGTTTTTCATTAATTCCTCTTTATTATGCAACAAGGAATCGACTTTACTTTGCACGAAAGAATTTTCCAAATTTTTTTATTCTTACTCTGGTTTATATCTCCTTGGCAATGATAATAAAGAGTATTTATTGGTTGTTTAGCAAAAATTGGAAAAACTTTTTGATGATTAGCAAAGCATTTAAGGACTTTTTTGTCAAGAGAATGGGGAAGTCTAATTCATTAATTTTCAAATGAGAAATATTTATTTTAGTCAAATTATAATTTTTATGAACCGTATTTCTATAGCCTGAAAAAACACATATGCTGAAAATACTTTTAGTTACGCAAGATGATCCATTTTATGTCTCAATTTTCTTTAAAGAATTGTTTAAACAGAATCTTGCAAATCAATTTGAGTTAGTGGGTGTTATAATTCAACCACCACTTGGAAAAAAATCTAAGCAGAAACTCATTAAACAGATGATTGATTTTTACGGGTATTGGAATTTTCTTGTCCTTGGGATTAAATATGTCCTCTATAAAGTGTTGAATTTAATTGCTCTAAAATTATTCAAAGGTAATTTTCCAGGAGCATTTTCAGTAGAGCATATCCTTTTGAAAAATAATATTAGAATAGTTGATGTGAAGAATATTAATTCTAAAGATTCGTTAAACTATTTATATTCTTTAAAATTGGACATAATTTTCTCAATAGCCGCTAGTCAGATTTTTAAGAAAGATGTTCTAAATATTCCCAGAGTTGGTTGCTTTAATATCCACACATCAAAATTACCCAAGAACAGAGGTATGATGCCGAATTTTTGGTCATTGTATAATTTTGAACGTGAGAACACTAGTGCTGTTACTATACACAAGATGAATGAAACATTAGATGATGGTGAAATACTCTTTCAGAAACTATTCAATCTCGATTCAAAGGAAACTCTTGATTCACTGATTAGAAGAACAAAAAGACTAAGTGTAATTGCATTTCTGGAAGCCATTGAGATATTGAGAAAGGGTAATATTAATTATATTGTTAATGATTCAAAGTATGCGACTTATAATACATTTCCGACTAAGGATGATGTTACGAGATTCAATGCGAAAGGCTACCGATTAAGATGAAGACTTTTCTAAGTGTGGATGTTGAAGATTGGTTTCAAGTTGATAATTTAAAGCAAGCGATAACCAGAGATTCCTGGGACGGTAATGTATCTAGGGTTGAAAGAAATGTCGATGTGATTTTGGGTTTATTGGATAAACATGATTCATCTGCTACTTTTTTCGTATTGGGTTGGATTGCAGATAGATTTCCGCAGGTTGTAAAAAAGATCCATCGACAAGGACACGAAATTGCATGCCACGGATACAACCATGATTTAGTGTATTCTTTAACTCCAGAAAGTTTTCGTCAGGATGTAATTAAAACTAAAAATATTCTCGAGGATTCTATCGGTGAAAAAATAATTGGATATAGAGCACCGAACTTTTCAATTACTGATTGGGCAATTGATGTTTTAATTTCACTTGAATTTATTTATGACTCAAGCTTATTTTTAACTGTTGCTCACAATCGATATGGTAAGCTGAAGGATTATAAAGTTTCAAATCATTCAGTATTTGAATTAAAGAAAAATTTTTATCAGGTAATGTTATCCAATATTGATATTGCAGGAATTAAACTGCCTTGGTCCGGTGGATTTTATTTTAGATTTATACCTTATCAGATATTTAAGAGGGGAATAGATAAGATATTAAATGACAAAGGAATTTACATCTTTTATATTCATCCGTGGGAATTTGATCCTAAACAGCCAAGAGTAAAAAAAATTGATTATCAATATAAGTTTAGACATTACACCAACTTAAAAAAAACAGAGTCCAAG
>Ga0209391_10001400_pt1 | contig 12422 bp, 10 predicted proteins | sample PPLLak3March2015_FD_187246 | JGI IMG/M metagenome (GOLD analysis project Ga0209391, IMG submission 187246) | Freshwater sediment microbial communities from Prairie Pothole Lake near Jamestown, North Dakota, USA - PPLs Lake P7 Core (1) Depth... | ecosystem: Environmental > Aquatic > Freshwater >... | reverse complement strand
AGCGCCGCGTTCGCGACCTCGACGCCAATGGCACCGAGGCCCACGACTCCAAGCGTCCGTCCGGGCAGTTCGTGGCCGACGAACTTCTTCTTGCCCTCCTCCACCGCCTCCTCGATCGCATGGTCATCACCCTGCAGCGAGCGCACGTAGGCCCAGGCCGGGCAAACGTTGCGCGCCGACAGGAACAGGCCCGCCAGTACCAGTTCTTTCACCGCGTTCGCGTTCGCGCCGGGGGCGTTGAACACGGGCACGCCGCGACGGCTCAGTTTCGCGACCGGCACGTTGTTGGTCCCCGCGCCGGCCCGGGCGATCGCGAGCACGCTGGCGGGGACCTCCATCGCGTGCATGTCGGCCGAGCGCAGCAGAACGGCGTCCGGATGACCGATCTCGGAGGCCACCTCGTAGCGGTCGCGCGGCAGGCGCTCGAGCCCGCGGACGGAGATGTTGTTCAGCGTGAGGATCTTGAAGGACATCGTTTCGGCTCAGCCGTGCCTGCCCTGGAAATCCCGCATGTACTCGATGAGCGCCTCGACTCCTGCCATGGGCATGGCGTTGTAGAGGCTGGCGCGCATGCCGCCCACCGAGCGGTGCCCGGCGAGGGCCACGAGGCCGGCCGCCTTGGCGCCCTCGAGGAAAGGCTTGTCGAGGTCGGCGTCCGGCAGCGTGAAAGGCACGTTCATCCATGAGCGGCACTCCGTCACCACCGGATTGCGGTAATAACCCGAGCCGTCGATGGCCGCGTAAAGGGCCTCGGCCTTGGCGCGGTTCTGACGCTCCATCGCAGCGAGCCCGCCCTGGCGCCTGATCCACTGGAACACGGCGCCCGCGACGTACCAGCTGTAGGTGGCCGGGGTGTTGAGCATCGAGCCGTCGGCGGCCATCGCGTTCCAGTCGAAGACGGTCGGAACGTCGGCGCGCGCCCGGCCGAGCAGATCCTCGCGGACGATCACGACTACGAGGCCGGCCGGGCCGATGTTCTTCTGCGCGCCAGCGTAGATCACGCCGAAGCGGCTCACGTCGATCGGTCGCGAGAGGATGGTGGAGGACATGTCCGCCACCAGCGGCACGTCGCCCGTCTCCGGCACGAAGGGAAACTCGACGCCGCCGATGGTCTCGTTGGGCGTGTAGTGCACGTAGGCCGCACCCGGCGTAAGCGCCCACGAGCCGACCTCGGGCACGGACGCGTACTTGCCGCCGGCGTCGGCCGCGACGTTGACCTTGCAGTAGCGCTTCGCCTCCGCGATCGCCTTCTTGGACCACGCGCCGGTGTTGACGTAGTCGGCAACCGAATCGGCGCGCGTCAGGTTGAAAGGTATCGCGGCGAACTGCGCGGTGGCGCCGCCCTGCAGGAACAGCACCTTGTAGCCCGACGGGACCGCCATCAGCTCGCGCAGGTCCGCCTCGGCCTGTTCGGCGATGCCCACGAATGCCTTGCCGCGATGGCTCATCTCCATCACCGACATTCCCTGGCCGCGCCAGTCGAGCATCTCGTCCCGCAGTTGCTCGAGGACCTCGGCGGGCAGCGCAGCCGGACCGGCGCTGAAATTGAAGACACGGCTCATGCGGGCGGCTCTCCCGTTCGATGTTGCAGCGCAGTGTAGCAGCGGAACGGGCGCGAACAGTGCCCTCCGCGGAGTAGCCGGACGGATCAGGCTGGCGCGGACGGCTCGGCGGGCGGTACGTCCGTCGCCACGTCGCCCTCGCCGGCGCCAACTCCCTCGACAGTCTCCGGCTCGACAGCCTCGACCCCGATCAGCCGCTCGCCGTCGTCGAGACGGATCAGGCGCACGCCCTGGGTATTGCGTCCCAGCACCGAGATCTCACCGGCGCGCGTCCGCACCAGCGTGCCACTGGAGCTCATGAGCATCAGCTCGTCCGTGGTCGCAACCTGAGTGGCGGCGACGAGGCTGCCGTTGCGTTCCGTAGTCTGCATGGCGATCACGCCCTGGCCGCCTCGGCCGTGGCGAGGAAACTCCTCGACGGACGTGAGCTTGCCGTACCCGTTCTCGGAGGCGGTCAGGATGAGGCCGTCGGGGTCGGGGATGATCAGCGAAATCACCTCGTCGCCGGGCGGCAGGCGGATGCCACGCACGCCGCCCGCGGTTCGCCCCATGGCCCGCACGTCGTCCTCTGCGAAGCGGACGGCCTTGCCGCTCGAGCTGCAGAGCATGACATCGCGCAATCCGTCCGTGATCGCCACTCCCACCAGCTTGTCGCCCGGGTCCAGGGCCACCGCGATGATGCCCGCCGCCCGCGGCCGCGAGAACGCCGACAACGGCGTCTTCTTCACCGTCCCGCCGGCGGTCGCCATGAACACGAAGCGGTCGTCCTCGTACTCGCGGATCGGCAGCACGGCGGTGATGCGCTCTTCCGGATCGAGCGGCAAGAGGTTGACGATCGGCTTGCCGCGGGAGCCGCGGCCGGCCTGCGGCAGCCGGTAGACCTTGAGCCAGTAGAGCTGCCCGAGGTTCGAGAAGCACAGCAGCGTGTCGTGCGTATTGGCGACGAACAGCTTGTCGACGAAATCCTCGTCCTTCATGGTCGTGGCGGAGCGGCCTCGCCCGCCGCGCCCCTGGGCGCGGTACTCGCTGACCGGCTGCGCCTTGGCATAGCCGCCGTGGGACAGCGTGACGACCATGTCCTCGGGCGTGATCAGGTCCTCGATCGTCAGGTCGGACTCGTCCGCATCGATGCGCGTGCGGCGCTCATCCCCGTACTGCTCGCGGATGTCGAGCAGCTCCTGGCGGATCACCGCGAGCAGGCGCTCCGGTCGCGCCAGGATGTCGCTCAGGTCGCGGATGACATCGAGCAGTTCGCCGTACTCGACGAGGATCTTGTCCTGCTCGAGCCCGGTGAGCCGATGCAGCCGAAGGTCGAGGATCGCCTGGGCCTGCGCCTCGGAGAGCCGGTAGCTGCCGTCGTGCAGGCCGAACTCGATCCCAAGCCCGTCCGGGCGGGTCTGGATCGCACCGGCGCGCTCGAGCATCTGTGGTACGACGCCGGTCGTCCAGACGCGGGCCATCAGGCCCGCCTTTGCCTCGCCGGACGTCGGCGAGGCCTTGATAAGCGCGATCACCTCGTCGATGTTGGCGAGCGCGATCGCGAGGCCCTCGAGGATGTGTCCGCGCTCGCGCGCCTTGCGCAGGTCGAACACCGTGCGACGGGTCACGACCTCGCGGCGGTGACGCAGGAAGGCCTCGATGATGTCCTTGAGGTTCATCAGCTTCGGCTGGCCGTCCTGCAAGGCGACCATGTTGACGCCGAACACGGACTCCATCGGCGTCTGCTTGTAAAGGTTGTTGACGACGATGTCGGAGTTCTCGCCGCGCTTGAGCTCGATGACGACCCGCATGCCGTCCTTGTCGGACTCGTCGCGCAGCTCGGAGATGCCCTCGATGAGCTTGCCGCGCACGAGTTCAGCGATGCGCTCGAGCAGCCGGGCCTTGTTCACCTGGTAGGGCAGCTCGGTGACGATGATGGCCTCGCGACCGTGATCGTCGATTTCCTCGATCTCGGTGCGCGCCCGCACCACCAGCCGGCCCCGTCCGGTCGTGTATGCACTGTAGATCTCGCGGGCGCCGTTGATGATGCCGGCGGTCGGGAAATCCGGGCCCGGCACGTGCTCCATCAGCTCGGGAATCGTGATCGCCGGGTTATCGATCAGCGCGACGCAGGCGTTGATGACCTCGGTGAGGTTGTGCGGCGGGATGTTGGTCGCCATGCCGACCGCGATGCCGGAGGATCCGTTCACCAGCAGGTTCGGGACGCGGGTCGGCAGGACGGAAGGCTCCGACTCGGACTCGTCGTAGTTGGGGACGAAGTCCACCGTCTCTTTGTCGATGTCCGCGAGCAGCTCGGCGGCGAGCCGCGACATGCGCACTTCCGTGTAGCGCATCGCCGCCGGCGCATCGCCGTCCACGGAGCCGAAGTTGCCCTGCCCGTCCACCAGCAGGTAGCGCATCGAGAAGGGCTGCGCCATTCGCACGATGGTGTCGTACACCGCCGTGTCGCCGTGCGGGTGGTACTTGCCGATCACGTCGCCGACGACGCGGGCGGACTTCTTGTAGGCCTTGTTCCAGTCGTTGCCGAGCTCGCGCATCGCGTGGAGGACGCGGCGGTGCACGGGCTTCAAGCCGTCGCGCACGTCGGGCAGCGCGCGTCCCACGATCACGCTCATGGCGTAGTCGAGGTACGAGCGTTTCATCTCGTCCTCGAGGTTGACGTGCAGCAGGTCGCGGGCGATGTCGGCCATTAATTTTGGTGCGCTGTGCAGTGGGCGGCGGCGGGTGGCACGCGGCCAGCCCAAAGACGCGGAATGATACCATACGCACCCCTGTTACAGACCCGGTCCGCATGGAGCCCATCGACACGCTCGTTCGCGCCCGCTGGGTGATTCCGATCGAACCGGACGGCCGCGTCCTCCACGATCACGCCGTGGCGATCCGCGATGGAAGAGTCGTCGCCGTGGCACCCGCCGAGGAGGCGGGGCGACGCTTCGACGCGAGGGAATCCTTCGACCGGCCGCATCACGTCCTGCTTCCGGGACTCGTCAATTCCCATACTCATGCCGCGCTGGTGCTCAGGCGCGGGCGCGCCGATAACCTGCCGCTCGAGCGGTGGCTGCGCTCGGCCTCATGGCCGCGCGAGCGGGGCGCAGCGGATCCCGAGTTCGTGCGCGACGGCACTGAACTCGCGATCGCGGAAATGCTGCGCGCGGGCATCACCTGCTTTGCCGATATGCAGGTGTGGCCCGACGTCGTGGCGCGTGCTGCCTCGGTCGCGCACGTCCGCGTCAGCGTCGGGCTCGTCGTCTCGGAAATTGCCTCGAACTGGGCCGCGTCGGCCGACGAGTACATCGATCGCGGGATGCAACTCAGGGACCAGTACCGGGGTGATCCCCTGATCACCACTCACTTCGCGGTCCCGGCGCCGGCGGCGGCCACCGACGCCACGCTGTCACGCGTGCGCCGACTCGCAGATGAACTCGACATGCCGGTGGCGATGCCGCTGCACGAATCAGCCCTCGAGATCGAGCACAGCCTGAGGGATTTCGGGCAGCGCCCGATCGAGCGGCTCTCGGGCCTCGGGCTCGTCAGCCCGCAGCTCGTTGCGATTCACATGACACAGGCGGAACCGCGCGATATCGACCTGCTGGCGGGATCGGGGGCGAGCGTAGTGCACTGCCCGGAGTCGAACTTGCGACTTGCGGCCGGAATCTGCCCGGTCGCGCGCCTGCTCGCCCGCGGCGTGCGGGTCTCCCTCGGCACCGACGGCGCCACCGCCAACAATGACCTGGACTTGCTGGCAGAGGCGCGGGTCGCCGGACTGCTGTCCGCCGGCATCGCGGCCACGCCGGGCGACCTCGTCGCGGGCGACCTGCTGAGAATGGCGACGCTCGAGGGAGCTCGCGCGCTCGGCCTCGGCGAGGTCACCGGCAGCCTGCTGCCCGGCAAGTGGGCGGACCTGTGCTGCATCAACCTGCGAGCCGCGCGCAGCTGGCCGGTCCACGACGTCGCGACGGCCGTGATCTTCGCGGCATCGTCGCAACAGGTCACCGATACCTGGGTCGCGGGCCGGCGCCTGCTGGCAGACTCCCGCCTCGCGCTGCTGGACGAATCCGCCGCGCTCGATCGCGCCGAGTCGTGGCGGGAACTGCTCGACGCGGATTTGGACCAGGAGACCAGGGCCGATGACTGAGCACGTGAATGCCGACCCGGCCGAACTCGCCCGCTTCGCTACCGCGGCAAGCCGGTGGTGGGATCGGGATGGCGAGATGCGTCCGCTGCACGACCTCAACCCGGTGCGCCTGCGCTACGTCGAACGGGCCGGCCCGCTGGCAGGACTCGCCGTCCTCGACGTCGGCTGCGGCGGCGGGTTGCTCGCCGAGGCCATGGCACGTCGCGGCGCGCGAGTCGTCGGCCTCGATCTGGCGGACGAATTGATCGAGGTAGCCAGGCTGCATGCTCTGGAGGCAGGCGTCTCCATCGACTACCGCATCGAGTCGGCCGAGCAGCACGCTCGTGGCGGCGCCGGACTCTACGACGTGGTGACGTGCATGGAGATGCTCGAACACGTGCCGGACGCGCAGGCCATCATGGTGGCGCTCGCCACCGTCGTCCGGCCGGGCGGCCACGTATTCGTTTCCACCTTGAACCGCACGCCGCGCGCCTACGCACTGGCCATTCTCGGCGCCGAGTACGTGCTCCGCCTGCTCCCGGCAGGCACCCACACCTACGCGAAATTCATCCGCCCTTCGGAACTGGCCGCTTGGGCTCGAGCCACGGGCCTCGTGGTTGCCGACGTTGCAGGCCTGGAGTACGACCCCTTCTCGCGCTCCGCGCAACTCTCGGCGGACGCACGCGTCAATTACCTCATGCACCTTAGGCGTCCCGCGTCACAAGGGACTCCGGCATGAGGCGGGGCCACGACGCATTGCTGTTGGACCTCGACGGCACGTTGCTGGACACCGCCCCCGACATGGGCGGCGCGCTCAACCGGCTGCGCGCCGAGCACGGGCTGGAACCGCTACCGGACGCGCGTATCCGGCCAGTGGTCTCGCACGGCGCCATGCGGCTCGTGGCGCTCGGTTTCCCTGAGGCCTCCGGCGCGGAGTTCGAACGCCTGCGGCTGCGGTTCCTGGACCTCTATGCCGAGAATCTCGCCGAAGGCACGCGCCTGTTCCCTGGAATCGAACAGGTGCTGGAATCGCTCGAGGCCCGCGACACTCCCTGGGGGATCGTGACCAACAAGCCGGGCTGGCTCACGGGGCCGTTGCTCGAGGCACTCGGCCTCGCTCGGCGGGCTGCCTGCGCGGTCTGCGGCGACACGGTGGCGGAACGCAAGCCGCACCCGTTGCCACTGCTGCACGCCGCAGGCCTGATCGGCATCGCCGCGGAGCGCTGCGTCTACGCAGGTGACGCCGAGCGCGACATCCAGGCGGGTCGGGCCGCCGGCATGACCACCGTGGTCGCCGCTTACGGCTACCTCTCGGCGGAGGACGAGCCGACCCGCTGGCAACCCGATGGCATCGTGGCATCGCCGGACGAGTTGCTGGCCTGGGTGCACCCGGCACTGGAATGGCAGGCGACCCGTCCGACGGCATGAGCCTGTCGCCTGCCCTGCTGTCGCTGCTCCTCCTGCTGCCGATGGTGGCGCTTGCGACCGGCTGGCTGCTCGGGCGCCGCCGTGCGCAGCGGCTCGAGGTCGAGCTCGCGGTCGCGCGCGCCGAGATCAAGTCAACGGAAGCGCTCGCCCAGGAGCGCGAGCACGCGCTGGCACTTGCTGCGGAGCGCCTCCGCGCCGGCTTCGACTCCACGGCGAGCGAGGCCCTGCGCGGCAACAGCGAGATGTTCCTGCAGATGGCCGGCCAGGTGCTCGGGCAGCAGCGCGAGTGCGCCGTTCGGGATCTCGCGGACCGCGAGCAGGCCGTCGCCGCGATGCTCGCCCCGGTGCGCGAAGCGCTGCAGCAGACCCGGGAGCAGATCGCCCGGATCGAGAAGGAGCGCGCGGAGGCCTTTGGCGCGCTGCGCGCCTCCCTCGAAGGCGTCACGCTCGGCCAGCAGGCGCTGCAGCGTGAAACCCGCAACCTCGTCACCGCGCTGCGCCGACCGGAAGTGCGCGGCCAGTGGGGCGAAATGACGCTGCGGCGGCTGGTCGAGCTGGCGGGTATGGTTGAACATTGCGACTTCGTCGAGCAGCTGCACGTACCGGGCGAGGACGGGGCACAGCGGCCCGACATGATCGTAAACATGCCGGATGGCCGCCAGCTGGTGGTGGACGTGAAGACACCGCTCGACGCGTACCTCACGGCAATCGAGGCGACGACCGACGATGCTCGTGCCCTCGCCTCGCGCCGGCACGCGCAGGCCGTCATGGAGCGCGTACGCGCGCTGTCCTCGAAAGCGTACTGGTCCCAGTTCGAGCGCAGCCCCGACTTCGTCGTGCTCTTCATCCCGGGCGACCAGTTCCTGGCCGCGGCGGTAGAACAGGTCCCCACACTGCTCGAGGACGCGATCCGCCAGCACGTCATCGTGGCGACGCCGACGAGCTTCATCGCGCTGCTGAAGGCCGTGGCCTACGGCTGGCGGCAGGGCGCGCTCGCGGAGAATGCGGCCCGCATCCAGTCGCTCGCGGAGGATCTCTATCGGCGGCTCGCGAAGTTCGGCGAGCACATGGGCCGCATCGGCAAGGCACTCGGCGCCAGCATCGACGCCTACAACGGCGCGATCGGGTCGCTCGAGCGACAGGTCCTGCCCGGCGCGCGCAAGTTCACCGAGCTCGGGCTGCGGCCGGAGCGCGAGATCGAGGAGCTCGCGCCCGTCGAGAAGCTCCCGCGTACGCCCCGTGCGGACGAAGGGTCGCCCGCCGATGCCTGAACCGCCCCACCCGTCCTCCAGCGAGCCGGTCCGCGACGCCTTGCGCAGAGGGCTTCCGCCGGGCTCGCCGCGAGCCCTCGCGGTGCTGTTCACGGAGCCCGCGGCGCGGGCACCGCTCGGCGCGCTGTACGCGTTCGAGGCGGAATTGCGGCGGATCGTGGCCGGCGAATCCCACGAGGCCGCCCACGCACGTCTGCAGTGGTGGCGCAGCGAACTCGAGAGGCTATCCGGCGGTCGCCCGACCCATCCCATCGCCGTGGCGCTGCAGCCACTGCGCAACCGGGCCGGCGTTGACCTGACCCTGCTCGGTGAACTGCTCGCCGCAGCCGACCTCGACCTGGCGCGGTTCACGTACCAGAACTGGCAGGAACTCGAGGCCTATTGCTTCCGATCGTCCGGTGCATTGCAGATGCTGATTTCCGCCGTGGTCGCGGATGGGCAGTCGCTGACCGAACAGGAGCGTCGCTTCGCCCGGCAGCTCGGCGCCGGCATCCGCCAGGCAGAGATCCTTCGCGAACTGAGGTTGGACCTCGCCCGTGGGCGACTGTATGCGCCACTCGATGAACTCGCGACCGCCGGTCTCGATCCCGCAGCCCTGGCTCGTACGCCCGCTGACGCCGTCGCAGCGCGGTTTCTGGCCGACTGGCGCGGCCGTGTGCGGCGCGGACTCGAGTCGCTTCCACTGCTGCTCGACACGCCCGGCCGGAAGCGAGCACAGCGTCACGGACTCATCATGGTGTCACTGCATCTGCGTCTCATCGAGCAGCTGGATCGGTCCGACGCGCTCGCCCCCCGCCGATTCGACTTCGAGCCGCTCGGTCGCCTCTGGACCGCATGGCGCACCGCCATGCACCACGCCTGATCACGTCCGCACCCGCATGGAGACAAGACCTTGACCACCGACTCAACCGTGCGCGGCTACGTGGCCCCGGTCGACAGCCTGGCTGGGCGCGTGATCCTCATCACCGGGGCCGGAGGTGGCCTCGGCGGCGCGCTCGCGACCGCCTGCGCCCAGCTCGGTGCCTGCGTCGTGCTGTGCGGCCGGAAGATCCCGAAGCTCGAGCGTCTATACGATGACATCCTGGCCGCGGGCGGTCCGCGCCCATCGATCGCGCCACTCGACCTCGAGCGGGCCGACGCCACACACTACGATGCGCTGGCCTCGGCCGTGCGCAACGAGTTCGGGAGACTCGACGGGCTCGTGCACGCGGCCGGACTGCTCGGCGAGCGTGCGCCCATCGAGCACTGCGACGTGCCGACGTGGATGAAGGTCATGCACGTGAACGTCAATGCTCCTTTCATCCTGACGCGTGCCTTGCTGCCCCTGCTGCGGGCGTCCGAGGACGCCTCGGTGGTGTTCGTCACCAGCGGGGTGTCGGTGCAGGGGCGCGCGTACTGGGGTGCCTACGCGGCCTCGAAGTTCGCGCTCGAGGGACTCACGCAGGTGCTCGCCGACGAGACCGACACGGTCACCCGCATCCGCGTCAACAGCGTGAATCCCGGCAAGATGCGCACGTCCATGCGCGCCAAGGCCTACCCGGGCGAGGATCCCGCCACGGTGCCACTGCCGCAGGACGTGCTCGCGCCGTTTCTCTACCTGCTGGGCCCGGACGGGCGCGGGACTAGCGGTCGCCGCTTCGACGCGCAGTAGCTCGTCGCCCGCGAGCGCCCCGGGAACCCGCGCGGCCACGCGGCTGCGGCTTGCGGCCGGCGAGTGCCAGCAGGGTCTCGAGTTCCGACCCCTCGACGTCGCGTGAACGGCCACGCGGCAAGTCGCGCGGCAGCGCCATTGGCCCCCAGCTCACCAGCAGGGTGCGGCTGACCTTCAGGCCCGCACCGTCGAACAGCGCGCGCAAGGCCCCGCGCGGCAGCGGATGCTCGGCCGCAACGCGAAACCAGACATTGGTTACGCCGCCCTCCAGTCGCTCAACCGCCGAAAACGCCACCGGCTTCCCCGCCAGGTCGATTTGCAGCGGCATGTCGGGCCAGTCATCGGCCTCGCGCGGGCGCAGCACTCGGACGCGGTACTCGACCGGCTGCGGGCCGGCGTTGCGCGCGATGGCCGAGGCAAGCGTGCCGTCGCTCGAGAGCACGAGCAGCCCCTCCTCACCGAAACCGAGCGGGTTCACCGGCAGCCAGCGACCTGAGCGTAGCGACGGCAACCGGCTCTCGACGACGCTGCGATCGTCGCCCTCGCGGCCGCGCGTCATCTCGCCGCCGGGTTTGTGGTAGAGGATGACGCGCAGTGAGGGCGTCGTCGCCAGCCGCTTCGACACGTCGCGTCCATCCACCGTGATCCGGTCGGTGGGGATCACTCGCTGGCCGACCTCGGCGGGTCGCCCGTTCACGAGCACGCGCCCGGCACGGATCCACTCCTCTACCTGCCGACGCGACCCGATGCCGTGCTGGGCCAGCAGCTTGTGGAGGCGTTCGTCCAAGCGGGTCGTCAGCCGCGTTCGTCGTCGGGTGGTGCGGCCACCAGCGTCGGAGCCTCGGGCTCGGACGACTGAAGCGATGCGTCGTCCTCGACAGTGGCCTCCTCTTCTGCCGACTCTCCGCCAGCGTGCGCCGGAATTACGGGCAATTCAGGCACCGGCCCGCCGCCGGGAAACTCCAGCTGGACCTTGATGTCGTCGAGATCGCGCAGTTCGGCGAGCGTCGGCAGGTCATCGAGGCTCTTCAGTCCGAAGTAATCGAGGAACTCGCGCGTCGTTCCGAGGAGCTCGGGGCGCCCCGGAACCTCGCGGTGCCCGACCACACGGATCCAGCCTCGTTCCTGCATCGTGCGCATGATGGTCGAGCTCACCGTGACACCGCGGATGTCCTCGATCTCGCCGCGCGTGATCGGCTGGCGGTAGGCAATCAGCGCCAGCGTCTCGAGCAGCGCCCGCGAGTAGCGGCTCGGCCGCTCCTGCCACAAACGCGACACGACGTCGGCAAACGGCGGCCGCACCTGGAGGCGCCAGCCGCTGGCCACTTCGCGCAACTCGAATGCACGGCCGGCGCAGTCCGCCTCGAGTTCGGCGAGCGCCGCGCGGACCTCCTCCGGGCTCGGTCGCATGTGCTCCTCGAACAGCTCGCGCATCTGCTCGACACCGACCGGGCGGCCGGCCGCCAGCAGCACGGCCTCGAGCACGCGTGACAGTGAATTCTCGCTCATGGCTCGTTACGGCTCGCAGTCTCCGTGCGGTCGTTGTCCACGACCAGCGTTACGTGTCGCGGCGCACCTGCCCGCACGTGGATGGGCGCAAAGGGCTCGGCCTGCACGATCTCGAGGAGCCCCTCGCGCAACAGCTCGAGGATGGCCGAAAACGTCACGGTCACGCCCATGCGTCCCTCCTCGGGACGGAACAGTCGCGTGAACTCGACGAACGCCTGGCTCCTGAGTGCGCCGAGCACGTCGGACATGCGCTGGCGCACGGACAGTCGCTCCCGGCTCACGTGGTGGTGGGCGAACATGTCGGCGCGCTCGAGCACGTCCTTGAGCGCGACCAGCATTTCCTGAAGCGTCACCTCCGGCAACATGCGCACGACTCGCCGCTCGCCGAGCTCGGCCGACGCGGGGAAGGTATCGCGGTCCACGCGCGGCAGGGTCTCGATGTCAGCGGCGGCCTGCTTGAAGCGCTCGTACTCCTGGAGTCGACGCACCAGCTCGGCGCGCGGGTCCAGCCCGTCGTCGCCGGACTCGCTCTGGGGCCGCGGCAACAGCATGCGCGACTTGATCTCCGCCAGCGTGGCTGCCATCAGCAGGTACTCGCCGGCGAGTTCGAGCTGCAACTCGCGCATCAACTCGATGTAGCGCATGTACTGCCGGGTGATCTCCGCGATCGGGATGTCCAGGATGTCGAGGTTCTGGCGCCGGATCAGGTAGAGCAGCAGGTCGAGCGGACCTTCGAACGCCTCGAGGAACACCTGCAGTGCCTCGGGAGGAATGTACAGGTCGCGCGGCATCTGCGTGACCGGCTCGCCCTCCACCACCGCGAAGGGCATCTCGGCTTGCTCAGCATGCTCGACCGGCGCAGCCTGCGCCGGGACGGGCGGGCCACC
>Ga0209391_10001399_pt1 | contig 12425 bp, 10 predicted proteins | sample PPLLak3March2015_FD_187246 | JGI IMG/M metagenome (GOLD analysis project Ga0209391, IMG submission 187246) | Freshwater sediment microbial communities from Prairie Pothole Lake near Jamestown, North Dakota, USA - PPLs Lake P7 Core (1) Depth... | ecosystem: Environmental > Aquatic > Freshwater >... | reverse complement strand
ATCACACCTCGGACGAATGGCATTTGATGTTCTGCCCCCCACTCGAACGATTCCTCGGAGAGCCCCGAGAGCAGCTCTATCGGGAGGGTTGCGACAGACTCGCGGCTTTAGAGGCACAATTGTCCACGCCCCAACCACAGTCGGCCAACTCATTAGACCCTGTCAGCTTTCGACCACAGCAATCCCGGGACTCCTATATGGACCGGGTCCGGCGCTGCCAGGAATATATCGCCGCCGGTGATCTGTATCAGGCCAATCTCTCTCACCGTTTTTCGGTCACCAGCCGGAGCTTCACCGAACAGGCGGGGCTCGCAACGGAACTCCAGGCCTATGCGCGCTTGCGCCACATGAATCCTTCTCCATTTTCCGGCCTGTTGCGGAACGGAAGCACCAGCCTCATCAGCACCTCCCCGGAACGGCTGGTTCGGCTAGACGGACGCTCAGCCGATACCCGGCCGATCGCGGGAACCCGGCGCCGGGGCCACACCGCCGCCGACGATCGTCGCCTGCGCGAAGAACTGCTTGGGAACGAGAAGGAACGCGCCGAACATTTGATGCTGGTCGACCTCGAACGGAACGACCTGGGACGCGTGTGCGAGTTCGGCTCGGTGTCGGTCGACGAGCTCCTGTCGATCGAGCAATATTCCCACGTCAGCCATCTGGTGTCTCACATCTCCGGACGGCTACGCGCCGAGGTGACCGGATTCGATTTGTTGCAAGCCGTCTTTCCCGGCGGCACCATCACCGGCGTCCCCAAGATCCGCTGCATGGAAATCATCGACGAATTGGAGCCGGTACGGCGAGGTCCCTATACCGGATCGATGGGATATCTGAGCTGGAGCGGAGATCTCGACTTCAACATTATCATTCGCACGCTGGTGCTCCATAAGAAACAGGGCTACCTTCAAGTCGGGGCCGGGATTGTGGCAGACTCGGATCCCGCCAAAGAATATGAGGAGACGATGCACAAGGCTCAGGCGTTCCTGAGCGCCTTGTCGTAAGATTGCCCATGTGGATTTTTCTCAACGATCGATTCGTCCCGGAACAGGACGCGAAGATTTCTGTATTCGACCATGGATTTCTCTATGGAGATGGAGTCTATGAAACGATCCGCTCCTATGGGAAACGGATCTTCATGCGTGACCACCATCTGTCGCGTTTGCACCGTTCCGCCGACGCTATCGGCCTGACGATTCCCGTCCCGCTGAGCGAATGGTCGGGCCTCTTGCATGAGGCGATGGATCGCAATCGACTGGGAAATGACCAGACCGACGCCTACCTTCGAATTACCGTGTCCCGGGGAGCGGGAGAGATCGGCCTCGATCCGGCCCTCTGCCCGACGCCCACCGTCGTCATCATGGCCAAACCGCTCCATCCGCCCGCCGCCGACTTGTACCAGCGCGGCGTATCACTCATCGTTGCACACACGAGGCGCAATCTGCCGAGTGCGCTCTCCCCGCAGATCAAAGCGACAAACTTTTTGAACAACATTCTGGCGAAACGCGAAGCGATCGCTGCGCAGGTCTTCGACGCACTTTTGCTGAATTGGGAAGGCCACCTCGCCGAATGTACCGTGAGCAATGTGTTCTTCGCCGCGCAAGGCCGGCTGTACACACCATCCGTAGAATGCGGTCTGTTGGACGGCATTACCAGAGCGATCTTGTTGCAAATGGCGGAAGAGCTAAAGATCCCCGTGCACGAAGGACGGTTCACCCCGGATGAGTTGCTGCAGGCCGACGAATGTTTCCTGACGAATACCAGCATGGAAGTGATGCCGGTCGTCTCAGTCAACCAACAACCTATTGGGCAGGGCACCCCAGGCCCCATGACCCGTCAATTGCACCGTCATTTTGTCGACAATAGAAGTCGTTATCTGGAACCTCTCGCCTAACCCCTTGCAACCAAACCATTGCTTTCATTCCAATACTCTCACAATAGGAGAGGGCGCAAGACGTGCATATCCTTGACACCCAGGTACAGGCTGCTATCGTTTGACCATGCCAAACACAACAAGAGTGCGTAGGAGCGATCAATTGAAAACCCTTCGACTACTTCTCGGAACGGCCCTCCTGGGAACCCACTGGCTTCTTTCAGGGCTTCCCGTAGCGCACGCTGAGATATACCAATACATTGACGCCAACGGGACCATCTCGCTGACCAATGTACCAACCGACCTACGCTACCGGCGAATCACCCCGCAACAGCCCAACAGACTCCATCCCGTTCTCTCAGAGCGGGAACTGGAACCGATGATCAGCCGGTATTCCCGACAACACCAATTACATCCCGCCCTTATCCGGGCTGTCATTAAAGCGGAATCCGGCTTCGACCCAATGGCCGTATCGCGAGCCGGCGCCATTGGGCTGATGCAACTGATGCCACAAACGGCCGTTCGCCTCGAAGTGCGGGACCTCTATGATCCTGAAGATAATATCGGGGGGGGAACGAAATACCTGCGTCAACTGCTGGATCGATTCCGGGGAAACCTTCCGTTGGCCCTTGCAGCCTACAATGCCGGGGAACATGCCGTGGATCGCTATCGCGGGCTCCCACCGATCGACGAAACCCGCCAATACGTCCGGAAAGTCATTCGCTATTATCGGACGTTTCTGATTAAGGACGGCGCGATGACCGGGCACGTGATCGCCGCTGCCGAATCTGCAGAGCCACAACCACTCCCCGCTTCTTTGCCGGCCTCGACTCAGTAGTGTCAACAGCGATCCGCAATTGACTGTGCTGCTTCCAGCCTGGCCGCTTAGCCTCGGGGCAATCTGAGCGAAAATGCGCCCCGACGCTGTTCTCCCGCCATAATGCGGCTTCCGCGACACAATGCGCGACCTGCACCATGTTTTTCACTTCCAGTTCTGCCCTGGTCGTAGAGAACCTGGCAACGAGCTGTGTCCAGCGGGATAATTGAGCCGTTGCTCGAATGAGGGACTCACGCGACCGGATGACCCCGACCTGTCCCCACATCGTCCGGCGGAGCGAACTCCTTAGCTTCTCCACATCTTCAAGAGTCGCCTCTCCTGCAGAATGAGGGGTCTCTGCGTGGGGAGACAGCTCAGGGAACTCGTGCCCCTGAGCAAACGTGATCGCAGCGACGCCGGCCCGCATACCAAAAACCAGTCCTTCTAATAGCGAATTGCTCGCCAGGCGATTGGCCCCATGAACGCCGCTACAGGCCACCTCGCCGGCCGCGAATAATCCCGGCAGCGTGGTGGCCCCATTCACATCGGTCCACACCCCGCCCATCATGTAGTGGGCACTGGGCGAGACAGGAATCCACTCTTCGGTGATATCAATATCGGACCGCAGGCAGGTCGCATAGATCGTCGGGAATCGACGCTTGATGAACTCGGCACCGAGATGTGTCACATCGAGATACACATGCCGGGCTCGCGTCGCCGCCATCTCAGCCCAGATCGCCCGCGATACAATATCCCGAGGCGCAAGTGCCCCGAGGGGATGGTATCGCTGCATGAACAACTCCCCCTTGTTATTGCGCAATTGCCCGCCTTCGCCGCGCATGGCTTCGGACAGGAGGAACGGCGGACTGGAAGGGAGGTAGAGCGAGGTTGGATGAAACTGGACGAACTCCATATCCTGCAGCATGGCTCCTGCTCGAAACGCCATTGCCATGCCATCGCCGGTAGCATTGGGAGGGTTCGTCGTCCGGGCGTAAATCTGCCCGGCGCCGCCCGTGGATAACACGACTGCTTTTGCAGGAATAATGAACTGCTTCGACGATGATTCATCGAGCACGACCGCCCCGCAACAACGTCCCTCCTCCACCACCAGGTCAACCGTGAAGTGATAGTCGAGACGTTGGATGCGCTTCTGCCGCGCGACCTGGGCCATCAATGCACGCACCATTTCGTTGCCCGTGGCATCGCCGCGCGCACGCAAAATGCGACTCCGGCTATGCGCCGCTTCTCGGGCAAAGGCAAACTTTCCATCCGTCTTGTCGAATTTGGCGCCCCACCGAATCAATTCCTGAATCCGCGCCGGCCCCTCCTCCACCAGCACCCGAACCGCCTCGGGACGACACAGCCCGTGGCCGGCCCTCAACGTATCGGTCCGGTGAATCGCGACATCGTCCTCTTCGCTGAGAGCCACCGCCACGCCCCCTTGCGCATAGATCGAATTACTCTGCAGTGGGTGCCCCTTCGTCAGCATGATGACACGGCCTTCACAACTCAACTCCAGCGCCGCGCGTAACCCGGCCACGCCGCTCCCGATGACCAGAAAGTCGGCTTGAGGGATAGAGGACGTTTTTCGCGACTGCGCTGCTGACGGTTTCATTGGGGAAGCGGTTTCTGCGGCACTGCGGGAAGGTCGGACAACGCCTGGCGCACTTTCATCCCAAACGGCAAATCACCCTGCACACCGCGGAGAAGAATCGATTGTTTGCCCACCCACTGCAAGCGGGCATGCCCACGCTGACGAATACCGGCGTCGTCAGGATTTTTCTTCCACACCCCCTGCCAATGCACATACACGTCAATATTCTCCCCGTCGATCATGATGCGCTCGGTTTTAAAGTCCAGTTGAATGGATTGAAACAATTCGAAGTCCTGCGCTGCCTCTGCTTGGATTTGCTCCAATGACTCCGCAGGCAACATCACGTCCTGAAATGCAGAACGGTCTCGATGCTGATACGCCTCCCGTAACGCTTCCACTGCCTGATCGATACGCGTAAAACGCTCATGATCCTCAGGATACTGGAGCGTCTTCGCCGAGCAGGCCACTACCGTAAGGATTACCGCCACTCCGCACCAACGGAGTACACGCAGACGAAACTGAGGTGCCGGATGATTCGTATCCATAGAATTGCAGTATAGAAACGTCCCGGGGATCGGTCAAGGCGCAGCGCCGCTGGCGAACCGACGGGAAAGAAGCTCACCACAATCATTCACGGCCAGTCACCGACTGGCTTGCTTTTTGACCAAAAAGTCTCTAGACTCCCCCGTCTTTGGAGATTCATTGCATGTCGAGCGTGTTAAAAAAGCGTCGAAAGAAAATGCGCAAGCACAAGTACAAGAAGTTGCGCAGACGCCAAAAATTCTTACGTCGTAAGAGCTAAGCTCACCCCGTTCACCGGGAGGAGGACATTGTGCCGGAAGGCAAGAAGGTTCGCATCCGCGTCCGTACGGTGAACTGCACCTACGTGGGGGACTTTCTCGTTCCGCCAATGCGCCATCGCGTCTCGGACGCGATCAACGAGGAAGTGCGACTCTTTATCAGCCTGACGGACGTGGTCATTAACGAGACAGATCGTTCTGACTATGTAGCCCTCAATAAGAACCTGATCGAGTCCATCGCGCAGCTCTAGCGCCTTGCCCTGCAGCCATCCTCCGTTGCATCCCATCTACCCGTACACCCATACGGGGCAACCCACGGGGGGGGATGACGTCGTTACACCGAAATTTCCAGATGCATGTCGCCCTTTAGCCGATTTCTTCCATTTGTACGTCCCTACCTTTCACGAATGATCCTGGCTGGACTCCTCGTGATGGGAGTCGCCGCCATCAATCTGGCCCTGCTGCGCCTGGCCGGCACGCTCTGGGACGTTATTACCGTCCACCACGATCGTGATCGCATGACGGAGTTGATCGGGCTGTTCATCGGCCTGGTTCTCCTGCAAGGCCTCTGTTCGATGGGGCACAGCTACCTGACGACCTGGATTTCCCAGCGAGTCGTGGCCGATTTCCGCACCCATCTCTTTGCCCATCTGCAAAACCTCGCGGTCAGCTTTTTCGCCAGGAGGCGGACGGGGGAATTACTGTCCCGCCTGATGAACGATGTCACCGTGATTCAATCCATCGTCACCGAGACGCCCATCGATACAGCCAAGCAGTTGGTGACGTTCATCGGCGGCATCGGGTTCTTGCTGGCCATGAACTGGCGACTCTGCCTCCTCATCCTGCTCCTGCTCCCGCTGTTGGTGCTCGTCGCCAAATTTTTTGGACGCAAGCTGAAATCGCTCTCGACCTCGATACAGGATCAAACCGCCGCCCTCAGCACCCTCCTTGAAGAGGTCATTTCAGGCATACGCATTGTGAAGTCGTTCGTGCAGACGAAGCGGGAAGAAAGCCGTTTCCTGACTCAGGTCCAACATGGCTTGACTCTCTCACTCAAACGAGCCGGCATCATGGCTCTGTTCGTTCCCGTCATCAGCCTGCTGACGTTTTCAGCCGCCGCGGCCGTGCTGTGGTACGGCGGCACTCAAGTGATTGAAGGCACTGTCACACCGGGCGATCTCTTCGCCTTCGTCCTCTTCGCAGGAATCCTGATCGGGCCCTTCAGTTCGGCGGCCCGCGTCTTCGCTCAAATCAAAGAAGCCCAGGGCGCCACCCAGCGCGTGTTCGAAATACTCGACGCAGAAGCGGATATCCGAGACGTCCCGAATGCGCATGCCCTCTCTGTAGTGAAAGGCCATGTGCGGGCCGAGCAGGTCAGCTTCAGTTATGACCCGCGCACCCCGGTGCTGTCACACCTGTCATTCGAAGCACAACCGGGCGAACTCGTCGCCTTTGTCGGACCAACGGGAGCCGGCAAAACCACCGTCATCAATCTGCTCCATCGATTCTACGACCCCGTCGAAGGCCGCATCACCGTGGATGGACACGATCTGAAACAGGTCACGGTGGATAGTTGGTACCGGCAGGTCGCGCTCGTCCCGCAAGAAACCATCCTCTTCGGAGGAACGATCCTTGACAATATCCGCTACGGGAACCCCGAGGCGGGCGAGACGGCGGTGCAAGAGGCAAGTAAGGCGGCGCACGCGCACGATTTTATTTCAGCCTTTCCCGACAAATACTTGACCGTGGTGGGAGAAAAGGGAATCAACCTGTCTGGGGGCCAGCGACAGCGTATTGCCATTGCCCGGGCGATTCTCAAGAACCCTCGTGTCCTGTTGCTCGATGAGGCAACCTCATCGCTCGACACCGAGTCAGAACGGCTGGTGCAGGAAGCGCTTGAACGACTGATGGAAGGACGGACGACGTTCGTCGTCGCGCATCGACTCTCCACCATTCAACGTGCAGACCGCATCCTCGTCTTGGATAAAGGGCAAGTCGTGGAAGAAGGAACCCACGCGCAGCTTCTTGAGCGCAAAGGCCTCTATCACTACCTCTACACCATCAGATTCAGCGAACAACCTTCTTGACTACAAACCGCTGATCGTCATCCCCTCACGATCCGTTCCCGTCGCTCACTCACTGCAGCTTTTCCACCCTCACGCCTAAGAGCCGGATCCGTTGACGTCGCGGGTTCTCCCGCCGATCGAGAAACGGGAGCAACAGCTTAAGTAACTCACGACGCACAACCGACCCCTCCCGCACTGGATCAGGAAATGTATGGGCTCTGGTGACCGTGGTGAAATCTGCGAACCGCACGGTAAGAGCGACCGTCCGGCAGGCCTCAAAGCCCTCCTGCGCCAATCGCGCAAACACGCCATCACCTAACTGCGACAGCCGTTCAACAAGAACCTGGGAATCCAGCGTATCCTCATCAAAGGTCTCCTGCTCACTGATGGACTTCGGTTCCCAATGTTCCTCCACCGGCGAGTCATCCTCTGCGCGAATTTTGGCATACCACTCAAGCCCGCGCTTGCCGAAGCGCGCTTCCATCTCAACCAGGCTCAGCTGTTTCAGTTCTTCAACAACACGAATATGCTGCGCGGCAAGCATCGCTTCCGTCTTCGGCCCGATTCCCGGAATCGCCCGTACGGATAGAGGCGCAAGAAACGTTTCCGCCTCTGCCTCAGTGACTATCGTAAACCCATCCGGCTTGTGCATACCCGAAGCAATCTTGGCAATCAGCTTGTTTGGACCGATCCCGACCGAGGCAGTCAGTCGCTCCTCGGAAAGAATCGCCGCCTTAATCGACCGACAGAGCACTGCCGCGGCCTCGAAAGATCCGGTACTGGAGACATCTCCATAGGCCTCATCGATACTGGCCTGCTCAAGCACAGGAATGGCGCGGCGAGCGATGGCCATCACAGATTCGGATACGCGTGCATACTTGCGCATATCGACGGAGAGGAACGTCACCGGAGGCAGCCCCCTTCGACGGGCCTCTTCAGAAAGACGCCAGGCTGTGGAAATCGGCGTGGCCGAATGAATCCCGTACTCGCGCGCCTTGTAATTCGCAGTCGAAGCAACCCCGCGCCCCTGCCCTTGTGCCGGATCAGCCCCCACGACCAGAGGGAGGCCTCGAAACGCCGGTGTATCCCGCTCTTCGATCGCAGCATAGAACGCGTCCATATCGATGTGCGCAATGATCCTAGGCATCAGCCCATTCTACTTCCTTGATTGAACCCAGGGGTATCCACTGACCGGCATCAGACAGGTAACAACTTCTTTCGCTACGAATACCTGAGATTGTCCGCGACAACACGCAAGAAGATCAAAGAGAGAAAGAAGGACACAGGCGGGCGAACACAGATTGTAGAAGGACGCTTAGACACGACGACATGCCCAAGCGAGAAAAGGACTCACTACGCGTGAAGTGATAACCAATCCCTCTTAGGCAAAGGCCTTACCGGACCTTGGAGAAGTCGGCGTCAAATTCGCTTGTCTTCCCGTCCGGGAAGAACACGATGACTTTCGTCTTAGCGTTGGGATCGAAGCTGTCGTAGGCGAAGCGCGCGGTAAATCGCGATCGGAACGCGGGGCCTTGGCCGTCGTTCTTGCGGCCCTTTTCCGCAGGGCTCACATCGATGGACTTGATATTCTTGTTCCCTTGTTGAAATGCAACCTGCGCTCCTTCGGCAAAGTATTCGTCGTCCCCGCAGAGCTGCACTTCCACTTCCATGTTCGGCATGTCGACGACTTTCTTGATGAACTCGTCCGGCATGCGGATCTCTTTCTTCTGCTTCTTGGATTCCGCCGCTTCCTGTCGCCCGAAGGCTTCGAGCCGGAATCGCTTGGTGCGGAGGATGGCGCTGGCACCGCAGGGGTCTTTCTCAGGATCCGACCCGACCCTGGTGGCCAAGGACGCTTGCTGCAGGACCTTCTTGACGTCTTCCGGCGAATTGGCTTTCTCCATCGGAATGCGACCCGCTTCCAGGGCCTTCTGCGCGTCGTCCACCGACAGCTTCACGTCGATTGCCGACGCCGCTTGCGGTGCGACGAGCGCCAGAATTCCAAAGAGACTCGAGACCGCCAACATTCCTTGACGCCGATGGGCTCTGCTCCGCATAACCGCCTCCCTCAAGATAAAGCCAAGAAAAGAATGGCGCATTGTAGGTGAAGCGCCACATCATTTCAATCGTGCGCAAACCGTGACCAATTCGGATAGGGTTTATCTCGATAGAGCGCATCGATATCGACGGGAACAGGCAGTCCCGCCCCAACCAACAAAGTCGCCACCGCGCGCAACGGCAAACCGACGATGCCAAGAAAATCACCACGAATCGTTTCGATCAATTCACCGCCCATGCCCTGAATAGAGTAGGCACCGGCCTTCCCCATCGGCTCTTGACTCGCCAGGTATCGCTCGATGGCGGCTTCGTCATAGGCTTTCATCTGCACCGTGGCAGTCACAAGCGCCATGGCTTCATAATGAGGGGTCTGACGACAGAGGGCCACGGCCGTATGCACAAAATGCGGCCGCCCTGCCAATCTCGTCAGCATCGCGCGTGCATCGGCCAGGTCCACCGGCTTGCCCAGCATCTGTCCGTCGAGTTCAATCACGGTATCGCTGCCCAATACCAGAGAGGCAGGCCGCGTGATCGCGATAGACCGTGCCTTCTCACGCGCAAAATGCTCAACCTGTTGTCTCGGAAGCCACCCCGGCTGAGGCAATTCTTCAAAATCCGGGGCGACAATTTCGAATGGAATACCGAGAAGCGCGAGGAGTTCACGACGGCGAGGAGAGGTCGACGCGAGAATCAACTGCATCGTGACACAAGCGTCGTGGCCTCATTGGACAGGTCATCGCCTGGCACCACACCCGAGGCCGGATCATCGACGATCTGATTCGCGTGATAGCGGGCAATCATGGCCTCCACATCTTCCGCGGATGACACGCGAAACATCTGGCCCCGCAACGCTGCCGCAAGAGGAAAGCCTTTGCAATACCAACCCAGATGCTTCCGCATGCGGTGAAATTGCCCCGGGCCGCACATCGCCTGGAACTGCCGCGCATGGTCGAGCATCAGCGCGAAACGCGCATGGAGGTCCATCGGCTGGACTTCGATCCGACTGCCTGCCGCGTCTGCCTGGACCAAGGCTCGGGCCTGCTCTTTGGCGTGAAAAAACCACGGCGTCCCAAGCACGGCCCGCCCGATAAGAGCTCCATCCACCTGCGTGAATCGGACGCGGCTCACCACCTCATCGAGACTCTGCACGTCGCCGTTTCCCAGCAACAGAATTCCGGTCCCCTTGACTAACTGAGCAGCTCTGGCAATCGCCGACCAGTCCGCTTCGCCGCGATACATTTGCCGGAGTGTGCGTCCATGCAGTGTAATGGCAGCCGGTTTCTCTTGAATAAGATGGCTGAGCCAATCCTCCACAATTACGGAGTCATAACCCAGCCGAGTCTTCACCGAGAGCGGCAGCACACGTCGGAGCACCGAACCAGCCCCCTGACGCCCGGCATTCATCGCCTGAATGGCTGCAATTCTGGATGGCTTAAACCCGACCTGCTCCAGCGTCTGTCCGTTCGCCCAATCGTGAATGGCACGAGTGGTGGCTTGCATAATCGCATGGGCGACATCCGGCGTTCTGATCAAACCGGCACCCGACCCGGATGAGGCGACATTCTTCGACGGGCATCCCATATTAATATCGATCCCATCAAATCCTAACTCGCAGGCCGCGTGCGTGGCCTGGTAGAACAACGCCGGATCCTTGCCATACAACTGTGCGACGACCGGCCGTTCCAATTCACTATAGATCAGCGTGTTCAACAGAAACTCCGGCCCCCGACAGACATCATGAACGTGCGTGAACTCGGTAAAGGTCACATCAGGCCTGCCGTGCTGAGCGATGACTCGACGGAACGTCGCATCCGTCACCCCGTCCATCGGAGAGAGGCCCATGATCGGGCGCGGCAATGTTGTCCAGAAGCTCATGGGTGAATACTCGCTGTTGGTAGTGGAGCTTCGCTCGCCGCTTGGTAAGCCTGGCGCAGTTCGGTCGCTTCCCGTTGCGCCAGTGGCTCCAGATCCGGAGCCAGCTCCCTGACAAAGTCCACAAAGCGATCGATCTTCACGTCGAAATAATCATAGGATCGAGTCACCGAATGCGGCAGGCGAAACCAATAGGACACAAATCCGTCAAGAGCAATTTGACGTCCAGCTAGCGCCCGACAGGTTTCAGGAAACATCGCCTCGACATCGCCGCCCCAATGCAAAATTTCGTAGGGAAGATACGTGGCTCGATACCAATCAAGCTCCTCCGTACAAGCCGGTGGCGCCATCCAGTTCAGCCCGACCGGCTCGGCCCGACCCGATACAACCTGCGCATACAGTTCATAGGCCTTGGCCAGGGACTCTGTCTCTGATACTGATACAGAGACAGAGTCCGTTGAGAGTCGTGCACCGGCTCGCGTGGGAAGAAACGCACCTGCGCCCAAATCACGCGGCAGATTCTGATCAAATACGCCTTTATATCGTTCTAAAAACCATGCCAACTCGTCGGCGATGAGATCACTGGTCTTCGTATCAACTTCAAGCGCCATCCCTCGCAAATGTTCCAATCGACCGCACCGAAGAATCTGATCCAACATCTCGAACAACACCGGGGGAATTGGCGCAGCATGGGCATCCGTCCATCGCGGGAGGAGATTCGGATCCTCACAATGCACAACATCGGCCTTGCTGACCAGAGATTCATGGACGGCGAGCCCCGCGACATGGATCTCCACGACCCGCTCGACCGGAAACTCGCGCAGAAAGTCACCGACGAATTGTGCGAGGGACTGAGCCCGCCAGGCTCCAGAGTAGCGATAGACGGTCCATAGATGCCCGACATCCAGCACGAGCCCGCAGGCGGCTTCGTCTGTGACGCGACGAAAGTAGGCCGGAATCGAAAGGGTTCCGGCAACAAAAAACGTCAGCGGCGGCATCTCCAGCAGAAAGAGCGGAGAGCCGCCGCCCGGCAGCGCAGCATATTGATCAAAGATCGCCTGAACCATGTTGATGTTCTTGGCCACAATGTCCGCGCTCGCGGCCGTATAGAGCGGAGGCAGGTAGGTCCCGAACGAGTACCCGGCAATATGCTTCGTCGCACATTCATGATTCGACCAGGCGCTCCGGAGCAGAGAAAGGTGGGATGCTAGCACCCGTGCTTCTTCTTGAAACAACGGATCAGCCTCAGCCCCCGGTTGCGTCACCCAGAGTCCTTCTCCATGGTAGGGAAGCGGCAAATCGGTCTGATCACGAACAGCGGTCAGCGCACTGGAGGTCGCATGAAACA
>Ga0209391_10001398_pt1 | contig 12427 bp, 8 predicted proteins | sample PPLLak3March2015_FD_187246 | JGI IMG/M metagenome (GOLD analysis project Ga0209391, IMG submission 187246) | Freshwater sediment microbial communities from Prairie Pothole Lake near Jamestown, North Dakota, USA - PPLs Lake P7 Core (1) Depth... | ecosystem: Environmental > Aquatic > Freshwater >... | reverse complement strand
TTGGGTTACGCATGGATACTGGAGCAACTGCCTTGCGACAGCGTAACCCAACATTTCTAAAGAGTTGTCAGAATACGTTGCAATCTCTTTAGCCAGCCTACAAAACTGTAGTCAACAGCGACAAGCCGCTAGAATTTAACCGTAATTTTAATCGCCACCTACCCTCCGCATAGTTGTAATTAGCGAGAATAAAAATATGCCCGACAAAAAAAAGTTGAAATTGGTCTTGTGCTGGCACATGCATCAGCCGGAGTATAGGGATTTACAAACTGGCGAATTTAAATTGCCCTGGACGTATCTGCATGTCATCAAAGACTATGTCGACATGGTTGCACATCTGGAAGCAGTACCGGAGGCTAAAGCGGTAATTAATTTCGCACCTATTTTACTAGAACAAATTGAAGATTATGCCAATCAAGTCAGTGGTTATTTGCGTAATGGCGTTGCAATCACGGATCCTTTATTGGCGGCTCTGGTTGCCCCCACTATTCCGGAAGAACCTGAAGATCGCTTGCGACTGGTTAAGGACTGTATGCGGGCAAACCGTGAAAGGCAAATCAATCGCTATCCGGCCTTCGTCAAATTAGTTGAAATGACAGAGTGGCTGGAACAGCATTACGGTTCATTGAGTTATGTCAATGCTCAGTTCATTCATGATATTTTGGTCTGGTATCATCTTGCATGGATGGGGGAAACAGTAAAATTAACAGATAGCAGAATAAAGTATCTAATAGAAAAAGGTACTTGTTATTCGATACATGACCGGATTGAAGTTGTACAAATCATTGGCGAACTACTGGCAAATGTGATCCGCAGATATAAGGTATTAGCGAGAAAAGGGCAAATTGAGCTGTCGGTTACTCCTTATGCCCATCCAATTATACCGCTGTTGCTGGACTTGAATACAACACTTGAAGCAATGCCTGATGCGGATTTACCCGAATTAAATGGTTATCCGGGTGGAGAAGATCGCGTAAAATGGCATCTTGAAAAAGGTATTCAGACGTTTAAACGATTTTTTGGCGCCAAACCGAAAGGTTGCTGGCCGTCAGAAGGCAGCGTTAGTCAACAAACGCTAAAAATACTGAGTGACTTCGGCTTTAACTGGACCGCAAGTGGCGGCTCCGTTCTGCGTAATAGTTTAAATCAGCCTGAAAATAATCAACCAACAGGAATACATCATCCGTTTAAGCTAAAAAATACCAAAACAGCCTGCTTTTTTCGGGATGATGGATTATCCGATATTATAGGTTTTGAATATTCAAAGTGGCATGCCGATGACGCTATTGCTGATTTGATTCATCATCTTGAGAATATAGCTGCTCATGAACCCGGAGATAAAGTAGTTTCAATCATCATGGACGGCGAGAATGCCTGGGAATATTTCCCGGATAATGGCTACCATTTCCTGAGCGCTCTATATAGCCGATTGGCTAGTCATCCATCAATTGAACTTACAACTTTCTCGGAATGTTTAAAATCTAAAACCCTCGTTAAACCCTTATCGAAATTGGTTGCAGGGAGTTGGGTTTACGGGACCTTTTCAACCTGGATAGGTTCTTCTGACAAAAATCGTGGATGGGAGATGCTTGGCGATGTAAAATATGCATTCGATAAAGCCCTCGCAACCAACCGATTAACCGATAAACAAATCCAGCAGGCTGAACTTCAGCTTGCTGTTTGTGAAGGTTCGGACTGGTTCTGGTGGTTTGGTGATTATAACCCGGGCGAAGCCGTCAGTAACTTTGAACAACAATTTCGACTTAATTTAGCCAATCTATATCGATTATTAGGCGAACAGCCTCCAGCATATCTGGCACTGTCATTTACTCAAGGTTCTGGTGATCCAGCCATGGGTGGAGCAATGCGGCCAGGCATTGAACATTAACCAGAGATCACAACGTGTGAATAACCTTTTAAATAAACGCCGTGCAGGCGTTCTGCTGCATATTACCTCGTTGCCAGGTACTGACAAACAAGGTAATTTGGGTCAAGATGCCTATAATTTTGTCAATTTTTTGCATGACTCTGGAGTTACTGTATGGCAAAGTCTTCCTTTGGGGATGACCCATGCGGATGGTTCTCCTTATCAATGCTTATCTGCTCATGCCGGCAATCCGGAATTAATTGATATTGAAGGGTTAGTACAACCGGATTGGTTACAATTATCCGAGCACTGTGAAGAATGCCAGAGCACTTCCGCGTTCAACAAAAGCTGCTTGATTGCAAAGGCTTATCATGGTTTTTTAAAGCGTGCTGAACGACGCGACTGGGACGACTTTGCACATTTTTGTCAGGAAAAGGCATTTTGGCTTGATGATTTTGCCTTGTTTATTGCCCTTAGAAATGTTTTTAATCAACAATGCTGGAATCAATGGCCTGAGCCTTTCAAAGAACGAGATTCAAAAGCACTCAAGGAAGCACGCCACCGATTATCAACGGCAATCGAAGAAATTAAATTCGAACAATATGTCTTTTTTCGGCAATGGATGACCTTAAAAACCTATGCTAATGAGCGGGGGGTACTTTTATTTGGCGATATCCCCATTTTTGTGTCTTATGACAGTTCTGATGTCTGGGCTAATCGCGAGGTTTTCAAACTCGATGAATCTGGTGAAATGTTAGTAGTCGCCGGCGTACCGCCTGATTATTTTTCTGCAACAGGCCAGCGTTGGGGCAACCCGCATTATGATTGGAAATATCTAAAGAAAACCTGGTTTAAATGGTGGATTGAGCGGATGCAAACTCAGCTTGAACAGTTTGACATTCTGCGTATCGATCATTTTCGTGGACTTGAAGCTGCGTGGGAAATACCCGCCGATGAACCCACAGCGCAAAATGGTGAGTGGGTTAAAGCTCCGGGGAAAGCCTTATTGAAGGAAATAAAAGAAAAACTGGGTTCGATTCCCCTAGTGGCTGAAGATCTCGGCATTATTACCGACGAAGTTGAAGCATTAAGAGATGAATTCAGTTTACCCGGCATGAAGATATTACAGTTTGCATTCGGTAGTGGGCCTGATAATCCCTATTTACCGGACCATTATGAAAGGAACTGTGTTGTTTATACTGGGACTCACGATAACGATACAACATTGGGTTGGTCATATAGCATCAGTGAATATGAGAGAAACTATGCTTACGATTATCTGGGCAACCCGTCCATTTCACTGCATTGCGCACTTATACAAGCGGCATTGGGCTCGGTTGCCAATCTTGCTGTAATACCCATGCAGGATATTCTTGAACTGGGTTCCGAGGCGCGCATGAATACGCCAGGTACTACAGTAGGCAACTGGAAGTGGCGTTTTCAGTGGGATCAACTGCCTCACGAGCGAGCCAGCCGATTTGCCTATCTGGTATCATTATTTAACCGGAATTGATTTGAAAGCTGGTTTCAAGGAACAAGGTAAAAGGTTGTACTCTGTTGATCCTTTTACCTTGAACCCGCTTTATTCAATCATCATCACGAGCAACTTCTTTCGTAATCGGTAACAAAGGAATATTATAACTGGATATAATTGCCTGAATCTTATCTGCCTTGGTCGCAATCAGTTTGTCAAGCGCTGCTTTTCTCGCCTTATCACCATTACGAACACCCATCGCCATAGCAAAATCAAACTTTATTCCTGGCGTTGATTTCATCGGAATCATAATGTAGCTGTTCTTTGGACTTTGTGCAGTGACATAGGCCGCCATTGGCCCCCACAAAATAACCATATCTATTTTTTTGGCTTTAAGATCCTTATCTATTTGCATAGCCGTATTATTTTCACTATCCCCGGACATCGATTGATAAGGGATACCTTGATCGAGCAAACCATTTTGTTGCAGCCATGTCGTTCCAGGGCCGCGATCGAACATAGCAATTTTTAATGACTCCTGCCTTTGCAAAGGCAGCTCGGTTAATTGATTGGCGTCTTTAATACCATCCCAACCGCGTCCTTTCGCAATCAACAGCACATAAGTTGATTTATAGTAGGGCGCAGTGGTTAAGGTCAAATCATATCCCGCCGGAACCCCCATTACGATGTCGCATTTAAACTTATCAGTATCTGCATCCCATTCGTTTACCGGTGCAGTTAAGGTATTGCGAATAAAACCAATACGTTGGGCAAACCATGTATATTCAATTTTTTGCCCCAGTTCTTTGGCAAATAATTCGGCGATTTTATTTTCAAAACCGTCTTTATTTTTTGTTGAATACGGGGGATTCAGTGGATCAGCACATACTTTAAATTTTTCTTCGGCTGAAGCCGGTAATATGATCGCAGCTAAACATAGCCCTGCAAGTATTTTTGTAACACTCATTTTTTTCCTTTTGTGGATTTATAAATACCCGATATAAAGCGTCTGTATTAATTGGTTTCGCAGCAACACTGCATATGCCAACTTTGGTCATAGGACACGGACAACACTAATTAGACGGATTTCAACGGATTTTATTTTTTATCAATATTTATCAGTCAAATCGGTGTTGCCTGTATTCTCATTATTTCTTGCTGGTGGCTATCTAAAAACTAAGCCAACCCGATCCGAATGAAGTCGCGAAAACAAGACTGACAATGGTCATCAATTTAATCAGAATGTTCAGAGACGGTCCACTGGTATCCTTGAAAGGATCGCCAACGGTGTCTCCAACCACTGCCGCTTTATGCGCATCGGAACCTTTTCCGCCAAATTGCCCGGTTTCAATCCACTTCTTCGCATTATCCCACGCACCACCGGCGTTAGCCATCATCACTGCCAGCAAAAAGCCGGAAGACATAGTACCAACGAGGAGACCGGCCAGGGCTTCTTTACCCAAAATAAACCCAACAACCAACGGTACAACAACCGCCAATGAGCCTGGTAAAATCATTTCGCGCAGAGCACTTTCCGTACTGATCGCGACACAGGTTTTGTAATCGGGCTCTCCTGTACCTTCCATCAAACCTGGAATTACATTGAACTGCCGACGCACCTCGAACACAATCTCGTGGGCGGCCTTGCCGACAGCCATCATGGTTAGTGCCGAAAAAAGATAAGGCATCATGGCGCCAATCAAGATACCAGGCAGCATCGTTGGGCCGAGGATATTCAGGTTGTCAATTTTTGCAGCCGTTACATAAGCGGCCAATAACGCTAACGCCGTTAATATAGCAGAACCAATGGCAAAGCCTTTGCCAGTAGCAGCTGTGGTATTGCCCAGGCTATCCAAAGCATCGGTACGATGACGCACCTCAGCGGGCAAATGACTCATCTCAGCAATGCCACCCGCATTATCAGCGACCGGTCCATACGCATCTGTTGCCAAAGTAACACCCAGGGTACTTAACATGCCTACACCCGCTACTGCTACAGCATAAAGACCGGCAGCAATTGTGCCATCGGCTTTAAAACCCAGCCAAATGCTGAGCAGAATAGCCACCGCGACAATTAACACCGGCAATACCGTGCTCATCATACCTACCGCCAAACCTTGAATAATGGTTGTTGCAGCCCCGGTTTGCGTCGCATTGGCAATACCTTGGGTTGGTTTTTCAGTGTAGGAAGTGAAGTATTCGGTCGCATAGGCAATTGCATTTCCGGCAACCAATCCGACCAAAATAACCAGCCAGTAATTAAAGCTGACACCCGATATTAAGACAGATATCAAAGTCAGTCCCAGTACCACGACTGAAGCCCCCCACACGGAACGGCGCAGAGCTGTCAACAGATCCTCCAGCGTGGCATGTTCATTAATCTTTGCGACTTGCTTCCTGAAAAAATGAATGATGCGGCCGGTAACTGACATATCCTCATAGGTGCTGGCCAGGGTAACGTCCTGTTCCTCGCCAATCACCATATAGATGCCAAAAAGGCTGGAAATGACGCCAACGGAAGCTACCAGGAAGGGAAGCCCTATAAAAGCGGCTGCTGAATCAGCGCCCAACGAGGCACCCAGTGTCGCTGCGGCAATAATGGAGCCGCTATAGCTTTCAAACAAGTCAGCTCCCATACCCGCGACATCTCCCACGTTGTCGCCGACGTTATCGGCAATTACTGCCGGATTACGTGGATCATCCTCGGGGATGCCCTTTTCGACTTTACCAACCAGATCAGCGCCCACATCGGCTGCTTTGGTGTAGATGCCGCCGCCGACCCGGGCAAAAAGCGCAATACTGCTGGCGCCAAAGCCAAAACCCGTGATATAGGTCAGTTGGGCCGGGTTGCCGTTAAAGATCAAATATAATAGCGTCATGCCGATGAGACTAAAGCTCACTACAGCCATGCCCATAATCGCACCGCTGCCAAAGGCGACACGCAAGCCTTCATGCAAACCGACACTGGCAGCCGCCGCTGTGCGAACGTTTGCACGCACGGCTACATACATTCCCAAGTAGCCGGCTCCAGCGGATGCAATTGCACCCACTACAAAACAAAGCGCCGTCTGCCACTGCAAAAACAGTGTAATAACCGTAGCAACAACAGCAACAAAAATCGCTATGACACGATATTCTTGTGTCAAAAAAGCCGAGGCCCCCTCTTGAATAGCCTTAGCAATTTTACGCATTGCCGGACTACCTTGATCATAATTTAGAACGCGTTTTGTTTGCCAAAGTACAAATCCGACCCCAACAATACCCATCAATAATGCAATGATAACCGATGCAGTTGCTTGTAACATCATATTCCCCCTCTCCTCTTTATTTAGTTTGGCCAATAGCCGGTAAGCTCACGTTATTTTCTTTTTTTACTTTCATGTTTGTATTTTTATCAACACCTCTCCACGTTTTATTTATCTATGTTGCATTCAGGACTGCAACTGAAGTTAATTCATCAGCATCCGTGTTAAAGGACTATCGCTTTCTACAGGTAGACTTTGATCAGCATCGGTTACACCGCACTGTTCTATAATGCCTGAAAGCTGTTTTACCTGTTCTTTATGTTGTTGAACAAGACTTTCAACTAGACTTAAAACTTCATACTCTATCATGCTAAAAGCGTTAATCAGACCTTTATTGAGTCCTTTTAAAGCACTCTTTTTCAAAGAAGGTTGCGACTTTTTCAAAATAAAATACGGGATCAGCCAAGTCATTGCGATCAACAAGCTGCTGTGTACGGCAAAATCTAAACCCAAATAGTGGTTGTCCGTCATGTTGCTCGTGTAATAACCCATGAATACTTTATAGCTTACCCAGGCCATTGCAGTTAAAGGTAGCGTAATTTCACATAAACGCATGCATTTTAAAAACACCCGCTGTAATGCGTTGCCTGGATTGGCTAAAGCCAGACGGGTCGCCAATTCAGTCTGTGTCTGCAGGATTTTAGGCGCTTTTTCTCGTATCGCGGATAAGTGTTGTTTTAGCGGATTAACTGGAAGTCCCATCTGGTCCATATCAATTATAAATTCATCCAAAGCATCGTCAAAACGGGCTTGCGCCCAAGCATCCCATAGTGAAGGATTGGTGCTAGCCGGATTTGTTGTTAAGTCGGCTGCGTGTTCCGCATAGTAGGCTGCAGTGTGCTGTATAGGCCATGCAAACCCCTGTTGCAACAGCTTGACTGTCTGCTGCCATTGATTCTGCCACAGTTCCGGCGCCTGTTGAAAAGCCTGACCGGAACCTAGAAATTTACTGGCATTTTGCAGTTTTTTCTTTAATTCATCCTTGCGTATCTGTAAACCTCTTTGCTCCAATTGCTCAATAATATGCTCTGTCGCTAAAGAAACAATAGTCGATTCTAATGAAGTAAATTCGTCTGCTTGCAGTCTTTCTGCACAAGCTGTTTTAAATATAATCGGCGCTACAAAACCAGCTTTATACAATTGCCGATTAAAATCTTCATATTGCTCTAACTGACCTCTGTCCCACTGATTAAAAACAAACAGCCAGGCATGTCGTGCTCCTTCTGCAAGCAGCAAACGCCATGCTTTTTCATCCCTGTAACGCTCGGGACTGACTACATAAATAAGTACATCAATGAACGGCAACCATTGCAAAACCAATTCCTTGTTGCTTTGTTCGGTACTATCAAAATCCGGCATATCGATCCAGACAATGTTTTTTTTCACTTCATCATCATGTTGCGAAATATTGATTTTAGCGAGAGGGAGTTGTTCAGGAAGATGTTGTATGGCAACACTGTTATGATGAAATAAAGTGACTTCCCGTGAAGTAGGCCGCACTATGCCCGCCTTGGCAATTGCTTTCCCAGCCAGGCGATTAATTAAAGAACTTTTACCAACACCAGTGCCGCCCATAAAAGCAACAATAAGCGGTCTGGTACCACCACACGTTCCCAAGGTAGAGTTTGGCAACAAGGCTTCAGGCGTTCTGGTATCGAAATAACTCAGTTGAGACGCTGTATCTGTGTTAATCCAGCCCGATGCGCACGCTTGTTCAGCCCAAACCCGAGTTTTTTCCACTAAATCAGAGTAATCGTAAACCATGTCGCTTTTCTGTGAGTTGAAATTCAGCTGCTTTTAGCTGATCCGGAGAAATATTGAAATGAGTCATAGTCGATAACTGCTCCGGCAGCGCCAAAAGGCTTTGACCGATAATTTCGACAAAGAGTGCTTGTTTTACCGTATTGTATTGATGTTGCTTTAATTCTTGCTCAACTTTGTGCATATAACTGCCTATCGCACTTTCGGTCAATAGCGAAGTGACTGTCAACATGGCAGGGGCAAAAATCAAATCATGCACACCAATACCCCCCATATGCAAGGTTAATGCAATAGCAGCGGCATCGGTAGTTACCCTGGTGGCTCGTAAGCTATTCAACACCATGGGTTGCTCTTGGAGTTTGTGATATAAACGCTGTGCGGTTTTTTCTACGTCTTGCTGAAAAGAGACATGATAATTTTTTGCAGCAGTACTAAAGTCCTGCAAAATAGCCTTTCGTTGACGACGCAATAAACTGCTGAATTCTTTCCACCATTGTCTCTGATTGTCTTGTTCTGCGTTATCCATCAGCCTGTCTGCCAGTTGAATCAATAAATGTTCAGCTATTTGATTTAATAAAACTATTTCTTGACTGCTATCGGCAATATGCAGTCTTTTACGCCCCAATTTCATCATTTGTCTTACCGGCCAAGTGAGGACTTTTCGCGCCCCTGTCAAAATGCCCGCTAAGCCGGGAATTTCCAATAAAGTCAGCAATTCAGCCAACGCCTGTTGAAAGGTCTCATAATGATGCGGATGATTCAAGTAATCACGCTGATAATTGACCAATGCTTGCTTGATTGCTTCATCAACCAGCTTATCCCAATCATTTAAAGTCTGATGCTCGGCAATAACCGGCTCTAGCCATGTTTTCCAATGTTTTTGCAGTAAATCCTGTTCAAGACGAACATGTTTTTTAAGGTCGACCTTGCTTGCCAAGTGTATTAGCAAAGTCTGTTTGGTCTCTGGCCAGAATGGCAACCCCGTTTGTTTTTGATAGTACAAAGACACCACCTCAGGAAAATCATCTTTTCTGGCAAGTTGCCATTTTTCTTTTAATGACTGTATCAGTAACGCTTCCGAACCTTCACTCAACTTGTTTAAACAGATAACCGTCGGCTGATGTAAGTCTTCAAGCGCAGACATAATGTCCCAGACTGATTGATCCGCATATTTTTCTTTGCTGACCACAAGAATAATAATATCCGCCAGAGCAATCGCCCTGATAACACCTTCCCTGTATGTTGCCGAATCTATAGAATCAAAATCCGGAGTGTCCCATAATACGCCGTGTGGCAAATGGGGGGAATCCGCATCCGTTTCAGTCAAGGAATAGCAATCATGCCGGTCTTTTGGGATGTGTGCTTGTTGAAACTGTTGAAAACGGCCAAAATAGCGCTGCAATCCACTGCAATCAGCAAAGTTGACACCGTGGCAAAAACCCTGAGGATGAATGGTGTAACCGGCTAAAGGACTGACTCCCGCTACCATACTATTTAATAATACATTGACTAATGAACTTTTGCCTGCTTGCGTCGGACCTACAATCGTCATCTGTAGGGGTTGTTCGGGCGACGAATTAATAAGCCGGCCTTTGCGCATAAAGGCTTCAGCCAAAATCAGCTGGTCTATACGTTGTTGATAGCCGATTTTGCTAACCTCATTGCCCGGTTGACTCAAAATCGTTTGGTAACGCTGATTTAATAATTGAATAAATTCCAGCATATAAGCTTAGCTCAAGGTTATAATAGCCGATCATTTTACTTTGTTTGGTGATCTGGTGTTACAAATACCATAACATGAACCCGTACCTGACTTCGAGGTTATCTTTATGAAGAAACTACCTGCTCTGCTGCTTATTCTAAGTAGCGCAACTTTAATAGCCTGCGGTAAAGGGCAAGAAATCAATGGCCACAATACCGCTACTGCGTATCGATCGGTAAAGGCACTAAAAAATCGCTTGTCTCCCGATAATCGTATTGAATTTGAAGTCTCTTTCTGGACGATCAGGGATGCAAAAAAAGATGACAAAGAATTCCTTGATGTTGTTGATGGCAAAACACCTGAGGAAATTATCGCAATAGGCAAGGAAATCTATCAAGAACGAAAAGCGGTAGGCTTTAAAGGTTATGAAGAGTATTCAAGCTGGGAAGAAATGATTGCTAAATTTGGCAAGGAAAGAATGGATCAGGATAACCGCAAAGGTAAATCCAAAGAAGCTCAGGATAAAGATAAAGCCAATGATGTTTTATACAAGCTCTAAAATTAAAGAGCTTTCTGAGCGATGGCTTTTTGATCCACTAAAGCCGAAACAAACTGGCTTGCCTCTGCAATTGTTTGTTCCATTGCATGAATGAGTTGAGAAATATCAATACTGATTGCAATAAACTCATGTTGCAATGCCGCGATAGCACGCGCGTTGAGATTGTGTTTAAGATATAGCACCTGATCTTTAAATGCTGCCAACACGGGCTGAATTTTACTTTCAGCCCGTTGCATTCCTTTAATCAAACGGGCATAATTTTGCTTGGCTGATTTTAACTGTTGCTTACTGTGATTACGTAAAGCACGATTGGTATATTCATTCAATTCGCTTTCCCATTCCACAAATAACGCCTCGCTGATTTCTTGTATTGCTCTGATTCTATTGCTGACAGCATCTGATTTTGAGCAACAGAATTGATATTGCCTGTTAAGCAGATTATATTTATGCTCCAAGCCGGTTTCATTAACACACACCAGATTTTTAAAGCGTTCCAGTGCATCTTCAAATTCATCTCTGGTTTCTTGAAGACTGATACACGCCTGCTCAACCTGATAAACAACGATTTCCCGCTTATGCTCACCTATCGATTCTCTGGCACTGTAATAAACCATCCTGATTCTTTTCGAAAAAAGACGAGTGATTATGTTTAACAAGTTTGATGATTTGTCAGGTTCAGCCATTAGAGATTTTCTGCATTGATATAGTGTAAAGGTTTGACAACATAGATAACCCGATCAAATTTTGTCTCCACTCGTTTTCAAGCTCCAGTCCGGGAACTAGCGGAAACATTATTACTAAAAAAAACGTTACAATTGTACTATTTTTTGGCTTTATGGCGCGTTTTATTGTGTGATGATGTATAACATTTTTATGTTTCTCGTAATATTATTAACCATCCATCTAATACGAACTAAAGCAAAATTGGTGCACAGCTTTTTGCAAGCCCAGCAAATAACACAGTAGTTAAAGCTGTCTACACTAATAAATTAGCTTATAGGGTTGCCACCAGTCCTATTGTTTTATTTGATATGCTGAAGAATCACACTTGCTTAAACATTCCAAACAACGACTTAGAACATAATTACAGCTGTTGTTTGTTATGATAGTACCTAGGTTATTTCTTTTATCCAACCAGGCTGCTTCTTAAATGTCGCCACAAAAACAACTTACTGTTCTACTGCCTTATTTTGCTGATAGCTCAGCTCTCTTTTCCTCAATTGCAAGCCAACCCTGGTCAGTTTTTTTGGATAGCGGTTACCCAAACAGCAACCAAGGCCGGTACGACATTATTGCTGCCGATCCGGTATGTACTCTGGTAACGCATGGTGATATGACAGAAATCACTCGTAATAATCTGACCATAAAATCCAGTGCAGATCCATTTGATTTAGTTAAACAACAGCTTGTCTCTGATTTTATCAGTGATGGCGATTTACCTTTCAACGGCGGAGCCATTGGTTATTTTTCTTATGATTTAGCTCGCCGGCTAGAAACTCTGCCTGTTATTGCTGAAGATGCGGAACATATTGCCGAAATGGCGGTGGGTATTTATAAATGGGCAGTTATTGTCGATCATCAGGAACAGAAAAGCTATTTGGTTGGGCATGACTGTGAAGAGCAACAATGGCATGCTTTAATAGCACAGTTTAGCCAATTACCCGAACCGCGAGAACATGCCGCATTTAAAGTCGTAGGCACTATTAACTCCAATATGGACGAGGCTATCTATACACTGGCTTTTAATCGCATTAAACGG
>Ga0209391_10001397_pt1 | contig 12428 bp, 8 predicted proteins | sample PPLLak3March2015_FD_187246 | JGI IMG/M metagenome (GOLD analysis project Ga0209391, IMG submission 187246) | Freshwater sediment microbial communities from Prairie Pothole Lake near Jamestown, North Dakota, USA - PPLs Lake P7 Core (1) Depth... | ecosystem: Environmental > Aquatic > Freshwater >... | reverse complement strand
GTGCCGACGTTCGACGAGGTGAAGCCGCAGCTGCAGCAGCGCATGCAGTCGCAGCACCTGGACAAGTACCTGCGCGACCTGCGCGCCAAGAACGGCGTCTGACCGCCGGTCGGCGCGACCCTGGTGACGAGGGCAGGCCTGCGGGCCTGCCCTTTTCGCTTTGGCACGGCGCCGCGAGGGGCAGACCGACCTGCTAGACTACAGCGCGCCTCGCAAGAAGGCGCATCGCGCGGAACGCGCGAGCAGAAGCACACGCGAGTCGATAGGGAGGCACGTGGCGCTGATCCGTCATCCGAAGGACTTCTGGGCCGGAGTCTTGTTCATCGCCTTCGGCGGCGCGGCCTGCGTGATCGCGCTCGACTACGCGATGGGCACCGCGGCCCGCATGGGTCCGGGCTACTTCCCCCGCGTGCTCGGGCTCATGTTGTGCGCGCTCGGCGCACTGCTCGTGCTGCGATCGTTCAAGCTGCAGGGCGCACCGCTGTCGTTTCCCACCTTCAAGCCGCTCGCCATCGTGCTCGCGAGCGTCCTGCTGTTCGGCCTCGTGGTGAACAAGGTCGGACTGGTGATCGCCACGCTGCTGCTGGTGCTGGTCGCGAGCACTGCGAGCCACGAGTATCGCTGGCGTGAATCGATCGTCGCGGCGATCGCCCTTGCCGTGTTCGTCGTCGTCGCGTTCCGCTACGGGCTCGGCCTGCAGTTGCCGACCTGGCCGCCCGCGCTCGCGGGCTGACGGCATGGAGGTCTTCGCCAACCTCGCCACCGGGTTCGCCGTCGCGCTGACCGCGACGAACCTGTTCTATGCGTTCCTCGGCGTGCTGCTCGGCACGCTGATCGGGGTCCTGCCCGGCATCGGGCCGGTGCCGACGATCGCGATGCTGCTGCCGATCACTTATGCGCTGCCCCCGGTGTCGGCGCTGATCATGCTGGCCGGCATCTACTACGGCGCGCAGTACGGCGGCTCGACGACCGCGATCCTGGTCAACCTGCCGGGCGAGTCCTCGTCGGTCGTGACCTGCATCGACGGCTACCAGATGGCGCGCAAGGGCCGCGCCGGCACGGCGCTCGCCATCGCGGCCCTCGGCTCGTTCATCGCCGGCACGTTCGCGACGATGGTCGTCGCGGCCTTCGCCCCGCCGCTTGCCGAGGTGGCGCTCAAGTTCGGCCCGGCCGAGTACTTCTCGCTGATGGTGCTCGGCCTGATCGCCGCCGTCGTGCTCGCCAGCGGCTCGCTGGTCAAGGCGATCGGCATGATCATCCTCGGCCTGCTGCTCGGCCTCGTCGGCACCGACGTCAACTCCGGCCTGCAGCGGTACTCGTTCGGCATACCCGAACTGTCCGACGGCATCGGGTTCGTGGCGATCGCGATGGGGGTGTTCGGCTTCGCCGAGATCATCGTCAACCTCGAGCACCGCGAAGCGCGCGAGGTGTTCACCAACAAGGTCTCGGGACTGTGGATCAAGTGGAAGGACTTCAAGGAGGCGTTGCCGGCGATCGCGCGCGGCACGCTGCTCGGGTCCGGGCTCGGCATCCTGCCCGGTGGCGGTGCGCTGCTCTCGGCCTTCGCGTCCTACACGCTCGAGAAGAAGATCGCGAAGGATCCATCGCAGTTCGGCAAGGGCGCGATCCAGGGTGTCGCCGGGCCGGAGAGCGCCAACAACGCCGGCGCGCAGACCTCGTTCATCCCGCTGCTCACGCTCGGCATACCACCGAACGCGGTGATGGCGCTGATGGTCGGCGCGATGACGATCCACAGCATTCAGCCGGGCCCGCAGGTGATGACCTCGAACCCGCAGCTCTTCTGGGGCCTGATCGCGAGCATGTGGATCGGCAACCTGATGCTGGTGGTCCTCAACCTGCCGATGATCGGCCTCTGGGTCAAGCTGCTGCAGGTGCCCTATCGCCTGCTGTACCCGGCGATCCTGCTGTTCTGCTGCATCGGCGTCTACAGCCTGCAGAACAACGTCTGGGACGTGCTGATGACGGCACTCTTCGGCCTGATCGGCTGGCTGTTCGTCAAGCTGGAGTGCGAACCCGCGCCGCTGCTCCTCGGCTTCATCCTCGGTCCGCTGATGGAGGAGAACCTGCGGAGGGCGCTGCTGCTGTCGCGCGGCGACCCGACGGTGTTCTTCACCCGACCGCTCTCGGCGACGCTGCTCGCGGTCGCGGCCGTGCTGCTCCTGATCGTGCTCGCGCCGAACGTGCGGCGCAAGCGGGAAGAAGCCTTCCACGAAGCCTGACGCGGAGGCGAAGCCGATGCGCTTCGACTGGTCGCAACCCTATCCGTCGCGACGGCAGCCGGTCCTCGCCCGCAATGCCGTCGCCACGTCGCAGCCGCTCGCCGTGCAGGCCGGGCTCGCGATGCTCCATCGCGGCGGCAACGCCGTCGACGCCGCGCTCGCGACCGCGATCACGCTCACCGTCGTCGAGCCCACGGGCAACGGCGTCGGCGGCGACCTCTTCGCGATGGTGTGGGACGGCCGTGCGCTTGCCGGCCTGAACGCCTCCGGCCGCGCGCCGGCAGCCCTCTCCGCCGCGCGGTACGCGGGCTTGCGCGAAGTGCCGCCACGCGGCTGGGAGCCGGTGACGATCCCCGGCGCGGTATCGGGGTGGGCCGCGCTGTCGCAGCGTTTCGGGGCACTGCCGTTCGCCGACCTGTTCGAGCCCGCGGTCCGCTACGCGCGCGACGGCTTCCCGGTCTCGCCGAACGTCGCCCGGCAGTGGGCTCGTGCGGCCGCGGTACTGCCGCACGATCTGGGCTTTGGCGAGCACTTCCTGCCGCGCGGCCGCGCCCCCGACCCCGGCGAGACCTTCGCGTGCGCCCCGCTCGCCGCGACGCTCGCGGCGATTGCCGAGAGCCACGGCGAGGCGTTCTACCGCGGGGCGCTCGCGCAGGCGATGGTCGACGACGCGCGCGCCCACGGCGCGCTGCACACGCTCGCCGACTTCGCCACCCACGCGGTCGAGTGGGTGGCGCCGCTCGGACTCGACTGGCAGGGTGTGCGCGTCCACGAGATGCCGCCGAACGGACAGGGGGTCGCCGCGCTCATGGCGCTCGGCATGCTTTCGCATCTCGACGTTGCGTCGCTGCCGGCCGATTCCGTCGCGAGCCACCACCTGCAGATCGAGGCGATGAAGCTCGCGTACGCCGATGCACACCGGTACGTCGCCGATCCCCGCTCGATGGACGTGCCCACCGAAGCCCTGCTCGACACGGCCTACCTCGCGGAACGTGCACGGCGCATCGATCCGGCGCGGGCGCAGGACTTCGGACCCGGCGAGCCGCCCAGGGGCGGCACCGTGTACGTCGCGGCTGCCGATGCGCGGGGCATGATGGTCTCGCTGATCCAGTCGAACTACATGGGCTTCGGCTCGGGAGTCGTGGTGCCGGGCACCGGCATCAGCCTGCAGAACCGCGGCGCCGGATTCACGCTCCTCTCCGGCCACCCGAACGAGCCCGGGGGCGGCAAGCGGCCGTTCCACACGATCATTCCAGGATTCCTCACCGCGGACGGATCGGCGCTCGCGGCGTTTGGCGTCATGGGCGGCCCGATCCAGCCGCCGGGTCACGTGCAGACGCTGGTGCGCATGGTGGCCTGCGGCATGAATCCGCAGGCGGCGCTCGACGCGCCCCGCTGGCGGGTGAATGCCGGGCGCTCGATCGACCTCGAACCCTCGGCCGCATCCGGACTTCGCGCAGGACTCGCCGCGCTGGGACACGAACTCCGCGCGATCGAGGACTCCTACATGGACTTCGGCGCGGGGCAGTTCATCGTGCGCGGGGAGGACGGCTATGTTGCAGCTTCCGATCCGCGGCGGGACGGCCAGGCCGCGGGGTTCTGATCGCAGACCGCCCGACAGTCACCAGGCAACGGCCGGTGTTTCACAGCGCTCGCAACGGGGCTCGGGCCCGGACAGCACCGCTCCGGTGACGGCGTTGGGCCGGAACACCGTGCAGCCCTTGAGTCCAAGCTCCCACGCGCGCCGATAGATCCGGCCGAATTCCTCACGCGGAATGTCCGCGGCAACGTTGGTGGTCTTCGAGATCGCGTTGTCGACGTGAGGCTGCAGCGCCGCCTGCATCGCGAGTTGGTCTTCGGCGACGACCTCGCGCGCCGTGACGAACGTGTCGGGCAGCGCCTCGCTGCCGCGAAGCGCACGGAACCGGGCGACGGCGTACGCCTCCACCGCAACGTGGGCGGTCGAGCCATCCGGCTGCCGGACGTCGCGTGCATACTCCAGCGCGAACACCGGCTCGAGCCCGCTCGACACGTTGCCCGCAAGCAGGCTGATCGTTCCCGCGGGGGCAATCGCCGTCAGGTGGCTGTTGCGGATGCCGTGGCGGGCGATCGCCTCGCGGACGTGCGCCGGCAGCCGCGTCACGAACGGCGCCGCCAGGTAGCGTTGCCGATCGAAGCGCTCGAAGCTGCCGCGCTCGCGCGCGAGTTCGATCGACGCCGTGTAGGCCGCCTCGCAGATCGTGCGCATCGCCTCGGCCGCGACGCCGCGTGCGGCCGGGGCAACATAGTTGAGGCCGAGCATCGCGAGCGCGTCGGCGAGGCCGGTGATGCCGAGGCCCAGCCGCCGCGAACCGCGGGCCGCGGTCTCCTGCTGGGGCAACGGGAACCGCGACACCTCGTAGACGTTGTCCAGCATGCGCGTCGCCACCCCGGCGGTGGCGGCGAGCGCGTCGAGGTCGAGCGCTGCCTCCACGGTGAACGGTGCCCGGACGAAGCGCGTCAGGTTGATCGAGCCCAAGTCGCACGCGCCGTAGGGCGGCAGCGGGATCTCGCCGCAGGGATTGGTGGCGCTGATGGTCTCGGCATAGGCCAGGTTGTCCTCGGCGCGGATGCGGTCGATGAACAAGACGCCCGGCTCTGCGCTCGCGTAGGCACTGTCGACGATTGCATCCCAGAGCGCACGCGCGCCCACGCGCCGCTCGACACCGGCGTGCGCGAACGCGAGCGTCCAGTCGGCATCGACCTCGACCGCGCGCATGAAGGCATCGGAGACGAGGACCGAGAGATTGAAGTGCGTGAGCCGGCCCGCCCGCCGCTTGGCGTCGATGAAGTCGGCGACGTCCGGGTGCTCGCAGGAGAGCGTGCCCATCATCGCGCCGCGGCGGGGGCCTACGCCCGTCACGGTGTCCGACATCTGGTTCCACAGGTCCATGAACGAGACCGGCCCCGATGCGATGCCACCGGTGGCATCGGCCGGCGCGGCCCGCGGCCGCAGCGTCGAGAAGTCGACGCCGATGCCGCCGCCCTGCTGCATCGTCAGCGCCGACTCGCGCAGCGCGGCGAAGATGCCGTCGAGCGAGTCCTCGACCGTACCCATCACGAAGCAGTTGAACAGCGTCACGCGGCGGGCGGTGCCCGCGCCGGCGAGGATTCGACCGCCGGGCAGGAACCTGAAGTCGTCGAGCACTTCGCGGAAGCGAACTGCCCAGTGCCCCCGGTCGCGAGGTTCCGCCGCGGCGAGCGCACGCGCGACCCGGTCGAACGTCGCGTCGATCGACGCCTCGGCGGGGCCCGAAGCCGGCACGAAGCGGTAGCGCTGCGACCAGATCGACCGCGCGAGCGCGTTCTCGAACTGCGTGGTCACTGGACTTCCCTCCGCGCTAACGCGCTGTGGGGCAAATTCGCCCTCGGGGCGGCCCTTCGGGCTCATCGCGGCCTCTCGCGCGGCGCCGTCAGCCTCGGGTGCGCTCCTTGAGCACGGAGAGCGGGAGCATCTCCGGAAGGTCGAGCCGCTTGCGGTCGGGCTCCGGCGCCGGCAGCGGCGCGACGGCCCGCATCGTCGCGAGCGACCTGCGCGCGAGGTCCTGGTAGTGGCGCGTGCCCTCGGCCTTCCAGGCGAGCTCGGTATCGGTGAGCGCGCGCAGCACCTTGGCCGGGACGCCCGAGGCGATCGTGCGCGGCGGAATCACCATGCCGGCCTTGACGAACGCCATCGCCGCGACGATCGCCGAGTCGCCGACGACCGCATTGTCGTTGACGACCGCGTTCATGCCGACGAGACCGTTGCGCTCGACGCGGCAGCCGTGCAATACCGCGCCGTGGCCGACGTGGCCGTCCTCCTCGACGACCGTGCCGAGGCCCGGGTAGCCGTGCAGAACGCACGTGTCCTGGATGTTCGCGCCGGCGCGGACCTCGATGTGGCCGAAGTCGCCGCGCAGGCACGCCGCCGGGCCGATGTAGCAGCCCGGCCCGACGATCACGTCGCCGATCAGCACCGCGGACGGATGCACGAACGCCGTCGGATCGACCACCGGGACGACGCCATCGATCGAATACACGGTGAGGTTCAGGCCGGCCATCGCGTCCCCCTCCTGTCGCAGTTGCCGCGCTGGCCTAGCCGAGCCACACGCGGGCGTTGCGGAACATGCGCATCCACGGCGAATCCTCGCCCCAGCCTTCGGGATGCCAGGACATCTGCACCGTACGGAACACGCGCTCCGGGTGTGGCATCAGGATCGTGAAGCGGCCGTCGGGCGTCGTCAGGCCCGTGATGCCCTGCGGCGAGCCGTTGGGGTTGTAAGGATAGCGCTCGGTCGCCTGACCGGCGGCATCGACGAAGCGCAGCGCCACGTAGGGTTGCGCTGCAGCGAGCTGCGCGGCATCCCGGAACTGCGCGTAGCCCTCGCCGTGGGCGGTGGCCACCGGAACGCGGCTGCCGGCCATGCCGGCGAAGAACAGGCTCGGCGAGCGCCCGACCTCGAGGAGGGCGAGGCGCGCCTCGAACTGCTCGGATCGGTTGCGCTCGAAGTGCGGCCAGTGCGCGGTGCCGGGAATCAGCTCGCGCAGGTTGCTCATCATCTGACAGCCGTTGCACACGCCCAGCGCGAACGTGCCGGGCCGCGCGAAGAACGCGGCGAACTCGTCGCGAGCGCGCGCGTTGAACAGGATGGACTTGGCCCAGCCTTCGCCGGCGCCGAGCACGTCACCGTAGGAGAATCCGCCGCACGCGACCACGCCCTGCACCCGATCCAGCGTGCGCCGCCCGGCAATGATGTCGCTCATGTGCACGTCGACCGCGGCAAAACCCGCCCGGTCGAACGCGGCCGCCATCTCCACCTGCCCGTTCACGCCCTGCTCGCGCAGGATCGCGACCGCCGGGCGCACACCACTCGCGATGAACGGGGCCGCGAGGTCCTCGTCGGGGTCGAATGCGAGGCCTGCGGGCATCGGCGGCTCGCCTGCATCGAGCAGGCGATCGTACTCCTCGTCGGCGAGCCCCGGATGGTCGCGCAGCCGCTGCAGCGCGTGCGTCGTCGCGGACCACGCGCGATGCAGGTCCACGCGCGCCTCGTCCAGCAGCACGTGGTCGATGGTGCGCACACGGATCCGGTCTCCGGACGCCGGCGCGCCGACCACGCACGCATGAAGCCCCGCCGCACGCGCCGCGTCGATCATTGCCTGCGTGTCGCCGGCGTCGACCTGGACGACCGCGCCGATCTCCTCGGCGAACAGCGCCGCGTGCGGCGGCGTGTCGATGCCGTCGAGCATGATCTCGAGGCCGCAGCGCGACGCGAATGCCATCTCGACCAGTGTCGCGAACAGGCCGCCGTCGCCGACGTCGTGATAGGCGAGCAGCCAGCCGTCGCGGCGCGCCTGCTGCACGACCGCGAACAGCGCGGCGAGGTCGCGAGGGTCCACGTCGGGAGACTCGTCGCCGAGCTGTCCGAAGACCTGCGCAAGCACCGACGCACCGAGGCGCCGCCGGCCACCGCTCACGTCGAGCAGCACGAGGGAGGTCGGACCCTTGCCCGTGCGCAGCAGCGGCGTGACCGTATCCCGCGCATCGCCGATCGGCGCGAACGCCGTCACGACGAGCGATACCGGCGCGGTCACGGCGTGGTCGACGCCGGCATCGCGCCACGTCGTGCGCATCGACATCGAGTCCTTGCCGACCGGAATCGAGACGCCGAGCGCGATGCAGAACTCGCTCACCGCGCGCACGGTGTCGTAGAGCGCTGCGTCCTCCCCCGCGTGTCCCGCGGGCGCCATCCAATTCGCGGACAGGCGAATCGCATCGATCGTCGCGACCGGTGCCGCCGCGAGGTTGGTGATCGCCTCGGCCACCGCGATGCGGCCGGATGCCGGCGCATCGATCAGCGCGAGCGGCGTGCGCTCGCCCATCGCCATCGCCTCGCCCGCGTAGCCCTCGAAGTCGGCAAGGGTCACCGCGACGTCCGCGACCGGCACCTGCCACGGCCCGACCATCGGGTCGCGCGCGCTCATGCCCCCCACGGTGCGGTCGCCAATCGTCACCAGGAACGTCTTGTCCGCGACCGCTGGGAACTGCACAACGCGATAGGCCGCCTCGCGCAGGTCGACTGATTCGAGCGACAGTGGCGCCGTCGCGCGTGGCGCGTGGGCGACGTCGCGGGTCATCTTCGGCGGCTTGCCGAGGATCACCTCGATCGGCACGTCCACGGGCCGGTTGCGGAAACGATCATCGCTGACGACGAGGTGCCCCTCCGCGTTTGCCGTGCCGACGACGGCAAACGGGCACCGCTCACGCTCGCAGATCGACTGGAAGCGCTCGAGGCTCTCCGGTGCGATCGCCAGCACGTAGCGCTCCTGCGCCTCGTTGCACCAGATCTCGCGCGGCGACATGCCGGGCTCCTCCGACGGCACCGCGCGGAGATCGAACGTGCCGCCGGCGCCGCCGCCGTGCACGAGTTCGGGCAGCGCATTGGAGAGCCCGCCGGCGCCGACGTCGTGGATCGACAGGATCGGGTTGCCATCGCCCTGCTGCCAGCAGCGGTCGATCACCTCCTGCGCGCGCCGCTGCATCTCGGGATTGCCGCGCTGCACCGAATCGTAGTCGAGGTCGGCGACGTTCTGCCCGGTGGCCATCGAAGACGCGGCCCCGCCGCCCATGCCGATCAGCATTCCCGGGCCACCGAGCTGGATCAGCAGCGTGCCCTGCGCGAGCGGCCGCTTGGCCGTGTGGAGATCGCGGATGCTGCCCACGCCGCCCGCGATCATGATCGGCTTGTGATAGCCACGCCACTCGCCGCCCACCCGCTGCTCGAACGTGCGGAAATAGCCGGTCAGGTTCGGTCGCCCGAACTCGTTGTTGAACGCCGCGGCTCCGATCGGGCCTTCGACCATGATCGACAACGCCGATGCGATGCGCTCGGGCTTGCCCGGGTCGGCCACCTCCCACGGCTGCGGCAGGCCGGGAATGCGCAGGTGCGAGACGGTGAAGCCGACGAGTCCGGCCTTGGGCTTCGCGCCAGTGCCGGTCGCACCCTCGTCGCGGATCTCGCCACCGGACCCGGTCGCGGCCCCCGCGAACGGCGCGATCGCCGTGGGGTGGTTGTGCGTCTCGACCTTCATCAGGATGTGCGCGACCTCGCGATGCGACCGGTACCTGCCGGCCGCGTCCGGATAGAAGCGCGCCACGCGCGGACCCTCGATCACCGCCGCGTTGTCCTCGTAGGCGATCACGGTGCCCTGCGGACGGGCGGCGTGCGTGTCGCGGATCATGCGGAACAGGCTCTTTTCCTGCGCCGCGCCGTCGATCACGAAGCTCGCGTTGAAGATCTTGTGGCGGCAGTGCTCGGAGTTGGCCTGCGCGAACATCATCAGCTCGACGTCGGTCGGATCGCGACCCAGCGAACGAAACGCCGAGTCGAGGTAATCGATCTCGTCCGCGGCGAGCGCCAGACCGAGCGCCACGTTGGCTTCCTCGATCGCGGCACGGCCGCGCGCGAGCAAGGGCACGATCTCGAGCGGCCGTGGCGCGAAGTGGGCGAACAGGCGTCTCGCGTCGGCCAGGTCGTCGAACAGTGCCTCGACCATGCGGTCGTGGATCTGCGGCAGGAGCGCGTCGCGATCCGCGGCGGACAGCGTGTCGCCGTCCGCGGTGGCGACGTGCCAGACCACCCCGCGCTCGACGCGGTTCACCGCGGCGAGGCCGCAGTTGTGCGCGATGTCGGTCGCCTTCGACGACCACGGCGAGATCGTGCCGGGACGGGGCACGACCAGCAGCGCGATTCCGGCGCCCTCGTCGGCGGCGTCACCGTGCCCGTACGCCAGGATGCGCTCGAGCGACGAACGTTCGGACGCCGAGAGCGGACGGGCCGTCTCGACGAAGTGCCAGTGACGGGCGGACAGCGCGGCGACTCGGTGCGATGGCCGGGCCCGGGACAGGGCTTCGTGCAGCTTGGCGATCCGGAACGGCGAGAGCGCCGGCCGGCCGCGCAAGGAGAGGATTTCCATCGCGGGCGCCGCGGATGTAGACATGGAATTATACGCCGCGGTGCGCCCCCCGGCCGCGTCGCGGCCGGGGGGAACCGGTCACCGGAAGACGCGGTGCGGTCTCAGCTCTTGCCGAACACTTCGTTCAGCTGCTGCGTGGCGCGGACGAACGTCGTGCGCTTGGAGAACTCCCGCAGCCTGCGCGCGCCGACGTAGGTGCACGCCGACCGCACGCCGCCGAGGATCTCCTGCGCGGTGGCGGCGACCGGTCCACGGTACGGCACGAGCACCTCCTTGCCTTCGGCTGCGCGATACTCGCCGACGCCGCCCGAGTACTTCTCCATCGCGGACTTGCTGCTCATGCCGTAGAAGCGCTGGAACTTCGCGCCGTCGCGCTCGACCAGCTCGCCGCCGGACTCGTCGTGTCCGGCGAACATGCCGCCCAGCATCACGAAGTCGGCGCCGCCGCCGAACGCCTTGGCGACGTCCCCGGGCGTCGCGCAACCGCCGTCGGCGCAGATGTGCCCCTCGAGGCCGTGCGCCGCGTCGGCGCACTCGATGATCGCGGACAGCTGCGGGTAGCCGACGCCGGTCATCTTGCGGGTCGTGCACACCGAACCCGGCCCGATACCAACCTTGACGACGTCGGCCCCCGACAGGATCAGCTCCTCCGTCATCTCGCCCGTGACGACGTTGCCCGCCATGATGACGAGATGGGGATAGCGCTCGCGCACCTTCGCGACGAACTTGACGAAGCTTTCGGTGTAGCCGTTGGCAACGTCGATGCACACGTAGCGTATCGCCGAGTTCGCATCGGCACCGGCCTCGCCCATCACCTTGTGGAATTTCTCCTCGTCGGAGCGCGCGATGCCCATCGAGTAGAACGCCGACGACTTGCGCTCAAGCGCCCGGAAGAACGCCACGCACTCGTCGACCCGGTAGTGCTTGTGCAGCGCGGTCGAGAGCCCGTAGGGCTCGAGCGCGCGGGCCATCTCGAAGGTGCCGATCGTGTCCATGTTGGCGGCGACGATCGGTGCGCCGTGGTACTCGACGCCGGCGTGCCGGAAGCGGAACTCGCGCGTGACATCCACGTTCGAGCGCGTGGAGAGCGTGCTCCGCTTGGGACGGATCAGCACGTCCTTGAAGTCGAGCTTGACCTCGGTCTCGATGCGCATCGTGCTCTCCCTTTCCGCGCGCGACAAAAACGCCGGCCCGTGCCGCGGGTCCGGCGTTGTCCGATTCTACCCGCAATGCCCGCGGGAGCCTACGCGCAGGGACCGCGCCGGGGGTTCCCCCGGGGCAGGCGTCCGCGTGACAATGGCGCCGGATGGATTCCATGCGCATGCACGGGGAACGATGGCACTGCACGCACTGATCTTCGACGTCGACGGCACGCTTGCCGACACCGAGCGCGACGGACATCGGGTGGCGTTCAATACCACCTTCGCGGCGGCCGGGCTCGATTGGCAATGGGACGTCGCGACCTACGGTCGCCTGCTCGATGTCACGGGCGGCAAGGAGCGCCTGCGGCATTACGTCGCGACCGAGCTGCCGCGCGAGGCGGTCCGGCCCGACCTCGATGCCCGCATCGTCGCGCTGCATGCCGAGAAGACCCGCCGGTATGCGGAAGTGGTGGCGACGGGCGCGCTGCCGATGCGGCCCGGCGTCGCCCGGTTGCTCGCCGAAGCGCGCGCCGCCGGCCTGCGGCTGGCGATCGCGACGACGACCACCGCGGAGAACGTCACGGCGCTGCTGCGCCACGGCCTGTCGGAGGACGCGCCCGGCTGGTTCGACGTGATCGCCGCCGGCGATGTCGTTCCACGCAAGAAGCCGGCCCCGGACGTATACCTGCATGCGCTCGATCGCCTTGGCCTCGCGGCGTCCGAGTGCCTGGCGTTCGAGGATTCGGAGAACGGAATTCGCGCGAGCCTCGGCGCCGGCATCGCGACCATCGTGACGCTGAACGACTACACGCGCGGACAGGACTTTGCCGGCGCGGTCAGCGTGCTCGACAGCCTGGGCGAGCCCGGCATGCCGGCACGCGTGATCTCGGGCGCGACCCCTCGCCTGGGATATGTCACGGTGGAGGACCTGCGGGAGTGGATTGGCAGCCCGCCCGCGGGCGGGCCGGCGCGGGTATGATGCCGATACGCGACACCACCCATTGCCCATGCCCTCCATCGACCACCTGCTCGAACGCAACCGCGCTTGGGC
>Ga0209391_10001396_pt1 | contig 12443 bp, 11 predicted proteins | sample PPLLak3March2015_FD_187246 | JGI IMG/M metagenome (GOLD analysis project Ga0209391, IMG submission 187246) | Freshwater sediment microbial communities from Prairie Pothole Lake near Jamestown, North Dakota, USA - PPLs Lake P7 Core (1) Depth... | ecosystem: Environmental > Aquatic > Freshwater >... | reverse complement strand
TCGTAGCCCCACTTTGCCAGGGTCTGGCCGAGGTCCTCGTCATGGTAGGGTATGCCCATATCCGTGGCGATGTCGAAAAAGCCGAACAGGCCAAAGGTCGAATTGGCGAGAAAACGGCCGATGGTGGACAGGCTTTGTTTGAATTTTCCCTGCAGCACCTGGTTGACGTAGGTTACCGGTGCATCGAGGTTGCGGAAAAAATTCCCGAACCCGCGCCGCACCGGTCCAGGTGTGACCCTTTCGTAGGCCACGGCGACTGGTCTGACCACCTTGTCCATGCCCTGGTTGAAAGCGAACACCTTGCGGTTATAGCCCTCCCATGGATCGTTGACCGGGTCGGTGTGGCGGCTTTGTGTGCCCGCACAACCTGTCAACAGCACTCCGAGCAGAATAATTACACCAGGTGGGTGGGTCTTTCGCATGTGCCGGCGTCTTATTCTGCCAGTTGCAACTGACCGGTGTTGAGACGCTCAATGACGGCATCAATACCAGTGGCCTGGACTTCGGGCATGATCTGGTTGCGGTACGTGGTTACATAGGAAATGCCCTCGATGACCACGTCAAACGCTTTCCAGCCTTCGGCTGTTTTGTGGAACGCGTAATCCACCGGGGCTTCTTCGCCTGAAGGCAGTGTTACGCGCGTTCTCACGCGTGTGAGTTTTTCATCCAGATCCCCGCGTTGCGGCAAGACCTGCAGCTTGATCTTGCTGCTGAATTCCAGCAAACCCCTGGAGTAGCGGCCGATCAGCAGGTTACTCATGCAGAGTGCAAACTCGTCGATCTTATCCTGTCCAAGACCCCGCCCAGCCCGGCCCAGTATCAGGCGTGAGGCGTAGTCGATGTCCAGCAGGGGAATCAGGTCCCTGCGCACGAGTGTTTCCAGGAGTTTCGGGTCGGCGCTGTACGCCGCCTGGTTTTCGGTCACGTCGGCAAAGATCTTGCCGGCGATATTCTCGACCAGCGCAACCGGGTCGTCACCCTTGTTCTCCGCTGACAATCCAGTGCTGAAGATGCAAGCCAGGAACAGCGCAAGCAGTATCCGCAGTCTCACTCCTTGTCCCCCTCTTTTGCTTCTTTATCGGTGTTGAACAGGTATTTGCTGATCAGTGTTTCCAGCACGACCGCCGACTGGGTGACGAAAATCTGGTCGCCGTCGGCCAGCGCCTCCATGGAGCCACCGGGGTCAAGACCGACGTAACGGTCACCCAGGACGCCGCTGGTCAGGATGGACGCGCTGCTGTCATTTGGGATATCTGAAAACCGGCGGTCGATCTTCATTTCGACCACCGCATCGAACTCGACCGGATCGAGGGTGATTTGTTCCACCAGGCCCACGGTGACGCCGCCGATCTTGACGGGGGCGCGGTTTTTCAGGTCAGCCACGTTGCTGAAGCGGGCGGTAATCCTGTAAGTGTCCTTGCCGACCTGCATTTTGTAATCGGTGGCTTCGGTGGCCAGCCATAAAAGGGCGGCAATACCCACCAGCAAAAATATGCCCGATGACAGTTCTACTTTGTAATTCGCCCGCATGATTTTTCCGTCAGTGCCTCAAGGTCAATTTTATTCAGATAAGAAACGACGTCATGATAAAGTCAAAGACAAGCACCAGGACCGAACTCAGGACAACCGTCCGGGTCGTCGCAGTTCCCACCCCTTCGCCGGTCGGCTTTGCATAATAACCGAAATATACCGCGACCAGGCTGACCAGGCCGCCAAACACGATGCTTTTCCAGAATCCACCCATGAAATCCTTGCCGAAATAGATACCGGTCTGCAATTTGCTCCAGAATATCCCGGGATCAAGACCCATGACCCCGATGGAGAACATGACTGCGCCGAGGATTGCGAAGGCGTTGAACATCGCGGTCAGCAATGGCAGCGACAACAGTCCGGCCAGGAAGCGTGGCAATGCAATCCGCTGCACTGGGTCGATCGCCATCAATTGCATGGCCTCGATCTGGCTGGTGGCTTTCATCAGACCGATTTCCGCAGCGATCGAGGTGCCGGCGCGTCCCGCGAACAACAGCGCGGTCAGCACCGGCCCCAGTTCACGGAACAATGATTTGCCCACCAGCAGGCTGACCTGGTCGGATGCGCCGAATTGCTGCAGTGCATTGATGGACTGCAGGGACAGCACCATGCCGACAAAAAAACCGCAGATCATGATGATGACCAGCGAGCGGGCACCGATCAGGTAGATCTGTTGCAGCGTGCCGGTCAACAGGCCGAGTTCCAGGCGGATGCTGCCAATCATGCGGATGAGGAAAAGACCGCAATGGCCGGTTTCGGCAATCGGCGTCAGCAGCTTGTTTTTGTGTGTGAAAAAGCCGCTCATGATCCAGACTGGCTCGCGCCCGCATCGGTCTTGCCGGGCAGGTATCTGAATGAAATCGGGCCTTCGACCTTGCCGTTCATGAACTGGTCAACCGCCGGGTCATCGCTGTGCATCAGTTCCTGTGGTGTGCCCTGGGCTATCAGTTTTGCTGTGGCAAGAATATAGCAGTAGTCCACCAGTTTCTTCATCTGCTCGACATTGTGGGTGACGATGACACTGGTCAGACCCATCTGGTCATTGGTTTCACGTATCAGCCGGCTGATGGTGGACCGGGCGATCGGGTCCAGGCCGGTCATGGGTTCGTCAAACAAAACGATTTTCGGATTCAGTATGACCGCCCTTGCCAGTGCCACGCGACGGGCCATTCCGCCTGACAGGCTGTGCGGCATCAACTCCTCGGTTCCGGCCAGGCCGACAGAATCGAGCTTGGCCATGACACGCTCCCTGATGGTTTCTTCCGGCAGCCTGGTGTGCTCCCGCAGCGGCGTCGCAATATTTTCAAAAACCGTCAGGTCGGTAAACAGCGCACCGTTTTGCAGCAACACGCCGATGTCTTTCCGGCATTCGTATAATTGCCGCCGTGACAGGGCAGACACCTCTTTCCCATTGACTTCAATGCTGCCTTTTGCGGGCTGAAGCTGGCCTGAAATCAGCCGCAGCACGGTCGTTTTTCCAACGCCGCTGGGCCCCATGATGGCCACGATGCTGCCGCGTGGAATGTCCATGCTGACATCATCCAGAATGAGCCTGTCATCACGTTGAAACGACACGTTTCGAATGCGGATAATCGGATCTTTCAAGCTTTCATCCCTGTTGCCGGACGGGTTAAGTAGGTCATTAGTGTTTTGATTTGACCGCTGTGCCCGGTCTCATCGCGGTTCGTACGGCTCAATTTATTATGAAAATTGGCTGTTGCGGAGATATTACTTGATTCGTGGTTTTTTAGGGCATAAAAAAACGAGGGAGACTTGCGTCTCCCTCGTCGTAGAAGTGTAGGAACTCCGCTTCTGGTGGACTGCAGATCCTCCTAAGGCCTTTCCAACTTCGTCCAGTTCCGATCAGTTCTGCCCTTCGGTTTCTGGTCACGGGTCTTCCTCCCGTCTTTATTTATCGACGCTTTCACGTCTATCTCAAGGAACCGCGTATTCCTATCGAGTCACCCGCATGGTACGACCGCTTCTCTTGGCAGAACCCGGTCTGGGTGACGCGTCCTGTACCACCTGGACGCATACCGTTTTCATCAACCTTTTTTCCCTTCAGGCGGGTCGGCCTTCCGGTGTATTCGCATTCCGTACGCTTCCAGCCTCTCGGCCCTTGCCGTCCGGTTCCAATCTGTCGATCTTCTTCTCCCGGTTCCGGTCTTGCGACCCTCTCCGTTTGCGCCCGATCTGTCGATCTTTCCCGTCCGTTTCCAGTCTTCCGACCTTCTCCGTCCTTCCTGCGACCCCAATCTTGCGATTGGCGGGTTTCTGTCTACGGGGGATTAAAATTACTCCCACAGGGATAAATTGTCAAAGCCTGAAAAGTGCCAGTTAGGGTGTTTTTCTAAACGCAATTCTCAGTAAAAATTTACAAGGCACTGAATAAAAGAACAAGACTGAAAAATGACCTGTTTTCAATTTGCGATAAAGCGAATGATTTTGATTAAAAATGGTTCAATCTGTTTTTCTGGATAAAACCAACGGACTCAAATCCTGGGTTCCGTCTCGAATTCAGACTTAATGTTTCAAGTTGACACGGGAGTCTATAAAATCGGGTGACAGGACGGACCGGCAGCAGCCACCACGCGGCCGCTTTTTTATTAAATTACCCTTGAAGGTTTCACCCTGGGTGAGACAGCCAATGACAGGAATGCATGCGCACTGAAACAGAGCAAAAAGGCACCAGCGTAACAGAAGATCCGGGTCAGTCGGCGTGCCGTTCTGACACGTATCCATTTCCGCTCGACGCCGTTGTGCTGGCGGGTACCCACAGCAATCCAAGACGTCTGATTGGTGGGCGTAACAAGGCCTTCCTGGAGGTTGGCGGGAAGCAGCTCGTCAGCTACGTGGTCGATTCCCTGCTGGGCGCATCGTGTATTGGCCATGTATTCGTGGTAGGTCCGGCCAGGGAGTTGCTGGAGTCACTGGCGGGTTATCCCGGCAGGGTGCGGGTCATCAACCAGCGCGGGAAAATGCTGAGCAATTGCTGGGCGGGGATCGAGGCGTCCGAGGACCTGCACAGGTACGACACGACAATGCCCCTGAGGCAAAGACCCATTCTGATCATTTCCTGTGACCTGCCGCTGGTGACGGCCCGTTCTATTGATGACTTTGTCGGTCGCTGCGCAAAACAGGACAATATGGCTGACCAGCCTTTTGCCATGCATGCCGGCGTCGTGGATGAACCTTCCGTCAGGCCATTCCATCCCGATGGCGATAAGCCGGGCATCAAACGCCCCTTCGTTGAACTTGAATTCGGACGTTTGCGCCTGGCGAACATTTACGTGGGCCGGCCGCGGAACCTGGCAAACCAGGAATTCCTGCAAACCGGATTTTCATACCGCAAGGCCAAGGACTGGAAAAATGTAGTGGCGCTGGCATTCAACTTTTTCAAAAGTCAGGGCGGTTGGCAAGCCGCATGGATGACGCTTCGCATACAGGTGACCCTGATGCTGTCGAAGGGCAAGGGCTACTGGTACAGACGGATCAAGCAAGGCAACACCCGGGAGCGGGTTGAAAAAAGTGTCAGCGAGGTGCTCGGAGGCCCGGTGAAGATCGTGATCACACCCTTTGGCGGTTTGAGCCTGGACGTGGATGATGAAGAGGACTTCCGGATCCTGAACACCTGTCACGGCGACTGGGCGGCGATCACTGCGGCGGTGGGCACTGAAAACAACTGACGATTATCGAGAGCCCGGGACCTGCTGTCTATTTCAACAGGATCAGTGATAACTCGGGCCAGAAAGCGATCAGCGTGACCGACAACATCAGGAATGCGAAAAATGGCAAGGTGGAAAAATAAATTTCCACGATGGGCCGGTCAAACCGGTAGCCTGCGATAAACAGGTTCAACCCCACCGGCGGGGTGATGTAGCCAAGTTGCATGGTGGCGAGGAAAACGATACCCAGGTGAACGGGGTCCACCCCGAATTGCATGGCGATCGGCAGGATTAACGGCACAACCAGCACGATCGCCGAGAAAATATCGAGGATTGCCCCGAGTATCAGCAGAAACACCAGCAACATCACCATGAAAGCAAACTCACCCGTGACGAAACCACTGACCCATTCCAGAAGTTGCTGTGGGACGCCGGCGTCGATCATGTAGTTGGTGGAGGCGCGTGACACGCCCAAAATCATCATGATCCCGCCGACCAGAATCATGGACTCACGTATGATCGATGGAAGTTTGCGCCAGCTGACTTCCTTGAGAATGACCACATCAACGACCAGCACGTACAGGGCCGTGACCGCCGCGGCTTCCGATATCGCAAAATAGCCGCTGTAGATACCTCCCAGCACGACGATCGGCAGCGGGATCTCCCAAATCGCGTCGCGCAAAGCCTCGCGGACCTCGTGCCATGAAAAATCCCCCAACGGCGTTCGTATCGCACGATTTTTCCAGATACTGTAAGCGGACAGCATGGCCAGCATCAGGAATCCTGGCAGCAAACCCGCCAGGAACAGGCTCTCCACCGGGACTTCCGCGACCACACCGTACAGGATCAGCGGCAGGGATGGTGCAAACAGCAGACCGAGACTCCCGGCGGATGTAACCAGGCCGAGATTGAATTTTTCGGGGTACCCGGCCTGCTGCATGGCAGGAAACAGTATCGCCCCCAGGGCGATGATGGTAACCCCCGAGGCGCCGGTAAAGGCGGTAAAAAACGCGCACGCGACCAGCGCAACCACCGCCAGTCCGGCAGGCATCCAGCCAAGCAGGGCGCTGGTCAGGCGTACCAGTCGTCTTGGTGCATTGCTTTCACTGAGCAGGTAACCGGCAAATGTGAACAGCGGTATGGCCAGCAGTATGGGCATCTCGGCGATACCGTAAAACTCGATGGCGATGGCCTGGAGATCGATGTCCGCCTGGTAAAAATTCCAGAATGCGCCCGCCGCGATGATCGCGAACAATGGTGCGCCAAGCAGCATCAAAAGCACCATCACGATGCCAAAGGTCAGCATGGAGGTTCACTGCCATCGTGTAATTGATCCACCCGGCGCAGTGGTCGCGCGATCGAGAGAACCACATGACGCAGGGCCATCAGGGTAAAACCGATGGGCACGATGATCTGCATTGTCCACGCGGGCACCGCTCTCATCAAAGTGTCGCCAAACTCGTAAGAACCGTAGACGAACCGCGCACTTTGCCAGGCAAACAAAACGCATATTGAAGCGGTAAACAGGTCGATGATGACCTTTGTTACCAGTTGGGCTGTTTTCGGCAGAAAACGGTCAATCACGGCGATACTGATGTGCTTGTCCATCCGGCTAGCCGCAAGTCCGCCGGCAACCGTCAACCACAGCACCATCAGACGCAACATCTCGTCGCCCCAGAAGATACTGTTGTCAAACAGGTTGCGCAGGAAAATCTGCGTACCGGCCAGCAGCATCATGCTGATCAGGATGACCAGCAGTAATGCGTCCTCAGCATGGGCGCCAGCGCGTTCCAGCTTGTTCAGAATCCCGGGGATACGTTTCACGGGCTACAAACTATCTCCGTGTTGCCGGCGCGGAAACCGGCCAGGTAACATTCCAGTTCGTCGAGCAGGCGGACATCGATCGTGCCTTCATCGGCAAGCCGGCGGTTGGCGGCCAGAACAGCCTTGCGCCATTCCGGGATCTGGCCCTGGTCGGGAGTGACAGGTGTCATACCGCTATCGATGAGCGCCTGCACAGCCTTTTCATTGTCATCATTTCCCTGCCGGTCAAACCCCTGGTAAATCTTTTCCATGACCTCGCGTACGATGGCTTGGTCGCCTGGCTGGATGCGGTCAAAATATTTCTTTTCGATCGCAATCATGGCATAGATGTAAGACAGGGGTAGTTCGGTCATGTGGCTCACCTGCGTGTTCCACTGCAGAACAATGGCGGCTGACGGCGGGGTAATGATGGTGTCGATCAGCTCGGTCTGCAAGCCGGTCATGACGTCGGTCAGGGGCATCAGCACAGGCGAAATACCAAGCGCTTTTGTGGCCTCGTATGCGAACCTGTCGCCATCCGGCACCCAGACCTTGCGGCCTTTCAGGTCCTTCAGGTTGGCGATCGGTTTATTCGACATCAGGCGGGCAAAGCCGCCACCGGCAAAGCCAAAATTGACATAGCCGGCCGCTTCGATGCGATCACGCAATTTGCGGTCCATGCGGGCCCTGACGAACTGGACTTCCTCGATATCATTGAACAGCATGGGCAGGGCATAAAGCTGACTGTCGTGCTGAACGTCAGCCAGCCCGTTTGCCGTAAATGTGCCGCCGTGCAACTGGCCGATACGCATTTTACGCAGCACCTGCCGGTCATTGCCCTGCACACCACCGCCGTAGAATTTGAACTTGACCCGGCCCTCGGTGCGTTCTTCGATTTCCGCGGCGCCGACGCGCATTGCATCCATCCAGCTGGAACCTTCCGGTGCGATGGTGGCGAGCTTGATGGTCTGGGCGCTGGCGGATGAAACCAGGCCAAGTAAAATCAATCCAACGAAGGTTTGTACAGCCAATCGCCAGTTCGAAATCCTATTGGTAATGGACCGGTTCATATACTCCCCCTTCTCTCAAAAATAGTCATCGGCGCTATCGAGCAATGCGCGGGCTTCGCGTTGCGCCAGCGTGTTGAATAAAGTGTATCCCTCCTGGTGAGGGTCGGCCGCCATGACTTCGTCCAGTAACCTGTCGTGAAGTTCCCGGTCATACAGGGTACGGGCGTAGTAACGTGCGTAATCAACATGAATGGACAGGTCCTTGCCGTCCGACAGTGCCAGCGCCCGCTCGTAATGTTTCTTGCCGGCATCAAAATTTCCGCCGAGGGCCGGTGACCGTATCGTGTTGAGCACGGCCAGGAAATGCTCAACCTGGACCGTCTTGTATTCCGGGTCGAGAACCAGCACACGCTCAAGTGCGGATTCTACATGCGGTAGCCTGGTCATCGCGCCCCAGTCATCACTGTGGACCTTGATATAAGCGATGGACGCCAGACCGTAGGTAAACAGACTGGGCGCATCTTTATCGTCCAGCTCTTCCAGCGCCACTGCAAATTCCTTGAAGGGCAGGTCATGGATTCCACAAGCCGATTTGCTGCTGGCGCACAGGGCTTGTTGGCCATACGCCAGAGCGCGTTGGGTCAACCGGTCCGCACGTTCGGCGTCCTCAACGAAAATGACGCCATAGGCGGCATACAGTTCGGCGGCTGCCGCCAGTATGGCGGAATCATCGGATGAACCGGCGATAAAGCTGTCGAGCAACAACAGGTAAGCCGGCGCCCCGTCGCGGACCGTTTCAGGATCATCCTGGTTCATGATCGCGGCGCCGAGATTGGCGGCCATGTCATTGGTTGCCGATTGCATGACCGACGCACACGCGCCAAGCAGCAGCAGGATCGTGGCGGCGATTGTTAAGCGTATTTTCCTGTGTTCCACATCAGCCGGTTGTTTTTTTCGAAGGCGGGAATTATAAACCGATAAGCACGAGCGATGCTGAATGGATCAAATTTAAAGCAGACGTGTTTCTCCCGCCGGTTGCCAGTTTGCGGAATCCCTGTTACTGCGGCCTGACCGTGGTCCGTGCCTCGTCCAGTGCAAGTCGCAGCAGCTCTGCCCATTCGCCGAGTATATCCCTCGCGCCGCCAATTCGGTCTTTATACGCTGCATGTCGTCATTGGTGACGGTTTGATTGGGTATGCTGTTTTGGGTTTTCAACATGACTCAAGTCAGGTATTTGTCAATTCCTGCGGGGCAAATACGCCCCGGTCCCCGCTGCAAAATGGTTCCTTGAATATTCTTGATCTGAGTCATTTGTCATTGGCTGGGGCAGTGCTACCGTGCTTTTCACAGTCAATTTACCTGCAGGTTTTACATGAAAGGGTTCGCGCATTTTCAGAAGGTATCGCCAACGGCGACATGGACCCCGGTTGCATCGTTTCGAGGTACGCCCCTGCCTGCCTGAGTGGCGCGGGGAGGTTCACCATGAGCATTACTTCGTCATTTCCGTCGGAACTCATTACCAAGTACGGCCTGGCCGGGCCGCGCTACACATCCTACCCGACCGCCCTGCAGTTCCACGAGGGTTTTGATGCTGAAGCCTATCGCCGGCATGTGCGTTACAGCAATGACGATCTGATACCGAGACCGCTGTCCCTGTACGTGCATTTACCGTTCTGCAGGGAACTCTGCTACTACTGTGCCTGCAATAAGAAAGTCACGCAAAACACGCAGCTTGCCGAACTTTACCTTGAGTTCCTGGACAAGGAAATCGAGATGCAGGGTAAATTGTTTGACAGCGACAGGCAGGTGATCCAGCTGCATTTTGGCGGTGGTACACCCACTTATTATAATGATATGCAACTCCGGCATATCGTCGAGCGGTTATCTGCCAATTTCCTCCTGAGCCGCTCCGCCAGCCGTGAATTTTCAATCGAAATCGACCCGCGAACGGTGGACGAGGGCAGGCTTGCCCACCTGGCGGAAATCGGCTTTAACCGGGTCAGCATGGGTATACAGGATTTCGACCCGGCAGTGCAAAAGGCTGTTAACCGTATCCAGGATGAAGGCAAGACCCTGAGGCTGATCGAGGCGGCGCGCGAGTCCGGCTTCAATTCGGTCTCGGTGGACCTGATCTATGGACTGCCTTTGCAGACGGCAAAATCGTTTGAAAAAACCATCGACTCGGTATTGACGGTACGCCCGAATCGCCTGTCGGTATACAACTATGCCCATTTGCCCCACCTGTTCCGCGCCCAGCGCATGATCAATACCGAAGAGGTGCCGGCGCCCGAAGTGCGTCTGCAGTTGCTGGCATCAACGATCACGAAATTGACCGGGGCGGGTTATGTCTATATCGGCATGGACCATTTCGCGTTGCCTGACGACGAGCTTTCGATCGCCATGCAGAACGGCACACTCCAGCGCAATTTCCAGGGCTATTCCACCTGCCGTGAGACAGACCTGGTCGGCATGGGTGTCAGCGCGATTGGCAAGGTTGGCAACAGTTTCGTACAAAACCTCAAGGATATACGCGATTGGCAGGCAGCGATTGAAAATGGCGAACTGCCGGTGTGGCGCGGTCTTAGCCTGAGTGGAGAGGACCGCCTCAGGAGAGGCGTGATCTCCGCGATCATGTGCCAGGGCTTTGTCCGCTTTGCAGATTTCGAGCAAAATTATGATATTGATTTCAACGACCATTTTGCCCTGGAATTGAAGTCACTCAAACCGATCGAGGAAGACGGCCTGGTCAAATTGTCCGAGGGCAGTATCGAAGTTACCCCGACGGGCTTGCTGCTGTTGCGCGCGATCGCGATGAAATTTGACGAATACCTGGTCAACGACCCGCAAGGAAAATCTTACTCGAAGGTCATTTAAGCTTTCTGTTAAGCTATAATCCCCTGCTAATTTGAACCATTGGCGCTGGATTTGGCGATACATGAGCTCTGATATACAACAGAAACCTTATTTCCCTGAGCGCATACTCGTCGCCTGCAGCCAGTGCACACTCGGTGACCTGTGTCTGCCCCGCAGCCTCGACGCCGCCGGTGTCGAACAATTTGAACACATCGTCAACAAATCCCGCCCCATTCAGCCCGGCGAGCACATTTTTCGCGCGGGTGACAAGTTCCAGTCCATCGCGGCGGTTCGCGCGGGCTGTTTCAAGAGTTATGTCATTGACAAGAATGGTGAGGAGCAGGTGCTGGGGTTTTATCTTCCCGGCGAAATCATCGGCTTTGACGCCATACACGAGAAGGTCCACAAGGCCAATGTCGTGGCGCTCGACACCAGTTCGGTCTGCGGTCTCAGTTTTGAATCGGTTACCGAGATGGCGAGACAGCTGCCGCAGTTGCAGGATGAGCTGTTTCGCGTCATGAGCCTGCATATTGCCGAGCTCGAGGCGAGTGCTGCGGACCTCAGTGCGGAAGAGAGAATTGCCAGCCTGTTGTGTTCGCTCTCGAAACGATTTGCCAGCAGGGGTTACTCCGCCAAGGAGTTCAACCTGAGCATGTCGCGCCGCGATATCGCCAGTAATCTGCGTCTTGCAACCGAAACCATCTCACGCGTGCTTGCGCGTTTTCAAAGCGCCGGTATCATCCGTGTCAACCGCAAGAAAGTTGCGATACTGGAACCGGAAAAACTGAAAGAACTGGCGCGCCGCGACACTTGCTAGCCGCTGCTGGCGGGGGCCGGACCTGATCACCCTGGGCAATACCAACGCAACCTTACTTGCGCAACAGCGCAGACCGCTGTGGTGAACAAGCTGCTTATCCTCGCGGCCGACGCCGCAAAATACACCGAACTCGTCAAGTCGGCACATTTGCCGCAACTGGAAATCAGGACGGCCGTCGATGCCGTGTCCGCACGCACCCTGGTCGCCGGTTGCAATATCGTCCTGGGTGATCCGAACCTGGTCAGCAAAGTGCTGGCATCCGCCGACCGGCTTGAGTGGGTGCAGTCGAGTTGGGCCGGTGTCGACCACCTGTGCCAGGCGGAATTGCGCCGGGATTATATTCTGACCAATGCAAAAGGCATGTTCGGCGCGCTCATCGGCGAGTATGTGATGGCCTATGTGTTTGCGCTGGAGCGGCAACTTTTCAGGATGCGGAAAAATCAGCTGGAACGGCGTTGGCAGCCTCTCGGCTACCGTCCCGCGAAGGACATCAGGCTTGGAATCGTCGGGCTGGGGTCGATCGGTCGCGAACTGGCACTGACGGCGGCGCATTTCGGTATCCGCGTAACGGGTCTTAACCGTTCCGGGAGACCCTGTGACGCGGTCGAAAAAGTCCACACGGCAGATGACATGGGCGCTTTTCTGGCGGAACTCGATTACGTGGTCCTGACCCTGCCGGCCACGCCCCACACCCGGCATTTCATCAACGCCGCTGCGCTCAGGCTGATGAAGCCCTCTGCTGTGCTGATCAACGTCGGACGGGGT
>Ga0209391_10001395_pt1 | contig 12448 bp, 16 predicted proteins | sample PPLLak3March2015_FD_187246 | JGI IMG/M metagenome (GOLD analysis project Ga0209391, IMG submission 187246) | Freshwater sediment microbial communities from Prairie Pothole Lake near Jamestown, North Dakota, USA - PPLs Lake P7 Core (1) Depth... | ecosystem: Environmental > Aquatic > Freshwater >... | reverse complement strand
TACCGGCAGTTATACGCTTGATGATGTGCAGTACTTGTTGAAACCCATTAAGTTGCCGGATACGCCAGTCCATATCAAGGAAGCTCTGATTCAATCCGGTAAAAAACATTATTCGGAAATGCTGACCCACGAGTCCTTGCCGCCGGATGACTATTTGCCGTTGTTTTACCGGGCCATGACCTTAAACCAGGATCATATGGCGGAACATCTGCTGTTGTTAGCAGAAGATATTTTGACTACGCGTCCACATGGCATTACCCTGGTGTCATTAGCGCGTGCGGGAACGCCGGTGGGCGTGCTGCTGAAGCATGTTTTAAATCGGCATTTCAAAATCCAGGTTGAACATTATTCGATTTCTATCCTCCGGGATGTCGGCATAGACCAGAATGCACTGCGCTATATTTTGCAAAATCATGCGCCGGAATCTTTAGTATTTGTTGATGGCTGGACAGGAAAAGGCATTATTGCACGACAGTTGGCAACCAGTTTACAGGCTTTTGCGGTCAGCGATGATATCCATATCCCCGCAGAGCTATATGTGTTGACAGATTTATCAGGTTGGGCAACGGTGTCGGCTTCCTCAGAAGATTATTTAATTCCTTCCTGCATCCTGAATGCTACGATATCAGGCCTGGTTAGTCGATCCGTTTATGACAAACATACAGCTAGCCCCGCTGATTTTCATGGCTGTCTTTATTATGAGCAGTTTGAACATCACGATTTATCAAATTATTTTATCGATATGATACTTGCTAGAGTGCATATTATCAGGCATGGATCTGGAGGCAGGCTGGAAGCACGTCCCAACAATCGTCAACGATTACAATCAATTTCCAAACAGTTTTTACAGTGGATTGCCGAACGATACGGCATTGCCCAGCACAATTACATTAAGCCCGGTATTGGTGAAGCAACGCGTGTTCTATTGCGTCGTGAAGCAAAGCTATTACTGTTACAGGATTTGGATTCCGAAGCGATACAGCATTTGCGATGGTTAGCCGAGTCCAAATCAATTCCAATAGCGGTTTTTAAAGATTTGCCGTATCGTGCGGCAGCGTTAATCAAAGAGATTGAATTATGAATACCCAATCAAAGTTGTTTTCACCCTGGTGTTTAGGGGCGCCGCTTTATATGCCTGGCAATCGCCGCGACATCATTGAAATCGCCAATGGCGAGAAGTATTCCATGTTGCGCTCAATGATTTTCTGTACGGAGGACGCAGTGTCAAGGACGGATGTTGATAGCTGCGTGCGTCATATAGGTTTATGCTTGCAAGGCTTTAGAGATTCATCCCATCGATTCCGGTTTATTCGTGCCAGAAACCCGGAAATATTGGCCCGGTTACTGGATCTTCCAGATATTGAAAAGGTGGATGGCTTTGTTTTGCCAAAATTCAACGAAAGTGTGTTTCACGCCTATTTTGATCAATTGCAAGGCACGCCTTTTAAGGTCATGCCCACCCTTGAAACCAGAGAGGTTTTTGACTTCAATGCGATGAGTGAATTACGGCAGGGATTATCACAAGACGATATTGCACAGCGAATTTTAATGCTTAGAATTGGCGGCAACGATCTGATGAATCTTTTGGGTATTCGCAGACCCCGATCTTTCACACTTTATGAAACGCCGATTGGTAGCGTTATTGCGCAGCTGGTAACTATTTTCAGACCGTATGGGTTTTCACTATCCGCGCCGGTGTTTGAATATCTGGATGATCCGGATACGTTACAAAAAGAAATGAAGCTGGATTTGGCATATGGTTTAATAGGTAAAACCGCCATTCATCCGACTCAAGTACCGATTATTGAATCTGCCTATGCTGTTGATGCGGAAGATTACCAGATGGCGATCAGCTTAAGCGACAGGGAAGCCCCGGCGGTCTTTAGAATGCATAATGCCATGTGTGAAGTGGCCACTCATCAACAATGGGCGGAAAGCATCATAAATCGACAAATGTGTTATGGTGTCAAAGATGCGCAGTCATTAAAAGAATATGCAGAGTTGTCAGTTTAATGTTCATGATTTAAAAATGGCAAAATGCAAGCAAGTAAACCTAATCCACATATAAAACCAGGAGAACACTAATGAGTTTCGATAATTTTCTTAGCCAGCTAAAAACCAAAGCCAATGAATTAAAAACAGAGGCCTTGAAATTTAAAAACAAGGATTTTCTAAATGCAGCGATGGCGGGTTCAGCCTTGGTTGCTATGGCTGATGGCAGCATCAGTTCTGAAGAAAAACAAAAAATGATCAAATTCATCGAAAGCAATGATGCGCTGTCGATTTTTACCACCAGTGATGTTATTAAAGCGTTCCAGGATTTTGTTGGACAGCTTGAATTTGATAAAGACATAGGTGAGGCCAAGGCCTACCAGGCAATCGGTAAAATGAAGTCTAATACTGAAGCATCGCGCTTGCTGATTCGCATGATTATTTCCATTGCTTCTTCAGATGGTCTTTTTGATAACGATGAAAAAAAGGTAGCTGTCAAAATAGCTAAGGAATTAGCGCTTGATCCCTCTGAATTTGAATTGTAATGTTTTTGTGGGAGCGGTTTTAGCCGCGATTCAGTTCCCCTCTTTGAAAAAGAGGGATTAGGGGAGATTTTTTTAAATAAATCCCCCTCCATCCCCCTTTTTCAAAGGGGGAGGCGAACGTTTACGTTACCGTTACTTAGTGCAACCCAATATAATTATTTGTATACCAGCAGTCGGGTGGGACCACAGAGACTGTGAATGTATTCTGAAAAATACTCAAAAACTGAAAAGTTATTTCCTGTGCCAATCGCCATCTTCGCCTTTCACGTATTGATGTTTGACTGCTGCCCAGGCGATTTTGAATGCAACCTCTTCTTGGGAATCGTGGCCTCGGCGTTTCTCGGGGTCGGCATATTCGTGCCATGCGCTGTTGAAGGCTTCCTTGAATATCTCCTGCGCATGCGTCGGCAGGTGGTCGCGAACCGGCTTGGGCAGGTCTGAAATGCTTTTGTAGGGCATGGTACTTACTCTTTCGTTGAACTAATGGTATAAATGCCATTATCCATCTAAAAAAGGGATTTTTTCATTGTTTAATTTCGGTCTGTTAAAGTTAAACATTAATAACCCTGCGTATCAATCTGTAAGCCACTTAACTGTTCAGATAACCGGGTAATACCTGATTCAATCCGCCCATCAGCATACAGCTTTATCAAGCGATAACCGGGGGCAGTACTGTCCAGGCTGAAGGTCGCACTCTTCGGCTTAAATTGGAAGCAGGTTGAAGGCGTGCCCAGGACACGGACTCCCCCGATTGTAATATCCATGTCTTGATGGATATGTCCCGTAGTGATGGCTTTTGTTTGCGGATATTGGTTGATTATTGCCCATAGCTCCTGGCTGTTTTCTATTATCATGGTATCCATCCATGCACTTTTAGTCTCCAGACAATGATGATGTACGGCGATAAGTGCATGATGATTCGGGTTGCCAGTCAGGCAATCTTCCAGAAAAACTAATTCCTCTTTTGACAAACTGCCTCCGGGAGCGCCAGGTATTTGGCTATTCAAGCAAATCAATTGCCAGTTACCTAAGAAAGTTTGTTTCCTGCAGCTAACCAAGCCGGCATTAAAAATCTGCTGCATTAGTTGATAATCATCATGATTGCCAGGCAGACAGATAGACGGTGTGTTATGGACTTCAAGGCTGTTCAGGATACGCTGGTAGCTTGCAGGAGAAGGGTGTTGGGCAAGGTCACCCGTAAGCAGAATTAAATCAAAGTGATGATGTTCAGCAAAGGCCAGTTCAAGTACGGCATGGAAATAATACTCTGTATTGATGCCCAGAAATGTTTCGTCCAAACCCGGCAGGATATGCAGGTCTGTTATTTGCAATATTGATAGGGGAGGCATGATCGAAATTATTCAATGTCCTTGCAAAGAATTTTAGAGTTTCTTTGTGGATTGTACAGCGCCTTGAGAGGGTCGGGAAGACTGTTAATATCTGACGATAAAAAGCCGCGTTCAATAAACCAGTGCATGGTTTGCGTTGATAACACAAATAATTTTTTAAGAGCCAACTTACGGGCTTTACGATAGACATAGTCGAGCATGCGATTCCCTCGAGTCGATCCCCGGTAATCAGGATGTACGGCAAGGCAGGCAATAGCACCGAAGTGACCTTGTTCATTCGGGTGCAATGCTGTGCAGCCGATTATCAATCCGTCCCGTTCGATAACGATATAGTCAGCTATTTCCATTTCAATTTTTTCCCTGGAACGTTTGGCTAATATACCTTGCTGCTCCAGGGGCTTGATCAATTCCAGAATGCCGCCTATATCGTTGAGTGTGGCCGGGCGTAATTCTTCAAATGGTGTGGAGCTAATCAGTGTGCCGATACCGTCACGGCTAAATAATTCCAGCAACAGCGCACCATCAATGACCCGATTAATCAAATGAACACGCTCTATCCCGGCACGGCAACTTTGAATGGCCGCTTTAAGAGGCAGGCTGATGGTGTCGTCTATGTTCGGATGTTGTTGCAGGAAAGCATCTGCTTCGTCGTTGGTCATTTGCCTAATTTGCTCGCCGTTATCGGGGTTGCAGATACTTTGCTCCGTTAACAGGATCAATTTCTCCGCTTTTAACGCAATCGAAACCGCTGTGGCAACCTGTTCAGCAGACAGGTTAAAAATTTCTCCACTGGGTGAATAGCCAACAGGTGAGATCAGCACGACATTGTTTTGGTCGAGTTGCTGATGAATGGCGGCGCTGTCGATACGGCGAACTTCACCCGTATGGCAGTAATCAATCCCGTCTATCACACCGATGGGTTTGGCCATGACAAAATTACCGGAAGCCACTTTGAGCCCGGATCCTGCCATAGGCGAATTCGCCAAACCCATCGATAAGAGTGCTTCAATTTCCACGCGGACTAAGCCTGCGGCTTCTTTTACGCATTGCAGCGCCAGATCATCGGTAATGCGCAAGTGCTTATGGAAGAGGGCAGGGGCGTTGAGCTTGTTAAGGCGCTGGTCTATCTGCGGGCGTATACCGTGAACCAAAACCAGGCGTATCCCCAGACTGCTGAGCAAGGCAAAATCATGGACATGATGATCAAAATCATCAGCCAGCACCGCTTCGCCGCCAAAAGAAATGACAAAGGTTTTGTTGCGATGTGCGTGGATATAGGGCGATGAGTCTCTAAACCAGGTGACGAAGGATTTTTGTGATTCCATGATTATTTGGTTTGTTGTGTAGGATGCGCTGAGATATGAAGGTTATTCTAAAACCTTTCTATAGTCAGGAGACCCTTGTCGAAGGGCATATCGTTTGCCGCTGTACTATGCCCATGTGTCAGTTTGACCAGTTTTCCCGTTTATGCCAAATTCTAAGAATATGGATTTCGTCGTCAAGAATCAAATAACGCACAATGTACAAGCTTACCGATAAATCGCGCATAATTTCCGGGTTGGGTGCTTTTTTGACCTTTCGTCCCAGATAAGGCAGCTCTTTTAGCATGGCCATACCGGCTAACAAATCGGCCGCAATTTGTTGGGCCGCAGCAGGATTCTTCTCGGCAATGAAAGCCCTGAGCCGTTGCAAGTCGTTACTTGCTTCCGGTGTGTAAAAAACTTTCATTGGTGTGGTGCTGACTGCTCTTCTGGTGTTCCCCAGCTAGCCAACCAGGACTCAACCTTTTCGCCTGCGATGCTGTTGCCTTTTTTTACCGAGGCCAAGGCCGGTAATGTATCCTGCCAGCGTTGTTCTTCAAGGGCTTGATGTTGCAAAAACTCCTTAACAGCCTCATTGATAATCCAGTTTCTGCTTTGGTTGAGTTTTTCTGCCAACTGGGTTAAGGGTTGTTCCAGTTCGTCTTGTAACTCAATGTTTGTCACTAACATGGCGGTCTCCTAAAAATATGAGTTATTAAGCAAGCAAAGCAGTGAGCATATTCTTGTCAATATAAAGCGTTAAGGTTAAATCAAGTTCCAAAAAGGTACGCGATTCGTACCCTACATGTCTAAGAAGGCGTGCGCGGCCCGCCCTGGGTTTTCCGCATTTAATCAGAATGTGTTTTATACGGTCATCGCGTATAACGGTTTGGAAGGTTCCGGTATGGGTTCGCCTGATTTATCGCATGCCGTAATCCACGCAGCCATTGCGTCGTGCAATTCCTTAATTGCTTCTTCCTCAGTGCGTCCCCACGCGTTACATCCCGGTAAATCGGGAGCTATAGCAATATAACCTTCGTCTTCATCGCTCCAAAAAATCTCAATGGGGTATTTGTTCATGATTTTACACCGTATTTGTTAAGCATCGCCGCTAATTGTCTGGCCTGATACGGCAAAATAAAGCCGTTCCGGTTTTGGAAATTCAATTGTATGGGTTCACCATTACGCTTAAATACGCTATGCGACCCTTTACCACCCTGATGGATAAATCCAATTTCCAGGGCGATTTTACACGCATCGTCGAAACGAACCGCTTTCGGGTTATGTAGAACTGAAGCCATTAGTTTCTCTTTTTTGGTCATTTTTAACCTTTATGTCCATAATTTTCCCGCGCCGGACGGGGTATTTACCCCGTCCGAAACGTTTTGTGTGAATGGCCCGACATGCCGCCACATCAAAACGTTGCGACGGGGTACATATCCCGTCGCGCTCGGGGGCGCAATAGCGATAGAGTATTGCGTCAACATGCGGTGCAATACGGCTAACGCCTATTGCACCCTACGGATTGCGTCTTACCGCGTTAAAAGGTACGAGATACGTACCCAGGCTAGTGAAAAACCGTCTCAAGGGGTTGTATATTTATTGATTGTTCAAGAGATGTTTACATGATCTATCAAACTTTTCCATATACTTCCATTCAATTTCCATATTCCTTTCATCCCATCTATTTGATAATTTACCGTCTTTCATTAGATATTCCATTTCACTCATTTGGCCTTGCTTAGACGAGTTCTTAAGCTTGGCTAAATCGGCATTATATTTAGCTTCATTTTGATCTAAGGCTTTAATTTTTGCATCCCAAATAGCTTCCAGCGAAGGAAATCGCTTCATTATGTTTGCAGGCGTAGTGCTCGAGCAGTAATCTGAATATGCTTGGGAATTACCTGTAAAACAAATAGATGCAATCACCGCCATTATGATCTTCTTAATATTCATCTAGTACTCCAAATTTATTAGGCATTAGTAATACAACAAAACTTCTTTTCAAATACGCAGTAAAGTTGCTATAAAAAATCATCTATTAGCTACGATTTGTGGCTAAGTTTTAGTTACAAAAAACTCACTCTCATGTTATTGATAAATATTCAAATAGTGTACAACGCAACTTGTTCAATGGCGCTATTGCGGAATTAATTAAATCTTTTGTCCCGACCATCACTTATTTAAACCTCGAATTCACGCCCTTCGTCAATGCTTAACTTTTATTGTTGTGGAAATCGGCAAAGATTCATGTTATGCACCGGCAATACAAGGCTTAGTAGATTATTAGCTTTGCTACCGTAAATTATGTAAATTGAATTTTGATAATAAAGCCGGCGGCCTACTTCTTTTGCATTTCTTATAGTTGTTTTTATTTCATTATCGGTAAGAGGAATTGGTGTGCCACCAAATTTAGTACAGATCGAATCATCAATTGGTTCACGGTTTGAAATGTTTTGAAAATCTGTAATATTAGAAGCGACAGTACTGCCAATCGGTGACAACAAAAAAATAAAAAATAATAAGCGAAAAAACAATGCAATTCTCCGGGACGTTTAACAATAGTCAAGCAATGTATACCAGGCTTTGATTTCCAACCGACATATTAGGCGTGTCTTTTTTTAATTTTATAGTATTCTGATTATTACACTAAGAACCCCAAGAGCAACCGAAATAGCACCAAGCCAAGCTGCAACACGCACAACAGTTTGGGGGTGATAGATACACGCCATAAACATACCATAACTAGAGTTGCAAGGAGTTACGTTTAGGTCCACATCGGTTTGTGAATGAAGCCCACCAAGTTTAGTTCTGTACCAACCATTAATCACTAATGTGGTCTGTGGGTTGGTAATTGAGATGCGGGGTGATTGGTTGTAAGCTTTAAGAAAATTATTGTCGATTTGCAGAGTTTCACAATAGATAGTCTTTCTGTTTTCAGTGTTTTTTATTTTGACGATAGAACGTGCTGGAAGGCTTGAATTTTGAAGCCAAACCCATCCTTGTTGAGAGTCTTCGCGCAATGCTGAATATAGTTTCATGTATGAAAAGCCTAACGTTAAGTAAATACCTTTGTGGGGCCGTAGGGCCGTAGGTTGGGTTAGGCGATAGCCGTAACCCAACACATCGGAGCAGCAAATGTTGGGTTACGCTATCGCTAACCCAACCTACAAATCATTCCAGATTATCCGTAACCGCTCCCAACGACGCGGAACTCACCAGCCTGGCATATTTCGCCAGCACCCCACGAGTATAACGCGGCGCCGGTTGTTTCCATTTTTCAAGACGACGTTCCATCTCGTGTTCGTTGATGACCAACTTCAGGGCCGTAGGTTGGGTTAGGCGATAGCCGTAACCCAACACATCTGAGCAGCAAATGTTGGGTTACGCTATCGCTAACCCAACCTACAATCAATCCAGATTATCAGTCACCGCACCCAACGAAGCCGAACTTACCAATTTGGCATATTTCGCCAGCACCCCACGCGTATAGCGCGGTGCCGGTTGCTTCCATTTGTCAAGACGACGCTCCATTTCGTGTTCGTTGATCACCAGCTTCAGTTCATTGTTCTCTGCGTCTATCGTGATGGTATCGCCATTTTCAACTATCGCTAATGGGCCGCCAACGTAGGCTTCAGGGGTAATGTGTCCGACTACAAAGCCGTGCGTGCCGCCGGAAAACCGGCCATCGGTAATCAAGGCCACTTCCTTGCCCAGGCCTTTGCCCATTATCGCGGAAGTCGGGGAGAGCATTTCGCGCATGCCGGGGCCGCCTTTGGGTCCTTCGTAGCGGATCACAATGACATCGCCTTTAACGATGTCGCCATTCAATATGCTGTGCAGTGCCTGTTCTTCGGCGTCGAAGACTTTGGCTGTGCCGATAAAGCGCAGGCCTTCCTTGCCTGTAATTTTTGCAACGGCGCCTCCAGGCGCCAGATTGCCATACAGGATCACTAAATGGCTGTCTTTCTTGATCGGATCATCCAGGGAATGAATCATATCCTGTCCTTCAGGATAGGGCTTCACATCGGCCAAATTCTCCGCCAGGGTTTTGCCCGTTACGGTCAGGCAGTCGCCGTGTAATAAGCCTTTGTCCAGCAGGATTTTCATGAGCGGTTGAATGCCGCCGATTTCGATCAGTTCGGCCATTTGGTAACGTCCGCTGGGTTTTAAATCAGCTACCAAAGGCACATGTTTGCCGATGCGGGTGAAGTCATCCAGCGTAATGTCAACATTGGCGGCATTGGCCATCGCCAGCAGATGCAATACCGCATTGGTCGAGCCGCCGAGTGCAATGACGACGGTTATCGCGTTCTCAAAGGCTGCTTTGGTCATGATGTCGCTGGGTTTGATGTCGTTTTTCAGCAATTCCAGAACGGCAGCGCCGGCACGTTCGCAGTCCAGCTTTTTATCGTTGGAAATGGCGGCCTGTGCGGAGCTGTTGGGTAAACTCATGCCCAGTGCTTCAATCGCGGAAGCCATGGTGTTGGCGGTATACATGCCGCCGCAGGAGCCCGCGCCGGGAATCGCTTTAGCTTCAATTTCAGACAGTTCGGCATCATCGATTTTATTGTTGGCTCTGGCGCCGACTGCTTCAAAGACGGAAACAACATCGAGTTTTTTATCTTTATGACAGCCCGGCATAATGGTGCCGCCGTACACGAAGATAGCCGGACGATTCAAACGCGATAGGGCGATCATGCAGCCCGGCATATTTTTATCGCAGCCGCCGATTGCAACAATACCGTCAAAACCTTGGCATCCGACCACGGTTTCAATGGAGTCGGCAATCACTTCGCGGGATACCAGCGAATATTTCATGCCTTCAGTACCCATTGATATGCCATCGGATATCGTGATGGTATTAAAGATAACGGCTTTACCGTTGGCATTGTTAACGCCTGACGCAGCATTATCGGCCAGTTTGTTAATGTGCATGTTGCAGGGTGTCACCATGCTCCAGGTCGAGGCTATGCCGATTTGCGGTTTTTTGAAATCTTCGTTGCTAAAACCGACTGCGTGCAGCATGGCGCGGCTGGGGGCACGTTCCATGCCGTCAACGACTTGAGAAGAAAAGGTGCGGGTATTGTGGTCATCTGAATGAGCCATGTGATTGATTCCTGGTGTTTAAGGTAAATGGTGCATGGTGCTAGGAACGCGGATTTTTGAACCGTGTGCCTTGGAACTTAATATGAATCCCAACTGCTTTTGCGTCGCCAGCCGAGTTTGGGAAGAATAAATCCTAAAAGAACGCCGGCTAGAGAGAGTATACCGCCGTAGAGGAACCAGTCCTGACTGGCGGTGTCTTTTAGCGCCTGATTTTCTAGTTTGAACTGCTGCAAGTCTCTTTCAACATTAACCACGCGCTCCTGAAGCTCGTCGCGTTCATTTTTTAATTGAAACGCGCTGGCAGCCGTCTTTTTCAGTTCATTGAGTTCGCGGGCTAATTGATCACGTTCCATGGCTAAAGTCTTTTCCAGAGATGATTCCGGCGTAAGAGAATTTTTTAGGGTATTTATTTCAGTTCTCAATGCGGCATTATCAGACTGTAGTAGTGCTATGGTTTTGCCGGCTGCGTCTTTAGGATCAATAGCGGGTGGTTGTTTTTTGGTATAACGCGCTTTAATGTAACCTTCTGTGCCATCGATAAGGCGAACATGGATAAATTCAGACTTGGTTTGCTTGTCGATAAGCGTCAGGGGGGTTCCTGTGGGTAGCGTTTTTAAAACTTTAGCGTTAATGCTCGCCGTGTCCCTCAGTGATAAATTAAGATCGTCTGCCACATAGATTGTTTCAGCCTGTGCTGAACTGAAAGCTACTATTAAGATAAAAAAAGAACTGAGTATTTTTTTCACGGGTATCTTCTTCTGTTATTAGTCATCTGATGAAGTCGATTTTAACGTTATTTTTTGCACAGGAGAAATTCCAATAGTGCTTTTTGCGCATGTAAGCGATTTTCAGCTTCAGCGAAGATAACGCTTTGCGGACCGTCTATCACTTCAGCAGTCACTTCCTCCCCACGGTGAGCAGGTAAACAGTGCATGAATAGTGCGTTATTGTGGGCAGCATTCATGATCTCGGCGTTGATCTGATAGTCTTTAAAAGCTATTTCGCGTAGTTTCTGTTCTTCTTCCTGTCCCATACTGGCCCAGACATCTGTGACACAGAGGTCAGCATTTTTAGCCGCCTCTAATGCGGTATTAAAAAACCTGACGCGTTCGCCTGCTGCTTCAACAAATTCTTGTTGCGGACAATAGCCGGGTGGGCACGCGATGTTTAAGTTGAAATCCAGCAGCATGGCGGCATGAATATATGAATGACACATGTTATTGCCGTCACCAATCCATGTCACTGTTTTACCTTTGATATCACCGCGATATTCAAAATAAGTCTGCATATCAGCCAACAACTGACAGGGATGTTGTTGATCGGTTAAGCCGTTAATAACGGGAACGCTGGAGTGCTGAGCAAATGTCGTTACGGTTTCGTGCTTGTCGGTTCTCAGCATGATGCAATCGACCATGCTGGAAATGACTTTGGCACTATCCTGCAACGGTTCACCTCGTCCCAGTTGGGTATCTCTTGGAGACAAAAATGAGGCACTGCCGCCAAAATGGGCCATGCCCGTTTCAAATGAAATGCGAGTACGTGTCGATGATTTTTCAAAAATCATCGCTAACAACTGACCTTTTAAGGGTTGGTAGTCAGGATCGCGATGGTTTTTTAGTTCTATAGCTCTATTAATCAGAAGACGAAATTCTTCGCTGGATAAATCGAGCAAGCTGGTGAAATGTCTGGGATTCATGATTGTGTTTTTTGTGCCGTTTGTTCTGTGTATTCGGTAATGAGAGTCGATAAAGTTTCTACAAGTAGTTTGATTTGTTGCTCGTCAATGATTAATGGCGGTAACAGTCGAATCGTGGTTTCATTTGTTACATTGATCAATAAACGCTGTTGCAATGCTGATTTAACCAACTCTGCGCAGGGGCTATCGAGTTCTATACCGATCATCAAGCCTTTATTGCGAATATCAACAACATGTTTATTACTCTTCAGGTGCTCAATAAAGCCGGCACAGATAGCCTGACCTTTTTGCTGTGCCTGTTCGATCAGGTTTTCTTTATCCAGTGTCGCCAATACCGCTAAAGCGGCGCTACAGGCTAACGGATTACCGCCAAATGTGGAACCATGATTCCCGGCAGTGAGAAGTTGAGCAGCTTTCCCACGCGCAAGACACGCACCAATGGGTACGCCATTCCCC
>Ga0209391_10001393_pt1 | contig 12468 bp, 12 predicted proteins | sample PPLLak3March2015_FD_187246 | JGI IMG/M metagenome (GOLD analysis project Ga0209391, IMG submission 187246) | Freshwater sediment microbial communities from Prairie Pothole Lake near Jamestown, North Dakota, USA - PPLs Lake P7 Core (1) Depth... | ecosystem: Environmental > Aquatic > Freshwater >... | reverse complement strand
CGAGGGAAATCGCATGACAACGGTGTCGATCCATTGGTATAGTTCTGGGTGGCGAGACATGGCGGTACCTCCGGTAGATGGATGTTGATGACACTCATCAATTTACCGCAATTCCATGTCTTGTCACACTTTTTTAAAAAACCTACACTTGTAAGCCCCCCCAGGCCCCATACTCAAGGAGATCCTAGATGCTTCAGCTCAAACCACTTGATCAGAATGTTCCGATCTTTCAGCAGATCAATACAGATGTCTCACCGGTTGTCTTGGTGAACGTATTCCAAGTCGCAGAAGAAGATATTGCCGCCCTCCTGAAAGCTTGGGAAGCGGACGCCAACTGGATGAAGCAACAGCCTGGCTACATCTCAACCCAGTTGCATCAAGGCATTGCAGGAAGCACGGTATTTATGAACTACGCAGTGTGGGAGTCAGTGGCCCATTTTCGGGCGGCATTCACCCATCCCGAGTTCAAGCAGGCTTTAGAGCACTACCCGTCTACGGCTGTGGCGTCACCTCATCTCTTCACACGACTTACGGTATCGAATCTATGCGTTGGTCCCTAGCTCAGTGGTCTAACCTCTAGCGCTACCGGACAGCCACAGGCATGCCCTTGTCTGGCGGTTAGCTCGCATTTTATCAGTATTCGAAATAATTACTGCACCATCTCATTGGCAGGATTTGGTCGGCATTTGACGCATGTATTTCCCGATAGCTGTCATTGATTTTGATGACGTGTGGCGGGCAAGTCACGGCCATGAGCAGACAATCAAGGCTGTCCGCTTTACGGCAAGAAATTTTGCGACATGGAGTTCATTTGTGTGCCATTAGGAGACATTCGTTTTACATTTTATGCAACATCAATTCGTCAAACGAGTCAGTCAATTTTTGACTAAAAAATCATCTGATGCTATCCGGAAACTGTTCTTTATGTGTATTATCCGCTTTGATTTGCGTCTGTTTCGGACGATAACCTTTCTTGCCCTGATTCCGCTTCAACTCCCTGGAAATCGTCGATTCCGATATGCCCATTAACGCCGCTATCTCTTTCTGGTTCTTTCCTGCTTTCTTTAATATCTCAATCAAGTATCTTTGTGCTTGGCTTAGCTGTTTATAGTTTCTCATGCGCTTTCTCTTCTTTGGTCGGATTGAAAAAAGCCTGTGGCTATAGCAGCTGGCCTTCTTTTTTCCGCTTATTTGCGATTGCACTTATGAGTTGAATATAATTTGGGTGTTAGAATACGAGCAATAATGGATCTAATGGATTTAGCTGTCCGTTGGCCATTCAAAATGAAGATAACCCCGGCAGCGTTAACAATTATTATCCATAATTTAAGAGGACACTATGCGGAACCCTAAGTTGATAACCACGATAATCGGAGCGACACTTATCATCGCTATGATATTATTCGCCGCCTTCCATTTCATATTTCTTGATCTGTTTGTTGACCTGTGGTGGTTTCAGTCATTAAAGTTTGAGTCTTATTTCTGGCTAAGACTGCTCTACAAATATATCCTTTCCGGTGGCGTAACCTTGGTGTTCTTTGCCATTTTCTTTTTTCATTTCCGGCTCGCATCCCGTTATTTTGGCTTAAACCCGCCGGATGATATCCTTGATAACTCAGATAAGCGTCGGCGCTTTCAACGCTTTTCCGACGTATTTATGAGTGGATCAATAAAAGTCTACACGCCAATATCCCTGGCGCTGGCTATTTTTATCGCCATCCCTTTTTATAAGCAGTGGGAAATGTCATTACTATTCTTTTTTGGCAGGAATTCGGGTGTAACCGAAACAGTTTTTGGAAATGATGTCAGCTTCTATATGCTGTCTTATCCGATCCTCATGCTGATTCAGCAAGAACTGCTCATAACCGCTATTTTAATATTCTTCATGGTTGGCGTCCTGTATTGGTTGGAGCATATTTTTGTACCCAATCAAGATAAAGAATTCCCCTCGGGCGCTAAAATTCATTTAACGGTTTTAATCGGCTTTGTTTTTGCATTTGTGGTCTGGGGATTTTTGCTGCAACGATTTTCACTACTTTATACCGACGCGCACTTACCGGTGTTTTTTGGGCCTGGATTTGTAGAAATACGTTATAAACTGCCGCTTATATGGCTGGGAATAGTTACCTTTTTGGCAACAGCGGTAACCGCCATCCTGTTTATTTTTTCAGAAAAACCCCGTACCAAAGCCCCTTTTTTAATATCGTTTGCCGCATTCCTCTGTGTTTTAGGCTTACCGATGGTTCAATTCATACCTGACTTAATTCAAAAATTTATTGTCAATCCCAATCCGGTTAAAGCAGAAGGGGTGTTTATGCAGCACAATATAAATGCGACGCTGGATGCTTACGATTTGAAGAACATCAAGACCGTTGATATGGTTATTAAACCGGATGCGACCGATGATATTGTGGCCTGGGGGACGCAAAAGCATTTTGATAACATTCCCGTATGGGATAGTGCAATACTCCTTCCCGTCTATAAACAATTACAGGAAATAAGACCTTATTACAAAATCCTGGCGGTCGATGAAGATCGCTATCCAATTGTTGACCATACCCGGCAGGTTAATCTGGCAGCCCGGGAAGTTGATATTTCGAAACTGCCGAGCGAAGCCCAAAACTGGGAGAACACCCACCTGCGTTATACCCACGGCTTTGGCGCTGTAGTTTCACCCGCTGCGCAGGATGCCGATAGCCCCATGGTCTGGTTTTTACATAATTTAAGCCTGGATTCCGATGTTGGTTTCAGCCTCAAGTACCCGGATATTTACTACGGCGAGGGACAATACGGCTATGCCATAGTCCCTAATAACCTGGATGTCGCAGACATTTCCCGCACAGATCCCAACATGGCAAGGGCCTTCACAGGCGAAGGAGGCATACCCATTCCATCACTGTTCAGGAAAGCCCTGTTTTCAATTTTTTTGAAAGATGAAAAAATATTCTTTTCACGCAATATAACCAGAGAGAGCAAACTCAAGATACGCAGAAATATCACCGAGCGCATTAGTATCGTGGCGCCGTTTCTGCATCTGGATAAAGACCCCTATCTGGTTCTAGCCAGGGACAGGCTGTACTGGATACAGGACGCTTTTACCTTATCCAACAAGTATCCCATCTCCAAGCCTGCTGACGAGAATTTTCTGGAAGGTCCTCAACAATTCAACTACATCCGCAATTCCGTTAAAGTCGTTGTTGACGCCTATGATGGCGATGTTGATTTTTATATTGCTGATCCCTCGGATGCCATTATTCAGGCATATTCCCGCGCCTATCCCCGATTACTCAAACCTCTGGATGAAATGCCTGTTGAATTGCGTAAACACTTACGTTATCCGCGTGACCTTTATTATCTTCAGATGAAAATTTTTGCACGGTATCATCAGCGGGATCCTGCATTATTCTTCGAACAGGCAGAAACCTGGGCGCAAGCCATTGTCCGTGGCAAACCCGTATTACCTTATTTTCAAACCATGGATTTTGGCAACTGTAATAACAAGGAGGAATTTGTCATGATTGGCCCGATGACGCCTGTTAACCGGGAAAATCTCAGCATGATAGGCGTTGCCGGCATCATGGATGAAACCAAATGCGGACTCGAATACAAACCCGGCATTACCGTTTACAGGTTCGGCAGAAATGTTCAAGTCAACGGGCCTGCTCAGGTGGAAGCGCTGGTTAACCAGGATCCGTTAATTTCCGAGCAATTTACCTTATGGGATGCAGGTGGCTCCCGGATTGAAATGGGACGTATGATTACCCTGCCGATGGGCAATAACATTCTGTATGTACAACCGGTTTATATAGCCTCAACCAATAACCAAATACCACAGTTAATCAGAGTCATTGTTTCTATTGGCAATGAGGTGGTTATGGATCGAACTTTATGGTCAGCTTTTAATCGCTTAAAACAAATTTACGCCAAGCGTGCAGCCCTCGGTAACGGATCAGAAATGCCTAAATCCATTATGAATCCAGGGAGCAATTAAAGGACTATGACAATACACTGAGGCCCGGGGGAGTATAAACTTAGCCGCCGGGGCATATTACAATGCTCTCCTGAGCGCCTGAAAAGCTAATCCGGCAAACATCCGCTTTGGCCGCAAATCCTGAAAGCAAGATTTGCCACACTGAAGAATTATGGATACGCAACGGCATCCGTTTTAATCCTGCCAAAAATACGCCAAAAGAGGCGGCTGGATATTTATTAATTGCTTACTGCACTGTGCGATATCACCCGTCTGGCCTCATGGTTCATCGCTCCGTATTTAGAGATATTGGGTTATTTGATACCCGCCTGCCTGTTTGCGAAGACTAAGACTTGTGGCTTAGAATCACAGCAAACTACCCGGTTTTATTGATTGAAGAGCCACAAATAAAAAAGCACGGCGGACATGAAGATCGGCTATCGCAAAAGTTCTGGGGCATGGACAAGTTTCGAATAACTGCCCTGCAAAAAAGCATAGATACCGGTCAATTGTCCAACGAAAACCAGCAGGCGGCAGTCAACATGTTATTAATAAAACTAAAAATTTATCTTAAGGGTGTCACAAAACGCGGAAAAACAGATGAAGCAACTTATTAAGCGCTACTAGCTGATAAAGTGCATGACAGTTTCCTGGAATATTCAACCAGGGCTTTTAGATTGATTATCCGGCAGGTGAAACGATACCAGAAAAGTTGCAATAAAAACCAAAATACCCAAGCTGAGTATGGCTATAACCGGATCAACATTTTTTGAAGCGGCATAGGTATAGCTGCCCACGGCTACCAGCATCGCGAGATTCTGAAAAAAGTTCTGCAAGGCGACGGCCCTGCCGCTCCCGATACTTTGTTGCCCCTGTTCCTGCAATGCTGCGTTAACGGGGACAATAAAGATTCCGCCCATCATGCCTATAAAAAACAGAGTAATACGCGCAGGCCAGATACTGTCTGTTAAACTCAGGACAATAATCAAGAGACCCATTAAACAAGCAGGAATTCTGGCCCGTCGTAAATGTTCAAGTGGAATTAAACCCGGCACAATGACTGATCCAGCTATGATACCGACAACCAGATAGAGTGTCAGTTTAGCAATTTCAGTGGCATTTTCTAACAATAAGATGAGTGGCGCCCAGGCAAAAATAGCCACTCTTAAAGTTGCCGCAGTTGCCCAGAATAAAGCGCCACCCAGCATTGCAAATCGAGAACGTGGTGTCGTAAAAAACTGCCCCATTTGCTTGCCAAACGCAAGAACTTTTGATTCTGAACCAGACTCGTTCCTAGGCTTCATTGCGGGAAGGCGGATTTGGTTGGGTAAAAACAGTGTAACCACTGCCGACATTAAGAACAGGATGATAGTGCCTGTTAATGCCCATTGCAGAGAGTAATTTTAGCGCCAATAACCATGCCCGATATAATAGCCAATATGGTGGAACCTTCAATCCAGCTGTTTGCTTTAACCAGAAACTCATGACCTGCCAATTCGGGTAAAATGCCGTATTTGGCTGGGCTATAAATAGCCGCGCCTATGCCGACTATGCAATAAACCCAGAGAGGTTCTACGTTTAAGAACAATAGCCCTGCTCCCACAGCTTTAATAAGATTGGCAATGATCAGCACTCTGGATTTTGCGTAATTATCGGCAAACCATCCGACCCAGGGTGCGAGTGCCACATAAGCGATAAGAAACACGCTTTGCAGTGCGGGAAAGTACCAACCTGCCTTATCAGGTGATTGCATCATTAGGGCAATGACTGTAAACAAAATGGCATTATCGGCAAATGCAGAAAGAAATTGTGCAATTAGTAAGGGGTAAATTTGTTTGTTCATCGGAACTTGCCGTAAGAGGGGGGCATAAATAACACTATAACAGTATGTTCAATTATAAGCATTGTAAGCTTCTTCCAATGTTATTTAGACCGTCAATAATTTCTACTATTGATCATTTATTACCCAGACCACCGCGTCTCTTATCAGGCAACGATGATTATCAGTGCCACAGTTGGAGACAATAACGTGGTTGCCCGATCTATTAAAGCAGGAGCACGTCATGAGACTGTAGAGCCTTTAGGTCTGGATTACCCAACAGAAATCTTCTCTTTATCCCATGTTGCCTTGCCTTTTCCAGTCACTGACCCGCTTTATGGGAGTCAACCGGAAAATCCTACCCAATATGGTATCAATCTGGGAGACTTGGCCGTCCGAGGAGAACGTTCGGTGTTGATTGTGGATTTGGATACCTTGTTACGCGTTTCCTCAAACCCCTTTTTCTCTTATATGCTCCAACGGATTGACGCGGATATCCCCAAGTAACCCTCTGAAAATTAGTCCCAGGCGGCCAATCGGCGAAGCATTAATCCAAGCTACATTTTTTATGGACGTTATAATGCACCCCATTTAATAGTGCACTCGAAGCTTTCATGATAGAGTTTATAAGTAAGCACTGCGCTTGCAATAGCAATCAAACCATTAATTTAGGAGTGAAAGAGTATGAGTACATTAGTCGTCGTCGGTTACAAAGATATGTATAAAGCAGAGGAAGTCCGTGTCAAATTGTGGAAACTACAACTTGATTATCTGGTGGACATGGAAGATGCAGTCGTTGTCGTCAAGGACGCCAAGGGTAAAGTCAAATTGCATCAGGCCCACAACCTTACGACAACGGGTGCGATGAGCGGCGGTATGTGGGGTGCTATCATCGGTATGCTGTTTCTGAATCCGTTACTGGGTTTTGCTTTGGGTGCCGGAGCGGGCGCGATTTCGGGGAATCTTACCGACATCGGAATCTCTGACACGTTCATGAAGGAACTCGGCGCCACTATGACACCAGAGAGTTCGACACTGTTCGTTCTGCTGAGGAGCGCTACACCCGCGCCCGACAAAGTTCTTGAGGAGTTAAAAGGGACTGGCGGAACCATTCTCAAAACGTCTCTTTCCAATGAGGGTGAAGCCAGGCTCCAGGCAGCGTTGGATGGCAATCCGGCTTCATAGCACTTAATAGGCAGCGTAACGAACCACTAACAACACTTGTGTACTTGTTGTTAGGGTCGTTACGATCATCAATTTGTGAAGAACGGTAGCGAACAAACAAGAATCGGGAAATAAAAACGTTTACTTGCGGAGTTAACCATGAATAAAAACAGTGAAGTATTAAGCTCTCTGGAAAAAGCAGGGAAACTAAAAATAGTGGGCGCTATGTATTACTTGAATGGCGGCAAGGTCGAATTTGAGAAATCTGGCATTTAAATGCCATTAACCTAAGATTGAAAGATGTCTTTGCATGGCAAGCAAAATTTCTGATTTCCATGTCCGGCATCGATGTGTTGCAACTCTGTTGATGCTATTCTTCGCGCCCTCCTTATGAGAAAGTTACACGCTAAACCGACAAGAATAACCCGGGATTCAGAAGCGATTATTCTGCTGCATGGCTTGGCCAGAACCAGTCGCTGTATGAATAAAGCTGAAAAATGGTTGGCTGCTTATGGCTATAAAATTATAAATGTCGATTATCCCTCGCGGAAACATAACATTGAGACTTTAGCGCTGAAAGCTATAGCATCGGCATTAACACAATGCGCATCACAAGACATCAACAAAATTCATTTTTTAACGCATAGCATGGGCGGTATTCTGGTGCGCTATTACTTGTCGAACCGGAGTATTGAGAAGCTGGGTAGAGTGGTGATGTTGGCCCCGCCCAATCAGGGCAGTGAAGTGGTTGATAAACTCGCCGGATGGCTGGTTTTTGATGTCGTAAACGGTCCAGCGGGACTTCAGCTGGGTACCGATAAAAACAGCATACCCTGTGCGTTGGGTCAGGTAAATTTTCCCACCGGAATTATTGCCGGCGATAAAACCGTGAACCCTTTATTGTCGCTGCTTATTCCGGAAACCAATGACGGCAAGGTGTCAGTGTGCCGGACACAAGTGGAAGGCATGAAAGACTTTATCGTTATGCATTATTCCCACACCTTTATGATGCAGCGGGTAGCTGTTTTAGAACAAGTGCTGCACTTTATTCAGCAGGGTTATTTTTGCAAATAAATTTATTTTTTTTATCAGCTATTTATTCTAAAAACAGTAGACAGTGACCGAAAAAAAAGAAAACAATAACCTGATTTTTTAAACCCAGAGTAAACAAATGAAAATAGCTAGTCAAATAATGAAAAAGAATTTCTTAGTTTTAGCGCTGTCGTTATGCGTTAGTGGCGCCTTATCGGGGTGTTCTACTATTCAGTCGGGAAGTAATGCCGCGAAAGCGGTGTGGGTTAATCCGGCGCCTGACGCAGGCTTTATCGAGCAGCCTGACCGGCAGGTAAACAAAGCGGATTTACCATTTCAACGAGTCTGGATCAAGCCTGGTTTCGACGCAAGCAAATACAAAGAATTGGTGGTAGCGCCCGTAAATACCCAATACATGCAGCAAATGAGTTGGCTTCATCGTCTGAGCTCGGCTAATTGGCTAAGAAATGTCGAAAGGGATATTGCCGAGCTGGCCCTCTACTTTCATGATCGGGTCGTCAAGGATTTCCGGACAGATCCCAATCATCGCTTTCAAGTCATTGAGTACCCCGCACAACCTAGGCAACCGGCTTTGCGTCTGGAACTCGCACTAATCGAAATAAACCCGTCGAAACCGGCATTACATGCAATCAGTTGGGCAGGCCCTATCGGGACGAGTGCCGCTGCCGGTGTGGTCAACCAACGTAGAGCCGCGTTCGAAGGCCGTTTGCGCGATTTGCAAACGGGTGAGATCGTTGCAACTTTCGCCGATCGCAATATGCAGGATGTCGGCCCCATCGATATGACTCGCCTGACCTGGTATGGGCCGGCCAAGGGTATTATGGATATGTGGTCGAGGCAGTTCGTGCAAATCGCCAACCGCAAGCCGGGTGAGGTAATAACTGATCCTGTGGCGTTCACGCTGAGACCGTTCTAAATTGAATCAGATGAGTGGGCAGGTTTTCCGCACGCGCTAAATTAATTGTTTAATTTCGTTCCCACTCGCAGCGTCACTGCCATTAAGTTAAGGTCAAAACGATTCCGTAGGAGCGGGCCGCGCCCGCGACATCACGGCTATGATTACCGGAGTTGGTCGGCATCGCTCGCGGGCATGACCCGCTCCTAGGAGCTTGTCCGAGAACTAACGTTGAACTAATTCGCACTACTATGTAGTGCCTTGAAAGAGTTAAAGAGCACAATGTATCTAAAGCAACTGACTTGCACCTTAATTCTCGGAAAAACTCCTGGTAGCGGGGAAGTCTCTGTAATGGGGATGGAGCGAAGGGCCGAAGAATCAAGATGAATACTGTTACAACTGAAACATCGCATTAAGGCCCCTAAACAACACCATATGGAAAACGATATATGCAACCCATTTCTTGCATGAATGCAAAAGCCGTTCTTGTATCTGACGAGTTAGTACTAACATTGAAAAAATTTAGACTGGTTTTTCTCCATTTATTGCTCCCGTTCCTCATACTGATTGGCGTAGCTTGGTCAATACCTGCTCATGCGGAAGAGGTCCGAATTGCCGATTTGTCTTCAACAGCAGCGCATCATGGAGAAGATTACACCGAGGCAATGCCGGTTGAGTTTATGAACCGGCACATCTTTACGATTCGTTCCGACTACATGGGTTACTCTCAAGAAGAGCGGGCAATGGCTATCAAGCATCGGATTGAAGCTGCAATGGCAAAAGGCGGCGATGATTATGTATCATTTCGTCCTGCTTCGGAAGGCGGACGCTTTATCGAACTGAATGGTCTTGCGGTTTTCCAGATCAGACCGGTTGATCTGGATCCTCTCACGGGTGAATCCCTGGACGAAGTGGCCAATAATGCCGCACAGAATCTGAAGATCGCCGTACGTGAGGCCAGAGAGCAGGGCAATACCGACCAGATGCTCAAAGGCATTCGATTTGTGGCACTCGCCAGTGTGTTTTTTTTCCTGGCTTGCAGGATCATCTATTGGCTGGGAAAATGGATAACCGGCCGCTTGTTAAGGTGGGTGGCCGGCTACGAAGCCAAACTGGCGGTAGCCATTAGGCCCCAGCACGCAATTCATGCACTTATTTTTTTGGTTCGTCTTGTCAAATGGTCGTTGTTGATCATGGCGGGCTATCAGTGGGCGACTATCAGCTTGCGCCAGTTTCCTTATACCCGGCCCTGGGGCGAGCAACTACAAAGTTACCTGATTGATACCATTGAGGGAATCCTGTTAGCCATTGCGGGCGCTCTGCCTAACCTTCTGGTCGTTTTCCTGATTATATTGCTTACCCAATTCATGTCGAAGATGCTGAAAGCATTTTTTGCCAGGATCGAGTCGGGGGAGGTTACCGTAGAGTGGATGTCTGAGGATACTGCCAGACCGACCCGGAAACTGACTCAGGCGCTACTTTGGGTGTTTGCTATTGCCATGGCCTATCCCTATTTTCCGGGCAGCAATACCGAGGCATTCAAGGGTTTGAGTGTTTTAGTCGGTCTTATGCTTTCGATCGGGGGCGCAGGTGTTGTAGGTCAGGCGGCAAGTGGCTTAATCATGATTTATTCCCGGGTTTTGCGCGAAGGTGAGTATGTAAAAATAGGCGAGATCGAGGGGGTGGTCACCACAGTGGGTATTTTTTCGACCAAGATGATAACATCCAGTGGTGAAGAAGTTAATGTGCCCAATGCCATAATCGGTAGTTCGACAACGATCAATTCATCCCGGTTGACTGAGGGCAATGCCTTGGTCGTGCACACTACCGTAACCATCGGTTACGATACTCCCTGGCGCCAAGTTCATGCCCTGCTGATGCGGGCTGCCGAGAGCACCGCCGGGCTTCGTTCCGTGCCCAGGCCTTTTGTTTCCCAGTCGGAACTTTCTGACTTCTATATAGAGTATCAGCTGTGCGCACAGATTGATCGGCCCGAAATTCGCCGAATCACGATGACGGCGCTCCATGCCAACATCCAGGACGTGTTCAATGAGTTTGGTGTACAGATCATGTCGCCTCATTACGAAAATGACCCGTTGGAAAAAGTATGGGTACCAAAGGAGCAGTGGTTTGCAGCGCCTGCTGAAGAGGGTGTGGATAGCGAATCAGATTGATTACTGAAATAATATTCCTCGCATATTAACAACGGCGCTAAGGGGTAAAATTGTTTGTTCACCGGTATTTTCCGAGTAATAGAGAAATGGATATTATGAGAGGAATTATCATTAAATGGTGCTTGTGATAATGGATTTAAGGCGGGATATTTCGGTTGAGGCGGTTGAATTTCCTATCCGTCAGGCCGGACTAAAATCCAAAGTACAAAGTTCTTTCGCCGCATGGAGTTGTCCGGAAATAAGCATATTTTTCAGTTGAATGGTTCGATACATATAAATATCCGTTAAATCCTTGAAGGCTTCCGGAAGATGATGTCTTTCCATGCGGGATAATTGTCCATCAAATGCCGCGGAAACGCTGAGTAAATCCAACAGAAAATCCCGCTCTGGCTCCGAAACCTGATCCAGAAGCGTCAGAAAATCTTCCCAGTTATCGTATTCACTGTTTTCTTTTATTTCGAAGGTATCGCTTAGTCTAATGAGTAGAATCAATAAATTAGGATGATAATCCTGTGCTAAAACCATCATGGTTGCGACCGCTCTGACAGCGCCTTCACGGGCAAGCGGACTTAAGTGGACAATCATGTCATCGGTCAGAACTTTGCTAACAATATGCTCGGCCAATTTATGTCCAAACAACCTGAGCCGGGCTTCACGCGCAACTTTATAAAGCGTAAATGCATTCCACAAACCGGTGACGGGGATGCCTACCCAACTGAAGGCATTTCGCATTTCGCCTTTACCGGCTATTCGAACCAATAAAAACTTGACCACCAAACTGCTGAGTATGACTTTTGCCTTATAAAGAGCCGCGACCAGAAATAACTTTGATTTTGATATATGCTTGCTCGGATCTATGCCCAGATATTGAATAACCGGGTCGGGAACCTCCAGCGCCGCCCTGGCAAGAATATTGGGAACAGCATCATCGACCGGCAGGCCGGCATCGTCTAAAGCCTGATGATGTCCGGTCAGGCACGCCAGACTGAAAACCGTTTTAAGGCCCAGCCAGTATAAAACGGCTAACTCTATAACCAACATAACGGCCAGGACGCTGCCGTACAGCAAATAATAGGCCGTACTGTCCATGCTTTCTTGATAAGTCCATTCCACCCATATCGTTACGAACGTGGTTAACGCGCCGATGGCAAAAGCAATGATAGCCGCGAATGCCGTGATATTACCGGCAAGTGTTTGCAAAGTAACATCAGCCGGCAATTCGTCGATGGTGAGATTACGCAAACCCGCTGTACCGGATTTCTTGCCGAGATAGTGGTAATACTTCACGCCCAGATTTTCTAAAAATCCCGGATCTTCTTCTCTGACGTATGATGATTTTTTTATCGTGTTGTTTGGAATTGACATGGTTTATTCCTGGTCGTGATATGAAGGT
>Ga0209391_10001392_pt1 | contig 12470 bp, 9 predicted proteins | sample PPLLak3March2015_FD_187246 | JGI IMG/M metagenome (GOLD analysis project Ga0209391, IMG submission 187246) | Freshwater sediment microbial communities from Prairie Pothole Lake near Jamestown, North Dakota, USA - PPLs Lake P7 Core (1) Depth... | ecosystem: Environmental > Aquatic > Freshwater >... | reverse complement strand
CAGTTGATCTTCATCGCGGCCGCGCTGGCCGTGATCGCGTTGGCACGCAGGATCCCGATCGCCCTGCCCGCCTGGGCCTGGCGCTTGCCGCCTTACGCGATTGGTGCGGTCGCCTCCTTCTGGCTGATCGAGCGGCTGGCCGCGCTTGCGGCCTGACGCGTTCGGAATCTCACCCGCGCGCGGCTACGGCAGGTAGCCGCTCTTGCGGGAGTCCGCGATGGTCACGCGGCGCGTCAGCCGGCGCGACAGCCGTGCCAGCAAGGACGCCGGCTTCGCCATCGGGCCGACGAACAGGTACAGGTCGTCCGCCAGCACGGCTCGCACGATGCCGTCGGCCACCACGCTCGGCAGGCAACCGTGCTCCACGTAGTACTGGCGCAGTTTCTCGAGCTGCGCGTCGCCGAGCCCGGGTGCCGTCGTGCCCGGCACGTTGACGATCGCCGTGTTGATGATCCCGGGGCAGACGACCAGCACGGAGATCGGCGCGTCGTGCAGTTCGAGGGCGAGCACCTCGGACAGCCCGATGACCGCGTGCTTTGAAGCTGCATAGGCTGACATGTTCGGCGCGGGTGCCACGCCCGCCAGCGAAGCGACGTTGACGATCTTGCGTTCACCGCCTGCCGCCCGCATCGCGGGCAGGAAGGCCTGGATGCAGTGGACGATGCCGAGCACGTTCACATCCAGGATCCGGCGCCACTGCGGCACCGGTGTTTCCTCGAACGAGCCGAGGTAGGCGACGCCGGCATTGTTGACCAGCACGTCGATCGGGCCGACGGCGGACTGCACGGCGGTCGCCAGGGCGGCAACGGACGCCTCGCTGGACACGTCGCAGGCGTGCGCCATGCAGGTAACGCCGAGCCCGGCGATTTCGCGTCGGACCTCATCCAGCGCGGCCGCGTTCAAGTCGGAAAGCACCAGGTTCGCGCCCTGTCGCGCGAACGAGCGGGCGCACTCCAGGCCGATGCCCGCGGCTGCGCCGGTGACCAGCACCTGCTTGCCACGCAGTGTCTTCATACGGCCGGCCCGAAATAGACTTCGAAGAAGCGCGCCACGATGCTCTCCGGGACAGCGAGGTTTGCTTCCGTGCTCGTGCGCACGCAGACGAGCGCGGGGCGGCTCGCGGCACGGGCCCGTTCCAGGGCCGCCGGCAGCTCGGCGAGCGATTGCACGAATTCGCCGTGACAACCCAGCCCCTGCGCGACGATGTCCCAGCGCACCTCTCCCATCCCGGTGCCGAACGTCTGGCCGTAACGAGCCATTTCGTTCGGGATCTCCATGGTCCACTCGCCCTCGGCCATCACGACGACGGTGACCTTGGCCCCCTCGCGCACCGCGGTCTGCAGTTCCATGACGTTGAAGCCGGCGGCGCCGTCGCCCGTCACGCAGACGACCTCGCGATCCGGTGCGCCGAGCTTCGCGCCGATCGCCGAGGGAATTCCCGTGCCCAGCATGCCGAGCTCCAGGATGCTGTGATACGAGGATGGCCGCGTGGAGGGCAGCGCCAGCGCCGCCCACAACGAAGTCATGCCGCCGTCGGCGCAGTAGACGGCATCGCGACCGAACGCCGCGCCGACCGCCGCGAGCGCCTGCGCGGGATGAATCCCGGATCCGCTCCAGCTCGCGACGGAAGCGTGCATCGCCTGCACCCAGGCCGCGTAGCCGGCATGCAAGGGCTGCAGGTCGGTTCGCCCGCGGCTCGCGATCTTGCGGTCGCGCAGTCGCGCAGCGAGGCCCTCGAGCGTCGTCCGTGCGTCCGCGACGATGCCGAGCGAGACGGGCCGCGACACACCGATGTGGCGCGGATCAATGTCGATCTGGATGACCTCGCGGCCTGCCGAGGCGCCCCAGTACTTGTCGAAGGGTACGTCGAGGTTACCGACGCGCGAACCGACGACCAGCATCACGTCCGCGTTGCGCCTGAGTTCGTCGGCTGCCGGGCTCTGCGACAGGAAGCACATCGGGTGGTCGTGCGGCATCACGCTGCGCCCGGCGAGCGACGGAATCACCGGACAGCCAAGTTGCTCCGCGAGCGCGATCAGCGCCGCGTTGGCCCAGGCGCGGTCCACGCCGGTGCCGGCAAAGATCACCGGAGTCTTTGCGTTCGCGAGGCACCGGGCGGCGGCCTCAAGTTGCGCATCGGACGCTTGCGGCGGACCGGCTCGTCCCGACTCGTGCGGGAACACGGGCGCCGTGGACGGATCGCCTTCGGCGTACAGCGTGGGCCCGGGCACTTCGAGATGCACCGGGCCAGGACGACCGGCCCACATCTCGCGGAATGCCATGCGCACGATCTCCGGGATGCGCGTCCACTCGAAGATCGGTGCGCCCCACTTCACCGTCGGCTTGACGAGGTCGAGCTGGTCCTGGCCCTGGAACGTCGCCGGCGTCGCCGGATAGACGATGCCGGCCCGATGCTGCGAGGTGATTGCGACGACGGGTATGCCTTCGTGCCGGGCCGTCAGGAGTCCCGGAATCAGGTTGGCCGTTCCGGGCCCAGGATTGCCGAGCACCGCCGCGACCTGGCCGGTCGTCTTGTAGAGCCCCTCCGCCATGTGCACGGCAGCTGCCTCGTGCCGGACCGGCACGAAGCGGATCCGCTGCGCCTCGAGTGCCGCGAGGAATGGATCGATTTCCGGGCAAGGCAGCCCGAAGACGAATCGCACGCCCTCGTTGGCCAGTGCGCGGGCAAGGAGTTCGCCGCCGGTGATATTGCTCATGGTCGTCACTCTCCGGGGTGTATTGCTGCAGTCTGGTCTAACGCGTCGGGACATGCCCCACTCCTTGCGAGGGGGGCGTCAGGACGACGCTGGTGGGATGCTGCGGACTGCGATGGGCAGGGCCGCACCCGCACATTGCAACTGGCTCAAATCCTTGATCGAGTACGGCTCCGGAGGTTCGAGTGCCCAGCCATCCGCGCGATTCCGGCGTCTACACGCTTTGGGGCACTGCCCATTCCTTCTACACGGGAAAGATCCGCTCCTACCTGGTCAAGAAGGGGGTGGCGTTCCGCGAACTCTACCCGACCCACCCGCACTTCCAGACCGTCGTGGTGCCAGCCGTCGGTCTGATGGTCGTGCCGATCCTGGAAACGCCCGATGGGCAGATCCTCCAGGACACGAGCGACATGATCGACCACCTCGAGTCGCGCTGGCCCGAACCGCTGATGATCCCGGAGACTCCGGTCCAGCGTGCGGTGGCCTGGCTGCTCGGCGCTTTCGGCTCGGAGGGATTGCTGCCGGCGGGCATGCATTACCGGTGGTCCTACCGCGCGCAGCAGGAGGATTTCCTGCGCGCCGAGTTCGGCCGGGCCGTGCACGCGGGTGCCGATCGGGCTCAGCGTCGCCTTGCCGGCGAACAGCTGATGAATTACTTCAACGGTTTCCTGCCCGTCCTCGGCGTCACGCCGGAGACCGTCCCGACGGTCGAAGCCGCCTACCTCGAACTGCTCGACGCACTCGACGTGCACTTCCAGCATCATCCCTACCTGATGGGCGGCCGGCCCAGCATCGCCGATTTCGGCTTCATGGCGCCGCTGTTCGCGCACCTGGCGCGCGATCCAGTGCCGGCCACGCTGATGAAGCACGTCGCGCCCAACGTCTACCGCTGGACCGAGCGCATGAACGCTCCGGGCATCGCCGACGGCGAGTTCCATGACCATGCCGAAACGTACCTGCCGGACGACGCGATTGCCGCGACCCTCGAGCCCGTGCTCACGCTGATGTTCCAGGATTGGGGCCCGGAACTGCTGGCGAACACCGCGAGCTACAACGACTGGGTGCAGCGCAACCCGGACCTGCCGGCCGGACACCGCGTGTCGGCCGGCGGCGAGCGCAAGGTGCACCCTACGCTGGGCTTCATCGACTACACGTGGCGCGGCTGTGCCATCCATCGCGCCAGCGCGCCGCACGGGCTGTGGCACTTCGACAAGGCCGCCTCCCATGCCCGCAGCCTGGGCGGTGAAGCGGGCTCGCGATTCCAGTCGCTGGTGCAGCGGACCCGCGGCGAGCGGGTGATGGCGATCCGGCTCGCGCGCCGGCTCAGGCGCGAGAACTACGTGCTGGTTCTGGGCTGAACGCCGGTTGCGCGCCGCACATGGGCCCGATACTGCGCCGGCGTCGTCGAATGGGCGGCGCGGAAGCTCGCCGTCAGGTGGCTCTGCGAACTGAAGCCGCATTCCTCGACGATGCGGGAAATGGGCAGCGTCGACTGCGTCAGCAGCCTGCGGGCGAGGTCCAGTCGCGCAGCCAGCACGTAGCGATGTGGCGCAACGCCCATCGCGTCGCGAAAGATCCGGCTGAAATGCGCCAGGCTGACATCCGCACGGGCGGCGAGTATTTGCGAGGAAAGATCCTCCGCGAGATTCGCGTGGATGTGATTCAGCACCGCCTGCAAACGCGAGAAATGAACGTGGCGCGGGTTGATGCCGCGATTGCCCGGGGTCGTCAGGGCCCGAAACGCCTGCTCGAGCATGACGCCCGCCAGACGCTCCATGAAGCCGCTGTCGGCATTCGGTCCCTTCTGCACTTCGCCGACGAGTTCCAGGGCCGAGGCGCCGACCAGCGGGTCGCTGAACGGCACGGGCGCGTCCCGCGACTGCGCCAGCACCTCGAGGCTCGTCATCGCATTGCCACCGCCCTCCAGGAAATAGAACACGGCGAAGTCGACCGTCCCGGAATAGTGCCAGTGGGTGGCGACGCCCGGCGGCACGAGCAGCGACTGGGATGGCAGATTCATGCTGCGCCACCGGTCCGGCTCCCCTTCCCTGACGCGGCTGCCGCCGAACTGGACCACCAGGGCGGTACAGAGCAGGCCCGACACCGTTCGGCCGATCGCCTGGTACAAATAGCGCTCGACGAAAATCGGCGTTCGACCGTCGATCCGGCCCTCGACGATCGGCCGGTGGCCGAGCTCCGTGCGCACTTTCAGCCAGCCTGGCGCGGCCATCCCGGGCCTCGGACACTGATGATTGGATTTCGACAAAGATACGCGCGTTGCCTGACAGGCACCAGCGTCCCGACGCGCCAGACTGCAGACGACGAGCACCCCAGGGAGAGACCCCGATGATGAAGCTGAAACCTCAACTCACGTTGCCCGCCGTCGGTCTGTCCGGCTTCGAAACGCCGCTGTCGGACGAGGAAGCGGCCGTTCAGGCCGGTGTGCACCGCTTCGCCAGGGAGGTGATGCGGCCGCTGGGGGCGGAACTCGACCGGATGAGCCCCGAGGAAGTCATCGCGCCCGGCTCGCCCTACTACGGCCTGTTTGCCGAGTACGCGAAGCTCGGTCTCGATCCGGCGCTGCTCGCCGAACTCCCGCCCGAGATCGCGATTCGCACGGAATCACTGATTGGCGAGGAACTCGGCTGGGGCGACTCGGGCCTGGCCGTGTCCCTGACCGTTGCGGGCTTCCCGCAGCAGATGGCGGCCGTCGTCGGCAACCAGGAACTCGTCGATCTCTGCGCCGGCCGCATCGGCTGCTGGATGATCACGCAGCCGGACAAGGGCAGCGACGTGCAGGTCTTCGACATGGCCCGCGACTGGGTGCCGGGCAAGCCCGGCAATAAGGGCAACGTCTGGGGCCGGGTCGAGGGTGACGAAATCGTCGTCAATGGGCAGTGCTCGGCCTGGGTCTCGAACGGTTCGGTCGCGCAGGTCGCGCTCGGCTACATCGGCGCGGAATACGATGGCAGCTTCTTCGAGAAGGACGGCCGTCCGCACGGCATGTGCGTCATCCTCCCGCTCGACCTGCCGGGCGTCTCCAAGGGCAAGCCGCTCGACAAGATCGGCCAGCGCGCGCTGCCGCAGGGCGAGATCTACTTCGACAACGTGCGGGTGCCGAAGCGCTTCGCCGTCGCCCTCGAGGATGAGTACTACGGCAGCATGGCCTCGGCATGGTCGTTCGCCGGCACCCACATGGGCCAGGTGTTCACCGGCGTCGCCCGGGCGGCCTTCGAGCTGGCGCTGCAGTACTGCCACGAACGCAAGCAGGGCGGACAGCGGCTCATCGACCACCAGCTCACCCGCTTCCGCCTTGGCGACATGCTGCGCCGGGTCGAGCTCTGCCGCGCGGTGGCGCGACGCTCACTGGCCTACGCACGGCTCTCGCCGATGACGCACCCGTACGTCACCGCGGCGGGCAAGGTGACCGTGACCCAGGAAGCGATGAAGGTGGTGGACGAGGCCCTGCAGCTGTTCGGTGGCACGGGCCTGTCGCGCGAATACCCGATCGAGCGGCTGTACCGCGACGCGCGCGCGGCGCTCATCGAGGACGGCGAGAACTACGTGCTGACGATGCGCCTCGGGATCCTGGCCGAGCAACTTTACGCCGAGGGCTGGTCGCAGAAGTGACCGTCCGCACCCTACACACTCACACCAAGGCTTTGAGGAGAGAACCCATGGCGAAGCACCCCGTCGTCGTCTACGGCGCCAGCGGCTACACCGGCATGCTGATCATGGACTGGCTGATCGACCAGCAGATCCCGTTCACCGCGGTCGCCCGCAGTGCGAAGCGCGTGCAGGAGATGATGGCCCAGCGCGTCGTGCGCCTCGAGTCCGCCACCTGCGAGATCATCGAGGTCGAGCACGACGTCGACTCGCTGGTGAAGGCTTTCAAAGGAGCCAAGGTCGTCTGCAACACGGTCGGACCGTTCGTGAACTTCGGCCTGACGGCCGTCGAGGCGGCGCTCAAGGCCGGCTGCCACCACATCGACACGACCGGCGAGCAGAGCTACATCCGCGCGGTGCGTGACCGGTTCGGCGAGCAGTACGCCCAGGCCGGATTGCTCGTCTCCCCGTCGGTCGCCTACATGTACACGTTTGCCGAGATCGCCGCCGAACTGGCGCTCGAGACGCACGGCGTGGACGTACTCGAAACCGCGACCCTGTGCCGCGGCCCGCGGTTCGCGGCGACCGGCGTCACCGTGGGTTCCACGGCGTCGATCTTCGAACTGTTCCGCGCCGAGCAGTGCTACCTCTGGGAGAAGAAACTGGTGCCCCACGCGCTCGGCGCCAGTGCGAACGTCGTCGACCCAAGCTTCGTGCAGCCCGTGTTCTCGATCCCGTGGGGCGGCACTTCGTTGCCGGTCCACTTCGAGCACGACGCGCGCGTACGCAGTTGCACCTCCTACGTCGGCTTCTACGACAACAACGTCATGCAGCAGGTGCACGGGCTCGGCCAGAAGTGGGAGGCCGAGTACAAGAACCTGCCGAAGGAGCATCAGGACGCGGTAATCAAGCAGATCGTGGACTCGACCACGCCGAGCATGCCGCCGCGCGAGCGCACCAGCGTCGCGCGAACGGTGGACTTCGCCATCGGACGCGGTCAGCTCGCGGCGGTACGCGCCACGGTGCACGGCATCACGCCGTACATCTCGACAGGCGCCGTGCAGACCGCGGCCGTGATGAAGCTACTCGACGGCGAAACGAACAAAGTCGGCTTCGCCTCGGCCAGCAAGGCCTTCGGCCACCGCTACCTGCTCGGGTTCCTCGAGCAGCGCGGCCTCGCGCGGGCGACCGTCACCCCTCTCTGAGAAAACGGTAATGGCCATCATCGACTTCTTTGACCGCGGCTGGCGCATCAACCCGACCGGCGCCGCGTACATCCAGGACGACCGTCGTTACAGCTTCGACGAGGTCGGCGAGCTATCGTGCCGGATCGCCAACGGCCTGCTCGCCGCCGGATTCCCCAAGGAAACGAAGGGTGCGGTCTGGGCGGCCAACGACGTGATCGCCTGGACCTGCACGCTCGGGCTGTGGCGCGCGAACATGTGCTGGATCCCCGTCGGCGCGCGCAACCCGGCGGATGAGAACCACCACGTGCTCGACGCCTTCGATTGCGAGGTGCTGTTCTTCCAGAAGGAGTTTGCTCCCGTCGTCGCGGAGCTGCGCCCGAGGCTGCCGAAGATCCGGCTCTGGATCTGCATCGACGCGGAGCTGCCGGAGTTCACCGGTGCGCAATCGCTGATGCAGTGGGTCAGGGACCAGCCGGCGACGGCGCCGGGCGTGGCAGTCGACCTCGATGACGTCGTCGTCGTGTCGGCCACGGGCGGCACCACGGGCCGGCCCAAGGGCGTGATGAACACGCACCGCAGCCTGCAGACGATGTGCGCGCACCTGATGATCGGCTGCCGCTACGGCGCCGATGAACGGCCCGTCAACCTGGCCGCTGCGCCGATGACCCACACCGCAGGGCTCCTCACGCTGCCGTGCACGGCGCGCGGCGGCACGGCGGTGGTCGTGACCAAGCCCGATCCGGCCGTGCTGCTCGGGGCCATCCCGAAGTACCGGGTGACCGAGCTGTTCCTGCCGCCGACCGTGATCTATCGCCTGCTCGACATCCCGGAACTGGGCAGGAAGGTGGACTTTTCCTCGATGAAGTACTTCCTGTATGGCGCGGCGCCCATGTCGGTGGAGAAGCTCAAGCAGGCCATCGAGATGATCGGTCCCGTTATGATGGGCGGCTACGGCCAGACCGAGGCGCCGGGGACGATCTCCTGCTTGCCGCCGGACGCGCACTTCGCGAATGGCAAGCTCGCCTCCGACGAGCGCCTCTCGTCCGTCGGGCATCCCAATCCGCTGGTCCGCGTCGAGATCATGAACGACGCGAACGAGATCCTGCCGCTGGGCGAGACCGGCGAGATCTGCGTGCGCGGCGACCTCGTGATGAAAGGTTACTACAAGGCCCCCGACAAGACCGCCGAGACCATCATCGACGGCTGGCTGCACACCGGCGACATCGGCCACGTCGATTCGCACGGCTACCTGCACATCACCGACCGCAAGAAGGACATGATCATCACGGGCGGCTTCAACGTGTACCCGAGCGAAGTCGAGCAGGTGATCTGGGGCCACCCGGCCGTGCAGGATTGCGCGGTCATCGGCATCCCCAGCGAGCAGTGGGGTGAGGCGGTCAAGGCCATCGTCGAGCTCAATGCCGGGCAGCAGGTGACCTCCGATGAGTTGATCACCCTCTGCAAGGAGAAGCTCGGCTCGGTGAAGGCGCCGAAGTCGGTCGACTTCGTCGATGCCCTGCCCCGCAGCCCGATCGGCAAGGTGCTGAAGAAGGACCTGCGCGCGAAGTACTGGCAGGACACCGCCCGCAAGATCTGAGCGCGGCGAGGGAGAGAGCGGCATGAGCGTATTTGCAGGCAAGGTCGTCGTCATCACGGGCGCGGGCTCAGGCATCGGCCGCGCGCTGGCGCAACAACTATCCACGAAGGGTGCCCGTCTCGCCCTGTCGGACTTGAATGTGAATGGTCTGGACGAAACCCTGGGATCGCTGGCCGCGGTAACGGAAGCCCGCGGCTACCCACTGGACGTGTCGAGCCGCGAGGCCGTCTTCACGCACGCCGAGGAGGTGCAGCGCGATTTTGGAACGGCCCACTGCGTGATCAACAACGCCGGCACCACGATGATCGGCACGATCGAGCACATGACGGTCGAGGAGATCGAGTGGCAGCTCGGCATCAACCTGTGGGGCGTGATCTACGGCACCAAGGCCTTCCTGCCCATGATGCTGGCGCAGAGCGAGGGCTGCATCGTCAACATCTCGAGCGTATTCGGTCTCGTCGGCTATCCAGCGCAGGGCGCGTACAACATCTCCAAGTTCGGCGTTCGCGGACTGACCGAGTGTCTGTGGAGCGAACTCGACGGAACCGGGGTGCGCGCAGTCTGCGTCCATCCGGGCGGCATCCGGACCAACATCGAGAAGTCGGGCCGCCGTTGCGCCGCCTCCGGCGAGGAAGAGGCCCGCTTCTCGGTGCTGGCCGACAAGCTGCTGCGGACGACGGCCGATGATTGCGCGGCGGACATCATCGCCGGCATCGAGCGCGGCAAGAAGCGCATCATCACCGGCAACCGGTCCACCACGCTGTTCTGGCTCAGCCGGCTCCTGCCCAGCACCTACCCGGCGGTGCTCAAACTCGTCGCACGGTAATCGCCATGAATCACATCTACGTCGCCGGTATCGCCATGACGGTATTCGGTCGCCACCCCGAGCGCGCGCTGCACGATCTCGCCGGCGAGGCGCTGCAGGGAGCCCTGAAAGACGCCGGCTGCACTGCGGGCGACCTCGGCGTCGCCTACTACGCCGGCATCACCAACGGCCCGCTGCAGGGCCAGATCTCGATCCCCGGCCAGGTCGTGTTCAGCAAGATCGGCATCGAAGGTATCCCGGTCTACAACGTCGAGAACGCCTGCGCATCGGGCAGCTCGGCGTTCAACCTCGCGGTGCAGAGCCTGAAGGCCGGCACGACCGACGTGGCGCTCGCCCTCGGCGCCGAGAAGATGAACATCCCCGACAAGGCGAAGTCCTTCGCAATTTTCGAGGGCGGCTGGGACGTCTCGCGCGTCGAGGAAACCTACGCGACGCTGGTGAAGATGGGCGAAGGCGTCACGCCACCGCCCGGCTCGGAATCCGACCGGCCCTACAGCAAGTTCATGGCGATCTACGCCGCGTTCTGCCGCTGGCACATGAAGACCTACGGCACGACGCAGCGGCAGATCGCGGCGGTGTGCGCCAAGAACCACCAGCACTCGGTGCACAACCCGTTCTCGCAGTTCCGCAAGCCCTTCACGATCGAGGAAGTGCTCGCGGCGCCGCCGATCACCTACCCGATCACGCTGCCGATGTGCGCTCCCCTATCGGATGGATCGGCAGCTGCGATCCTCGCCACCGAAGAAGGCCTGCAGCGCATCGGCGCCGACCGCAGGCGCTGCATCAAGGTGGCCGCCAGCGTGATCCGCAGCTTCACGCATCGCCGCCTCGACGAACCCGAAAAGCACATCAGCCGGCTGGCTGCGCAGCAGGCCTACGAGATCGCGGGACTCGGGCCTGAGGACATGCACGTGGCCGAGGTGCACGACGCCTCGGCCATGGGCGAGATCATCCAGTCCGAGAACCTCGGCTTCGTGCCGCTCGGCGGCGGCGGTCCGGCGGCCGAGCGCGGCGAGTTCGCACTCGGCGGGCGCCTGCCGATCAATCCGTCGGGCGGCCTCGAGTCCAAGGGCCATCCGCTCGGCGCGACCGGCATCGGCCAGCTGTTCGAGCTGGTAACTCAGTTGCGCGGCGAGGCCGGCGCCCGCCAGGTTGAGGGCGCGCGCCACGCCATCCAGGAGAACGGCGGAGGAATGCAAGGCGTCGAGGAAGCGGCCGTCGCGATTCACATCCTCAGCCGGTGAGCCGCCGGGGGGCGCGCGGCATCGGCGGATTCCCCCCCATCCGGCGGGGGTCCGTGCGACGCGTCGCTGCGTATCCTGCGGGTAACACGAGGGGGCCCCGATGAAAAAGCCGATCCCGCCGCTCGACCTGATGTGGCTGATCATGGAGACGCAGGCGAGCCCGACGCACGTCGGGGCGCTGCTGCTGTTCGAGAAGCCGAAGAACAACCCGGGCGTGGTCCGGCAGATCGTCGAGGCCGCGCGATCCCACGAACCGACGCCGCCGTTCAACTACATCCCGGAACTCGGCGGCACCCGCCTGCCGCACTTCCGGGAGGCGACGTCCTACGACCCCGCCTATCACGTGCAGCACATCGCGCTGCCCGAAGGCGCGACCTACGACGACCTGTTGCGACTGGTGGCGGACCTGCACGAGCCGCTGCTCGACCGCGCCCGGCCGCTGTTCCGCAACTGGCTGATCGACGGCGTGCCGGGCGACCGGTTCGCCCTGTACACGAAGGTGCACCACGCGATCATCGACGGCGTCTCCGGCACCAAGCGCCTCTACGCGAGCCTGAGTCCCAGTTCCCGCCGCTCGATACCACGGCCTGCATTCGCGGCCGAAGTCCCGGTGCGCAAGCCGCGCCCGCCGAAGGCGCTGGTCGATCGCCTGGCCGAGCTCGGCCTGTCCGCGACCAAGCAGACGCTCGCGCTCAGGGACGTCTCGGTGGGCGCACTCAAGAAGGGGCTCGCCTCGTTGCTGGGCGCCGACCCGGTGGGCAGCGCACCGTTCACGGCGCAGCGCGGGCCGATGAATGAGCCGCTGCAGATGGCTCGGTCCATCGCGACCCTGTCCCTACCGCTCGAGGAAATGCATGCGGTCGGCCGGCACTTCGGGGCGACGCTCAACGACCTCGCGGCCACCGTCGTGGACGAAGGCGTGCACCGCTACCTGCGGCAGACCGGACGCGCCTTTCCGCACCGGCTGGTCGCGTTCTGCCCGGTGTCCCTGCGCGACGAAGGCGACACGGCGGCCGGCACCAAGGCCTCGGCGATGTTCGTGCACCTCGGCGAGCACGAGGCGACGGTCGTCGAACGCATCGAACAGGTCGTGGCCGCCCTAGACGCCGGGAAGCAGGAGCTGCGCTCGATGTCCAAGGACGCCGCGATGGTCTACGCGGTCGCGCTGCTCGGCATGGCCGAGCTGACCACGGCGACGCACGTCGATCGCGTGACACCGCCGCTCGCCAACATGGTGATCTCGAATGTGCCGGGCGGACGCGAGCGCCTGTACCTGAACGGCGCGTCACTGGTCGG
>Ga0209391_10001390_pt1 | contig 12477 bp, 10 predicted proteins | sample PPLLak3March2015_FD_187246 | JGI IMG/M metagenome (GOLD analysis project Ga0209391, IMG submission 187246) | Freshwater sediment microbial communities from Prairie Pothole Lake near Jamestown, North Dakota, USA - PPLs Lake P7 Core (1) Depth... | ecosystem: Environmental > Aquatic > Freshwater >... | reverse complement strand
GACGATGCCGAGGATGTGGCCCGAACTGGAGCGCACGAAGCGCACCGGGGCGTTCACGTTGACGTACTTGCGGATACGGTAGCACTGCGTCCACGGCGCGATGTGGTCATCCTCGGCGGTCACCACATAGAGCGGCTGGACGATGCGGTCGAGGTCGATCGGCTCGCCAGCGAGGGTCAGCTTGTCGCGCTTGATCAGGTTGTTGTGCAGGTACATCTCGTGCAGGTAGTAGGAATGCATGGCGCGCGGCATGCGCGTCGTGTCGATGTTCCAGAACAGCACGTCGAACGGTGGCAGCGATTCGCCCATCAGGTAGCTGCTCACCCAGTAATGCCAGACCAGGCTGTTCGAACGCAGCATGCGGAACGAGGCGGCCATTTCGCTGCCGTCGAGATAGCCCTTCTTGGCCATCGTTTCGTCAAGCGCACCGACGCAATCCTCGTCGATGAAGACGTCGATGTCGCCGGGATGCGCGAAGTCGGTCAGCGTCGTGAACAGCGTCCAGTGCGCCACCGGCACCTGGTCGGCGCCGAAACGCCGGTTGGCCCAGGCCATGTAGGTCGCCACCAGGGTGCCGCCGATGCAGTAGCCGACCAGATGGACCTTCGCCACGCCGCAGCAGTCGCTCGCGACGCGCACGACCTCATTGACGCCTTCGAGCAGGTAGTCGTCGAGGCGGACCTCGGCCATGTCGGCGTCCGGGTTCTTCCAGCTCGTGATGAAGACCGAGAAGCCCTTGTCGGTCAGGTACCTGACCATGCTCTTCTTCGCGTTCAGGTCGAGGATGTAGAACTTGTTGATCCACGGCGTGACGATGACGATCGGCGTCGCGCGCACCTGTTCGGTGGTCGGCGCGTAATGGATCAGTTCGACCAGCCGGTTGCGGAACACCACCTTGCCCGGCGTCGTCGCCAGATCCTTGCCGACGACGAAGGCATCGGGTTCGACCATCTGGATGTTCTTCGCCTTGACGTCGCGCATGAAGTTCTGGAAGCCTTGGGCGGCGCTTTCGCCGCGCGTCCGGATAAAGCGCTCCATGGCCACCGGGTTGAGCCAGAAAAAGTTGGTCGGCGCCACCATGTTCAGCCACTTGCGTGACCAGAATGCGGCGCGGCGGCGTTCCTTGTCCGACAGCCCCGGCGTTTCGAAATACATGTCCTGCAGGCGGTGGGTGAACGCGAGGTACCACTCCTTGATGATGTCCCACGTCGCCACCTGGGTCCACACCGGGTCGGCGAAGCGGATATCATCGGCATTCGGCTCGATCACGTCCTCGGACGGCATGCCCAGGGCGCGGCGCATCAGGTGCGCCTGCAGCGCGATCAGGTCGCCGGACAGCGCGCTCGCCGCCCGCATCAGCTCCTGCGGATGCATCATCCAAGCCGCCTGGGCGTTGAGCAGCGAAGCGGTCACCCCGAACGGATCGGCGGCCTTGCTGACCGCCAGATTGGCAGTCTCGATCGGGCTCAGGTCGGTGATGTCGAGCCCCCGGTTCCGTGCTGAAGAATTTTCGGACATGTTCCTTGCCTCTCCTGCTGATCTCTGCTTTATACCACAGTGCAACCGGTCTTTTTGGGCGTCGACGCCCCAGCCGACGCCCCCCGGAGATTCGCCGCTCGCCGCTGTTTCACATCGTCGCGACTTGGCGTAGCATCGTTCACAGGAAGGCCGGGATGCCGGCAGGCCAGCAAAGGAGGCAATTCATGTTCAAGCACATTCTCGTTCCCACCGACGGCTCGGAACTTTCGCAGGCAACCGCAAAGCGGGCGGTTGCGTTCGCCCGCGAAGCCGGCGCGCGGATCACGCTGTTCTTCGCCAAGCCGGAGTATCCGATCGCCTATTTCGGCGAGGGCGCGCTGATCGATCCGACCACCCCGGAAAAATTCGCCGAGCTCGCCGAACAGCAGGCCACCGAGTATCTCGGTGAAGTCCGCAAGCTGTGCGACGAAGCCGGCGTCGAGTGCGCCGCCGTCTCGGCCACCAGCGACGTGCCCTACGAGGCGATCATCGCGGCTGCCGACAAGGCAGGCTGCGACCTGATCTTCATGGCCTCGCACGGCCGCCGCGGCATCAGCGGGCTGCTGCTCGGCAGCGAAACCAACAAGGTGCTGACGCACTCCAAGATTCCGGTTCTCGTCTACCGCTGAGATTCGGCTTCAGCGCGCACGCCGCGAACTGCTCGGCGGCGGTCCCGGCGGCGCCTGGATGTTCCGCCGCGGCAGGGAACCCACCCATGATGCGCATCAACTATTCCGCGCGCCGGTTCAGCGGCCGGCGTGGCGCATCCAGGCGGCCGCCGTCGCTTCCCGGCAGAGGCTTTGCAGCAGCGCCCAGGCTGCCTCGGCATGGGCTTCGGCGACTGCGGTCAACGGCTCGCCGAGGCCGAATTCCTCGCCGCGCACGCACAGCACGAAGGCCGGCGGCGGTTCGCCGCCTCCGGTCTGCCGGAAGACATGCAGCACCGCTTCCGGCGGCAACGCGTGCGTGCTGTGCGCGATGCCGGTAGCCGGGGCGATGCGTTGAAAAGTGAACGGCCTTGGCGTGTTGGCGCCGGCATCGATGAACAGGGCGAGTTCGCGCCCTTGCAGGTCGAGCGCGTGCTCGATCTGCAACTGAAAATCCTCGATCAGTTCGAAGCCGCTGGCGAGCCCCTCGTTTTCGAGCCATTTTGCCAGTCGACCGCAGAGCACCGGGCCGATCGCGTCGTCGCCGCGGCTCGGGTTGCCGACAGCAAAGACGACCACCGCTGCGCTCATGAACGGCTCAGCGAATGAATCACCTGCCCGTCCATATCGACCAGTTCGACAGCCAGCGGCATCTTGCCGAGCGCGTGCGTGGCGCACGACAGGCAGGGGTCGAAGGCGCGGATGGCGACCTCGATGTGGTTGAGCAGTCCCTCGGTCACCTCGCGCCCGTGCAGGTAGCGCCGCGCGACGTGGCGGATGGCCTCGTTCATCGCCTGGTTGTTGTTGGTGGTCGAGACGATCAGGTTGGCCATCGTGATCAGGTCGTCGTCATCGACCCGGTAATGGTGGAAGAGCGTGCCGCGCGGTGCCTCGATGACGCCGACGCCTTCCATCCGCCGTTCGCCCTGCGTCATCAGGTCGTCGCTCAACAGGTCGTCGTCGTGCAGCAGGTCCTTGATCTGCTCGGCGGCGTGCAGCATCTCGATCATCCGCGTCCAGTGATAGGCGAGCGGCGCGTGCATCGGCGCGCCGCCGGCGTAGTCGACGAACTCCCGGCGCTCGTGCTCGGCGAACGGGGTCGGGATGCGGTCGCAGTTCTGCACGCGCGCCAGCGGCCCGACCTTGTACCAGCCGTGCTCCTTGCCCAGCGAGCGGAAATACGGGAACTTCATGTAGCTCCACGGGCGCACCTCCTCCTCGATGAACTTGCCGTAGTGCTGGTAGTCGATGTCGTCGAAGATGATCTTGCCGTTGTCGTCACGCGCGCGCAGCGTGCCGTGGTAGAAGTCGAGGTCACCGTTGTGGCCGACGATCGACATGAAGTTGGAACGGAAGATGCCGAAGCTGTTGTACAGCCCCGGATCCTGCGTATGCACCTTCTGGATCAGGTGCACCGCATCGCGCGACCAGGCGACGATGCGGTAGATGTCCTTGAGCAGTTCGTCGCGCTCGGTGACGGTCAGCGACTTGTTCATGCCGCCCGGCACGGCGCCGGTGCCATGCACCCGCTTGCCGGCGGTGACGCGGATGACTTCCTGGCCGAACTTCCTGAGCAGCACCCCGCGCTTGGCAATTTCCGGGTGCGCGGCGGCGACGCCGACGATGTTGCGCCGGGTGACCTCACTGTCGAAGCCGAACAGCAGGTCGGGCGAGCAGAGATGGAAGAAATGCAGCGCGTGCGATTGCAGCATCTGGCCGTAGTGCATCAGCCGGCGCAGCTTTTCCGCCGTCGGCGTCAGCCGCCGGGCGCCGACAATGATGTCGAGCGCCTTGGAGGCGGCGAGATGGTGCGACACCGGGCAGATGCCGCACAGGCGCTGGACCATGACCGGCACCTCCCAGTACGGCCGGCCCTGGATGAATTTCTCGAAGCCGCGGAACTCGACGATGTGCAGGCGAACCTGGTGCACCTTGTTCTGCTCGTCGAGCAGGATCGTCACCTTGCCGTGCCCCTCGACGCGCGACACGGGATCGATCGCGACGCGGCGCAGGTGTTCGGGATGGGCTGCGGTTTCCAGTTGGTACGTCATTCAAATCTCCCACAATTCATGGTGATTTCGGCCCAGGGCGCGAAAACGAACCGAAGGCAGTGCGAGTAGCACGGCGAGGTGAAGTTGACAAAGCCATGGGTCGAAAGCGCCATGAATTCAGTCGTAGTGCATCAGGCCGTGGCCTAGCTCGGGTTCGCGGCCGGCGAGCAGGTCGGTCAGCACCTTCCAGATCGCGTCGCCGGACGGCGGGCAGCCGGGGATGAAGTAATCGACCTTGACCACCTCGTGGATCGGATGCACCTGGTTGAGCGGCAGCGGCAGTTCCGGGTCGTTCGGAATCAGGCCGTTCGCCAGGCCCGGGCCGGTGTGGTAGATCTCCTCGAGAATGGTCGCCAGCGGCAGGTGGTTCCGCTGCGCCGGCAGGCCGCCGTTGACCGCACAGGCCCCGATCGCGACCAGGATCTTGCAGTTCTTGCGGAACTCGCGCAGGACATGGACATTCTCGGCATTGCACAGGCCGCCCTCGATGATGCCGATGTCGCAGTCCGGGCTGACCTCCTTGATGTCGGTCAGCGGCGAGCGGTCGAGCTCGATGTGTTCGAGCAGTTCGAACAGGCGCTCGTCGATGTCGAGCAAGGACATGTGGCAGCCGAAGCAGCCGGCCAGCGAGGTCGTCGCAACCTTCAGCTTCCTGGCGGTGGCGGTCATCAGCCCTCCTCCGGCCGTGGCTCGATGTCGCCGATCGGCGCCTTGTCGTAACGGCGCTCGCCGATCGGCACGGCGAAGCCCTCGCGCTTCTTCAGGAACACCCCGACCGGACAGACATGCGCCGCCTTGTCGGCGAGCGTGAAGTCGGTGTCGGCCAGCCGCCCGGACTTGGCATTGACGATCAGGTGCGTCCGGATGCCGCGCCCGGACAGCGCGAAGACGTTCTTGCCGTCGACATCGCGGCTGGCGCGCACGCACAGCGAGCACAGGATGCAGCGGTTGAAATCGAGCACGACGTCGGGGTGCGAGGCGTCGACCGGGCGGTTCGGGAAGAAGTGGTCGTAGTGCGGCGACATCATGCCGAGGTGGTAGGCGGTCGCCTGCAACTGGCAGTTGCCGCTCTTCTCGCACGACGGGCAGAAATGGTTGCCCTCGACGAACAGCATCTGCGTCAGCGCCCGGCGCTCGGCGTTGATTTCCTCGGTATCGCTCGCGACCGTCATGCCCGCCGCGGCGCGCAGCGTACACGAGGCGGTCTGGCGACCGTCCACCATCACCGTGCACAGCTTGCACGAGCCGTGCGGCTTGAAATCCGGGTGATAGCACAGGTGCGGGATGAAGACCCCGGCCGCCGCCGCGGCCTGGATGATCGTCTGCCCCTCGATGAACGGAATGGTCCTGCCATCGAGCGTGAAGGTCCGGTTCATTCCCCCTCCCTGAATTCGGCGATGTGCGCGCCGGGATCGTCGCGCCCGGTCATCTGGCGGGCCGCCGCCAGCGCCCGGTCAAGGTCGAAGGCCGGGGCGAAGCTGTCGTGCTCCATGCGCCGGTCGTAGGCGGGGCGGAACTTCGCGATCGTGTCGAGAACCGGGTTGCAGGCGGTGTGGCCGAGACCGCAATGGCTGAGCGACTGCAGCAACTGGTTGAGCTTCCTGATCTCCTCGAAGTCGTAGGGCGACCCGTGGCCATTGTGCAGTTTGTCCATCATGTTCCTGAGCAGCGAGGTGCCGACCCGGCACGGCGTGCAGAAGCCGCAGCTCTCGTGCTGGAAGAAATGCACGAAATTGCGCGCCACCTCGAACATGTCGCGGCGCTGGTCGAAGATCATGAAGGCGCCGGCCGTCGGAATGTCCTCGAAGGCGATGCGGCGGCCGAACTCGTCCGCGGCGACGCAGATGCCCGACGGCCCGCTGACCTGCACCGCCTGCGTGTCGCCGGCGCCGCAGTCGGCCAGCACCTCGGCGATGCTGACGCCAAACGGGTATTCGTAGAGACCCGGCCGCTCGCAATCGCCGGAAACCGAAAGGATCTTGGTCCCCGCCGAATGTTTCGTGCCGATGCCGGCGTACCAGTCGCCGCCGTTGAGCGCGATCAGCGCCGCCGCGGCGAAGGTCTCGACGTTGTTGACGATGGTCGGCTGGTCCAGATAGCCGTTGGTGACCGGAAAAGGCGGCCGGTTGCGCGGTGTACCGCGCTTGCCTTCGAGCGACTCGATCAGCGCCGATTCCTCGCCGCAGACGTAGGCACCGGCGCCGACGTGGATCTCGATGTCGAAGTCGGAACCGGGCACGCCGAGGATGTCGCGGCCGAGCAGGTTCTCGCGCCGCCGGTGGGCGAGCACGGCGTTGAGGTGATCGAGCAGGTAGCGGTATTCGCCGCGCAGGTAGACGAAGCCGCGCGCCGCCCCGACGGCCTGGGCGGCCACCGTCATGCCCTCGAAGACGAGATCGGGATAGCGCGCGAGGAGGACGCGATCCTTGAAGGTGCCCGGCTCGCCCTCGTCCGCATTGCAGACGACGATGCGCTGCTGCCCCGCCTTGAGCGGCGCGTTGCGGCAGGCTTCCCACTTCAGCCCGGTCATGAAGCCGGCGCCGCCGCGCCCGCGCAGGTTGGCGCGCTTGATTTCGTCGAGCAGCGCGACGGGGCCGCTCAGGCCACTCGGCAGGCCCTCGCGCCACGAGCGCATGTTCGAGGCCAGCAGCCCGTCGCCGGAGGCGCGCTCGCGCGCCGCGAGCAGCGCGGTGCCGGGCTGCAGGTCGCTGGCGAGCAGGATGTCGGCACGGCGAACGTTGTCGGCGATGCGGAAGTAGGCGGGCGGCCATTCGCCGAGCGGTACCTCGTTGCGGATCAGCTCGGCAACCTCGTCGATGCGGGCTTCGGTCAGCGACGCGATGGCATAGTTGTTGACCAGCATCGCCGGGCCCTGGTCGCACATGCCTGTGCACGCCGTCTGGGCAACGCTGACCAGGCCGTCTTCGGAGACCTTGCCGCGCTCGATCCACAGGTTATTGCACAGGCGGTCCATCATCCCCTTGCTGCCCAGCATGCGGTCGGTGATGTTGTCCGAGAACAGTACCCTGTAGCGACCACGCGGCCGCGTGTAGAAAAACGAGTAGAAGCCGGCGACGCCTTCGATCTTGGTGCGCGGCACGCCAAGCACCGCCTGCATGCGGTCGATCGCCTCGGGCGGCAGCCAGCCGCAACCCTCCTGCACCTCGCGCAGGATCTGCACCATGCAGGTCGGGTCGTTGCGGTACGCGGCAACGACGCGGTCGACGATCGCGGCAACCGCCGCGGCGGGCATTTCCCCAGGGGCCAAGGTTTCCTCCGGCAAGTCTTGGGCGACGACAAGAACAGCAGCAATGCCCGTCGGCCGATCGCGCGCAATCAAGCGCCGCAGCGGCGCACATTGTTTGCTGCATTGCAGCATACTATACTACCGGAAACACCCGATGTCCCGCAAAGGAGCACCGCCATGAATCCCGACAACCAGCAACGCTTTGTCGTCAACAAGACCTACGACGAAATCCGGGTGGGCGACTACGCCAGCCTGTCGCGCACGCTGATGCCCGAGGACGTCAAACTGTTCGCCGTATTGACCGGCGACCTCAACCCCACCGCCGTCGACGCGCAGTATTCCGAAAGCGGCATGTTCCGCGAGGTCATGGCGCACGGCATGTGGAGCGGTTCGCTGATCTCGACGCTGCTCGGCACCCAGTTTCCCGGCCCGGGCACCATCCTGATCGACGAATACCTGCATTTCTCGCGACCGGTGACGATCGGCGACACGATCACCGTGACGCTGACAGCCAAGCAAAAATTCGACCACAACAAGCACGTGATCCTCGACTGCATCGGCATCAACCAGGAGAACCTGCAGGTCGTGCGCGGCACGGCGGAAGTCCGGGCACCGAGCGAAAAGATCTCGCGCCTGCAGCAGATGAATGCGCCGGCGGTCAGCATCGACAACAAGCAGGAGCGCTACCGCAGCCTGCTGGCCAAGGTCAAGGGACTCGAACCGGTGCCCACCGCGGTCGCCCACCCGTGCGACGAGCAGTCGCTGAAGGGGCCGGTGATGGCGTTCCAGGAAGGCATCATCGAGCCCATCCTGGTCGGGCCGGAGACGAAGATCCGCGCCGTCGCCGACGAGTTCGGCATCGACCTGCACGGCATCCGCATCGTCAATGCCCGCCACAGCCATGACGCGGCGGCGATCGCCGTCTCGCTGGTGCGCACCGGCGACGCCGAGGCGCTGATGAAGGGCAGCCTGCACACCGACGAACTGATGAGCGAGGTGGTTTCGCGCGCCAACGGCCTGCGCACCAATCGCCGCATCAGTCACGTCTTCGTCATGAACGTGCCGACCTACCACCGCCCGCTGCTGATCACCGACGCCGCGATCAACATCGCGCCAACGCTGGAGGACAAGGTCGACATCATCCAGAACGCGATCGATCTCGCCCACATCCTGGGCATCCCCGAACCCAAGGTGGCGATCCTCTCGGCCGTCGAGACGGTCAACTCGAAGATCCAGTCCACGCTCGACGCCGCCGCGCTGTGCAAGATGGCGGACCGCGGGCAGATCACCGGCGGCATCCTCGACGGTCCGCTCGCCTTCGACAACGCCGTCTCGATCGTCGCGGCCAAGACCAAGGGCATCAAGTCGGCGGTCGCCGGCCATGCCGAGATCCTCGTCGTGCCCGATCTCGAATCCGGCAACATGGTCGCCAAGCAGCTCGAATACCTGGCCAACGCCCTGACCGCCGGTATCGTCCTCGGCACCCGCGTACCGATCGTCCTCACCAGCCGCGCCGATTCGGCGGAAACGCGCACCGCGTCGTGCGCGATCGCGGCGCTCGTCGCCCACGCCAACCGTGCCAAAGGGAGTGCCTGAATGTCACGCGGAATTCTCACCATCAATGCCGGCTCGTCGTCGATCAAGTTCTCCTTTTACGAACTGAACGGCGGGCTGAGCCCGAAGCCGGCGATTTCCGGCCAGATCGACGGCATCGGCGCCGAGGCCCGCCTCGTCGCCAGGGACCAGCGCGGCAAGCACGAAATCCCGCTCGACCTCGCCGGCGAGCAGGAAGCGCAGCATCAGGCCAGCCTGAATTTCCTGTTCGGCTGTCTGCGTGACGCCCGGTCAGGAACGACGCTGGCCGCCGTCGGCCATCGCGTCGTGCACGGCGGCGAGCTTTTTTCCGCCCCCATGGTCGTCGACCGCGACAGCCTGCAGCAACTGGAGCAATTCATCCAGTTGGCGCCGCTGCACCAGCCGCACAACCTCAACGGCATCCGCGTCATCGCCCGGCTGCTGCCCGACGTCCGCCAGGTCGCCTGTTTCGACACCGCCTTCCACCGCAGCAACCCGCCCGTCGCCCAGGCCTTTGCCATTCCGCGCGCGCTGTCGGCGGAAGGCATCAAGCGCTACGGCTTCCACGGCCTCTCCTACGAATACATCGCGCGCGTCCTGCCGGAGCACACCGGCAAGGCCGAAGGGCGCGTGCTCGTCGCCCACCTCGGCAACGGCGCCTCGCTGTGCGCCATGGTCGGGCGCAAGAGCATCGCCTCGACGATGGGCTTCACCGCCATCGACGGCCTGATGATGGGCACCCGTACCGGCGCCATCGACCCCGGCGTGCTGCTCTACCTGATCGACAACAAGGACATGGATTCAGCCGCCCTGACCCGCCTGCTCTACAAGGAATCGGGCCTGCTCGGCGTCTCCGGCATCAGCCAGGACATGCGCACCCTGCTCGCCTCGGATGCGCCGGAAGCGGCCGAGGCGATCGACCTCTTCTGCTACCGCATCGTGCGCGAAATCGGCTCGCTCGCCGCGGCGATCGGCGGGCTCGACGCGCTGGTGTTCACCGGCGGCATCGGCGAGCACGCCGGCGAAGTCCGCCGCCGCGTCTGCAGCCGCCTCGGCTGGCTTGGCGGCGAACTGGACGATGCCGCCAACGACGCCGGCGGCCTGCGCATCTCCACCGCCGCCAGCAAGGTCGACCTGCTCGTCATCCCGACCGACGAGGAATGGATGATCGCCCACCACACGCAGACGCTGCTCGCGCTTTGACGGCGGCCGCCGGGGGCGGCCCCGCCGTCGTGTCCGCCCGGGGCGGTCAGCCGGAATAGCGGCCGGCGAGATATTCCAGGTGCGCCGGGACCTGCAGCGCCTTCGGGCGCATCCGCTTGACCTCGGCGATGGCATCCGCGAACGGCACGCCGCGCGCGAGCAGGACGATCGCCACCATCAGCCCGGTGCGGCCCGAGCCGCCCTTGCAATGGACCGCCACCGTGGCGCCGCCGGCCAGCAACCGCAACAACTCGTCACGCCCGGCATCCCAGGCCGCCGCGAAGTCCTCCGCCGGTGCCGCGTCGTCCTCGATCGGGAAATGGAACCAGCGCATCCCGGCCTGCCGGCACACTTCCGGCAATTCCTGCGCGCCGGCGCCTGCCATTTCCGCATCCGGCATCACGGTAACGATGGCCGTTGCGCCCGCTTCCTTCAGTTGCGCCAGCGACGACGCCAGGTCGGCATCCTTCGTGCCCGGGCAGGGAGTGAACAGCAAGGCCCCGCCTTCCGGCAACGGCAGTGCGTCGAACGGGTGTTTCGTCATCGAATTCTCCTGGATGTAACAACTATTTTGCCGGCGCGGCGCCGGCCAGCATGCCCATGGCGACCCGGTTGCCGGCCTTGTCGCGAACCGACGAGATGACCTTGAACGCGGCGCCCTGCACGCGGTCCGGCAGGCGCACGAAGTTGCCCTCGCCGACCAGCGCATCGCCGTTGGTGAATGCCCAGATGAAGAACTTCAGCGCGCGTGTCGTCTGTTCCGGCTTGTCGGTCACCTGCGGCACGAGGACGAAAGTGCCCATGGTGATCGGCCACGACCCCTTGCCGGGGTTGTTGGTCAGCGTCGTGGTGAAGGTGCCCTTGCTGCTCCACTCCGAATTGCTCAGCGCCGTCCGGAACGACAGGCTGGACGGCCGGACGAATTCGCCATCGGCGTTTTTCAACTGCACCCCGCTCAGCTTGCGCTCCTTCACATAGCCGAAATCGACGTAGGCGATGGCGCCGCTGGTTTCCTTCAACGCCTTGACGACGCCGTCGCTGCCCTTGGCCGCGATGAAGTTCTCCGGCCAGGCGATGGTGGCCTTGACGCCCTTCTTCTCCCGCCAGGCCGGGCTGACCTTGGCCAGGTAGTCGGCGAAGTTGTAGGTCGTCCCCGACCCGTCGCTGCGCACCACCACCTTGATCGGCAAATCAGGCATGGCGGTGCCCGGGTTGAGCCTGGCGATCTCCGGCGCATTCCACTGCGTGATCTCGCCGAGGAAGATGCGCGCCAGCACCGGGCCGTCCAGCCGCAACTGAGCGTCACCCGGCTTGGGCAGATTGACGACCGGCACGATGCCGGTGATCGCCACCGGAAACGCCACCAGGCCGTCGGCCGCCAGTTCCGCCTCGGGCGGCGCGACATCGCTGGCGCCGAAATCGACTTCGCGCCCCTTGGCCTTCTTCACGCCGGCCGACGAACCGGCCGCGTCATAGGTCAGGCCGTAGCCGTTCACCTTCTGGAACTCGCGCGCCCACGTCTGGTAGATAGGCGCCGCGGCGGACGACCCGGCGCCGGTGATCGCCTGGCCCGAGGCCACCGCGCAGTTGAGCAAGGCGACCAGCCCCGCGACGATGATGCTGGTTGACCTGGAATTCATCGGAGACCCCGGCTGGAAGATTCAAGAGGCGCATTGTGACACTCTGCCGGTGATCCGTTAAGCATCCCGGCGCAGTCTTGCGCGACTGCCCGCGACAACGCCCCCGACCCTTGATTTTTCGGCCTTTCGGGCAGGTTGACCGCACCCGCGCAGCACAAGCAAACCCCTATATATAGTCGACATCTTGCGTTGACCTACTAGATATAGTAGCTTTGCAAAAAATCGAACACCAACAACACGCTCTCACCGCAGACACGCCGAGGAACCGACCATGAGCCCAGTTTCAGAACAACTATCGCTGACCGACATCCCGGCGCCACCGGAATTCGCCCCCCTCCCGGAGCAGGAAATCTCCGGCGAGGTGCTGATCGAAAAGTACGCCAAGGGCAAGGAAACCAGCGTGCACGACGTGCGCAAGCGCGTCGCCTATGCGCTGGCCCAAGTCGAGCAGGAGAAGGATCGCGCCCTCTGGGAAGGGAAGTTCCTGTGGGCGCAGGAAAACGGATTCATCCCCGCCGGCCGCATCAATTCCGCCGCCGGCACCGACCTCCAGGCCACGCTGATCAACTGCTTCGTGCAGCCGGTCGGCGATTCGA
>Ga0209391_10001388_pt1 | contig 12488 bp, 10 predicted proteins | sample PPLLak3March2015_FD_187246 | JGI IMG/M metagenome (GOLD analysis project Ga0209391, IMG submission 187246) | Freshwater sediment microbial communities from Prairie Pothole Lake near Jamestown, North Dakota, USA - PPLs Lake P7 Core (1) Depth... | ecosystem: Environmental > Aquatic > Freshwater >... | reverse complement strand
GCGGCGCCGAGGGCATGGCGAGCTGCGCCTCGATGCGCGAGCGCATCTCGCCAGCGGCCTTGTTCGTGAACGTGACCGCGAGGATGCCGTGCGGCGAGACGTTCTCGACCTGCACGAGCCACGCCACGCGGTGCGTCAACACGCGTGTCTTGCCGCTGCCGGCGCCGGCCAGCACCAGCGTCGGGGCGAGCGGTGCGGTGACCGCTTGGCGCTGCGCGTCGTTCAGCGGGCCGAGGAGGTGGGAGACGTCCATTGAAGGGCGCGGATTCTAGCAGGCCGACGCCGCCCGTCATGCCATTAAAAACCCCCTCCCGCGCGAGCGCAGGAGGGGGCCTGGCATACAGTCGCGGCCCGGCGGTGTCCGGCTACTGTCCGGTACCTTTCTTCTTCTTTTTCTTGTCGGTCTTGACCTTCTTCGCGGAGTCCTTCTTGCCGGTGGTGCCGGTCGCCGCGGGCTTGAACATCTGCTGGCTGTGCAGGTTCTGCATCACTTCGCCCATGTTGGTGCGCAGCGGGTACGTGTCGTTGGTCAGCCAGCGGCCGAGCAGGTTGGCGTAGAACGGGCTGCCGAGCACGCCGCTCATGCCGCCGGGCAGCGAGGTGACCGCGTCGATCGAGCCCGCCGTCGTACCCGGCACGCCGACGTAACGGCGGTTCGGGCCGCTGCCGAACGTGAACGAGCTGGCCGAGTCGGCACGCGCGTTGTGCGAGGAGGCGTCCACGACGCCGAAGCCGCCGTCGGTTGCGAGGCCCGGCAAGCCGGGGAACGACGCCGGGAAGCCTGGGGTCGCGCCCGGGATGCTGAACGGGCCGCCCACGGCGAGGCCGTCGAACACGATCCGGTGCAGCTTGCCCCACAGGTAGTCGGCCTGGTTCGTCGAGTTGCCGAAAGCGGCCGCGAAGGGAGCGCCGGCCAGCCGGTCGAGCGCGTCGGCCAGGCTCTTCAGCAGCACGTAGTCGCGTCTCTGCGCGGGCTCGGTGAGCCCGGCCGCTGCGGCCCAGCCGAAGAAATCGATCGTCGAGAGACCGATGCCGTCGCGTTCGACGAGGTGGCGCAGCGCCTTGATCGCCTCGCCGGAACCCGGTGTCGGCACGCCGAGGCCCTGCAGCGTCAGGTCGACGCCGTTGCGGATCGCCTGGCCCCGCCACACGGAGTAGATCGTCGCGGCGATGCTGTGCGACACCTCGCTGGGCGAGGGCGGCATCAGGTAGCCGTCGACGTCGGTGGCGTCGTAGCCCGCGAGCGCGCCGGTGGGCGTCGTGTAGTCCCAGTTGCGGAAGCGCCCAATGGCTTCGGCGATGCGGGGATCCGCCGCGAGTGCAGCTAGCGCGGCGGGCGCACCGACCGACGACGCAACGTCGAATGCGCCGACGACGTACGGCGCGAGCACCTGCGCGTCGAGCAGCACGACGTCCGCCTGGATAGCCTTCATGTCGGCGCGGCTGACGGGGCCCGCCGCGAAGCGCTGTTGCAGTGCCTGCGTGATGCGCCCCGCCCGGGTGCCGAAGTCGAACGCGTAGCCGAGGTAGTAGACGCCCTGGCCGGACTTGCGCAGCTGGTTGATCGGGTTGTTGTCGAGGGTCACGCCGGCCGGGTCGTTGTTGGCGTTGACGACGAAGCCGTTCTTCGGATTGATCGTCTGCGGCAGTTCGTCGAACGGCAGCGCAAGGTAGCCGCTGCCGTTGAACTGGTCGGGATTGGGATCCCTCAGCCACTCGTTGCCGCCCTGGCCATTGCGGATGAACCACGGCGGCGATCCGACGAACGGCAGGCCCGCGCCGCTGAACGCCTGCAGGTCCTCGCGCAGCGGCACCTCGGCTGTGCTGAAGTAACCGATGTTGCCGTCGATGTCGCCGTAGATGAAGTTCTGCGAACCGACGTCGAAGTACTGCAGCGCGGTCTTGAACTCGTCGACGTTGCGCGCGTAGTTCAGCAGCCGGAAGGTCTCGAGCTCGCGCGTACCGCTGAAGCCCGTGTACTGCACGCTGATCGCCGTGCCGGCGCCGGTGGCCGGATCGACCTGCAGGTCGATGATCGGCCCGTTGTTGCGGCGTGGCACCGTCAGCACGACCGGCGGGATCGCGCCGCCGCTCGCGACCACGAGGTTATCGGGCTGGCCGTCGCCGACCATGTTGACCCTGAACGTGACCGGGATGACTGTGACAGGCTCCGCCACGCCCTGGTAGAACGTCACGAACTGCGGCAGGCCGTTCGCGCCGGGCGGCAGAGCCTGGATCCGTTCCTGGTAGGTGTCGGTGACGTCGAAGCCGGTCGTCGTCTCGCCCCAGGTAACGTGGCGGTTCTGGCCGAGCACGATGAACGGCGCGCCCGCGATGCTGCTGCCGATCGCATCGAGGCCGTCCTTCCGCGACACGAGGTGCACCTGGTAGAAGTTCGCCGGAAGGTCGAGGCTGAGGTGCGGGTCATTCGCGACCAGCGGCCGGCCGTCCACCGTGCGGGAGCCGGCGACGGCCCACTCGTTGCTGCCGATCTGCAGCTCGGTCCGCTGCAGAGTATTGCGCAGGAACGGCACGCCATCGTAGCGTCGCTTTACGTTGCGCAGCATCGCGGCCGTGCCGGCATCGAGCGACATGTTCCCGGCGCTCGCTCGCCCGCCCGGCGCACCGCTCGCCTTGCGAGCAGCCGCGGGTGTCGTCTTCGCGAGGGCGCCGAGGAACGGGGCCGCGTTCGTCGCATCCGGAACGGTGGAGGCGCCGTCGAAGGGCGCGGAGCGAAACACGTCGCCGAAGAACAAGCCGTCGGGCAGCGCGGGATCGATCGGCGCGAGCCTGGCCTGGTACTCGAGGTATTGCAGCGTCGCATTCACGTCGATGTCGAACGACAGCTGGAATGCGAGCGCCTTGCCGATCACCGCGCTGTCGAGTGCCGTCCACGGCGCGAATTTCGTGATCTCGAGCGCTGCGTACTGCGCAGGCAGCGTGCCGCTGTGCTGCACCCACGCGTTGACGCCATCCGCGAAGGCTTGCAGCGCAGTCCTCATCTCCGGCGAGTAGCGTGCCAGCGAGCGCTCCGCAGCGCGGCGCAGGCCGACCGTGCGCAACTCGACGTCGCTCGACAACGCGCCGGAGCCGAGCAGCTCGGCGAGCGTGCCGCTCGACTGGCGTCGCAGCACGTCAATCTGGAACAGCCGGTCCTGCGCGGTCACCCAGCCCTGCAGGAAGACCGCATCGTGCTCGTCGAAGGCGTAGATGTGCGGCATGCCATCCACGTCGCGCAGGATTCGCCCGGGCCCGTTCAGGCCGGGTAGCGACAACGTCGTGTCCTTGACCTGTCCCGGCGGGTTGGCGGCCGTGGCGACGAACGAAACGATGAGCAATGTGCACAGCGGCACGAGGCGCGTGATCAGCATGATTTCTTCCCCTCGTCGAGTTTTTGTCGGCGTCGCGCAAGCACAGCGCCGTGCTTCGCTTATACGCTCCAATCAAGTGCGGCGGAACCGCGGCGCACCGCGCTCGACGTTATGTGAAATGTCGGGTGAAGACGGCGGGCATTCTCATCTTCGCGGCGTCCAGCGTGTGACGAGGATTCCCGCGATGATCGCGATGACGACGTCGATCCAGCCGTAGACCGGCGTCGCCGCGCCGGCCTGCATCAGTCCCAGCAGCACGACCAGCAGCACCGTGATGCCGGCAGCGACGTGCGGGAACAGGCCGGCGCCCGCGAGCAGCCAGGTGAGTGCGACGTAGCTGAAGGCGCGGCCGGCGAGTTCGGCGGGCGGCGGCGCGCTGCGGCCCAGGAATTCGCCCAATGCCGGCATTTCGACGGTGACATCGCGCACCGCGTCCAGTGCCGGCAGCAGCGCGACCGATGCGAGCCATGTGCCGAGCGCGGCCGCGAGCAGGGCCGAACGGCCGCGATCCTCGACGCGGCTGAGCAGCACGAGCACCGGCAACAGCAGCGCGATGGCCGCCAGCTCTGCGAACTCGAGGGTGTTGCCGGCGGTGAAGGTGCGGCCCACCAGCACCGCGGCGATCACGATCAGGAACCCATCGACGCTGCGCTGCCTGCGCGCGAGGTGGAACACGGCCTGCGCGACGACGAGCCAGCCGACGAAGAATGCCGCGAGATCGGGCCAGCCGATCTCGGGGGTAAACAGCGGGCGGACGGCGCGCTTGAGCTGGCGCAGGCTGGCGTCGGGCACGAAGGGCCACAGCCGCGCGATCAGCCAGAGCACGAGCACCACGAGCGCGATGGCGCCAGAGCGACCCGCAGGATTGGCCTGCGGCGTCATCCGGGCGCCGAGGGCGTGCCACGCCGAGCCGGCGATCGCGCCGGCGAGCGCCCCCGCGGCGTTCAACGACAGGTCGGTGAGGCTCGGTACCCGCGTGGCGATCGATCCCTGCATGATCTCCATCGTCATCGACAGCAGCGCGCCGCCGACCAGCCCGGCCACGATTCCGGCCAGCCTGCCGAAGCGCGGCTCGACGGTGAGCGCGATGCAGAAGCCGAGTGGCACGTACAGCAGCACGTTGTTCAGCATGTCGCCGCGCGAGGCGCGGGCCCAGGAAAGCTCGCGCAGCACCTCGATGACCGATGGTCCATCGGCGCCGAACCGGAACGGATACAGCGAGACGTAGAGGATCAACGCGACGATGATCGCGAGCAGCAGCGGGGCGGCGAAATGCGTGCGGCTGGACATCGCCTACGGCGCCGCGGCATCGGGCGCCCCCGGCCGGCGGCCGAAGGCCATCTCGAAGATCACGGCGGCTTCCGGCACGAACTCACGCGGCTCGTCTTTCTCCTGGCGCAGCCAGCCGCCGCCGCCCTGCAATTCGAGGAACAACCACTCCTTCAGGAAGCTCCTGCGGTGGATCAGGCGCAGGTTGTACTCGATCGGGTTCACATCGCGACCCGTCTCGCCGCGCACGGCCCCGCGCAGCGCAATTGCCCGGTCTTCGGCCAGTGCCTGGTAGAGCGTCAAGTTCGTGTTCCAGAGCATGCCGTCGGTGGCCTCGGCGACCCGCAGGTGATTGGCCCAGCGCAGCATCCGGCGTTCCCCGAGTTCGCGCTCGAGGCTGACGCGCGTTGCCGTGCCGAAGCCGTCTTCATTCTCCCAGAACACGGTCTGCCGGGCGCGCAGCAGCAGGTTCTCGTGCACCATGGTCTGGTACCAGTAGCTGGCCTGCACATAAGGGTCGGGCGGAGTGCGCAGCCGGACGCCGGCGCCGAGGCTCAGGCGGCTGCGTGTGCCGCGGATCGGCTCGTAGTTCAGGCCGAGCAGCCAGCGGCGATCCTCGTCCTCCTCGGTGAACGTCGCGCCGTCGAACTCGCGGGAACCGCCTTCGATGAAGGCTTCATCGGTGTCGCGACCGAAGATCAGGCGCATGCGGCGCTCCGCGATCGGCAGGTGCACCTGCGCGCGCAGTGCAACCTCCTCCTTGAAGCCGTCGCGTTCGTCCCATTTGAGGCCGAGGCGCAGCCGGCCGTGCGTCGCGCGCCGCTCGACGATCTGGTCCTCCGGCAGCACGCCGAACAGGCTGTCGAAGCGCCACGCAGTCACGCAGACGCTGCGCTCGACGCCATGGCGGAACTTGTCGAGCGCCGGCGTTTCGCCGTCGAGCTCCGGACACGGCGCTTCAGGCTTGGCGTCGCCGGTCGTTTCAGTCACCTCAGGGATTTCGGCGGCGCCCGCTTCGTCCTCTTCCTCCGCGCCCGCTGGCGCGGTAGCGACGGGCGCGACGGTCGTGCTCCAGGCGCCCCACGCGAGAGAATGCGCTGCAAGCGCGGCGAGCGCCGATGCCAGCAGCGTGACGCGCGATGCCGGATGCCGCGTCCGCAACCGCTGTTTCAAAGCCGCAGCAGCAGGTAGTGGTCGACGAGCAGCGCGCCGAACAGCAGCATCAGGTAGTTGATCGAGTAACGGAACACCGCCATCGGCAGGTGGGCCGGGGCGTCGGCGCGCCGCAGCGCGATCGCGTGGCGGATGAAGACGCCGCCGAGCAGGATGGCTGCGCCCACATAGATCAGGCCGCTCATGCCGGTGAGGTAGGGTAGCAGCGTCACGATCACCAGCAGGATCGTGTAGAGCAGGATGTGCAGGCGCGTGAAGGCCACGCCATAGGAGACGGGGAGCATGGGGATGCCCGCGCGCGCGTAATCGTCGCGGCGTGCGATCGCGAGCGCCCAGAAGTGCGGCGGCGTCCACGCGAAGATGATCAGGAACAGCAGCAGCGCGTGCGGATCGACGCTGTTGGTGATCGCGGTCCAGCCGAGCACGGGAGGCGCTGCGCCTGCGGCGCCGCCGATCACGATGTTCTGCGGCGTCGCGTGCTTGAGCCAGACCGTGTAGAGCACCGCATAGCCGATCAGCGATGCGAACGTGAGGACCGCGGTGAGCGGATTCACGAGTACCCAGAGCATCAGCATCGCCAGCACACCGAGCAGCGCGGCGTAGGCCAGCGCCTGCGGTGCCGTCACGTGGCCCGTCGGGATGGGCCGGCTCATCGTGCGCGCCATCTGCTCATCGAAGCGGCGGTCCAGCACGTGGTTGATCGCAGCGGCGCTCGAGGCGGCGAGCCCGATGCCAATGGTGCCGAAGACCAGGCCGTCGAGCGGTGGCAGGCCGGGGACCGCGAGGAACATGCCGACCACCGCGGTGAACACGATCAGCGCGACGACCTTCGGCTTGCCGAGTTCGAAGAAGTCGCGCCAGGTGGCGGACCCGTGGGGAGCGAGGTGTGAGTCCGCGGCGGTCATGGCGCCGGCCATTGTACAGCGCGCGTCCCGCGGGTCAGCGCAGCGTCCGCGGCGTCCACAGGAATCGCAGCAACGCCACCATCGTCAGGACCAGCAGCGCGGCGATCGCATTGTGCGCCGTCGCGAGCTCGAGCGGCAGCGCCTTCAGCACCATCAGCGGTCCCACGGTCCACTGCGCAACCAGCAGCACGGCCAGCGCCGCCCCGGCGGTGCGCACCGCGCTCGAGCGCCCCGTCCGGATCGCGCGCCAGGCGAGGAACCCGAGCACCAGCGCCGTCACCAGCGCGCCGATGCGGTGCACGAAGTGGATCGCGACCCGCGCCGGATGGTCGAGCACGCCGCCCTCGTAATCGATGCCGAGGCCGCGCCAGAGCACGAAGGCGTCCTTGAAATCCATGTTCGGCCAGAATGAACGCTGGCAGGTCGGAAAATCCGGGCACGCCAGCGCCGCGTAGTTCGTGCTGACCCAGCCGCCGAGCAGGATCTGCATCGCGAGCACCGCGAGGCCGAACAGGGCGAGGGAGCGCAGGCCGCGCTCGGCGGCCGAGCGAGTCGTGCGGTCGACGCGCAATGCGAGCCACCAGAGCAGCGCCATCGTGGTGAGCCCGCCGACCAGGTGGGCCGACACGATGGCCGGCTTCAGCAGCAGCGTGACCGTCCACATGCCCAGCAACCCCTGGAAAACCACGAGCAGCACGACGAATCCAGGTAGCCGCACGGGTTGCGCCGGATCGCGCCGGTTCGACCAGGCGACCGCGGCGATGGCCAGGATCAGCAGGCCGAGCCCCGTGGCCAGGTAGCGGTGGATCATCTCCTTGAGCGCCTTGTCGGCCTCGAGCGGACGCTCGGGGAACGCAGCATTGGCTTGGTCGGCATTGTCGAGCGCCTGGCCCACGGTGAGGTGACCGTAGCAGCCCGGCCAGTCCGGGCAGCCGAGGCCGGCGTGGCTCAGGCGCACCCAGGCGCCGAGCACCACGACGCAGAGCGCCACCAGGGTGGCGATCAGGCAAAGGCGGCGAAACAGCGCGAGGCGCATGGTCGGGATCCTCAGCCGATGTGGGACAGTCGCAGCAGCTTCTTCACGTCGGTGAGCAGCGCCCTGTCGGGCGCGCTTGCCGGGTAACTCATCAGCAGGTTGCCGAGCGGGTCGATCAGGTAGATGCGGCCCGCGGCGGACACCGGCACTCCGTCATACGAGGGAAATGGCGCGAGGATTGCGGCCGACGCGGCGTCGTCGACCCGAGCCACGACCAGGTCGGGATGCTCCTGGGCCAGGAAACCCCGGTCACAGCACCGGTCGGTGACCAGGAACACGCGCTGCACGCGGTCCATGTCCTTGTTGAGCGCGATGCGCGACTGGCGCATCAGGTAGAGCGCCTTGCGGCAGCGCTGGTCGCAGAGTCCGTCGCCGACGTACAGCATCGTCCACTGGCCGCGCAGGAATCCGGCCTCGGTGGGCGGGCCGTCGGCCGTCGGCAGTGCAATTTCGGGCAACGGCCGGGGCGGGTCGATCAGGTCGCCCTTGTGCGATCCGCCGGCGGGTCGCCAGTCGGCCGGGCCGTAATAGAGCCAGAACGCGACGGCAAGCGGCACGAAGAACAGGGCGGCCAGGCCCAGCAGCTGGCGCCGGCCGCGCCGCACGGCTTGGGGATCAGTTTCGGTGGGGGTCATGACTCGAGTGAATCCTCTGCGGGGTCCGCGCGCTTCAGGTTGAGCGCCACGAACAGCACGATCGCGACGAGCGCAAAAGCAAACCACTGGACGGCGTAGCCGAGGTGACGTTCCGGGCCGAAGCCAAGCGACGGCCGCCATTTGCGCTCGAAGCCGTCCGGCACGCCGGCATCGAGCAGGATAATCCGGGACTCGACCTCGACGCCCAGGGCCGATTCGACGTCGGGCTCGGTCGGAAACAGCAGGACGCGCGGCCAGCTCGTGGCTCCGGGCACCGCCGCAGGCCCGACTCGCACGCCGGGGATTGGCAGTTCATCGAGCGTACCGCTCAGCTCGCGTTCGTCGGCGCCCACGGCAACGTCCGGCACATCGTCCCGTGTCGCGCCCAATGGCACCCACCCGCGGTCCACCAGCACCCAGCCCCGTCCGTCCGCGCGCTCCAGCGGCGTGAGGACCCGATAGCCCGGTCGGCCGGCCGCGGACGGCATGTTGTCGAGCAGGATCTGCCGGGTCGCGTCGTACCTGCCGCGCAATCGGACGCGCTGGTAGCGGGCCAGTTCGTCGAAACTGAGCCCCGTCGCAAGGATCGTTTCGTCGCTGCTGGACATGAACGCATCGAAGCGCGCCTGCTTCTCTTGTGCGCGCCCGAGCTGCCAGTAGCCCAGCGACACGAAGAAGGCGAGGCCGAGGGCCGTGAGGCCGACGGCCCAGATCGGCGGCGCGAACGAGCGCTTGCCGATCCGGAGGCTCATCTATACTGGCGCCTTCCGCACGCGCTCGCCCCTGGCATGATCAAGTTCCTCATCGTCATGACACTCGCCGCCATCGTGGCGAGCCTCGCCACGGGCCTGTTTCACCTGGTCAAGGACGAAGGGCAGTCGAAGCGCATGGTGAACGCGCTGACCGTGCGCATCGCGCTGTCCGTGCTGCTGTTCGTGCTGCTGTTCGTCGCCTGGAAGGGCGGCATGATCCAGCCCCACGGCGTGGGCCGCTAGGAAGGGGATAGGGGGGTGGGGGATAGGGGATAGTAAGAGGTGGCACCGAACCGTCGGGCTCAACGTCTTAACTATCCCCTATCCCCTATCCCCTGCCCCCTCGTCTACTGGCTACAGCCAGTAGACGAAGATGAACAGCCCGAGCCACACCACGTCCACGAAATGCCAGTACCAGGCCACGCCCTCGAACGCGAAGTGGTGCGTCGGCGTGAAGTGACCCTTCATCACGCGCAGCCAGATCACCAGCAGCATGATCGCGCCAAGCGTCACGTGCAGGCCGTGGAACCCGGTCAGCATGAAGAACGTCGAGCCATAGACGCCGGAACCCAGCGTCAGGTTCAGCTCCTGGTAGGCGTGGATGTATTCCTCGGCTTGCAGGCCGATGAACGCGAAGCCGAGGATGAAGGTCAGCGCGAGGAAGACCTTCAGGATCCCGCGGTTGCCCGCCTTGAGCGCGTGGTGCGCGATCGTGATCGTCACGCCCGAGGTGAGCAGGATCGCCGTGTTGATCGCCGGCAGCCCGAACGCGGGGATCGTGCTGAACTCACCGCCCACGTTGGCCGGGCCATTGGTCGGCCAGGCCGACTCGAATTCGGGCCACAGGAACACGTTCGTCATGAACCTCGACCCCTCGCCGCCGAGCCACGGCACCGACAGATGGCGCGCGTAGTACAGCGCGCCGAAGAATGCCGCGAAGAACATCACCTCGGAGAAGATGAACCAGCTCATGCCCATGCGGAACGAGCGGTCTACCCCGGCGTTGTAGAGGCCGCCCTCGCTCTCGTTGATGACCGTGCCGAACCAGCCGAAGAACATGTAGGCCACGGCGGCGAGGCCGAGATAGGCGATCCAGGGTCCCAGGTTCGCTCCGTTCAGCACCGCGGCCGTGCCGAGCATCGTGACGAAGAGCGCGGCGGCGCCCACGGCCGGCCACTTGCTGCCGTGCGGGATGTAGTACTTGCCGGCGCCGTGCGCGGTGTGTGCTTGGGCCATGGTGCGGGACTTCCTCTCGTTCTACTGCAATCGCCAGCCGCTGCGCGGCCGACCCCCGGATCTCATCTCGCCGCGAGCTTGCGCTCTGGCAGCGTGTACATCGAATACGCGAGCGTCATCCTGTCCACCTGCGGCGGCAGGTCCGGATCGAGGATGAACCGCACGGTGAACTCGCGCTCCTCGGCTGGCGCGAAATCCTGCGGCGTGAAGCAGAAGCACTCGGTCTTCTGCAGGTACTTCGCGGTGTAGGACGGAGCGACGCTCGGCACGGCCTGGCCCGTCACGGGCACCGCGGCACGGCTGCGGATCACGAACTTCGCCTCGTGCAGCCGGCCTGGCTGCACTACGGTTTCCTTCGTTTCCGGAATCAGCTCCCACTCGCCGCCCGGCGCCACGATCGACACGAACTCGAGCGCGACCTTGCGGTCTGCCGCCGCCGATTCGCCCATCCGCGAGGGCGCCTCGTTGACGCGGATGCCCGCCGCTTCGCAGATCACGTCGTAGAGCGGCACCAGCGCGAAGCCGAACGCGAAGCTGCCCGCCGTGAACAGCAGCAGCTGTCGCGTCAACGACCTGTTCTCGCGACGGGCGGCCGGATCCTTGCTCATCCGCGCGCCTGCATCACGCCCGAAGCGATGAACGCCACGTAGATGCCGAGCGCCACGAGCCCGAGCAGGATCGCTGTGCGCCGGACCCGGCGCCGCTGCGCGTCGGCCGCATCCGCATTGGTGCGTGGATCGCTCACTTGACGACCGGCGCCTCGTCGAACGTGTGGTACGGGGCTGGCGAGGGCACCGACCACTCGAGGCCGTGCACCCGCGCGCCGTCCCACACCTCGGCCGAGGCCTTGGCGCCGCCGCGCGCGCATTTCCAGATCACCAGCACGAACAGCAGCTGCGAGAGGCCGAAACCGAACGCGCCGATCGAGGACACCATGTTCCAGTCGGCGAACTGCGTCGAGTAGTCCGGGATGCGCCGCGGCATGCCGGCGAGGCCGAGGAAGTGCTGCGGGAAGAACAGCACGTTGACGAAGATCGCCGACGACCAGAAGTGCAGGTTGGCGAGCTTCGTGTCGTACATGTGGCCCGTCCACTTCGGCAGCCAGTAATAGACGCCGGCCATGATCGCGAACACGGCTCCCGGCACCAGCACGTAGTGGAAGTGCGCCACGATGAAGTAGGTGTCGTGGTACTGGAAGTCGGCCGGCGCGATGCCCATCATCAGGCCCGAGAAGCCGCCGATCGTGAACAGGAACAGGAACGCCAGCGCGAACAGCATCGGCGTCTCGAAGCTGAGCGAGCCGCGCCACATCGTCGCCGTCCAGTTGAACACCTTCACGCCGGTCGGCACGGCGATCAGCATCGTGCTCAGCATGAAGAAGATCTCGCCCGCGAGCGGCATGCCCACCGTGAACATGTGGTGCGCCCAGACGATGAACGACAGGAACGCGATCGAGGCGGTCGCGTACACCATCGCGTCGTAGCCGAACAGCGGCTTGCGGGAGAACGTCGGGATGATCTCCGAGACGATGCCGAACGCCGGCAGGATCATGATGTAGACCTCGGGGTGCCCGAAGAACCAGAAGATGTGCTGGTAGAGCACCGGGTCGCCGCCGCCGGCGGCCGAGAAGAAGCTCGTGCCGAAGAAGTGGTCGGTGAGCAGCATCGTCACCGCGCCGGCGAACACCGGCATCACGGCGATCAGCAGGTAGGCCGTGATCAGCCACGTCCAGACGAACAGCGGCATCTTGAGCAGCGTCATGCCCGGCGCACGCAGGTTCATGATCGTGACGATGATGTTGATCGCGCCCATGATCGAGGATGCGCCGGCCAGGTGGATCGCGAAGATCGCGAGCGGCAGCGCGTCACCGGTCTGCAGCACGAGCGGCGGGTAGAGCGTCCAGCCCGCGGCCGGGCCACCGCCCGGCATGAACAGCGACAGGATCAGCAGCGAGAACGCCGCCACCAGCAGCCAGAAGCTGAAATTGTTCATGCGCGGCAGCGCCATGTCGGGCGCGCCGATCTGCAGCGGGATCATCCAGTTGGCGAGGCCCACGGTGGCCGGCATCACCGCGCCGAACACCATGATCAGCGCGTGCACCGTCGTCATCG
>Ga0209391_10001387_pt1 | contig 12488 bp, 10 predicted proteins | sample PPLLak3March2015_FD_187246 | JGI IMG/M metagenome (GOLD analysis project Ga0209391, IMG submission 187246) | Freshwater sediment microbial communities from Prairie Pothole Lake near Jamestown, North Dakota, USA - PPLs Lake P7 Core (1) Depth... | ecosystem: Environmental > Aquatic > Freshwater >... | reverse complement strand
GCAGGCGATGACCGCCTACGGCGCCGAGCTGATCCTCACGCCCAAGGCCGGCGGCATGGAAGGCGCGCGCGATCTCGCCGGGCAGATGGTGCGCGCCGGGCGCGGCCGCATGCTCGACCAGTTCGCCAACCCGGACAACCCGCTCTCGCACTACCGCGGTACCGGCCCCGAGATCTGGCGCCAGACCGGAGGCCGTATCACGCACTTCGTCTCGGCGATGGGAACGACGGGGACCATCATGGGCGTGTCGCGCTTCCTCAAGGAGCAGCGTCCGGCCATCGCCGTCATCGGCGCGCAGCCCGCCGAAGGTGCGTCGATTCCCGGCATCCGCAAGTGGCCCGAGGCGTACCTGCCGCGGATCTACGACGCCTCGCGGGTCGACCGCGTCGAGCCGGTCACCCAGGTCGAAGCCGAGACGATGACCCGCCGCCTGGCCATCGAGGAGGGCATCTTCTGCGGCATATCGGCCGGCGGTGCCTGCGCCGTCGCGCTGCGCATCGCGCAGGAAGTCGAGAACGCCACGATCGTCTTCATCGTCTGCGATCGCGGCGATCGCTATCTGTCCACCGGCGTCTTCCAGGGATGACCCCGATCCTCGTCTTCGACATCGAGACGGTACCCGACGTCGCCGGCATTCGCCGCACGCACGACGTCCCCGCGGATCTCGCCGACGCCGACGTGCTCGCGTGGTTCACGAATGTGCGACGGGCGGCGACGGGCAACGACTTCCCGCCGATCCACCTGCACAAGGTCGTGGCGATCGGCTGCGCGCTGCGCGACGGGTCCAAATTCAAGATCGCCTCGGTCGGCGAGCTCGGCGACGATGAACCGGAGCTGATCCGCCGCTTCTTCGAGATCATCGACCGCTCGACGCCCCAGCTCGTCACGTGGAACGGCAGCGGCTTCGACCTGCCGGTGCTGCACCACCGTGCGCTGATCCACGGCGTCACGGCCGCGCGCTACTGGGACTGGGGCGACGACGACCGCGAGTTCCGCTTCAACAACTACCTGTCGCGCTATCACACGCGCCACATCGACCTGATGGACGTCCTCGCGCAATTTCAGGCCCGCGCCTATGCGGGCCTCGACGCGATGTCGCGGCTCTGCGGCTTCCCGGGCAAGCTTGGCATGGACGGGAGCGAGGTTGCCGGTGCGGTCGCGGCAGGACGCCTGGCCGAGGTCCGCGACTACTGCGAGACGGACGTCCTCAACACCTATCTTCTCTACCAGCGCTTCCGGCTGATGCGTGGCGAGATCGACGCCGGCGGTTACGCGGCCGAGGTGTCGCTGGCGCGCGAGCGCATCACGTCGACCGGTGCGCCGCACTGGCAGGCATACCTCGAGGCCTGGAATGCCAACAGATAGGGCCCTCCTTGTGCAACAACTACAGCACGACAATGAAAAGGCCCGCGCCACAGCGCGGGCCTTTTCTCAAACTTCGCGAAACCTGAGGACGATCAGCGGCGACGGCGTCCCATGCCCGCGAGACCGGCGAGACCGAGCCCAAGGAGGGCAAGTGTCCCCGGCTCCGGGACAGGACGGCCAAGCGCTACGACCGATGACGACCAGCTTCCCGATTGCGTCCCGGCCACGCACCCGACTCCGCCAGTAATCTGCGAGCAGCTACCGTTGGCAGTCCAAACACCAGTGAATGCTGTCGCATCAAATAACCCACCGATGACGGTACCGGCGAAGTTGTAGGCGACAGAGTCCGTGCACAAGCCACCTGCACAGCTGAGCCCAGTGTTGGTCCTAGGGGAGTACGACGTAACGGTAAATGCAAACCCCGTATCGGTCGTGTACATGACGAAGGGAAGGGCAAAAGGATTCAGGTCGTTCGGAGCCAAGGCAAACGTCGTACCGGCGAAGGCCCCAGTAGCCGATCCGGCCGCGTAGACATTAACAGTGTTGTTGATGTCAAAGTTGTCGACGCCACAGTCCACAATGCAGGCCAGATTGGGCGGCGCGGGCACAAGATCAAAACCGTCGGCGAAGGATAACGAGCCGTTGATGAAGGCCGCATGCGCAGGAGCGGCGATGAGCATGGAGGCTCCCATCGCGACAGCAAATCTCTTCATGGTCATCTCTGGTGCCTCAAGTACGTTAAACAGATTCGAACTCTATGATCCCCACAGTTTGTCTAGCACGACTTGTGCCGGCAGCACTCATTCCAGTGTTATCAATGAGGTGCCGTGCCTGCTCTGCGCGACCCAAGCCGGCGTTGTAAAGGATTTCGACGTCCCGCGGTGCTGCCCGCTCAACCGGCGGTAGGGCGCAGGTACGTTCCTACGTATCATTTCTGTTGATGCAGGGGTAAGGAACTTCGACACCTCGCTGGTCCGCGCCTTGCGGATCCTGTACGCAGGTCGCTCTCTCAAAGGCGCAATGCGCCGCGCGCGATCTCGACCACCCGCCCCGAGACCCGGATGCGGTGGTCAGATGTCACCTCGAGACCGAGCCGACACGGCCGACCGACCTGGCCGCCCTGATGCACGTCGAGCCGCACCGGCAGTGCCGCGCCCGTGGCGAGCAACCAGCCGCCGAGGTTGGCGCACGCCGACCCGGTGCCGGGGTCCTCGACCACCGCTCCGTGCTTGGGGAAGAAGAAGCGCGCGCGGATGCGTCGATCGGCCGTGCTGCCGTCCCGTGCGAACACGTAGGCCATCGCGTGCGTCGCGTTCGATCCGTGCCGCTGCATCAGCAACGCGTCCGGCGCGGCTCGATCGACCGCTTCGACCGACGCGAGCGGGATCAGCAGCTGTTCGCTGCCGGTGTCGACCCACAACGGATCCGCAAGCACGTCCTCCTCGCGCAGTCCGAGCATCGCCGCGAGCTCGGCGCGCGACGCCGCCGGGCGCCGATGCGTCGGGGCATTGGCCTGCAGCGTCCAGACGTCGCCCTGCGCCTCGACCGGGATCACTCCGGCCTTCATCTCCAGCGTGACCCGATCGCCGCCGCCCGCGAGGGCCCGCACGACATGCGCGGTGCCGAGCGTCGGATGGCCGGCGAAGGGCATCTCGAACGTCGGCGTGAAGATCCGCACGTGTGCGCGCGCCCGCGATGACGGCAGCACGAAGGTCGTCTCCGAGAGGTTGAACTGCAGCGCCAGCGCCTGCATCGTCGCGTCGTCGAGTCCCCGGCCGTCCTCGAACACGCACAACGGGTTGCCCGCGAGCGGCGCCTCCGCGAAGACGTTGACGAGGCGAAACGCGCGGGCGGTCATCGGCGCGACTCCGCGGCAGCCTCGATCAGTTGCCGCGCGACGCGACGGAAGGCAACCTCGTCGATGCTCCCGGGCGCGACGACGATCGCTTCCCCGTAGCGCGGAAAGTTGCGCTCGATCGACCGCGCGTAGACCGGGTCGTAGTGCGACACCAGCAGTTCCTCGACCAACGCGTCGAAGTCGCGCGCCATCGACAGGGCGCTCCAGCGCTCGATCGTCGCCTTGCCGTGCAGCGGCACGAGCGGCGCAAGCCGCTCGCCGAGAAGCGCCGGGTCGGCAAGGAAGTGCGCGTACTCGTCCTCGAGCAGCGCGATGCGCATCGGTCGGGACAGGTCCACGCGAACGCACGGCGAGCCGCGCATCATCGCGAGCAACGACTCCGGCACCTGCAGCCGGCCGATCTTCTTGCTCTCGGACTCGACGAACACCGGGCGCGCGGGATCGAGCGCTTCCAGCGCCCGCAGGAGCAGGCTCTCGAACAGCTTCTGCGACGGCTGCGGGTCGTTCGGCAGGTCGCCGAGCAGCGACCCGCGGTGCCTGGCGAGGCCCTCGAGATCGAGCGTCTGCGCGCCTTCGCGCTCGAGCGCCGCAAGGAGCCGGCTCTTGCCCGAGCCGGTGAGCCCGCAGATCACGCGGTACGAGTAGCAGGCGGGCAGCGTTACGAGGGCCGCGCAGACGTGCCGGCGGTAGGCACGATAGCCGCCCTCGAGCTGTACCGCGCGCCAGCCGATCTCGTTCATCACGTGCGCGAGCGAGCGGCTGCGCTGGCCGCCCCGCCAGCAGTAGACGAGCGGCGCGAACTCGCGCGGTCGGTCGCGCAAGCCGTCGACGATGCCCGCGATGTTGCGCGAGATCAGCGCCGCGCCGAGCTTCTTCGCCTCGAACGCGGAGGCCTTCGCGTGCAGCGTGCCGACGATCGCGCGTTCCTCGTCGGAGAGGACCGGGCGGTTGATGGCCCCCGGGATGTGGTCCTCCGCGAACTCGGACGGCGTGCGCACGTCGATCACGTCGGCGTGCGCGGCGATGGCTTCCGGCCCCACACGCCGGTCGTCGCGCACCCTCGTGGTCGCGGTCACTTCGTTTTCGACGCGAGCAACGGCTTCAACGCCGGCCACACGTTGCCGAGGATCCTCGGCTGCGCCTCGGCGGTCGGATGGATCTTGTCCGGCTGGAAGGACGCGAGGTCGTCGCCGAAACCGTCGAAGAGGTAGGGCAGGAAGGCCGCCTTGCGCGACCTCGCCACCGCCTCGAACAGCGTGTCGAACTCGCGCACGTAGGCCGGCCCGTAGTTCGGCGGCAGCTTCATGCCGAGGATCAGCACCCGGGCGCCGGCCGCTTGGGCGGCCAGCGTCATCGCGTCGAGGTTCGCGCGGGTCGCCGCAAGTGGCTGGCCGCGCAGCGCGTCGTTGCCCCCCAGTTCGATGACGACCACCGCGGGCTTGTGCGCGGCGAGGAGCGCGGGAAGGCGCGTGCGCCCGCCGGCCGTGGTGTCGCCGCTGATCGACGCGTTGATCACCCGATGCGGGAAGCGCTCGGCCCTGAGCCGTGCTTCGAGGAGCGAGACCCAGACCTGTCCCGGCGCGAGCCCGTACCCCGCGGAGATCGAGTCGCCGACGACGACGATCACCGGCTCGCCCGCGGCGTGGGCGGGGGGCACCAACAGGAGGGCAAGGACGAGGAGCAGGCGGGCGATCATTCGGCAAACATCGGGGTGGCTCGGCCGACATTCTAGATCCCGGGCTGCGGACGCCGTCCGGCGGATGTCCGCTACGTGGACGACCCGAGGGCTCGCATCCAGGTCCGTCGAACCGCCTCCGGCCTGTGGACACGCGGGGCGACGCTATACTGCGTCCGCCCGTCGCTCCCCGTTGCGTTCTGTCGCGCGCCGGGTTGAAACCCGACGCCGGTTACCGTATCTAACGACCTAGCGCCGGTCCGGGCGCGTCCCGCCGTCGCCCATGCCCACGCCCATCCTTCGCGCACAGTCCCTCTCCAAGGTCGTCCAGAGCGGCGAGACGCCGCTCACCATCCTCGACGACGTTTCGTTCGAGGTCGAACCCGGCGCGTCGGTCGCGATCGTCGGTGCCTCCGGCTCGGGCAAGACGACGCTGCTCGGGCTCATGGCTGGGCTCGACAGGCCCACGAGCGGGGAGGTGTGGCTCGATGGGGAGGGGCTCTCGGTGCTCGATGAGGACGCCCGCGCCGCGCTGCGCCAACGGCTGCTCGGCTTCGTGTTCCAGTCGTTCCAGCTGCTTCCCGCGCTCACCGCGCTCGAGAACGTGATGCTGCCCCTGGAGCTTGCAGGCAGCGCGGACGCCGATGCGCGCGCGCGCACCTGGCTCGAGCGTGTCGGCCTCGGCAGGCGCGGCCACCACTACCCACGGCAACTCTCCGGCGGCGAGCAGCAGCGCGTCGCGATCGCCCGCGCCTTCTCCGGCGAGCCCAAGCTGCTGATGGCGGACGAACCCACCGGCAACCTCGACGGCGCCACCGGGGTCGAGGTCGCCGAGCTCATGTTCCGCCTCAACCGGGAGCACGGCACGACGCTGGTGCTGGTGACGCACGACCTCACGCTCGCCGCGCGCTGCGGTCGGCGCCTGTCGCTCGCTGCCGGCAAGCTGGTCCGCGACGAGAAAGTAGGGTCAGGAAAAGTAGGGTCAGACTCGACTTTTCATGGTGCCGCCGTACGAGCGGATCGGGAGCCGAAAAAAGTCGAGTCTGACCCTACTTTCCCGGAGGCGGCGCCGTGAACACGCTGCGCCTCGCGCTGCGGATGCTCCGCCGCGACTGGCGGGCGGGGGAGTTGCGGGTGCTGGTCGCGGCGCTGATCCTCGCGGTGGCAAGCGTCGGCACGGTCGGCTTCTTCGCTGACCGCGTCAAGGGCGCGCTCACCCGGCAGGCGAACCTGCTCCTCGGTGGCGACCTGATGATCACCGGCGACCGACCGTTGCCGCCGGGGTTCGCGGAGCGCGCGCGCGCGGACGGCCTCGCGACCACGCCGGTGATCCGCTTCAACAGCATGGTTCAGAGGGCAACTGATGCGGCAAGCGACGCGGCAAGCGGCACGGCAGGCGGTACGGCAGGCGGTACGGCAGGCGGCACGGCAAGTGCCAGCGCCGCGGCCGTCCTGACCGACGTCAAGGCGGTCGGTGCCGGCTACCCGCTTCGCGGCGTGGTGCGGCTGGTCGAGACCGGCAATCCGGAAGGCCGCGTCGCCGATGCGATTCCCGGGCGGGGCGAGGCCTGGGTCGATACCCGCCTCGCACAGCGCATGGGCCTCGATCGCGGCGCGAAGCTCGCGGTCGGCGAGGCGACACTCACGGTTACCGCGATCGTCCTGCAGGAGCCCGAGGTCGCCGGTGTGGTGTTCTCGCTCGGCCCGAAGCTGCTGCTGAACCTCGACGATGTTCCGTCGACCAACCTGTTGCAGCCCGGCAATCGGGCGAACTACCGCCTGCTCGTCGCCGACGCCGGCGGCGGCAACCTGGAGCGCTTCCGCGCCTGGCTCGGGAGGGAACTCAAGCCCGGCCAGCGCATGGAGACCGTCCGCGACCTGCGCCCCGAGGTGCGGCAGACGCTCGATCGCGCGGAGAAGTTCCTGGGCCTCGCCGCGCTTGTCGCCGTGCTGCTGGCTGCGGTCGCCGTGGCGCTCGCCGCGTCGCGCTACCTGCGCCGACACCTCGACGCCGCGGCGATGATGCGCTGCCTGGGGGCGCCCGTGCGGCAGACGCTCGGCCTGTTCGTGTTGCAGTTCCTGGTACTCGGTGTCGTCGCGAGCGCGATCGGCGTCGCCGCCGCGCTGGGCGGCCAGGCGCTGCTGGTCGGCATGCTCGCCTCGATGATGGACGCCGGGCTTCCTGCACCGTCGCTGGAGCCGGGGTTCAAGGCCTTCGCGACCGGGCTGCTGCTCCTGTTCGGGTTCGCCGTGCCGCCGCTCGTCGCGCTCGCCAACGTGCCGCCGCTCCGCGTACTGCGCCGTGACCTGCCGCGCCCGCGGGCGGGCGGCGTGCTCGCCTACGCACTGGGGGTGGCCACCGTGGCGCTCCTCATTGCCTGGCAGGCGCGCGAGGCCCAGGCCGGGGCGATCATGGTCGTCGGCGTCGGCGCGTTGCTCGGCGTCGCCGCGCTCGCCGCGTGGCTTCTCATGTCGTTGTTGAAGCGCCTGCCGCGCCGTGGCGTCTCTTGGCGCTTCGGACTCGCCAACCTGACGCGCCGCCGCTTCGCCGCGAGCCTGCAGATCGGCGCGCTCGCGCTGGGCATGATGGCGCTCCTGCTCCTGACGCTCGTGCGCGGCGATCTCATGCACGCGTGGCGCACGAACCTGCCTCCGGATGCGCCCAATCAGTTCCTGGTCAACGTCCTGCCCGACCAGGTCGAGGACGCCAAGGCCACGCTCTCGGGCCGGTTCGGCCGCGAAATTGCGTTCAGCCCGATGGTCCGGGGCAGGCTCGTCGAGTTGAATGGCGCGCCGCTGGATACAACACGATTCGAGGACGCGCGGGCGCGACGGCTTGCCGAGCGCGAGTTCAACCTGTCGTGGACTGACACGCTGCCGGGTGGCAATCGCGTGGTCGGCGGCCGCTTCTGGGCGCCTGGCGCGCGCGGCGAGGCCGAGGGCATGTCGCTCGAGGACGGCATCGCCGAGTCGCTCGGGGTCAAGCTCGGCGACACGCTCACCTTCGACATCGCCGGCCTGCGCGTCACGGCGAAGGTGACGAGCCTGCGCAAGGTCGACTGGGACAGCTTCCGCGTCAACTTCTTCGCGCTGTTCCCGCCGGGCCCGCTCGACGACAAGCCGGCGAGCTACATCGCCGCGTTCAAGGCGCCCGAGACCGACAACGCATGGCTCGCGCCGCTCGTGCAGAAGCACCCGAACATCCTCGCGATCGACGTCGGCGAGCTGATGCGCCAGGTGCAGTCGATCGTCGACCGTGTGTCGCGCGCGATCGAGTTCGTGTTCCTGTTCACGCTGGTTGGCGGCTTGCTCGTGCTGCAGGCGGCGGTCGCGGCGACGCAGGACGAGCGGCGCTTCGACGCCGCAATACTGCGCACGCTGGGGGCATCGCGCCGTCAGCTGCAGTCGGCGCAGATCGCGGAGTTCCTGCTGCTCGGAGCACTCGCGGGCCTGGTCGCCGCCGCGGGTGCGACGGTCATCGGCTGGGTGCTTGCCGATCGGGTGTTCAAGATCCCATTCGACGCCAACCCGATGGTCTGGCTGTACGGCATCGTCGGCGGCGCAATCGCCGTCGTACTCGCCGGGTGGCTCGGCACGCGCGGCACGCTCAACCAGCCGCCGCTGGCGGTGATCAGGCAACTGGGCTGACCGCTCGGACGGCCGCTGGGTGTCGTGTGCCCAGCGCCAATGCGGTGTAGGATTCCCATAGCAGTTGTGGGGCCTTCCATCGTGAGGCGGATCGATCGGACGCGGTGCGGCAGTCGGCGCTTCTGCGCGGAGCGTTCGGGGGCACCCGTGCTTGCGATGGCGCTAGCCGCCTGCCTCGGCCTCGCGCCCGAGGCGATGGCGGTGAACGGCACGCGGGCGATTGCCTATGGAGCCGCGTCGGTCCAGGTGGCGGGCTCGGACATTGCATCGGGCGACGATCCCTCGCAGCTCGACACCAATCCGGCCAATCTCTCGCGCATTGCGGGGCAGCGCGCGGACTTCGGCGGCGTCGCCATACTTGCCGGCGACCGCCACTCGGACCTGCTGGGCAACGACCGGCGCATTTCGAACAGCGTGACGCCGATCGCAGCGCTGGGCTACGCGTGGCGCCTCGCCCCCGCACGCACCGTCTTCGGCGTCAGCCTGCACGCGCAGGGTGGCGCCGGAAGCGTCTACCGGGACCTGCGCACACCGTTCGGCACGCAGGACGAGTACGCGTCGCGCTACGGCGTCCTGCTCGCGAGCGCCGGATTCGCCACCGAGATCACCGATCGGTTGCAGGTCGGCGCAAGCATCGCGGCGGTGACCTCGGCCGCAAAGCAGAGTCTCCTGCCGGATACGTCGTATGCGTCGCCCGGCGGGACGTGGTTCGGCCTCGAGACGAGTGATGCGACAGCGACGCGGGCGGGCGGTCGCATCGGCATTCGCTACGAGGTTCTTCCCGACCTCGCGATCGGCGCGTACTTCGCGCAGGCGGTGAACCTTCCTCTCGAGGGCAGCGCCGTCGCCGACCTGACCGCGATCGGGCTGGGCAAGGTCCGTTACGCGTCCCTCGACATCGACGGGCTCGGCACGCCGCGGGAGGCCGCCGTGGGCTTCGCGTGGCGTGCGAACGAGCGTCTCGAGTGGTCCGTGAAGCTCGAGCGGATCTTCTGGTCCGGCGTCTACCGGACGATCCGCTATCGGGCCACACGGCCCGAGGCGCCCGGCGCGCCACCCGAGCTCACGCTCGAGTCACGGGTCGACTGGCGCGATCAGACGGTCGTCGCCGTCGGTGCGACCATGGTCGTCGACGCGGACACGATCGTGCGTGGGGGCATCAACTGGGGCACGCCTCCCGGACGGGCCGAGACGACGTCCCCGCTTCTCAGCGGCATCGACCGCCTCCACTTCACCGCAGGGTTCTCCAGGCGGCTGCCGGAGCACTGGACGATCTTCGCAGGCATCGAAGTCCTGCGGCCCGAGTCGCTCGATTACTTCAATCCCGATCAGCCCTTCGGTCCGTCCACGCTCGAGCGCCGCTACGTCGCGCTCAGTCTCGCGTTGTCGCGCGCATGGTAGGCGACTCGCGACGGCGCGTCCGGGCCACGTTCGCACCGGTGTTCAGTGCCCCCGGTCCGTCCGATGCCGCATCGGACCCGGAGCGGAGCCGCCTCGTCGCCGCGGTGATCCGCGCCGCCGCCACGGTTTCGATGGTGTTGTGCGCGATCTGGCTCGTGATCGCGCTGTCGCTGCGCTGGTGGCCGGTGGTCGCGGTCGAGTTCATCGGGCTCGCATCGTGCGCATTGCTGCTCTGGCTGGTGGCACAAGGGCGGCTCGTGGCGGCGAGTCACGCGACGATGTGGACGTTGCTGGCACTCATACTCTGGATCACGCTGCTCGAGGGCAATGTCGAAGGACGGCCGCCGGTGCTTCATCTCTACGCGGCGTGCCTCGCGATGATCGGGTACTTCATCTTCGCGAACGCGCCGCGTCGGGTGCCCGCGGGCTACGCCGCGCTGTGCCTGTTGCTCTTCGTCTCCCGCGAGCTGGAGTGGCTTGCGCTGCCCTCACCGTTCGCCCTCGACGCTGACGCGAGCGACCTCACCCGCCACGTGACGTTCCTCGCCGTCTTCATCATGTCGCTCGCGATGGCGAAGCTGTTCGTCCGCGACGTCACGGCCGCGGAGCGCCGGCTCGCCGACGTCAATCGACGGCTCGAAGTCATCCTCGAGACGATGCTGCCCCGTTCCGTCGCACGCCGGCTGCGCCGCGGGGGCCGGACGTTTGCTGACGCCTTTCCCGGCGTCACGATCCTGTTCGCCGACCTGGTGGACTTCGACGCGCGGACGAAAGGCCTGACGGCCCGGGAGATCGTCGCGCTGCTCGACGACGTGTTCACCCGATTCGACGAGCTGTCGGAGAAGTGGGGCGTTGAGAAGATCAAGACCATGGGCACCGGCTACATGGCGGTCGCCGGCATTCCCGAGGCGCGGTCCGACCACGCGCAGGCGGTGGCTCACCTCGCCCTGGAGATGCGCGAGGCGAGCGCTGCGCTGGGCCTGCCCATTCGCATCGGCATCAATTCCGGACCGGTCGTCGCGGGCGTGATCGGCAGGAAGCGCTTCATCTACGACCTGTGGGGCGACGCGGTCAACGTCGCGTCGCGAATGGAGTCCCAGGGCCTCACCGGCGCGATCCAGGTGACCGACACGACGAAGGAAGCGCTCGGCGAGGCGTTTCGCTTCGACGCGCGCGGCGCACTGGAGCTGAAGGGGAGGGGTGCGGTGCGCGCGTGGCTGCTGCTCGGCGAGAACGTCGGCACGGTACGTTCGGCGACGGAGGCTTCGTGACGTGAGCTTCGAGTTCGTCTTCACCGACGTGCACTTTCACCGGCAGCGGCAGCGTCGCGTGCGCCGGCTCCTGATCGTCTGCAACACCATCGTGCTGTCGGGCTGCATCGCCTGGCTCGTGTTCGGCATGTCGTGGCGTGCGTGGCCCATCGTCGCGATCCAGGTCGGCGGCATCGCGGCGAGCGTCGTCCTCGCCGTCGTCCTGCGGCGTCGCAACGTACGGCTGGCGCGCCACCTGATCCTTGGCACGGTCCTCGCGCTCCTGGTCGGCATCATGGCCGTCGAGGGCACCGCGCCCGGCCATCCGCGCGTCGTGCACCTCTACCTCGTCGTCGTCGCGGTCGCCGCGCATCTCCTGCTATTCGACGCGCCGCCCCGCGTGCCGGCAGCGTATGCGGCCGTGTGCTTCGTCATCTTCGTCGGCCGCGAGTTCGGCTGGCTCAGCGTCCCGCCCATCATGCCGCTGGAGCCCGACGCGGCCACATCCGCGCGCCACGTCACCGTCGTCGCGTTCTTCGCGATCCTGCTGGTGCTGACCCGGCTGTTCGTGATCGACATCGATGCCGCCGGCCGGCAGTTCGCGCTCGCGAACCAGCGGCTCCGCGAAATGCTGGAGAACATGCTGCCGGATGGCGTTGCGAGCCGATTGAGTACCGAGGGACACGGCTTCGCCGACGCCTTCCCGAGCTGCTCGGTCCTTTACGCCGACATCGTCGGCTTCACGCGCATGTCCGCGGGCAAGTCGCCCGAAGAGATCGTGACGCTGCTCAACGACATCTTCTCGCAGTTCGACGACCTCGTGGACGAGGCGGGCGTCGAGAAAATCAAAACGGTGGGCGACGCCTACATGGTCGCAGCGGGCGTGCCGCGGCCGCGGGCCGACCACGCGGAGGCGCTGGTCTCCCTCGCCTTCCGCATGCGCGAGGCGGCGGGCGGGCTGGGGGTCGCGTTGAGGATCGGGGTCAACACGGGGCCCCTCGTCGCGGGCCTGATCGGCCGCACGCGGTTCATCTACGACCTCTGGGGGGATGCGGTGAGCCTTGCGACGCAGGCCGAGACGGCGTGCGAACCCGGAGGCATCGAAATCACCCAGATGACGCTGCGGGAGCTCGGCGGACGCTTTGCCGTCGTCCCGCGGCCTGCGGTGCGCCGGCCCGGCGGGGCAGAGGTGGCCGCCTACGTCGTCACCGGACCGATCGAAACACGATGACGGAGCTGAGGCCCGCGGCTCATGGAGGTACTTCAAGACTGCCGACTGGATGCGCAACCG